>Ga0114930_10000057_pt1 | contig 117336 bp, 118 predicted proteins | sample AnhtaG_FD_87300 | JGI IMG/M metagenome (GOLD analysis project Ga0114930, IMG submission 87300) | Deep subsurface microbial communities from Anholt, Denmark to uncover new lineages of life (NeLLi) - Anholt_01485 metaG | ecosystem: Environmental > Aquatic > Marine > Oceanic > Sediment | place...
ACCCGTGATCCGTGAATGAGTAAATGCGTGGATGAGTAGATGCGATGTAAGAAATCCGAAATCCGAAACAAAATAGAATGAGCAAAATTCAAATGTCGAAGACGGCAGTCCTATGGACTCCTTACGGAGAAGTCAGAAGTCAGAAGACAGAAGTCAAAAGACGGGAGATAGAAGAGGGACGATGGACGATGGACGAGGGACGGAAGACAGAAGATGCAAAAGACAAGACGGAAGGAATATCGAATATCGAACAAGGAATATCGAATGTCGAAGTGAAAAGATAAAGGGGCGGGGAAGCGAGATGAGATATAGAGAAAAAATGTCGGATTGGTTGACAATTGGTTTGGGATTGGGATAATTTAAGGCGGCAGATGTTTTTTTTGTGCGGAATTCGTTACGTGAATGATATTCGAAGGCCAGATCCTTCGACTCCGTCCGCCTGCGGCGGACTGCGCTCAGGATGACAGGGGGAATATCGAATATCGAACAAGGAATTCTGAATGATGAAGTGGAGATTGCCGCAGTCGCTTCGCTCCTTCGCAATGACAGGCCGGCGAGATTTTTTTTGTATGCCTGCTGCCTGACTGCTGAGGTGCTCGCAATGAGAATTCGCAATAGGTCCTTCGACTGCGCTCAGGATGACAGGGGGTGGTGGGCCGTGCTCAGGATGACCTGCCCGCTTTAGTTTTGCAAAAAAATTTCAACTTTTTTGCATTTTCGGGTCCTCTTATTCGTCCTTAATATAGGAAAGAGTATGCAGAGCCGGTGTGCGACCAGATGTTCACGAGGATTAAGGAGAGGCTGAAAATGAGAACGACAATCCCTGTCTTCGTGTGCGTGGGATTAGCCGTTACTTGCAAAGCTGAAAATAATCATTGTGGATGTGGAAAAAAATAAAAATAAGGGAACAGACTGCCGGTTTTGCGCATCCTACAGAAGGAAGAAAAGGAGATAACTTAAGAGGAAAAAATGAAGAAGGCAATTTTAGCGTTGAGCTGGCTGGTATTAGCCTTTCCTTGTCGGGCGGAGATTATTATCGTCGATGATGATGGGCCTGCGGATTTCAATAATATTCAGGCAGCGATTGACGATTCCAGTGATGGCGATACTATTATACTTCAACCCGGCAGATATACTGGCGCCGGTAACAGAGACATTGACTTCAGGGGCAAGGCCATCACGGTCCGGAGTACCGACCCTAACGAGCCCAGTACTGTTGCTGCAACCATCATCGACTGTAATGGCACAGGACGAGGCTTCTATTTCCACAGCGGCGAAAGTGAGAACTCGGTTCTGGATGGGGTTACTATAACTAACGGTTACGCCGACCGCGGCGGGGCTATATACTGCTATGGCTACACCAGCCCAACAATCGCCAACTGCATCATCCGCAACAATACAGCCGGTAATGGTGGTGGCTTGTACTTGGGCAATGGTACTGTTAGTGGTTGTACTATTAGCGAGAACTCAGCTACCCACTCTGGGGGCGGCGTGTACTGCGCTGACGGCGCGGTTAGTGGGTGTACTATAATTGGGAACAGTGCTGAAGGTGACTGGATGGAATACGAGGGTGGTGGGGGGCTGTACATAGTTGACGGGACGGTCAGTAATTGTACTATCAGCGGGAACTCAGCCAGCAATGGCGACGGCGGCGGGATAAGCAGCGCCTGGTACTGGACCGCGAGAATCAACGACTGTAATATTAGTGGTAACGCCAGCGGTCACCACGGCGGCGGTTTGAATATGTGCGATCGCGTGACCAACTGTCTCATCACCGGCAACTCGGCTGGTAACAACGGTGGGGGGTGGCCTCCCAGCGGGGACGGTGGAGGATTGTACATGTGCAACCACGTAAGCAACTGTGTTATAACCGGTAACATATCTGGCGACGAGGGTGGTGGGATGCGGGATTGCCTGTGGGTGAGCACATGTATCATCAGCGGTAACAAGACCGCTTGGGACGGCGGGGGGCTCTACTACCGTTTCAGAGGAGGTTCAACAATTGCCAACTGCACGATCAGTGGCAACGTGGCCGTGGGCGGCTCCGGCGGAGGTATATGCTGCGACTATTATTGGCTCAACACCGACCCTGTATTGACCAATAGCATTGTCTGGGGCAACACCGACTCTGGGAGCACTTGTGAGTCGGCCCAAGTCAACGCTCGGAACCCGGAGGTAATGTTCTGCTGTATCCAGGACGAAGATCCAAATGATTCGAACATTCCGTTTGGCGGCCAAGACAATAACAACATCGATGACAATCCTATGTTCGTACGCGACCCCAATGACGGCGGAGACGGCTGGGGCGTTGGGGACAACGACGACTTCGGTGATCTGCATCTGATGTCCGGCTCGCCGTGTATCAATACCGGAGACCCCTGTCTGTTCAGTGGTCTGATGTATGGGGACATAGATGGTGAGCCACGGATTATGGGGTTAATCGTTGATATGGGCGCGGACGAATTTTTTATGCCGATTATAGTGGTAACTAAGCCTGAAGGTGGTGAAGTCTGGGTCAGCGGCAGCCGGCATGAGATTAAGTGGGAAAGCTACGGTGTGAACGGAACGGTTGATATTTCTTACAGCAGTAATAATGGTCATGGCTGGGTAAGGGTTAAAAAAAAGGTCCCCAACACGGGCAGCTACTTCCTGCATCTGCGGGGTGGGGTTGATTCGAATCAATGTGTTGTCTGGATTGTTCCGAGCGACTCTGATGCTAACGTAATTTGTATCGAAAGCGGGCTGTTTACGATTCACCGGGATTTTCGCGACCCTGTGGTGAGGTCGAAGTGGAAGTCACTTGGCGGGGATTTTGACCGGGCCGGCCTGAGTGAAAACTATGGGCCGGAATTGGGGTGTGTTAAATGGCAGTTCCTAACAGGTGAAGCAATACCCTCAAGTGTAACGGTTGGCGTTAATGATAGGGTACATATCGGCTGCGAAGACGGCAAGCTATATACGCTTGACGCGAACGGGGTGCTTTTGTGGAGCTATGACGCAAATTCGGCGCTTCTTAGTTCGCCGAGTATAGGGCGTGACGGCACGGTATATGTCGGAAGCGAGAATGGGAAGCTGTACGCTATCGATATTGACGGCAACCTGAGATGGACGCATAGTACCGATGGCTTCATTTATTCATCTGCGGCGGTGTCAAGGAACGGTAAGGTATATGTGTGCTCACAGGATGGGGGCGTTTACTCGTTGGGTCGTGACGGCAGTGAGCTGTGGAGCTTTGAAACGGGTAGTGGGCTGGGGGTAATCGGCGGTTGTGTTTTTGCGTCGCCGGCAGTGGGCGCCGACGGCACAGTGTATATAGGCGGCTTTAATGACTCGAATTTATATGCGCTTGACCCGAACGACGGGAGTGTGAAATGGGCGTGCAATTTTGAATCGGGGGGTCGGCCTTTTGCGTCGCCGGTTGTGGCGGCAGACGGAACAATATACCAGACGCTGCTGTTTGACCCGAACCTTTACGCGATTGAACCTAACGGTGGTAATATCATCTGGTCGCTGCAGTTGGCTGAGCGGCCGGGCTGGGATTGGTATTACCACCGCTTAAGAGGCGATGCGGACGGGTGGTCTGAGCCGGCCCTGGGACCTGACGGCACCATCTATGCAGGCTTCAACGACCCGAATCTGTGGGCGGTTGAACCCAATGGTAGTATCAAGTGGGTAAGACGGCTGGGAATGAACGGCGGCTTTACCCTGACCGTTGGTAGTGACGGGCTTGTCTATGCAGCCGGCGACGACGGTTATCTTTGTGTGGTTGATGCAAACGGCACGGAAATCAGCAGATTCCAGGGTGATAACTGGCTGCTCTTTCCCGTAATATCGGCGGACAACACTGTGATAGTGTCCGATGCAGACAGAGTATGGGCGATTGGCGGTGACGGGTGTGAGGACCAGGTATCGGCACTGCATAGACCTGAGGACATCGATGGCAGTCTTTCGGTGAACTTTATTGATTTTGCTCTGTTGTCGGCTGACTGGCTGGCTTGTAATGACCCGTTGCCACCCTGTGGGGCTTACTACTGGGACGGCAGGTACTTTAGAGGTGACATCAATAGAAATCGATACGTTGAGTTTACCGACCTGGCAGCATTAGCGAATCGGTGGTTGAGTGAAGATTAAAACAGAAGTTTAGGCAAGAGTAGTTTTTGGCATTACGAAATAAAGAGGAAAAGAGTTATGAAAGGAAAAGGTCTCACATTTACGGAACTGCTGGTCGTAATTTCAAGCGTAACGATGGTGACGGGCGTTTTGATGCCTGCTTTGAACGGGTCGAGGCAAACGGCTGTTCGACTGGTTTGTGAAACGAACCTGAGGGGCATAGGCCGGGCGATGACAGTCTATGCCACCGAGAACGGGGGGCACTTTCCGCGTGCGGGCGGTGTAGGCTCTTACTGGAGCAATAACGGAATAATTCACGACTGGGATGTGCCCACTGAATATCAGGCTTTCGGCCTGGTTGCCCCACCCGGCAAAGCGACCATCACGTCAAGTTTCTTTCTTCTGGTAAAGTATGGCAAGGTTACGCCGAAGCAGTTTGTCTGCAAGGGTGATGCCGGTGCTCGAGAATTTAAACTTTGCGAGCAGCGCACAAGGGTAAAGGACATTCATTTAGTCTGGGACTTTGGGTATGGGCGGCAACTCTCACTCAGCAGTATCTACCCAGGCGGGTACTGCAGCTACTCCTATCACATGCCTTATGCTGCGAACCCAACTGACGTGACGAACTACGCCATCATTGACGGAAGTAACCCCGGCAGCCCTGTTTGTGCAGACAGGAACCCTCATCTGGACAGGAATGTCATTGAGCCCAACGTTATGGCCAATTCGGCGGCCCACGGGGGGAAGGGACAAAACGTGCTGTATAAAGACGGAAGCGTAAGATTTGAGAAGAGGCCAACTGTTGGTATCAGGGAGGACAACATTTATACTTATGGGGGCGAGCCGGCGGGCATACCCCCGGCCGGCAACGGAGACGGCTTCCCGGCGGGTGAAAAAGATGCGTACCTGGTGGGTGAGCGCAATTAGTAAGACTCAAGAATAGAAGGCCACCGCATAGCCGGCAGGGCTGTAAGATTTACGATTTTCGATTGACGATTTGCAATTGAGTAGGGGAGGATGGGTCGATTTGCGATTTTCGATTGACGATCCGTTCGGCTTCACTCAGGACATAACGACCGTTGCTCGTGACTCGTGAAAATCCGGCATTTGGTGGAAAAGGCCCCTGGCAGATACGTTCTCAGGGGTATAATTGGGGGGTTTCTTTATTGACAGCACTGAGGAAAAGAGCTATAATTAAGATACGTTTCTTGTCGTTCCACCCCTGAGGAAACATAAGGCTGTTCTGTAGTTCGAACGTGGAAAGCTCGTGAATGTAAGGGGTCTGGCCAAACAATCGCATTTGGCTGGAAGGCAATACGAGAGGAGTAAGAGGGTAAAGATGAGAAGGTCAGCAGTAATACTACCCGCAATTGTTTTGATGATGGTGGCCTGGGCAGGCGCGTTGGCAGGTAACCCCGATATCGGCGGCGAGCCAGTCCATACAGAAGAGGACTACTTCCGAGGCGGTGAGTGGGGCATGACCGTTTATTCGTATGTTTTTGACAACAGCAGCGCTTCATTGCCCGGCGTTCTGGAACTTGACCCGGGTGAAATGTTGTTTATGTATTTGCTCGATGTCTCAAAAACGAGCGGTACGTCGGTGGAGCACTATGCGGTTGGCAATCCGGACCTGCTCGTGGTCAATACGGTCGGTTTTGAAGATGGTGTTGTGCCTGCAGGGTACGAGGGGGCCGCGTTTGATGAACCATACATATACGGGTACAGTGGTACGGCTGAGGCCGCTATCTACACGTACTACGGCGATTTGACGGACCCGTGCTGCACATTAGACCCGGGTGAGTATTCGCTGGTTTACTATATTGCGGTAACCGACAGGTACGGCCCGGTAAGTGCAACTGCTGATTCGCAGGGAATAGGTGACAATCAGCTTGTTCCCGGGCCTTTGTGCATAGTCGAATTCCACCACTTTGCAAGATTCGCCGAGCACTGGCTGGAGGTGGGAAGCGGTCTGGCCGGCGACCTGGATGGAGATTTGGATGTTGACTGGGTTGACTTAGGCGGGTTTGTTGATAAATGGCTGTGTTCCTGCCCGTATGATTGGCCGTTGAGGTGAGATTGCCGAGTCGCATGTGGTGCAGGGGCTAAATGCAAAGGACAAGAACCTGCTGCGGTGGTGGGGGGCATTCGATTGATTATTGGGGGTGGGATTGTGGCGTCGCTGCGCTGCCGGCGATGACAAAAGAAAGATTGCAAGTCAAGGGGAATTTTTTTGAATTTTTAATTTGCAATTGGCAATGCGCGATTATAATAGTGCGATTTTAGATTCTTCGGGCACTGGGAATGATATATTCGTAGTGCGTGAGGCGGAAGAGCTTTTCATACAAAGACGCTGGTTTGCTTTGACGGAGAAGCGAAATTCCAGCGCATTTTGCCAACTTTTAGGCGGTATTGGAAAGGACTTACATAATGGAAAAATCAGAGAAGGCATACGGATACGAGCTGATAATGGATTTGCACGGCTGCGATGTGTCGAAGTTCAACCGGCCGAGCCTTGACGAGTATTTTGACAAACTGTGCAAGGCAATTGATATGAAAAGAGCCGACCTGCACTTCTGGGACGATGAGGGCCTGCCGCCGGAGAGGAGGCAGACTTTGCCGCATACGAAGGGGACTTCGGCTGTTCAGTTTATATTGACCAGCTCTGTTGTTGTTCACACGTTAGACTTGCTGGAAGCTGTTTACATCAACATATTCTCGTGCAAGTGGTTTGACGAAAAGACAGCAGAGGAAATCACGAAAGAATGGTTTGGGGCGAATGGATGCAGGGTGCACTTTATAGAAAGGATTTAAGATGCTGTTGACTGAACGGGAGATTGATATACCAGCGAGGCAGGGAAACACCGGTTTATTAGGGTATTTTGAGGAGTCAATCAGGCAGTACCTTCCAGCTAACGGAGTCCCTGTAAGATTTGCAGTTACACAAAGTGATTTGGACAAATATCATTGTGAGTTAGGTATTCTTACAGGATTGGGGGAGGCGTGCGTTTATGGGCAGGCATCTATCTTTGAGTTTGCACGAAGGGAAGTTGAAAATACAAGTCAATTTAACGCAGTAATGATAGTACCGACGGGGATTGGGGCGGAGATAGGCGGTCACGCAGGGGACGCAGCACCTGCGGCGAGATTGTTGGCCGGTGCGTGTGATTCACTGATAACGCACCCGAATGTGGTGAATGCGTCTGATATCAACGAACTGCCGGAGAACGGACTGTATGTTGAGGGCAGTGTTATCTCGAATTTGCTTATGGGGTCGGTCGGGCTGCAAAAAGTGCATGCCAATCGCGTTATGCTGGTTATTGACAAGCACAAGGAAAAACGCATATCGGAACGTACCATTAACGCTGCCTCAGCGGCGCGTTCTGCGCTGGGTCTGGAGTGTCCCTTAGTGGTAGAGGTTGACCCGCCGATACGAATGAGCGCTGAGTATTCCAGCTCGGGCAGCGCCGTAGGACGAGTTGAGGGTCTGGAGCGGATTTGTGAAGTATTGCGCCGGCACAGGTCTGAATATGATGCAGTGGCCCTGGCGTCGGTGATAGATGTGCCATGGGAGTTCCACACAGAATATTACAAGAGGAATGGGGAGATGGTTAACCCGTGGGGTGGGGTCGAAGCGATGCTTACGCACACGGTGGCTATGCTGTTCGGGGTTCCGGCGGCACATTCTCCCATGTTTGGATCTATGGAGATTGCAAACCTTGATGTGGGTGTGATTGACCCGCGTATGTCCGCTGAGGCTGTATCGATGTGTTTTCTGCACTGTGTATTGAAAGGTCTTCACCGAAGCCCACGAATCATCACCGACAAAATGGTTTTCACGCATCCCGGCGTATTGACGGCTGCGGATATATCGTGTTTGGTGATACCTGATGGGTGTGTGGGACTGCCGACACTTGCGGCTTTGGAACAAGGGATACCGGTGATCGCTGTTCGTGAGAACCGGAACCGAATGCGAAATGAGCTTGAAAGACTGCCGTTTGCGGCAGGCAAACTTTTCATCGTTGAGAACTATCTCGAAGCTGTTGGGGTGATGACAGCTCTGAAGGCCGGGGTTAGTGTGTCGTCTGTTCGTCGGCCGCTTGAAGAAACCAAAGTCTGTTGTGAGTCTGCCGAGAGCGACAGTGAAGAAGGTTCGAAGGTTGATGATACTGCCGTGGTTGCGGAAGAAAGCGGCAGTTGAGAGGCATAGCTCTGAGATGCACCGGCCTTTGGGTCGGGTCAGCCTGGCTTTGTCCAAATTATTGCTGCTCGGCGAAGGTGCGTGAGATTCCGAGCTTTTTTATTTTTCGATAGAGAGTGGCCTCGCTTAGGCCAAGATGCCCGGCGGCTTCGTGAACAGAGCCCGAGGTCAGCTTAAGGGCCTGAAGGATGAGGTTGTGCTCCATCTGGTGGACGGAGAGAATAGCTTCATCCGGCTGCTCGTCGGTCTGGGCGGCGATACGGGAGCCGGCGAGCGGGGCTTGTTTGGTCAATTCGGGCGGTAACATATCGACTGTCAGCTCGGTACTGTTGTTTGTAATAACGATGCGGCCGATGAGATGCTCGAGCTGGCGTACGTTGCCGGGCCAATCATAAGCATCGAGCAGTTTCATAGCCTGGTGGGAGACCGAAGACATATTCCTGCCATACTTAGCTGCTGCGAGGTCGAGGAAATAGCGAACGAGCAGGGCAATATCGCCGGGTCGCTGTTTCAACGGGACAAGGTCGACGGTTACGACACTAAGTCGATAGTAGAAGTCTTTGCGCAGCCTGTTGTTTTGTATCTGGACTTTAGGGTCACGATTAGTGGCAGCTATTACGCGGACGTCAACAGCCTGAGCGGATTTGGCGCCGACTCGCTGGACTGTATGGTCTTGGAGGAAACGTAGCAACTTGGCCTGAACATCGTAATTCATTTCGCAGATTTCATCCAAGAAGAGTGTGCCGGCGTTGGCCTGCTCGCAAAAACCGACGTGCTGCTGATGTGCTCCCGTGAAGGCGCCTTTTTCGTGCCCGAACAGGGCACTCTCAATAAGCTCAGAGGGGATAGCGGGCGCACTAACGGGGACAAAAGGTCCGCTGGAGCGTTTGCTGCATTCATGAATTGCGCAGGCTGCGAGCTCTTTGCCGGTTCCGGTTTCACCGAGAACCAGTACGGCGGCGTCAGTGGGAGCAACGGTTTCGATAAGGCGATAAACCTTGCGCATCTGCTCGCTGCGTCCAATCATCCCATGGAAGTCGGTACGACGTGCGGCGTATTGAAAAGCCCTGACCTGAAGCGAGAGCAGATTGTGCTTGACGGCTTTGTCAATTTCGATGTGCAACCGGTCGAAATCGAGGGGTTTGCAAATAAAGTCATAGGCCCCATTCTTGAGGCTCTTTACGGCTGTTTCAACAGTGGCGTGGGCGGTGATCATAATTACGGGGACGTTGGGGAATCGCTGCCTGATTTGCGGCAGCAGTGTTGTGCCGTCGGCATCACCTAACGCGACGTCGAGGAGGACGACACTCGGAACTGCCCGTTCGAGCTGGTTCCACATTTCGGCAGAACTTTTAACTGCCTGGTGGGTATATCCCCATTCGGCTACGTGATGCTCGATAATAGCGAGGAGGTGCGGGTCATCATCGACGGTAAGAATGAGCGGCGTGAGGTCAGTCATCTGCGGTCCTTTCGGAGGTGTCGGCAGAGGAGAGCGCGCGTGGACGTGTTCTGCTGGTTTCTATTTCAACCAAGCGCATAACCTTGTTAATAGTAGTGATAATTGCGTTTGGATTTCGGCTGTCGGCGAGGCGCTCCAGCCTGGCGGCGCTTTTTGAGATGTTATCAAGACGGTATGTTCCGGAAGTGCCCTTGATGCGATGTGCCTGTTTTTTGATTGCGGCGTAGTCTCTTATTTCAAGAATGGTCCTGATTCCATCGAGCTGCCGGGGCAGGTCGCGCAAGTACGTGGACCTAAGCTGGGCCCAAGCCTGGTCGGGACCACACTTAGAAGGCGGCTGTTGATGTGACGACGAATCAAGAGTTTTATCGCTGTTTTCCATCTTGCCACGATATACTATGGTGAATCCACTTCTAACCCATCCGAACGCAGATTGTGCAAGAACATCCCTTAGATTTTGGTCTTGAACAATAATCAACAATGGCGTTCGCTTATCGCCCGGACAAGACACTGTAAAAACCACTCTATTAGATTAGCAAGTGGCTGTCAAGTAAAATATGTATGAAAAGGAGTGGTTGAGGGCCTTTTTGGTGGCTCGTAAGGCGTTTTGTGCAAATAAGTTATGATGTCAGGGTGGGCAGGAGTGCAAAACAGGAGCTTTCGGGGGCAATACAATCAAAAAGTCCAAATCCTCTCAATTTGCGAAATCAAAGTGAGAGTTTGTGATGGGGATAACGACAGCACCGGTTATAAGGGCGGTTATATGGCTGGCACAAACTTTGCTTAAGTAAATTACAGACAGGCAATATGGCTTTTGGCGGCAGGCGTGAGAGAAAAGCAGAGTTTTGAAGTGGCCGGGAATCAGAAAACGACGGCGGTCAAAGACGTGCAAAAAACGGAATTTTTTGGAGATTTAATAGGAAACATTGTCCTTCTAAGCTGGGCTTGATGACCGAAAAATAAACAAAATTATTTTTGAAAACAGCGGAACTATCAGGCCCAGCATGAGCGCGAGCACGACTTTGGCGTGATAATGATAAGTGAATTAATGTTTAAGGACTCTCTCCTCTCCCTTCGCTGGGTTTGAAGTTGCGACGCAAGCCAGCAACAAACCCAGCGTGAAAATAACAGCGGCTTTCGTATCGCCGTGATAACGATAAACGGTGAAACAGGAGGCATTAACAGGATGCGAAAGTGGAAAGACATATTGACAAGGAGGCGGGCATCCAAGATGGGTAATGTCATTTTTCGAACGGTGTCCAGGTGGCTCGACAGCAGCGGATGGAGGGGTAATCACACACCCGGCATCGGGGGCCGCCGGACACCGGTCGCTGAGCCGGTTCGGTTAGTGAAGCGGCACAATGTGCTCTTTGACATGCTGTGCGCAAAGCAGAATAGCTGTGGCAGGACAATATGGCTTTGGGGGAGGGCAGGAAAATGGCAAATACATACAAAAACAGAGAAGCTGATGCGGTGATATGCCTTCTGAAACGCATCTATCAGGGCGAAGATCCCAGACTTCTGCGTAAAGAGGCGAACGGTTTCATAACAGATGTGGACCCGAAGGACATCTCTGCAGCGGAGCAAAACCTTATCGACGACGGGTATTCGGCGCAAACGGTGCAGCAACTGCTGGCGACGTTTATGTTGATGGGCATACCCGATGAGCAAAGCGATAATCCGAGGGGCCGGCTGGGGGCCAACCATATTCTTCAGACGGTGATGGTCGAGCATGATTTGATTCGGTGCTTCTTAGCGGATTTGCACGATGTCGTGGGGGCCATTGGGCGGCTGAACTGCCTGAGCAGTGCGAACTCGGAATTTCGCAAACTTGCCCATATCACAGAGCATCTAAACGCGATGAAAGAACATATTGAGCGAGAAGAGGACGTTATCTTCCCATGCCTGAGAAAGCACGGGTGGATGAGCTCGTCGCTGGCGGTGGAGGGCGACCATATCAGCATCACAGGGGAAATCAACAACCTTGTCAGGTTAGTAATATCAGTCGATAAAGTCGGGTTTGAGCAGTTCAGGGTCGGGCTGACCGTTATTACGCGGTGCCTGTCGCGAATAATGCTGGAACATCTGTTCGAGGAAGACGAAATCCTGTACCCCGTTGCGCTGGGGCGAATTAAGGATGCGAGGGTCTGGGCGAAAATGAAAGCTGTGTGCGATGAGATCGGCTACTGCGGCGTTCATCTGTAACCTGACGGCCGGCGTCTGCGGGTACGGGCGGGCAGAATAGCCAAGAGAGAAGGATGCAGGGCTATGAAAGCGACAAAGACAAGGTCGAATGCGATGCTTTTTGCAAATTCTCAAAAGCTCTCGCAGACGAAAGGAGGCATCGCCGTGAAAGCCACAGACGTAAAGGCAAACGTGGTGATTGTGGCTAACTGTTACGAACTGGCGCAAGAGGCGTTAGGACTTTTTGTCAGAGATGCACGCAAAGCGATCAAGGCAAAAGGACGTTTCTGCGCAGCGATATCACGTCATACGCCAAGTCGGTTCTTCAGGCTGCTCGGCGAACAGGGCGAATCGAAAGAACAGGCGTGGGACAAGATACACCTGTTCTGGGTAGATGAATGCTGCGGTCCTCGTGATTTTAGAGACACTAACCACAACATTGGAGCCTGCAGCTTTATCGGCAAAGCGGGCATTCCTGCGGAGAATGTACACCAGATTTCCTGCGAGAACCGTAATTGCGGGTACGTGGCTTCGAGATATGAACAAACGATCCACAATGTGGTCGGGCTGGAGAAAGATGGGATGCCTCGATTTGACCTGATTATTCTTGGAATGGACGCGGACGGGCACATTGCGTCGCTATACCCGGATACATACGCCTTTTTTGACACACAAGAGACTGTTTGCGTGATTTACTTTATGGACGGTCGATACACGCGAATCACACTGAGCAATCCGGTTTTGTGCGCGGCGTCTCACATAGCAGTTCTGGTCCGGGGCGAGGAGAAGGCCAGGATTTTAAGAGAAGTACTAACGGCCAAACGTGATGAAGTGCGGTATCCGATTCACAGCATTTGGCCGATTCTCGACAAGGTGACATGGTTGGTCGACCGGAACGCGGGCAAGTATCTGTTACGGGGCTGCCGGTCAAATAAGACGGTGCGGGGGAGTCTGGAGTCTATAGAACCTTACAGGAGGTTATGACGGATGGTTACCGGCTGGACAAGCTTTGTCTTAAGTGATTTACAGGGTCTCAAGGTGTACCAAGCGTAGGCTGGACAATCAGTTTGGATTCCTAATGGAAAGGAAGAAAAAATGATTATGCCTATAATTACATTACGACGGAAGCGTGTCATCGTGGACGTCGACACTCAGAGACACTTCTTCGCAGACAGCGGCATAGTGTGCGTTCGGAACCACCGGCAAGTTCTTGCTAATATTCTAAGAGTGGTGAAGTGGGCAAGGCTGGGAAATATCCGGATGATTTCCACTGTACAGATATTTCCAAGCGAATACCCGTATTGCAATTCGCGTATTACGGACATCGAAGGGCAAAAAAAAATCAACTATACATTCCGCAGAAGGCGTGCGAGTTTCGATGCGGCTGACAGCACGGATTTACTACCGGAGATATTAGAGCTATACGAGCAAGTGATATTCCAAAAGCGCTGCTTCGACCCATTCAAGGAGCCGCGAGCGGACAGGATGCTGAGCGAATTGGATGCCGACGAGTTCATTCTGATTGGGGCGCTGAGAGAAGGAGCGGTAAAAGCGACCGCACTGGGGCTTCTGAGCAGGCACAAGAACGTGACGGTACTGGTTGACGCAACCGGGTCATACAACAAGACCGCAGGCGAGGTCGCGCTCAGAGTGATGTCGGAAAGGGGTGTGAGACTAATCAATACGCACACATTTTTGGGCTCTTCGTGGGTGCAACTGGCAAAGTCAGATTGGTTTGGGCAACCGGGTTTGGGGGTGTTTCGAAGAGCCGAGCACTGAAAAACTTCATTCTTTCAGGTTTTAGTTCTGTATGGGGCGGTTGTTAGTTTTGGCTAACTTTCGTTATATAATTATTTTGCATTGACGGCTGGGATAGTGTATAATTAGAAACAGGCCGGAAAAGGCCAAAACTGAAGAAAACGAGGAAATGAAACCAAATCATCATATCGCTGAACAACGATTGGGCTTGCGGCAGCATTCGTCCAGATTATCCTCGCTGTAGGTTTGTAAGAGGTATGACTGATTCGGCGCTGAGAGCTGATTGGACAGGAGGGATGATATGAAAGAGACAGAAGAAAAGGTCGAACAGGTAAAGCAGCGTGGTGTAGAGGCGCTAAGGTCAAAGAAAATTCAACGACTGGACGCTGCGAACCAGCAACTGCGGGCGCGTGAACAACAGCTTAGGGTCGCCAACGAGCAACTGGAGGCGCGTGAACAACAATTAAGGGCTGCGAACCAGCAACTGCGGTCGCACGAACAACAGTTGGAGGGTGCGAACCAACAGCTACAGGCACGCGAACAACAGTTAAGGGCTGCTAATCAGCAGCTTCGGGCACACGAGCAACAGTTAGAGGCTGCTAACGAGCGTCTGCGGGCGCACGAGGAACGTCTAAAGGCTGCTTATGACCAGCTTCGGGCGCATGAGCGGCAGTTAAAAGCAGCCAACCAGCAACTGGAGGCGCGTGAACAACAATTACGGGCTGCGAACCAGCAATTACTGGCGCATGAGCAACAGCTTAGGTCGGCCAATCAACAGTTGCGGGCGCACGAGCAACAGTTAGAGGCGACCAACCAACAGCTGCAGGCTCGTGAGCAACAGGTAAGAGCTGCCAATCAGCAGTTGCGGGCACACGAAGAGCAACTGCGCAGATACAGCCATGATTTGGAAGAGCGTATCAAAGATTTAGATTGCCTGTATGGCGTGGCGAGCTGTATCCAGAAGCGTGGGGAGATGGATGCGATATTCCGGGATGCTGTTGCGCTGATTCCAGCCAGCTGGCACCACCCCGATATCACGCGTGCGAAGGTGCGCTTCGACGGGGAGGAATATACTTGTGAGGCTTTCGAGGAAACCAAGTGGAAGCTGACAAGCGACATTGTGGTGGGTGGCGAGAAGCGCGGCTCGCTGGAGGTTTACTACCTTCAGGAACCCGCCACGGGCGTGCTGGACGAGGGGCCTTTTCTCAAAGAGGAACGTGATCTTATCAACGGCATCGCCAGCGCCCTGAGCGAGGCAGCCGAGCGCAAGGGAGCGGAAGAAAGGCTGGCCCAAGAGCGGAATATGCTGCGAACGCTGATCGACAACTTACCGGATTTCATCTATATAAAAGACACCAAAAGCCGGTTTACAGCCTGTAACGCTGCAATCAGCAATTTCATGGGGGCGGCAACACGCGAGGAACTTATTGGGAAGACAGATTTCGACTATTATCCAGAGGAAGAGGCGTCGGAGTATTACGCGGATGAACAGGAGATTATCCGGTCAGGTCGTGCGCTGATTAACAAAGATGAACCGCACACAGGCAGTACGGGGGAGGTTAGATGGATTATGACCAGCAAGTTACCGCTGCGTGACAGGGATGGGAATGTTGTTGGGCTTGTGGGTATAAGCCGGGACATCACAGAGCGTAAAGAGGCGGAAAGAGGCCTGGAGGAGGCCAAAGAAGCGGCTGAATTGGCCAGCAAGGCCAAGAGCCAGTTCCTTGCCAATATGAGCCACGAAATCAGGACACCGCTGAATGCGATAATCGGGATATCGAAAACGCTGAGCAAATACCACACCAGCAACCTGACGGCCAAGCAGCTGGAGGGTTTAGAGATAGTTCAGCGAAGCAGCCAGCGATTGCTATTGCTTATTAACGGCATCCTCGACCTGTCAAAAATTGAGTCCGGCAAGATAGAAGTAAACTTAAGGGCTTTTCCTCTGGACGCGTTAATAGCAGGGATTCGGAGCATGGCGACAACGCTCAACAACAAGGACGAGGTAGAGTTCATTGTTCAAAAGAGCGATTCGGTTCCAAAGACCGTCATCTCGGATGCTCAAAGACTCCATGAGATTCTGACAAACATCATAAGCAATTCGGTCAGATTCACCGAGCGCGGGCAAATTGTTCTGACGGTATATACTGAACATAATCGGCTGTACTTCGAAGTTTCGGATACGGGCATCGGAATTGACCCACGAGATATCGAACGTATCTTTGAAGAGTTTACTCAAGTGGACAGCTCGACCACCAGAAAATACCAAGGTACGGGTCTTGGCCTGACTATCAGCAAGAAGATGGTGGAACTTTTGGGTGGTGCAATAAAGGCCGAGAGTAAACTGGGCGAGGGGACGACAATTACGTTCTATATTCCGCTGAAGAGGGCGGAACTTACAGCCGATGATGGTGTCACAAAACCAGCAGAACACAAGGCCCAGGAAATGGAGGTGAAGCTGCAGCCTCTGGACGCCGGTTCCGGTTCAATTCGGCGAGAGTTTTTGCCCAAGGTATTAATAGCCGAAGACGACGAGTTCAGCAGAGCTGCAATCAGAATGATGCTTGAGCATCGGTACCAATTGATATTTGCCAAAGACGGCAGAGAAGTTGTTGAGAAGTATTTCTCCAGTTCGCCGGATATTGTTTTGATGGATATAATGATGCCGATTGTGGACGGATACGAGGCTTTTGCGCAGATAAGCCAGAAGGCCTCGGAACCGACCGTTCCAATTATCGCGCTGACGGCCAAAGCGATGAAAAACGACCGCGACGAGCTGCTGTGCTTTGGATTTACGGATTATATTCCCAAACCTATAGACGACGAAGCGCTGGTAAGGACAATAGAGAAACACCTGGCGGTGCGATAGCCCGAAGCGCGACGAACAATGTCGTCATTGCCGTTTCAATGTGTTTTTCCCGTCGGTTTCCATAACGGCTTTTCTTTTCGGTTTCCTTCTGTATAAGAGACACTGCCGGTTTCGATGTCGAGAAAAACACCTCTTCTTTCTGTGCCACCAAGAACGGCGGTTCTCACAGGGATGTGCTTTTGGTTCAAGAGCTGAGTAGCGGAGGCGATGTTAGCTTTGCAAATAGTATCGTCCTTCTTTTTTAGCACATTTCCTGCGCCTACCAGGCACACCTCAATGTCGTCCTTATTCGAGCCGGCCCGAGCCATTTTGTTTATCATCTGGTCTATGGCATCGACGGCATATTTTGTTCTTTCCAGAGTCTTTTTGGGCGCGCTGCCGGGGAGCATAATATGCGCGATGGCACCAACCCTGCTCCTGGAATCATAGGCTGCAACGACAATGCACGAACCTATGGCGAGAGATCTGAGTATTACTTTTTCGGTGCCGAGCTTAACTTCTCCGGTATTGACATCGATAATTTCTTTCATTCGTCCCTCATCGGTCAGATAGTCCACAAAACAACATTAAGCAAAACTGTTAATAAACCTCATTTTCGCAACAGTCTCAGTTGTGCCTTTAGAGTTCTGTGAATTAGAGTGAGATTATAACTGAATAAATTGAAGTCTGCCACTATGTTTGAGGTTTTTTCGAGTGCCTGACTGATGCTACATCGCCACTTAACAGCCAAAAAATGCTTCTGAGGTTAAAATCCGAAGCACGAAATGCGAAATGATTACAAGAGAAGACCCTGACCGCATCAGGTGTTAAGGTCGTCTGCAGGTCTTAATAGCGGGGTTTCATTTCACAGATACGACCGGGATAAGCCATATCCAGGATTTACGCCCCAAAGCAATCGCCGGCCGCTTATTGTTACATCGCACTACCAATTCCTTCCCATGAATTGTCCATTTCTTCGTAGAATTCACCAAGTAGTGTCTGCCGTGAAATCCTACCCCCACGGATAGAATACGGATAGAATAATGACAATCCGCCAACGTCGAGCCATTCTGTTGTAATCTGTTGAAGCTTTTGGTATCTTAAGGCAATTGAAAAGCTCAGAGGTGTTTGCAGTTTTGACAGGAGAGTCTTATGAGAGTGATAGTGCGGGCATTGTTTGCTGTTTGTGTATTTGGATTTGGCCTTTGCGGCTGGGCCTGGGGCAGTCAGGAGCTGAAACCCGGCTTAGCCGGGACTTATTTCGCCGGGGAGTACTTTACCCGACCGGAGGAAGGAATAGACATCTTAGACAGCGTCAATAATGATTGGGGCAGTTCCCGCGGCTACGAGTGGTCGGCACGATGGGCAGGCTATATCGAGGGTCCGGTCAGCGGTGAGATTACTTTCACGGCAAAGGCAAACGACGGTATTCGGCTGCTGATAGACGGCAAGGTGATTATCGACGGCCTTGAGCACAAGAAGGCACGTTCAGGCAAGGTGGTTCTGGAGAGACTGAAGAAGGCCCCGGTAGTCCTGGAATTTGCCTCGCTAAGTGGTGATGCACAGCTTCACCTTTACTGGCAGTGGGAAGGTCAGAAGCGAACGATTGTTCCCGGTGCGGCGTTGTGGCATCAGCCGACGAAGGCGGCCAATGCGTCGAAGGTTTTCAAAGAGATTATCAAGAATACGCGTGCGTTGCGGGCGAAGCTGCTTCGAGACCCGTATCGGCCGGGGTATCATTTTGTCGCGCTCGAGGGACTATGTGCCCCGTTTGATGTCAACGGTGCCATCTTCTGGAAGGGACGGTATCACATCTTTTATATCTTCCAGAATGAGCTGGGGCATTGCTGGGGACATGCATCCAGCATCGACCTGGTACACTGGCGACATCACCCAACGGCGTTAGAGCCAAGCGAGGGCGACCGCGGCATCTTCTCCGGGGGGGCCTTCATTGACAGAAACGGTATACCCACCATCACCTACTGGGGTCTGGATCGCGGCGTATGTATTGCCACAAGCACCGACGACGAGCTGAACGAGTGGACGAAAAGCCCCCATAACCCGGTCATCCGCGAAACACATCACGGATATGCGGTGGTCGAGGGCGGCGACGGCAACAAGCTGGTTTACGGAGTCGCCGACCCCACTGCGATCTGGGTGCACGCAGGCCGATACTACATGCTCACCGGCAACTTGTTGGTCCTGCAGAAATTCGGCCGAAAACAGAATCAGCCCGAACACTTAGGCGACACGGCTTACCTGTTCGCCTCGGATGACGTGGTCAACTGGAAATACCTGCACCGGTTCTACGAGTCCGACCGCAAGTGGACCCGGGATGACGAGGACAACATGTGCCCGGACTTCTTCCCACTTCCGGCAGGTCGCGACGGAGGGCCTGCCAGTGACCGCCACATGCTGCTGTTTATCAGCCACAACCTCGGCTGTCAGTACTACCTGGGCCGGTACGCCGACAACCACTTCCACCCAGAAACACACGGGCGAATGAGCTGGCAAGACAACGCCTTTTTCGCCCCGGAGAGCATGCTGGATGGGCGAGGCCGGCGGATTATGTGGGCGTGGATTAGGGAAATGAGGAAAACGAGCGGTTGGTCAGGCACACTGAGTCTGCCCCGGATATTGTATCTGGGTGACGACAAGACACTGCGCATATCACCGCCGAAGGAGCTGGAGATTCTGCGATACAATCCGAAGACCTTCAAAGACCTGACCGTCACTGCAGATGCCGAGCTGCCGCTGAAGGATATTCACGGCAACAGCATTGAGCTGTCAATGGAAATGGTCCCAAGCGGTGCGCAGCAGTTCGGTGTGAAGGTTTGTGCTTCGCCTGACGGGCAGGAACAGACACTGGTCTTTTACGATGCAAATGATAAGAAGCTCAAAGTTGACACGCAGAGGTCGAGTCTGGGGCAGGGTCCCAAATCTGTCGAGGCGGGGCCCCTGGAACTGGCGCCGGGCGAGCCGCTTAAGCTGAGAGTATTTGTGGATAAGTCTGTCGTGGAGGTTTTTGCCAACGACCGGCAGGCGGTGATGCGCCGGGTATATCCAACCCGGAAGGAAAGTGTGGGTGTGGTGCTGTTCTCGAAGGGCGGTTCAGCCAGAGTCACAAGGCTGCAGGCGTGGGACATGATGGCCTCGAATCCTTACTGAGAGGGTCCGCTGATTAAGAATTAGTGGGCGACAATGATGGAGATTCGACGCTCGGGCAACATGGCCGGACGTCGCGAGTTAAGAACATCAATTTAAGGAACACAATATATGAAAAGCCGGTTACTCTTGTTGATCGTGGGCCTAATTCTGCTGCTGTCTCCAGGGTGCAAACGCAGGGAAAACAGACTGTTCGGGGTAACATTTCAGACAATGAACAATCCGTTTTTTGTTGACCTGAATGAAGGGATTAAGGAGGTGGTTGAGGCCCATGGCGATCGACTGGTGACCCTCGATGCCCAGTGGAACAGCCTCAAACAGCGAAATGATATTTCCGACCTGATTCTGCAGGACGCGTCGGGCATCTTCATCAATCCGGTTAACTGGGAAGGTGTAAAGGGTAGTCTGCTTCAAGCCAAAAGCAAGAACGTACCGTGTATCATCGTTGATGCGCCGGTCAGGGATAGGGACCTGGTTGTATGCCAGGTAGCGTCAGATAACGTCAAAGCCGGTCGCCTGGCAGCCCAGGCTTTGGCCAAAGTTTGCCGGCCCGCCAAGATCGTCATTCTGCATCTGTCGGTGAACAAAGCCTGCATCGACCGGGTGGCGGGCTTCAAGAAGGAAGTAGCCAAGTATCCAGACATGGAGATATTGGACATCCAGGAAGGCAAAGGCAAAACGGAAGGTGCTCGTCCGGTTATGCTTGATCTATTGGGACGTTATCCTGACTTGAACGCAGTCTTTCCCATCAATGACCCCAGTGCGCTGGGCGCGATATCCGCACTTGAATCGGCCGGCAAGCTAAAGGACGTTACTGTCGTCACAGTCGATGGTTCCAGAGAGGGCATTGCGGCGGTCAAGGCAGGTAAGATGCTGTCCACCTCGGCCCAGTTTCCGAGAGAGATTGGTCGGATAGCTGCAGAAAAAATGTATGAACACCTTGCAGGTAAAACTGTCAAGAAGGACATCAAGGTAAGGGTGGAACTGATCACCAAAGGAAATGCTGATTCCTTTGGGGCCCAACAGTAAGCAAATGGTTCAAACTATCAAAGAGACCGAACTACTGACTTTCGACCGTGTCAGCAAGAGATTCGGTGGGGTCACGGCACTGGATAAGGTGGACTTCAATTTACGAGCAGGAGAGATCCACGCTCTGTTAGGTGAAAACGGCGCAGGCAAGTCCACTCTTATTAAGGTCCTTGGTGGGATTCACCTTCCGGATTCCGGCACAATCCGAATCGCGGGAAAAGCGGCCCAGATTCGGAGCGTCGCTGATGCGAACCGTTACGGCATAAGAATCATCCACCAGGAGCTGTCCTTAGTGCCGAATTTATCCATTGCCGAAAACATTTACTTAGGAAGAGAGCCCGCGGGGCTTGCGGGGCTGCGCCGGTGTAAGATGACGGCAGATGCGGAAGCCCTCGTTGCCGACTTAGGTCTGTACGAAATCCGCTCAGCGGGCACTATCGTGTCGGAATTAAGTATCGCCCATCAGCAATTGGTGGAAATCGCCAGGGCTCTGTCTTGTCAGGCCCGCATCCTGGTGCTTGATGAGCCAACTTCCTCTCTTTCCGAGGCGGAGACTGAAGCGTTGTTTGTTACCCTGCGACGCCTGAGGTCGCAGGGAGTAGGAATCATTTACATCTCCCATCGTCTGGAAGAGGTCATGCGCTTAGCTGATCGTATAACGGTGCTGCGCGACGGGCGGTTGGTCGGCACTCAGTTTACGCAAAAAATGGACCAGCGTGAAGTTATACGGTGGATGGTGGGGCGCGATATCAAAGACCATTTCCATCGGCCTGCCTTGAGAACAGGACAGGTGGCTCTGAAAGTCCACGAGCTAAGCAGTCCAACAGTTCATCGTGTCAGCTTTGAATTGCACTACGGTGAGGTCCTCGGCTTAGCAGGACTGGTAGGGTCCGGCAGAACTGAATTGGCTCGTGCACTGTTCGGCATCGAACCTGTCCAGGAGGGTGAAATCCGGGTCGACGGTCAACCCGTATCTATCAAGAATCCAGGCGATGCTCTGGACAACGGGATAGTTCTGGTGCCCGAAGACCGCAAACAGGAAGGGTTGGTGATGTTCCAATCGGTGGGATTCAACTTAGCACTGCCGTGGTTGAAGCACTGGATTTACGGCTGCTTTCCGAGCCGACGAAAACGCAGGGAGATTATTGATAGGGCAATAAATAATTTCTCCATCAAGGCCGCCGAACGCGAACAGGACATCGAACAGCTTTCGGGCGGGAACCAGCAAAAGGTGCTTGTGGGCCGGTGGATGGAACGCCGTCCCAAGGTTCTGATCCTGGATGAGCCGACGCGGGGGGTGGACGTGGGCGCCCGTGAAGAGGTGTTTGCCATCATAGGGTCATTAGTTGAATCCGGAATGGCGGTCTTGTTGATATCCTCCGATCTGGCCGAAGTGCTCAACACATCGCATCGAATCGCGCTCTACCGGGATGGGCGCATTCTGAGCACGATTATGGCCAGCGATGTTACTGAGGAAGAGATTATGGAGCGACTTACAGGAGCGAGAGTCAGTGAGAACGGTTAAACAGATATTGCCTCTGGCCGCGGCCATGGCAGCCTTGCTGCTGATTTTTGGATTATGGGTGCCGAACTTCATATCTGCCGAGAACATGCTGGATTTGCTCCAGCAGATCTCTGTCAACGCAATACTGGCATTCGGCATGACGCTGGTAATACTCATCGGCGGCATCGACCTTTCCGTTGGCGCCCTGCTGTCGCTGGTTGGAGCGACAACAGTCTATATTCTGGGCAAAGGCTCACCAGAACAACAGAATCTTTGGCTGTTGGCGGCCGCGGTGCCGGCCGGGCTGGCCGTAGCCGCCGGTTTTGGCGCTTTCAACGGACTTTGTGCGGCCAAAACGAAGATGCCTCCTTTTATCATTACTTTGGCAATGATGCTGGTGGCCAGGGGCGCCGCATATCGCTTTAACAAGGGCCTGCCCATGCGTATACCCGACCAGCAGGCGGTGTTTCTTGCTTTGGGTAACGACCGGCTCTTTGGTGTGGTTCCGATTCCGGTGGTCATGATGCTGATTCTTTTCGCTATCGTCGCCATCCTTCTGCATCGCACTCGTTTCGGACAGCATCTGTACGCTATCGGCGGCAACCGTGAAGCCGCACGATTCACAGGCATTCCTATCGTGCGCAATGAGGTTCTGGTTTACCTGATTTGTTCGGTTCTTGCGGGACTCGCCAGTATGATCCATACCTCTCAGCTTTATTCGGCCGACCCGGCTGCGGGCGAGATGTTTGAATTAAATGCTATTGCTGCTGCGGTCGTCGGCGGAACCAGCTTCACCGGCGGGCGCGGGACCATGTACGGCACTCTAATCGGAGCCATCATCATCGGCATCCTAAGTAAAGGGCTAAACCAGCTCGGGGTCCACTTTTCATGGCAGTACATCATAAAAGGCTCGGTCATCCTGACCGCGGTGTACCTGGACGTACGTCGAAGATGACAGGAGCGTGATAAACCTCTTCAGTGACGGAGGCATCAGATCTGTTGGCGAATCAAAGGCCGGTGAGCATTTGTTGCTGGTCAGATGAAAATCGCGGACGCCTTGAACAATCCCTGACAATACGTCACAAATGGCGAGGTCGGAGGTCCATAACGAGTGAAATTTTCACCAATAAAAAAAGATAAGTCCTTGTGGCATATAGACTTATCTTCAGGTCTCAATAGCGGGGGCAGGATTCGAACCTGCGACCTCCGGGTTATGGGCCCGACGAGCTACCAGACTGCTCTACCCCGCGGTCATTGCATTACTAAAAAACAAAATAACACAAAAAGCATTTTTAATCAAGAGCGTGAGTGCAAATTATAAATTTTCGCGAATCTTAGCGGCAACCTGGTCTATCTTTCCCTCTTGATACTTGTAAGAAGGCCAGCGGTCAAAAACACCATCGCCGCTGTTGCGCGGGATTATATGAAAATGCAAATGCTCGACAAGCTGGCCGGCGGCCCTGCCGTTGTTGCATAATACATTATAACCATCAGAATTCATTCCATCGGCAACAGCTTCAGCAATTTTGCCGAGACGCGAACCAACCTGACCTAAAAACTCAGCGGGACAATCATGCAATCGCTCAAAATGCTGCCTGGGAATCACGAGAGTGTGACCGTCGCTCACAGGGGCAATATCTAAAAAGGCAAGAACGACTTCGTCTTCGAAAATCTTCGTAACCGGAATCTGTCCGGCCACCATCTTACAAAAGACACAATCATTGTCACTCATTTTACGGTCATCTTCCACAAGACAGGCTATTTTTTTTCGTCGGTTTGGTCTGCTTCGCCGCTGGCTTCGGAAGCTTCTTCGGCGTCGGAGGTTTGCTCAACCTCGGCAGTCACTTCAGCTTCTTTTTTGCGAGCCGGCTTGCGGGCAGCGGTTTTGTGTTCTTTTTCGATGGTTTCATCCTCGCCCAGAAGCTGGAGCAGAACCAATTGGCCATTGTCACCCAATCTTCTCAAGGACAGGCGGATAATTCTGGTATAACCACCCGGTCTGTCAAGGTACCGAGGGCCAAGCTCACTAAATAATTTTCCGATTACCGTGCCCTTCTTGACAGCTTTGTCATCCTCATAATCTATGATGTCACGATTTCCAAGCATTGCAATGGCCCGGCGTCTGGCAGATAATGTGCCTTTCCTGGCGAGCGTAATCAACTTTTCGGCAAAGGCTCTTACTTCTTTGGCCTTTTGGATTGTCGTTGAAATCGTTTCGTGTTCGAAAAGCGAGGCGACCAGATTTCGGCGCATAGCCAAGCGATGCTCCCTTGTTCGACCCAACCGACGCCCTGCTACTCTATGGCGCATATTCTTAAATCCCTTATTAATTAACGTTTATCGTAGAGGATATACTTTTGGCTTTCTATCCACCATCGGCTGTTTGAATACCTATCATTCCTAAAGACAAGCCCATGTCGGCAAGCTTTCTTTTGACTTCTCGCAGACTCGTTTTACCGAAACTGCGAATTTTCAGCAAATCAGCATCTGTCATTACCACCAACTGGCCGACCGTTTGGACTTTTTCCGATTCAAGACAGTTGTTGGCTCTTACGGACAGCTCCAACTCCTGAACAGGGGTTTTTAGTTTTTCGATCAACTCTTCATCAATCACTTCTTCTTCGGCCGCTTCTTCTTCGGCGATAATCTGCTCGGCAACGGTTTCTTCTCCAAGCTCGAAATACTGTACGAAGGGATTGATGTGCTTTCGTAATATCTTAGCTGCCTCAACCAGCGCCATCTCCGGCGTAACCGTTCCGTTGGTCCAAATCTCGAGAATCAGCTTGTCATAATTTGTTCGCTGTCCGACGCGTGTATCCTCGGTTTTGTAGCGAACTCTTGTGACGGGCGAATATACGGCATCGACCAATATGACGCCGACCTCCTGGTCAAATCTGTCCATCTGAGCGATACGTTCGGAAGCCGGCATATAGCCGCGGCCGTTCTCAACGACCATTTCCAGCTCAAAATTTACGTCTTCAGTCAAGGTGACTATCACCATATCCTTATTTACCACCTCTATAGCCGGGTCTGCAACTATATCAGCGGCAGTTATGTCCCCGGCTTTGTTTGCCGAGACCTTCATCGTCTTCGGTTCTTCAGCTCGCAGCCGAACGATAAGATTCTTGACATTCAAAACGATATCGGTGACATCCTCCATTACACCTTTTATGGAGGTGAATTCGTGGTTGACGCCCACAACCTTGAGTGATGTAACGGCACTACCCTGCAAGGACGAGAGCAATACGCGTCTCAGGCCGTTACCGACGGTGGTACCAAAACCACGTTCGAAAGGCTCGATAAAGAACCGGCCGTATTTATTGTTTGATACCATCGTGTCCCGCTGAACACTCGTGGGCAACTCCAAACCGCGCCATTTAACTCGCATATATGCCTCCTATCAGTAAGGGCTACTAACGCTTCACTATTGACCTGTAAAATTTAAGATCGAAATAGTCAATCCAAAAGACTACCTCGAACAGAACTCCACAACCAACTGCTCCTCAACAGGTATCTGAACATCATCTCGTGTGGGCATTGCCACAATGGTAGCTCCGGGTTTTTCACGGTCCAACTGCAACCAACTCTGTGCGGCAAAGTTTGGGTTGCTTTCCAACTGCTGCTTTATCCGTTTTACGCTTTTTTCGGAACCTTTGACTGTCATTTTATCTCCCACTTTGATAGTGTAATCGGCCACATTAACCCTGCGGCCGTTCACATAAATATGTCCGTGGGAAACCAACTGCCTGGCTGCCTTGCGTGAAGGCGCAAAATTCAACTTATAAATGACGTTATCCAAGCGTCTTTCCAACAACTGGAGCAGAATCTCGCCGGTATTACCCTTCATTCGCTCGGCTTTGTGGAAACATCTCATAAACTGTCGCTCCAGAAGTCCGTAGTATCTTTTTACCTTCTGCTTTTCGCGGAGGCGCACAGCGTATTCACTTGCTCTGCCTCTGCGCCAACCGTGCATACCTGGGGCCAAATTGCGCTGTTTTTTTTCGACCGGACATTTAGCGGTCTCACATCTGATGCCTTTAAGCATCAGCTTCACTCCTTCACGACGACAAAATTTACAGGATGAACCAAGATAACGTCCCATTTTTTTCTATCTATCTCCAAATAAGTTCCCCGGAACCGGTCCTGGGTCCGCTTATTTTACACACGTCTGCGTTTTGGCGGCCGACACCCATTATGCGGCAGCGAAGTAACGTCTTCTATTGAAGCGATGCGCAATCCGGCCTGTTGCAGAGCCGAAATAGCAGACTCACGACCTGAACCGGGGCCTTTAACCCTAATTTCCACTTCCCGAACGCCATTGCGCATAGCGACACTGGCGCAACGCTGTGCAGCCTGCTGGGCAGCAAAGGGGGTACTCTTGCGAGAGCCTTTGAAACCGACACAGCCCGCCGAACCCCAGCAAATTGTATCACCATTGATATCTGTAAACGTAATCAGGGTATTGTTGAATGTTGCTTTGATGTGGACAATAGCCCTGGCGATATTTTTCCTGACTTTTCGCTTTGCACCTTTTGCCATTACTAAAAAAACCTCGAATAATAAAACTCGCACATTCGATCAACCACGGTCAATCGCGTTTTTAGCGTTTTTCCTTTACACCCTTTTTGCCTGCCACTGTTTTTCTGGGTCCTTTGCGTGTTCGTGCATTGCTCTGGGTGCACTGGCCCCTGACGGGCAGACCCTTTCTGTGGCGAATGCCTCTATAACAGGTTATATCGCGCAATCGAGCTATATTCTGAGTTACCTGCCTGCGAAGCTGGCCTCCGATTATGTAATTGCGGTCAATAACCTGAGTTATCCGGCTGAGCTCATCTTCGGAGAGTTTGCCGGCTTTTACGGTGTTTTCGATCCTGGCTTCCTTCAATATCTGCTCGGAGGTATATTTGCCTATACCGTAAATATAGGTCAATGAAATCCATACGGATTTGTTAGCGGGAATATCAACACCGACTATACGCGGCATATTGGCTCCTTTTTTTCAATTCACCGTCCACAAGCTTAATCATCCCTGGCGTTGTTTGTGTCGGGGATTTGTACAAATCACCCGCACGACGCCTTTACGACGAACAATCTTGCAATTTTCACATATACGTTTTACGGAACTTCTAACTTTCACTTTTTTGCAACTTCCTTTCGTACACGCGATTGGTACGCGGCACGCGAGCAATGGTTAATGGCGCAGGACTATTCGACCTCTGTTCAGGTCATACGGTGACATCTCAACGGTAACGGTATCTCCCGGCAAGATTCGAATATAATGCATCCGCATTTTGCCGGAAACGTGCGCCAAAACCTTGTGGCCGTTTTTCAATTCCACTCTGAACATTGCATTCGGCAGGGCCTCAGCCACGGTGGCCTGCAATCTTATTGCTTCCTTTTTTACCATAGACGTCTGTTTGGTATTTCGTATTTCGTCTCTTTCACGCTTTCCTGGTCAGCACCTCACAACCATTTTCCACTATTGCAATCGTATGTTCAAAATGCGCTGAGCATTTACCGTCCTTTGTTACGACGGTCCAGCCGTTTTTCAGTGTCCTCACGCCGCCGGCGCCTGCGTTAATCATCGGCTCAACGGCGAGAGTCATACCTTCGGCCAAGATAATATCATCAGAGAGCAAATCATCACTGACAAAGTTGGGCACCCTCGGCTCTTCGTGCATTTTCCTGCCAATGCCGTGCCCAACAAAATCTTTTACTACCGAGAAGCCGGCTGATTCAGCGTAATCCTGCATCTTCGCAGCGATCCGGCTCCACCTAACAGCCGGCGCCGATTCTGCTATAGCAATATCGAGGACATGCTTTGTTACGTCTATCAGCCTGCGTTTATCCTCAGAAATCCCACCAATGGCAATGGTAACAGCGGCATCTCCACAATAACCATCAAGTCTGACGCCGAAATCAACGCTCAGGATATCGCCGTTCCTGAGCTTTACATTCTGTGAAGGAATCCCGTGAACCACCTGCTCATTTACCGAAACGCAAATAGAGGCAGGAAAGGGGGCCGGCGCCACTGGATTTCGCACACCGTTAAACAAAGCCTGAGCTCCGGCATCAGCGGTCATCTGCGAGGCCACGGCGTCCAACCGGTCGGTAGTCACTCCCGGGGCGGCAATCTCTTGCAATTTTGAAAGAACATCGGCTACAACATTGCCCGCCTTTCGCATTAACTCAATTTCCCTTCGGCTGCGAAGCGTTATAGCCATTTAGTTTTGTATCTCGTATCTGGTATCTTCGGTCACGTTCGGCGCTTCGGCGAAAGCGTCCAACTTTTCAAATACTAAAGCAGTTGCCTCGTCGGCGTTTTTGCCGGCATCAATGTCATAAACGGTGTTATTCTGCCTATAGTAATCCACGACGGGCTCGGTCTGCAGGTGATAGGTCCTAAGCCGGTTCGCCACTACTTCAAGGCTGTCATCAAGGCGTTGAACGAGCCGGGCACCATCATTATCACAAATCCCTTGAACCTTTGGCTTGAGGTTCTCAATGTGGTAAACGGCACCACATTCAGGGCAGCTTCTCCTGCCGGTCATTCGCTGGAATACCATCCGGTCGTCAATCTCCAAATTCAAGACAATATCTATCTTTTTGCCGTTTGACGCCAACGTTTTATCAAGCTCGCCGGCCTGATTAATGGTTCTCGGGAAACCGTCGAGGACAAAACCGGCTTTTGGCGCTTTTTTTATTGCATCAGCCATCATCTCGACTATTACATCATCCGGCACAAGCGCACCTGAATCCATATAACTTTGGGCCTTTTTGCCCAGTTCGGTCCCGGCAGCCCTTTGCTGCCTGAGGATATCACCGCTCGACAAATGGGTCAGGCCATATTTATGAACAATGCGCTTACAGTGCGTTCCTTTGCCTGCGCCGGGAGCACCCAATAAAACTATCCTCATCCATAAGCTCCTTTTATCCTGCCGGTCCCACTGAAGCCCTCATAGCTTCGCATCAAGAGGTTGGCCTCGATTTTCTGAACGAGGTCGAGCGAGACACTGACAACAATCAATAAACCGGTGCCACCCAAAAACGTTGCGACCCGCCAATCAATTTCCAGCAAAATAGCAATAACGGTTGGTACGATAGCGATTATAGCCAGAAATGAGGCTCCAAAATAAGTGATTCTGGTCATTACTGTTTCGAGATAATCTGCGGTTCTTCGTCCCGGTCGAAGCCCGGGTATGAAGCTGCCGGAATCGCGCAGGTTTTTGGCCAAATCCCTCGGCTGAAACTGCACGGTTGTCCAAAAATAAGCAAATGCAAATATCAGTAACATATACAAGACATTATAAGTATAAGCGCCCGGCCGCAAAGCTTCGTCCAAAGTCGCAAGAAATCCCGAATCTTTGAACAGGTCTGCCAACCACCTGACTACCACGGGGGGGAACATCATAAGAGCGGATGCGAAAATTATCGGCATCACGCCACCGTGATTAACACGAAGGGGCAGATAATGTCTTTGGCCGCCATACATTCGTCGTCCCCGCATCTGTTTTGCCTGCTGAATGGGTATTCGTCGCTGGCCCTGGGTTATTAGTATCGCTCCGGCGACAACGAATACGAAGGCAGCTATCAGGAACAATACCTGTGCCGGGCCTGTGCTGCCCGGCGGCGGAGCTACCTGGAAGCTGACATTTTGCCAAAGCATTCGAATCGCCCAGGGCATTCTGGAGATAATGCCGGCCATAATAATCAAACTAATACCATTTCCTATTCCGTACTCATCTATCTGCTCTCCGAGCCACATCAGGAAGACGGTGCCGGCCGTCATACTAATAACACCCATTATCATGGCCTGGGTGCGCATACCCGGATAGGCAAACTGCACCATCATGACCTTCAATACCATCGTGGACTGAATAATACATATCAGCACTGTCAGGTAGCGTGTGTACTCCTGTATTTTCTTATGGCCTGTTTGGCCTTCCTGTCGCAGTTTTTTCAAAGCGGGAATGACCTCACCGAGCAGCATAAGAATAATGGAAGCGGTAATATAGGGCATAATTCCCAGACCAAACAAGCTGCTTTTGTCCAAGGTTCCACCGGTAAATATTTGCATATATTCAGCGGCCCTGCCTATGGGGCTGTCCGTATCTCTGGTGGCGACGGCGGCGGATATTTTCGACTGGTCAAAACAGGGATTGGGGATATGGAAACCCACCCTGTATATTATCAGCAGCGCCACAGTAAATAGAATCTTGCTGCGCAGGTCAGCGATCCTGAATATGTTAAATACCCTTCCAAGCATATGTCGTACCTCGTATTCTGCTAAGAGCTAAACGTTAGACGATTACTTTATCACTTTTGCGGTGCCGCCGCAGCCTATAATCTTCTGCTCGGCGGCTTTACTAAATTTATGCGCCGCCACCTCCAGCTTTTTTGTCAGCTCGCCGTTACCAAGAATCTTAACTTTACTTTTGGAGCTGCCAATCAGTCCGGCACCGGACAACTGCTCTACACCGACGGCAGCACCGTCGTCAAATCTTTCCAATTGCAATACATTGACGATTTCATAACGTGCTGCAAACTTATAATTACTGAAGCCGCGTTTTGGCAATCGCCTGAACAAAGGCATCTGGCCGCCTTCATAAAGTGACCTTGAAGACGCGCCGGCCCTGCTGCCGCTGCCTTTGTGGCCTCTGCCGCAGGTCTTGCCGCGTCCGGTGCCGGCACCTCTTCCAACCCGTCTGCGAGTTTTATGTTTACCGGCAATAGAAGTTATTTCACAGTTCAACATCCAAACCATCACCACCTTTTCACAGCTTCAATCTGCACGCCGCGAAGAGATTCAACCATCTCCTTGCTGCGTAATTTCAACAGGCCATCTAATGTAGCTTTGACAACATTTTTGGCTGACGTGCTGCCATAAACCTTTGTAAGCACATCCTGCACGCCGGACAATTCGAGGACTGCTCGAGCGCTGGAGCCGGCGATAACCCCGGTACCGGGACTGGCCGGGACCAGGATTACCTTCGTAGCTCTGTATTTGCCGTCAATCTGGTGCGGAATCGTTCTGGCGAGTAAAGCTATCTTGTGCAAAGATTTCTTTGCATCTTTTATGCCTTTCTCAACGGCCAGGGGGACTTCGTTAGCCTTGCCGTAACCGATACCGACAGTGCCCACACGGTCGCCAACGACTACCAAGGCTGCAAAGCTGAACCTGCGTCCACCTTTTACAACTTTGGAACAGCGATAAATTTTCACGACCGTTTCTTCGAACGTCTGTTCCTGCTGACCAGAGAGATTAACCGGTTCTGCCACCAATTCTTTTCTCCCAACTTATGTCTATTTTTTAAAAAACCAGCCCGGTTTTTCTTGCCGCCTCGGCAAGAGCCTTGACTTTTCCATGAAACTTATAGCGGTTTCTATCGAAGCAAACGCACTTAATACCGACCTGAAGCGCCTGCTTTGCGACCGCCTCACCTACCAGTTGAGCGGCTTTTTTGCCACCGTTGCCGGACAATCGGTCCCGCAATCCCTTAGCCCTTGTGCTTGCGGAAGCAAGCGTTACTCCAGCAACATCGTCAATAATCTGGACGTACATATGCCTGTTCGAGCGAAACACGGACAAGCGGGGTCTGTCCGGCGTGCCAAAGACTTTCTTTCGCACGTGATGTTTACGCCTTAGTACCGCTGTTTTTATACTGTCTATACTCATAAAAACCAAATCAACCCACAGTGTACAGCTTTTGATTTCCTGTGCGTTATTTACACCTGGCCCGAAGTAAACGCCTTGCCAACCTTGTGTTTTACGTGCTCATCAGCATAACGGATGCCCTTTCCTTTATAGGGTTCGGGCGGCCTTATCATTCGTATATCGGCGGCAAACTGTCCCAAGAGATATTTGTCCGTTGCCGAAAGGGTAAACCTGGCGGGGACGTCGTTGCCTCTGGTTGCGCCGGTCTCAATCTTTACCTTTATGCCCTTTGGTATTGCGCGCTGCACGGGATGAGAGAAGCCAACCTGAAAAATCAGCTTGTCCGCCTGCTCTTTTACACTGTAACCGGTGCCGTAGATTCGCATTTTCTTTTCAAAGCCTTTGCTGACACCAGCTACCATATTTGCAATCAAGGCGCGCATTGTGCCGTGTAACTGCCTGTCCTGGTGGACCTGGGGATGTTTATTTTCAACGAATACTTTTCCTTCGGCATTGTCAATTTTCACCTTTATCCGGGGGTGACAGTCCATCTGCAGGCTTCCGAGGGCCCCTGAGACTTTAACGCATCGGCCACTTTTTTCGACCTTTACGCCACCAGGGATAACAATTGGTTTTTTTCCGATACGACTCATCAGCTCACCGTACAAAGTATCTCGCCGCCCACATTGGCCTTGCGACAGTTCCTGTCACTCATGACACCGTTACTTGTTGAGACAATCGCTATACCGTAACCGCCTAAAACGTGCGGTAATTTATCGACGGACGAATAAATTCTCCGGCCGGGTTTACTTGTTCTGTTTACTTCATTAATAACAGGCGCTCCTGTTTGCTCATACTTTAGAGTAACTCTTAATATTCCCTGTTTGCCGTCATCGATTCGGTCGAAATCCTCGATGTAACCTTCCTGCTTCAACACGGCCGCTATGCCTTCGCAGATTTTCGACGCCTTGATATTAACCTGGCCCTTATTTATTCGCACAGCGTTGCGAATTCTCGTCAGCATATCAGCTATTGGGTCGCTCAAACTCATAATTTCATATCTCGCATCTGGTGGTCCGCAAATCGCATTTCGCCCGAAATACGATTCACAATCCACGCTCTACCAACTGGCTTTTCTCACTCCCGGGATCTTGCCCTCGTTGGCCAACGTTCTAAAGCAAATCCTGCAAATCTTGAATTTTCTGTAAACAGCTTTGGACCTTCCACAAAGCTGGCAGCGTGTGTACTGCCTGACACGGAACTTTTGTTTCTTTTGCGCCTTGTTTTCAAGTGCCTTAGTTGACATATTTACTTTCCGAATTACAACCGTCAATCTCCAACGTCGGGTTTTTTGAACGGCATACCAAAAAGCGAGAGCATTTTTCTGGCTTCTTCATCCGTTTTGGCTGTTGTTACGAAGGTTATGTTCATCCCCTGCTGAAACTCAACCTGACCAGCATTGATTTCAGGGAAAACACTCTGTTCGGTCAGGCCCATCGAGTAATTACCGCGGCCGTCAAAACTGTCGGGGTTAAGGCCTCGAAAGTCTCTCACTCGCGGGATTGCAAGGTTAACGAGTCTATCCATAAACTCATACATTCGCTCGGCGCGGATAGTAACCTTTAAGGCGGTCTCGTAGCCGGCACGGACTTTGAAATTCGAGACGCTTTTCTTGGCCTTACACACTAACGGCATTTGGCCTGTAATCATCATCAGGTCCTTTCTGGCCAGCTCCAGGAACTTCTTATCCTGCGTTGCCCTGCCAACACCCATAGAGACAACGACCTTTTCCATCTTCGGCACAGCCATAGGATTCTTATAGTCAAACTCGCCGGCCAATTCCTGAACTATCTGCGACTTATATAAATCCCTCAAACGCGCCATTTCATACCTCGCATATTGTATCTCGCATTTCGTTCGAGATGTAATTCACCCAATACTATTTTGGCCTTCTAACAGTCCCAATTTCGGTACCGTCGATTGCAATTCGTTTTTTACTGCCATCGTCGTCTATCCGATAATGAATCCTGGCACCTTTTGAGCTTTTCGGATTCACCGGCAAGACATTACTTATATGTATCGGCTGCTCAATGCTGATTCGGCCTCCCTGCGGATTTTTGCGTGAAGGCCGAACGTGCCTCTTGGCTATATTGTGACCCTGGACAACAACCTTATTCTTTTCACGTATGATGCGCAATACTCTGCCGGTAGCGCCTTTGTGGTCGCCGGCTATAATCTCAACCATATCACCTTTTTTTATATTTAAAGCCATTTACAGTCTCTATCCGGCGATTTGGCCTTATACCACCTCGCCCGCCAGCGAAATAATTTTCATATAGTTTTTTTCGCGAAGCTCACGCGCGACTGCCCCGAAAATCCTCGTTCCTATGGGATTACCATCATTATCAATCATAACTGCGGCATTGGAATCGAACCTTACATAGCTTCCATCAGGTCGCTTCACAGGGCTTTTGGTTCGAATAATAACACATTTATGCACCTTTTTGTCATCCAATTGACAGTTCGGCAGCGATTTTTTGATAGCAACACAGACGACATCGCCCACCGTAGCCACAGGCCGGGTTTTCCCGCTTCGGGACCCACTTCTTCCAAGCACCTTAATGCACAGCGCCGACTTGACACCTGAGTTGTCGGCTACATCCAACATTGTTTCCTGCTGAATCACTTTCTATATCTCTCATTCAGGTCAAAACACAAACTACAGCTTTATTTCTGAACGGCTCTTTCCACGACCCTGACAAGACGCCAACTCTTTGTTTTACTATAAGGCCTGCACTGCGCAACCTCAACAACGTCACCTGCGCCGGCCTGATTACGTTCGTCGTGAACTCCGAGCTTTGTTCTGCGTTTCACATATTTGCCGTACTTCGGATGCCTGACCTTGAAGTCAATGGCAACCCTGATGCTTTTATCACCACTGTTGCTTATCACCACGCCGGTCAGAGTTTTGAAGTTTTGCTCCTGCATCTTCGATTTCCAATCGCTACTTTCCCTGGCGGATCACTGTTTTAATTCTGGCAATATCGCGTTTGACATTAACCACGGCTTTGGAATTGCCGAGCTTTTCCGTAACGGCCTGCGAGCGCAAGTCAAACAAATGCCTCTGGATCTCTTCAAGCTTGCTCTCAAGCTCATCGGGACTCATCTCGCGGTAATGCTGCACCTTCATCTCACATGCCCCTGCCTTACAAAGAGCGCCTTCGCTTAACAAACCTGCACCTAATCGGCATTTTATGAGCGACCCTGACCAGCGCCTGCTTTGCCACGTCTTCAGCTACTCCGCCGATTTCAAACATAACGGTGCCGGGTCTTACTCTTGCGACCCAGAATTCCGTCTCACCCTTGCCTTTGCCCATCCGCGTTTCCAACGGCTTTGCACTAACAGGCTTATGAGGAAATATTCTGAGATACACCTTGCCCTCGCGATGCAGGAAATGAGTTGCGGCGACTCGTCCGGCTTCGATGCTCCTTGCGGTTATCCAGCTGGTTTCCAAAGCCTGCAGGCCGTATTCGCCGAACGCCACAAAATTGCTTCTTGAGGCATTGCCCTTCATTCTGCCTCGCTGGCTCTTACGGTACTTAACTCTCTTCGGCATCATTGCCATTTTTCAGACCTTCCTGCAACGCCAAAAACTAAAAGCCACAACTTAAAAGAATCTAAAACTACGGTTTTTCACTCTCGGTTTCAGGTTTTTTGCCTTCTGCGGTATCCTGGCCGCCTCGTGCCGGCACAGCTTTGGCCCGATTACCAAAACGCGGCCGGGCGTCAGTACGCCTCGGCGGGCGGCGCCGACGAGTCTGCCTCGGCTCGACTTCTTCGCCGAATTTGCCTTTATAAATCCAGACTTTGATACCAACTGCTCCGTATGTTGTCCTGGATGTTGCTATGGCATAATCTACGTTGGCATCGAGGGTTTGCAGTGGGATACTCCCGAGCTTCTGTGTTTCTCTACGGGCCATTTCCGAGCCGGCCAAGCGTCCGGAGCAGATAATCTTAACTCCCTTAGCGCCGGCGTTCATCACCGCCTCACAATACTGTTTCATAGTGCGTCTAAAGGATGCCCGCCTGCTTAGCTGTTCGGCAATTGCTTCGGCTACCAATGTGGCATTGAGGTCCGGCTGCTTTATCTCGATGACATTGACACCGACTTTTCGGCCTATCATCTCTTCAAGCTCTTCTCGCAACTTATCGACTTCACCACCTCTGGGGCCAATAACAATACCGGGCCGAGCGCTGTGCAATGTCACTTTTACTTCGTTGCGTGTTCGGATTATTTCAATCTTTGCCACCGCGCCCTTGGGCATCTGACGGTTATATTTGTTGTCAACATACCGACGAATTTTCTGGTCCTCGACAAGCAAATTACCATAATCGGCCTTGGGAGCAAACCAGGTGCTTTGCCAGCCAAGCGTTATTCCCGTCCTAAAACCTATCGGCGATGTTTTCTGACCCATAATTTCGTATCTCGTACTGCGTATATCGTATTGCGTTTTGAGTTTTTCGTCTGTTTTAAGCTTCCGACACGGTTATATATATGTGACAGGCCTTTTTGCAAATAGGATGAGCTCTGCCTCTGTCCTTTGGAATCCATCTTTTGGTGCCAATGCGCACTCCTGCATCGTCAACGCGCGCTTCACTGACGTAGAGATTATCGACGTCGGCCTGCTGCTCATCGGCATCTGCCACGGCGCTTTTTAGAACCTTGTCAACCATTGCTGCGGCGCGTTTCGTTGTGAACTTCAGGATATCCATTGCGTCCTGGACGCTTCGTCCGACTATCAATTGTGTAACCAACCTGACCTTGCGGGCCGACATCGGGGCAAAGCGATAAGACGAGCGCCAGACAACCAAGTCATTTACTTCTGCAGACAAGGCGTCTGCCAGCCGGTGAATATCGTCTCTTCGGGGTATAGGCCTGAAAAGACCTTTCTGCCAGTTTTTGACAGCCGCCGCTGCTTCTTCAGTGTTCAGCCCGCCTCTGACAAGCTGGCCGGCCAGCTGCTCTGTACTCATCCGCCGCTGTTGGCAAAGTTTTTTTAACTTCACAGCACTCAACATATTTCGTATCTCGCTTGACAGCTCACAAGAGGGGCCCGAACCCAGATACACATCACTATCTTATTTTTTTGCTGGAATGACCCTTAAATGTCCTGGTCGGTGAAAATTCACCGAGCTTATGGCCAACCATATCGTCGGTAACAAAGACTTTGTTAAAGATTTTGCCATTATGAACCATAAATGTAAACCCGACGAACTCGGGAATCACCGTGCATCTTCTCGCCCAGGTTTTTATTGGCTCATGAGAGCCGGAATCAATTTGCCTGTTGACCTTGGCAAACAACTTTTCATCAACGTATGGTCCTTTTTTAAGAGATCTTCCCATTTTTCGTATCTCGTATCTCGTATTTCGTATCTCGTGAAGCGTATCTCGCTTCACGCTTCACCGTTCACGCTTCTACAGAACTAATTGTCCATGCCTTTTACTTTTGCGTCTTCGGATAATCCTTTTGTTAGCTGGATTTCGTGGATTTCTTGTCTTTCCACCTTTTGCGAGCACACCGGTGGGCGAACAGGGATGGCGTCCACCGCTTCCCCGGCCCTCTCCACCGCCCATTGGGTGCGCAACGGGGTTCATCGCCACGCCTCTTACGTGTGGTCTGCGACCCATATGGCGTTTTCGCCCGGCCTTACCGATTCTAACATTCTGGTGGTCGGGGTTACTGAGCCGGCCAATTGTAGCCCGGCATTCCCTGCGAACCATGCGCATTTCGCCACTTGGCAAGACGATGGTGACCCAATTACCCTCTTTGGCCACGATTCTTGCAGCATTGCCGGCACCTCTAACCAACTTTCCGCCCTGGCCGGCCGTCATTTCGATATTGTGAATCTCCAGACCGGCAGGGATCGACATCAGCGGCATCGCATTACCAATCTTCGGCTCACAAGAGTTGCCGCTTTGCACGCGGTCGCCCACCTTGATACCCAGCGGGGCCAATATATATCTTTTTTCGCCGTCGTCATAGTGCAGCAGCGATATAAAACAATTCCTGTTAGGATCATATTCAATGGTGTCGACTTTTGCCGGCACATTGTCTTTACTGCGCTTAAAATCGATAATACGATAAATTTTTCTGGCGCCGCCGCCTCTGAATCGAGCGGTAATGACGCCACGATGGTTTCTGCCGCTGCTTTTCTTAATCCGCTTGCAGAGCGACTTCTCGGGCTTGTCAGTGGTCAGCTCGGCATAATCATTGACCGACGCATTTCGCCGTCCAGGACTTGTTGGTTTATAAACACGAATACCCATAATTTTCGACCCGTATCTCGTATCCGGCTTTCTGCTTTCGCTTGTTCTGTTTTAGAACAAATCTATGTGATAATCCGGCTCAAGAAAGACAACAGCCTTTTTCCAACTTGCCGTGATACCGCCGGTTCTGCCTCTGCGGCGGTACTTGCCCTTACGGTTAGCGGTTCTTACTTTGAGCACCTTAACGCTGTATATTTTCTCCACAGCGCTTCTTATCTGTGCTTTATTAGCCTTTCTGTTTACCTCAAAGCAGTACGCACCTCTGGCACTCGCAAAGTGCATTCCCTGCTCTGTAATCAAAGGCCGAATTATCACGTTATAGTCATCAAGCATACGCCGTTAATTCTTACTTGTCTTGTCTTTATTCAAAAGGGACAAAAACGCCTCTTTAGTGAACAGCATTTTACGACGGCTGCAGATGTCGCCGGCGTTCAATTGGGCCACAGGCATAACAGCTATCCGGGGAATATTTCTGGCTGATTTGTAAAGATTGTCATTATAGTCGGTAATCGTCACAAGGCAGCTGCGGTCAATCTTCAAATTACCCAAGAGCTCTGCAAAATCGCGGGTGTGGGGTCTGTTAAAACTCAACTGGTCAACTACAATAACATCATTACTCAAAAGCTTTGCCAGAATTGCAGAATCGGTAGCCAATTTTCTTTGCTTGCCGGGCATACGTTTGCTGAAATTTCTGGGGACTTTGGCAAAGGTAACGCCGCCGCCGACGCGTTTGCCGGTTCTGATGTTACCGACGCGGGCCCTTCCCGTACCTTTCTGCCTGAACAACTTTGCGCCGGAGCCGGCCACCATACTCCTGCTCTTGGTTGCCGCTGTTCCCACGCGCTTGTTGGCCTGATACATAACAATTGCCTGCTTAAGCAAGGGATATCTGACCGAGCCGCCAAAAACGGACTCATCGACCTTCAAGGTCTCGAGCTCTTGTCCATCTCTATTGTAAACAGCCAAATCAATCATTTTAAGTTTCGGTTTTCCGATACAGTTTTAACGCCACAAAGGCCCAAACTCACAAACAACAACTATAAAAAACCGGGACCTCAATCGGCCTTTTTGGCACTGCGGACTATAACGTATCCGCCTGCAGGGCCCGGCACAGAGCCTTTGACCACTAACAAATTTTCCTTTTCATCTATTGCGACCAGGCTATGGTTTTTTGTTGTCACACAGCAATCACCCATATGCCCTGCCATTTTCTTGCCTCTTTTAGGGCCTGCGCCGTGGCCGGCATCGCTGGCAAAACTTGAGATTGACCCGGGCGCTCTGTGTTTTCGCTCAGTACCGTGCGAGGCCGGGAAGCCGTGAAAGCCGTGCCGCTTCATCACACCGGCAAAGCCTTTGCCCTTGCTTGTACCAACAACATCAACATACTCGTTTTGGGCAAAGACCGAGACCGTAAGCGAATCTCCGACTTTGCACTCCGGTTCGGTGTCATGGGGCAGGCGCATCTCCCTGATGAGTTTCTTCGGCACTGTGTTGGATTTCTGAGCGTGTCCGAGCTGGGGTTTTTTTCTGCGCGAGGGTTTCACATCGTCGTAGCCCATCTGCACGGCATTATAGCCGTCTGATTTCACGGTTTTGACCTGCAAAACGGGGCAGGGACCGGCATGTATGACCGTAACGGGCAGCAGCTTACCCGAGCCGTCATAAACCTGAGTCATCCCAACTTTTTTTCCCAATAACATTGCCATAAGTTCATGTTCCGTCACGCCTTTATTTTTACAAAGACGCCGGCCGGCACCACCAAACGATTCAGCACTTCAACCGTTCGTGCGTTGGCCTCGTGAATATCAATAAGGCGTTTGTGAGTCCTTAACTCGAACTGCTCGCGCGACTTTTTATCAATGTGGGGACTTCGCAAAACAGTGTATCTTTCAATCCGCGTGGGCAGCGGTATGGGACCACTGACGCGCGTATTAGTCCTTCGGGCGTGCTCCACTATCTCCCTTGCAGAAGCGTCAAGGGTCCTGTGGTCGTAGCCTTCCATACGTATCCTTATTCTTTCAGTTTCAGTGGCCATAATTTTCTTTCCCGTCAGAGGCGTCGCCGCCCTGTTTGAAAAATCCCATCTAAAAACTTAGAAAAACCTGCATTTTATCAACTTATAAACCAAACGCGAGATAAAAAATCCCCCGCAGCCGCATAAACAGCATTTAGTCTGTCTATCCGTTGAACCTATCTCGCTTGATTTCCGGCAGGAAAGGCCTTTTTTGAGTCAAAAAGCAAACAGTTAAAAAAACTGTTCTTATTCTTCGCCTTTTAAGTTTTTACTTTTTCCTTTTTGAATCTGCCTTCCTTAAGAGTCAGGCTTCCGGTCGAATCCGTGATATGCTGGCACATCACAAATCGCCGGCTTCCAAAGCCGATTTACCGGCTTTGGCGCCTCTAAAGCCTGACAGCGTTCTCTGACAAACCGTCCGTGACCACTAAATTATAGATATGCAGCAGCCCAACTGATGAACGCAAAGTCGTCCCTGACAATGCTCGCTTAGGCCCAAAAACACAAGATATACCACAACAATCAGCTACAGTCAATAAAATGTCGACAAAAATCTCACCTCAGCTACAAAAAAATAAGGGCGTTCTTAAAGGATAATCCGCTGGACTATTTGCTCCGGGGTCTTTTCGTAGTTTGACGGCTCCATAGTGAAGGTTCCCCGGCCGGCCGTTGCGCTTCTTATTTCGCCCGAATACCCGAACATCTCAGCCAAGGGTACCTTAGCATCAATTACCCGCATATCTCCATGCAAGCGACAATCTGTGATAATGCCCCTTTTTGCGAGCAAACCGGCCTGCACGACGCCAAAATTAGCCTCCGGCACCACAACCTGAAGGCGCATAATCGGCTCAAGCAGAACCGGTTCTGCGTCTTTGAGCGCCTTTTCAGCCGCTATCGTCGCAGCCTGCTCAAAAGCCAGCTCCGAAGAATCGACCGAATGGAATGAGCCGCCAATCAACGTAACCCTCACGCCCACAACAGGATAGTCCGCCAACGCACCGCTGCTTAAGGCGTCTCTAACCGCCCTTTCGACGGCGGGAATGTATTCCTTCGGTACCATCTGGCCGCTCACTTTGCTTTCGAACTCAATATCTCGGCTCCAATGGCCATCCTCGGTTGAGAGCGGCTCAACCGTCAAAACGACGTGCCCATACTGCCCGTGACCGCCGGTTTGACGTACGAATTTGCCCTGTGCCTGCGCCAATTTGGTAATAGCTTCCTTGTAGGCGACCCTGGGCCTGCCAACCCTGACATTAACGCCCTTTTGCTTTAGCAGCTTGTGCTGCAGCACTTCCAAATGCAATTCACCCATTCCACTGATGATTGTCTGGCCTGTCTCGGCATCTACTTTACATTCAAAAGTTGGGTCTTCACGGCGCAAATCCGCCAGTGCGTCCGCCAATTTCACCCTTTCTGCTGCGGTTCTTGGCTCAATCGACATACTAATAACGGTCCGGGGAAAGGTAATACTGGGCAGACAGACGGGATTTTTCGGGTCGCAAATCGTATCACCGGTAAGGGTGTGCTTTAGGCCTACAACTGCGACGATATCGCCGGCACCGGCAGAGTCCAAAAGTTTTCGCTCGTCGGCGTGCATCTCGAATATCCGTGTAATATTCTCCCGTCTGTTGCGATTAACATCCAAGACTCTGCTGCCGGACTTCAATGTGCCCTGATAAATCCTCAGAAAGTGCAAATCGCCGTGCATATCGCCTGTAATCTTAAACGCAAGCGCAACCAAACCGGCATTGCGGTCACACGTAATCGATACTTTCTTACTTCTGTCGGCTGGTTTATGCCCTGGGTCCCATTTCGCCGTTTTTCGCGAAATGGGGGCCCATCCGACTACAACGGGCTTATCCAGTGGGGAGGGCAAATATGCCACGATGCCGTCAAGCAGTCTTTGGACGCCAATATACTTCAGGGCCGAACCGACAAATACCGGATGAAGCTTACCGCTCAAGGTCCCGCATCTTATCGCTCTATTGATCATTTCAACGGTGATTTGTTTATCGTGCACATAGGCGTCCATTAGCTGCTCGTCATATTCGGCTGCGAGCTCGAGCATCTGGTTTCTTCTCTGCCGCGCGGTCTGCCGCAGTTCAGCGGGAATCTCAGTCTCTTCAAAGGCTGCTCCGAGTACCTCTGCCTTGTAGAAAACCGCCTGCATCTTTATAAGGTCTATTATCCCCGCAAAAGAGTTGTCGCTTCCGATAGGTATCTGCAATAGAACCGGATTGGCCAGCAGTTTATCGCGAATAGATTCGGTGGTCATCTCGAAGTCGGCGCCGGTTTTGTCCATCTTGTTCACAAAGCAAAGGCAGGGCAGGGCGTATTTCTGTCCCTGCCTCCATACGGTCTCGGTTTGTGCCTGCACACCCTCACTGCCGTCAAAGACCGCTACCGCGCTATCGAGCACACGCAGTGACCTTTCAACTTCAGCGGTAAAGTCGATGTGACCCGGCGTATCGATAAGGTTAATCTGGTAACTCTTCCAGGGACAGCGTGTTGCGGCTGAGGTAATAGTGATGCCTCTCTTTTGCTCTTCCTCCATAAAGTCCATAACGGTGGTGCCGTCGTGGACTTCACCCATTTTGTAGGTTTTGCCCGTATAATAGAGTATGCGCTCGGTTACCGTTGTCTTGCCGGCATCGATATGCGCCATAATTCCGATATTGCGTAATTTTTCCAACGTGCTTGGCATCACTAATATCCGATGTATTAGATAGTTGAGCCAACGAACAGGAACAAAGGCTCCCAACTACACAAAATAACGAACAAAAAAAACTGCCACGGTCGTCTTACAAAACAGCACCATGGCAGTTGAAAACAATTACTATTACCAGGCAAAGTGGGCGAACGCCTTATTTGCCTCAGCCATTCTGTGCACATTCTCTCGGGTGGTCATTGCGCCGCCGTGGCCATTGTAGGCGTCTATCAACTCAGCAGCCAGGAACTCGCACATAGGCTTGCCCTTCTTGCTCCTGGCCGAGGCCAGTATCCAACGAAAGCCCAACGATTGCTGACGTTTGGCGCTCACCTGCATCGGGACCTGATAACTGGCTCCGCCAACACGTTTACTTCGAACTTCGAGCAACGGTTTAACATTATTGACGGCCGTCTCGAAGACATCAAGCGGCTGAACATCGTCCATTTTCCTGGATATGATACCCATAGCGTCATAGAAAACGCGCTGCGCGACACTTTTCTCGCCGTCCCACATCAGACAGTTAATGAACTTCGAGACGAGCTTGCTATTGTACCTGGGGTCGGGCTTTAATTGTTGACTTGAAGCGGTAAACTTTCTCATTGTTCGTAGTCCTTTGTTCGTTGTTCATCGATGAACTCTCAACAATGAACAATGAACTATTAGGCTTTCTTTGCACCATATTTACTTCTGCCTTGTTTGCGATTGGCCACGCCGGCACAGTCAAGGACGCCTCGTACGATATGATAGCGGACGCCTGGCAGGTCTCTGACCCGACCGCCCCGAATTATAACAGTGCTGTGCTCCTGGAGGTTGTGGTCAATGCCCGGTATGTAAGCTGTAACTTCCTTGCCGTTGGTGAGTCTGACACGAGCGACCTTTCGCAGAGCGGAGTTGGGTTTCTTGGGCGTTTGTGTCCTGACTATCAGACACACGCCCCTTTTCTGCGGCGAGCCGCTGATGTCGGATATACGTTTTCGACCCTTGGTTTTCGACCTCGGACATCTGACTAACTGATTTACAGTAGGCATAATTCACTTCCGATTCTAATTTTCGATTTTCAATCCTTACCTTTCGGTTATTCCGAGGGCTTCCTTGACTGCGGCGTCGGCTCTTGCTTCGACGTCCCTGGCATCGCTGACTTCGGCAAATTGCTTCGGCAGCGGGGCCTCGGCCAGGTGCTTTACCCTCATTTCGAGATGCGGCTTAAAGGCGGTGCCGGCCGGTATCAGGTGCCCAAGGATTACGTTTTCCTTCAGGCCGCATAATCTATCTATTCTACCGGCTAACGACGCCTCAGTCAAGACCTTGGTTGTTTCCTGGAAGCTGGCCGCAGCAATGAAGCTTTCCGACTTTAACGAAGCTTTTGTTATGCCCAAAAGCAATGTCTTTGCGGTGGCGGGCTTTGGTTTTCTTCCCTTTGCCGGTGTGGCGCCGATCATTTCAAGCTTTTCGTTGATAGCGGCAAGCTCATCGCGGCTTACAACCTGGCCTTCTGCCAAATCAGGCGCATCTCCGGCGCTGGTAATCCTGATGCTATTGGCCAATCTTTCATTTTCTCGCCGGAACTGGAACTTATCAACCATCTCGCCCGGCAAAAATGTGCTGTTGCCGACGGATTCTATCTCAACTTTTCGCATCATTTGGGAGCAGATAATTTCGATGTGTTTGTCGTTGATGTTGACATTTTGTGAACGGTAAACGTTTTGAATCTCACAAGTCAAGTATCTCTGGAGGGCTTCTTCGCCTTTGATTCGCAGGATATCGTGCGGCACGAGGGGGCCGTCGGTCAATGCGTCCCCGGCTTCAGCCATATCGCCGGTGTGGACATTGAGGTGTCTGTCGCGCGGCACGTGATGCTCCTTTTCCATTCCCGACGGCGAGGTGACTATAATGGTCATTTTGCCTTTGCGTTTATCGCTTTTGAACTCCACGCGTCCGCTAATTTCAGCCATTGCAGCAGGGTCTTTTGGTTTGCGTGCCTCAAATACTTCTGTAACTCTTGGAAGTCCTCCGGTGATATCCTGAGTGCCGCCGTAGGCTCTGCTCTGCGCAGCAAGCAACTGGCCTGCCTGGACCTGCTGGCCGGGGGCCACCTCAATCCTGGCGCCTGCAGGCAGATAGTGGACATCAAGTATTTTGCCGTTGGAATCCTCGATAATAATTTGTGGATGCTTATCACCTTTGTGTTCGATTATTACAGGCTTGCCCCGGCCTACGCGCTCCTCTTCAATGCGAATTGTCTCGCCTTCCAGGATATCTACGAACCGGATAAGGCCCGCCACCTCGGCAAGAATGGGGGTGCGGTGCGGGTCCCATATGAACAGTATTGTTCCAGCCTTGACCTCTTTGCCGTCTTTGACCAGGACGGTGGCGCCATAGGGCACTTTGAACCTGTCCAGCTCCCGCTCCTTGTCATCAAGAACAGCCATTTCGCCGTTGCGTTTGAGTGCGACTATCTGCGTGCTGCCGTCGTCTCGGACAAACGAAATCGCATTGATGTCACGATACTGGATTACGCCTGTCACCGTGGCTACCTGCTCTCGCTCAAGGATTGCTCTTTCAGCAACGCCCCCGGTATGGAAGGTACGAAGTGTCAACTGGGTGCCGGGCTCTCCGATGGACTGCGCAGCAACAATGCCAACTGCCATGCCTTCTTCGACAAATTTACCGGTACTCATATCCCAGCCGTAACACTTTGCGCAAACGCCAAACGCACTGTCACAGGTCAGAGAACTGCGGACCCTGATGGTGTCGAGCCCGAGGGCCTCGATCTTCGCTGCCGCCTCAGGGGTAATAACTTCGTTTTCGCTGACAATCATTTCGTCGGTAATCGGGTTGCGGATATTATCTCTGGCGGTCCTGCCGATAATAAGCTGAGAAAATGGTACATCTGCCTGCTCACCCCTGCTGACTACACTTTTGGTGATTCCCTGTAAGGTGCCGCAATCGCGTTCGGTGACAATTACATTTTGGGCCACGTCGATCAGTTTGCGCGTAAGATAGCCCGAATTAGCTGTCTTCAAGGCCGTATCAGCCAGGCCTTTACGTGCGCCGTGGGTGGAGCTAAAGTACTCGAGAACAGTCAAACCCTCGCGGAAGTTTGACTTGATTGGCGTCTCGATAATCTCGCCGCTGGGCTTAGCCATTAACGCCCGCATACCCGCAAGCTGCTGAATCTGGTCCACGCTACCTCTTGCGCCGGAATCGGTCATAAGGTATATCGGATTCAGGTACGGCGAGCCGTCCTCCTTCGTATCTTCCTTCAGGCCTCGCATCATTTCGTTGGTAACTGCCACGCGGGCATGCGTCCAGGCATCGATAACCTGATTGTACCTTTCGCCCTCCGTCAGAACACCGGTGCTGTAGTTCTTATAAATCGCTCTGACCCTTTTTTCCGTCTCGTCGATAATCTCCTGTTTCTTTTGGGGAATTTTCAGGTCCATAATGCCAAAGCTCAATCCCGCAAGAGTGGCATATCTGAAGCCCAAATCCTTTATTCTATCAAGCAGATCTACCGTTTCGGCACTGCCGGCGAACTTGAAACAGTCACTGATTACCTGGCTCAACATCTTCTGTGACATCGTCATATTATAAAACGGCACCCCTTCGGGCAGAATATCATTGAATATGCACCTTCCGACTGTGGTTTCAATTACGGCTGCTTTTCGCCCTTCGATTTGGGCTTTTTCATTCTCAATCACCAATGTCAAATCGTCAATCGCAAATTTTTTGATTCTGACCTTAATCTTTGCCTGCAAACTGACTTTTCCCAGGTCATAGGCCGTTATCGCTTCGAAGGTGTCTCTGAAGCTCATCCCTTCCCCTTTCTCGCTGGTCCCCACCCAGGTCAAATAACAGTTGCCCATAACCATATCCTGTGAGGGTCCCACCATTGGTAAGCCGTTTGCCGGCGAAAAGATATTGCTGGTGGTCATCATCAAGGTATGCGATTCTGCCTGGGCTTCAATACTTAACGGCAAATGCACTGCCATCTGGTCGCCGTCAAAATCGGCATTGAAGCCTCTGCAGGCTAAGGGATGAAGCACAATAGCATTACCTTCCACAAGGATCGGCTCGAAGGCCTGAACACCCATCCGATGCAGAGTAGGCGCGCGATTAAGCAAAACAGGATGCTGATGAATGACTTCCTCCAGAACATCCCAGACCTGTTCATCACGGCGTTCAATCATCCGCTTAGCACTCTTGATCGTATCGGCAAGGCCGTGTTGCTTGAGTTTGCGAATAATGAACGGCTGATACAGCTCAAGGGCTATCTTCTTCGGCAACCCGCACTGATAGAGTTTTAGCTCGGGTCCTACCACAATGACGGAGCGAGCCGAGTAATCCACACGCTTGCCGAGCAGGTTCTCGCGGAATCGTCCCTGCTTGCCCTTAATCATATCCGTCAAGCTTTTCAACGGGCGATTATTACTGCCGAGCACAGGCCTTCGGCACCTGCCGTTGTCAAGCAGGGAATCTACAGCCTGCTGCAGCATTCTCTTTTCATTTCGGATAATGACATCCGGAGCATTGAGGTCGATAAGCTTTTTGAGCCGGTTGTTTCGATTGATAATTCGTCTGTATAGGTCGTTCAAGTCGCTGGTAGCAAAGTTTCCGCTCTCGAGCAGCACCAACGGCCGCAAATCCGGCGGGATCACAGGAATAACTTCGAGCACCATCCAGCCGGGCTTATTCTCGCTATTTTGTATTGCGTTGACGGTTTTGAGCCGTTTTGTCAGGTCTTTCATCTTCTGTTTGCTTCCGGTCTTTGCAATATCTTCTCTGATCTGCTTGCTTACCGCTTCGAGGTCGATATTTGCCAAAAGTTTCTTGATGGCTTCGGCTCCCATTGCCGCCTTCCAGGCAATCCCGTATTTTTTTGCAGTTTCTCGGTATTCATCTTCAGTAAGCATCTGCCCTGTGTTCAAGGGACTATCGCCCTTTTCGGTAACGACGTACTCCTGGAAGTAAATAATCTTTTCGAGGTCAGCGGTTTTCATCGCCAACAGTGTACCGAGATGATTTGGAATTGCCTTGAAGAACCATATATGGACGACGGGTGCGGCGAGATTGATATGTCCCATTCTTTTTCTTCTGACGCGACTGTGTGTTACTTTGACCCCACACCTGTCACAAATAATACCCTTAAACTTTGTCCCTTTATACTTTCCGCAGGAACATTCCCAATCCCGCTCAGGCCCGAAGATTCTCTCACAAAACAAACCGTCCTTTTCCGGCCTATATGTTCGGTAGTTAATGGTCTCCGGCTTTCGAACCTCGCCAAAAGACCAGCTGCGAATATCATTGGGACTGGCCAGAGCTATTTTGACCGAACCATAATCATTAATGCGATCGTAAATGTTTCCTAACATTTAAGGCTAACTCCTTATAATTTCGGAAGCGCACAAATCATAAGCGCCATCGTGGTCTCTTACAGGGTGGTACCTCCAAGACGCTTCTTCTCAAGCAGAATATTCAATCCCAATCCTCTTATTTCATTGCACAACACATCAAACGACAGCGGCGTGCCTGCTTCGAGGCTGTTCTGTCCCTTGACCATTGATTCATAAATTTTGGTCCGGCCCTCAATATCATCACTCTTAACGGTCAGCATCTCCTGGAGTGTGTAAGCTGCGCCGTATCCTTCCAGAGCCCAGACCTCCATTTCGCCGAACCTTTGTCCACCTGTTCTTGTCTTTCCTCCTAAAGGCTGCTGCGTAATCAGACTATATGGTCCCGTTGCCCTTGCGTGAATCTTGTCATCAACAAGATGATGCAGTTTCATCATATAGATGTATCCAACGGTTGCACTCTGGTCGAACGGCTCACCCGTCCTGCCGTCATATAGTTGAGTCTTCAACGTTGTTGGGATATGCACGAAAAATTCATCATCAGGGGGCACCTCGTTTTGTTCTTGCAGCTCGGTTTTTCGCTTGGCCATAAGCTCGTTGGCTTCAGCTATCAATTCTCGGATATCATCTTCAGTGGCGCCGTCGAAGACCGGCGAAATGGCGTGGAAGCCCAACACTTTTGCCACCCAGCCAAGATGCGTTTCCAGAATCTGGCCCACGTTCATTCGGCTCGGCACGCCGAGGGGGTTAAGTAAGATGTCGAGACTCATACCGTCTTCGAGAAATGGCATATCCTCTTCGGGCACAATCTTGGCGATAACACCCTTGTTGCCGTGTCGCCCCGCGACTTTGTCACCTACTGACAGCGTCCTTTTAGTTGCAACGTAAACCTTAACCATCTCCAGCACGCCGCTGGGCAGCTCATCACCGTGTTTCAAACGCTCAATCTTTCGCCGCTTTTCCTCTTGCACTTCGGCAATCTTCACCCAGAATCTATCCACGATTTTCTGCACATCTGCCCGGACCGAGGCAGGCCTGACCCATTTGATATCAAAGTTCTCTACCTGCTCACAGATAACATCATCATCAGTACTTTCGCCGACTTTTTGGCGCGTGGAGGGATCGACAATATTGACATCAAACTTTTTGTGAACTGCCTGGATCATCTGCTTAAATACCAGGCACTCTCTGGTCCTCATGTGTTTTTCATATTGTCTGATTTCTGCCCTGATGGCCTTTTTTTGCTCTTCGCTGCCTGCGCCGCGTCGGGTAAACCGTTCTGCTTTTATCACTACTCCCTCATATCCGGTGGGCAGCTCAAGTGAGTCATTTTTGACATCTTCGCCGGCTCTGCCGAATATGGCGTGCAGCAGCTTTTCTTCAGGCGTCAGCTCAGTTTTGCTCTTGGGCACCACCTTTCCCACCAGAATATCGCCGGGGCATACCCGCGTTCCTTCGCGGATTACTCCGTGTTCGTCCAAGTTTCGCAGCGCTCTCTCGCCGACATTGGGGATATCACATGTAAATTCTTCGCTGCCGAGGCGGGTCTCCCGCACTTCCGCCGTAAATTCGTCAATGTGAATGCTCGTGAAGCTATCATTCTTGACAAGTTTTTCACTGACAACGATTGCGTCCTCAAAGTTAAACCCGTCAAACGAGACAAATCCGACAAGCACATTTTTGCCAAGTGCCAATACGCCGTCGGCGGTGCCTCCGCCGTCTGCAATAATCTGTCCTTTCTCCACTCTTTCGCCCAGCTTGACTGTCGGCTTCTGATTAAGGCAGGTTCTTTCATTCAACCCAACAAACTTCTCAAGCTTGTAGTCCTCGGTGTGGTTTATTACGATGTGCTGAGAGTCAACTTCGGTAACTGTTCCAGCTTTTTTAGCCCGCCTGACCATACTGGAGTTTTTTCCGACCACATTTTCCATCCCGGTCCCAACCAAAGGCCCTTCTGTCTTTAACAGCGGGACAGCCTGTCGCTGCATATTGGACCCCATCAAGGCCCGGTTTGCGTCATCGTGCGAAAGGAACGGGATAAGTGAGGCCGAAACGCCAACGATTTGCTTTGCTGAAACATCAACATACTCAACATCCTGGCTGGCAACCTGAGCGAGCTCCCCGTGTTTCATAGCCAGCACCATCCCCTTCTGAATTTCATTCGTCTCTTGGTCGAATGTGTTCGGGGCTCCAATTACAGTCTTCATATCTTCATCGGCCCGCAAATAATCAACCTTGTCCGTGGCTTTACCATTTTCGACCCTTCGATAGGGGGTAAGTAGAAAACCATATTCGTCAACCGTAGCAAATACTGCCAACGAAGCAATCAAGCCGATATTTGTTCCTTCCGGCGTTTCAATCGGGCAGACTCTGCCATAGTGGCTGATGTGAACATCTCGAACCTCGAAGCCGGCCCGCCGTCTGTTCAGGCCACCGGGGCCAAGAGCTGACAGACGCCTTTCGTGGGTCAATTGACTCAATGCATTGGTCTGGTCAACGACCTGGCTCAGCTCGCCGCGCCCGAAGAAATAGTTGATACTGCTGGAGACACTCTTTGAATTTACCAAATCTGCTATGCGCACCGGCTCTTCCGCATCCCGCCTCATACTCATTCGCTCCTGCACGGTCTTTCGCAGCTTCAGCAGTCCCTTTCTGATTTCATCTCCGGCAAGCTCCTCTATTGTCCGCAACCTTCTATTTCCCAGATGGTCGATATCGTCAATTTCCCCCTCATTGTTTCGCAGGGCCATTATGTATTTCATAGTGTTGAGGAAATCTTCGGGTCGCAGGGTCATTTCATTTTCGTCAACGCTCTGCTGGAACTTCCGATTCAATCTAAATCTTCCGACTTTCCCCAGCCGATATCGGTTCTCATCAGAGAATTTCTCCTTAAAGAAAACCTTAGCCTTCTCATTACTGGACGGATTGCCGGGTCTTAATCTTATATAAAACTTAAGCAGTGCCTGCTCGCGGCTTTCGCAATCGTCCTCTGCAAGTGTGTTCAAAATAAGCGTATCACGCGCCTCCTCAATAACTTCGACCTTTTTGATATGACTTTGCTGTATTAAAGAGACTCTGTCGCCGATTTGGGTGCCGGCTTTGACTATGATTTCGCCGGTCTCTGAGTCCACAATCGGCCCCACTGCGTACATACCAGGAGTCAGTTTTGCTGCCGGTACAGTTTTGGTCGGGTAAAACAGACGCAGAATGTCCTCGGTGGTCCCATAGCCAGGTTCTATTGCGCGCAGAAAAACGGTTGCGGGTATCTTGCTTGACTGGTCGATTTTGACAACCAAAATGTCTTTATGGGTAACGCTTATCTCTATCCAGCTACCCCTTTCGGGTATGATTCTGCCGCCGTGCAGCACCCTGTCACCTTCTTTGCTCTCGATAAGAAAATCAACACCCGGGCTTCGGTGCAACTGGCTTACTATGACGCGCTCGGCGCCGTTGATGATAAACTCACCGCCACCTATCATAACCGGCATTTCGCCGAGGTATATCGTCTGCTCAGCCAAATCCTCGTCATCTTTAGTGCGCAATCTGCAACAGACTTTTAACGGGTAGCCGTAGGTCAGCCGCAACTGTCGGCACTCATTCGGTTCATAACGGGGCCTCTCCAGCTCGTAGTAGAGATATTCCAAATACATACTCTTGTCATAGTTTGAGATAGGGAATATCTCGCGAAACAGAGCTTCGAGTCCGATGCGTTTCCTTCTGGTAGGCGCCACATCTTTCTGCAGAAAGTGCTCATAGCTTTTTTTCTGTATTGCCACCAGGTCCGAAATCTCAACGGCATCCCGCACTTTGCCAAAATTGCGAACTGTCTGCATAACCATCTGACACTCCCACAATTAGCTTATAGCATGTGATCTTTTTCTACCCGCTGTCACCACACACAATTTTCTTTACGCCAATTCAACAACTGCGCCTGCTGCCTCAAGCTGTTCTTTGGCCGTTTGCGCTTCTTCCTTGCTCAGACCCTCTTTGACCGGCTTGGGAGCGTTGTCCACAAGGTCCTTGGCTTCTTTCAATCCCAATCCTGTCAAAGCTCTCACTTCTTTGATGACCTGAATCTTCTTGTCGCCAAACTCTTTTAGAATCACATCAAAGCTGGTCTTCTCTGCCTTTTCCTCAGCTGCCTCTTGCGCAGCGGGGCCCGCCACCATAACCGCGCCGGTGACAGCCGGCTCAATACCATATTCGTCCTTGAGATAATCGCCAAGCTCTTTGGCCTGCATCAAGGTCAGGCCGACTATTTTGTCGCCAAGCTTTTTTACCTCACTATTCCACTTCTTTGTCTCTTTCGTCTCCTTCGTTTCTTTGGCTTTCTTGCTTTCTTTCACCTCCTTGGTTTCTTTTGCTTCCACCGTTTCTTTTGCTTGAACCGTTTCCTTCGCTTGTTCTTCAGCCATCTTAAGTTAACTCCTATTATCCAATGCCCGGTGGTAGCCGAAACTACGCCGTTTCGTTTAACCCTGTTACCAAATGCAGGGACAGCCACGCAAGCAGTTCACTTTTTTCAACCTTTTTATTCTTATCTAAGCTGCCTGTTTTTCGCCTCTTTCTGCGATAGTCTTTATGCAACCGGCAATAATGCCTGCGGCGGCATCGACAGCAGCAGCCAGTCTTGTCGCAGGCGACTGTGCCAGGGTGACAATCCCGCTCTGCAATTCTGGTCGCGTCGGCATTTTTGAAAGCTCCTCTACTGCCTCGGCGTCCAATACCGAGCCATCCAGAAAGGCTCCTTTAATCTCTATTGCCGAAACCTTTCTGCGCCACTCGGCCATCTCTTTTGCAACGTCAACTATGCTGTCACCGCCATAAGCGACGGCACAGGGACCGCTGAACAGCGTTGCCACCGGTTCCATTTGGCGATTACACATCGCCTTTTTGAACAGCGAATTCTTGACCACTAATAATCGGATACCCTTTTGCTTAAGCCCGCCTCGCATCAGGTTTCCGTCCACACCGCCGACGCCTTTGGTACTGACGACCAAAAAATCATCAATACCTTCATCAGCAATTCTCTTTTCCAGTTCCGCCTGAAGTAATTGCTTTACGTATCTGCTCATCTTCTCATCTGCCAACTATAACGCACAACTGCGAAGCAGCCCTTGTGCTTCTGGGTTGTTTTATTAAACAGCAACCGCGATACCTGGGCTCATTGCCGCAGATATACACATTTTTTTGATATATGTTCCTTTCGCCGCTGCCGGCCTGATTTTCTTTATGTGCGAGACAAAAGCCTCGATATTGTTAATAAGTTTGTCGGTTTCGAAGCTTTGTTTACCGACTATTACGTGCACATTGCCGCCCGCATCGTTTCTAAACTCGACCTTGCCTGCGGCAAACTCGGCTACTGCGGTTGGAACATCGGCAGTCACCGTGCCATTTTTAGGCGAAGGCATCTTTCCCTGTGGCCCGAGGATTCGACCGAGCTTGCCCACCTTACTCATCACCTTCGGCGAGGCAACAGCCACATCGAAATCCATCCAGCCATCTGAAACCTTTTTTATCAGCTCATCACAGCCGGCCTCAATAGCGCCGGCTTTTTGGGCCGCTTCGATGTCCGCGTCTTCGCAGAAAGCGACGACTTTTTTCTGCTTGCCTATCCCGTGAGGCAGAGATATTGAGCCGCGAACCATCTGGTCGGCCTGCTTCGGGTCAATACCCAAATGCAACACACATTCTACGGTCTGGTCAAATTTTACCGACTTAAACGATTTGACCTTTTCGACCGCCTCGGACAGGCCTACCGGCTCTTTGCCGAGCTCCTGCGATTCTTTTTTGTATCTTTTGCTTCTAAGTCTCATAGAGCGTCATCCCGCTTTGCGTTCGACGATTCAGCGATTTCTATGCCCATACTTCGGGCGGTGCCTCTTATGATTTTCTCGGCCTGGTCCAAATCGAACGCGTTCAAATCTTTGAATTTAGTCTCAGTGATTTTCCGCAGCTGCTCGGGCGTGATTTCCGCGACTTTTTCTTTATTCGGAACGCCGCTTCCTTTTGCGATTTCGGCCGCCTGTTTTAGAAGCACCGCCGCCGGTGGACTTTTGACCTCAAAAGTAAAACTTTTGTCCGCATAGACGGTTATTACAACCGGCACGATTGTCCCGTTAAGGTCTTTTGTTCGTTCGTTAAACTGCGAGACGAACTGCCCGATTTTAAGGCCGTGCTGACCCAAAGCAGGCCCTATCGGCGGGGCAGGTGTCGCCTGCCCTCCCTGTGCCTGCAATTTAATTTTTAGCGCTACTTTTTTAGCCATCCTTCACCTTGTATCGCATTTCGTCCCACACAATACGCAATGCGAATTTACAATTTTTCGATCTGCCAATACTCGATATCCAGAGGCGTACTTCGGCCGAATATCGTAACAATTACCTTCACAAGCCCGCGCTCGTTATCGATCGAATCGACCATACCTTCAAAATTCTCAAAGGCGCCTTCTCGAATCTTAATGAGGTCGCCTTTCTCAAACTCAACTCTGATGCTCGGGGCCTCCTCAGGCTTTTCCGCCTCTAAAAGCATCTTGGCGACATCGGTATCCCGCATCGGTGTCGGGATTCCATCTGCGCCGATAAAATCCCCCACATCAGAGGTTTCCTTAATCATAAACCAGGTCTTTTCCGGAACCCGGCCGTCCTCGGTTGGCTCCATCTCCATAAAAACATAGCCGGGATATAGCTTTCGCTTATGGACCGTTTGCCTGCCGCCGCGAATACGCTTAATCTTCTCAACGGGAACCTCTATCCTGCCAACAGTATCGGTTAAACCGTCCCTCTGCACTTTCTGCAAAAGAGCTTCTTTAACCTGCACCTCCTTATTTGCCGCAACCCGTAAAACGTACCACTGCATACTACCGTTTATCTCCTATCTGCCCTTGCTTTTTCCGACGCCTGGCACCTCACAAGACACGCTTGTGGCATTGTATTTCTCGTTTTCCGATTAGCCGCGAGCGATTATGCCGGTCTTCATCACAAAAGCCAGTCAAAGAACACCTGGAAGCTTACATCTGTGACAAAAAGAAGCACAGCCATAATAATCACAACCACAATCACGATAAATGTCGAAACCGCTATTTCCTTTCTGCTCGACCAGCTAACCTTTTTCACTTCGCCTTCGGCGGCAACCATAAAATCGGCAACAGACGGTTTATTTACCAGCCAGAATATCAAGATGCTCAAGGCAACAAACAAGCCCGCGGGCACCATAGTTTCTGCCCACAGTCCCAAATCAGTGGCCTGTAATTTCTTGTAAAGCTGCACACAGCCCAATCCGGCAATTATTGCTGCACCAAAAGCGCTGCAAAGCCTTGTGTATTTGCCCTGGCCGCGTTTATAAATATCAAATCCCATACTACAACTAACTCTTATCTTTGTTTCCGCTCTTTGAATTCTCGTTTTTTTTGTCGACCACCGGCTTTAGCAAAGCAGGCCAGGAGGGAATCGAACCCCCAACCTTCGGTTTTGGAGACCGACGCTCTGCCAATTGAGCTACTGGCCTAACCCTTTAAGGCAAAGAAGTTCTGATTTTTTACCTCTTACTTCCTTCGTATCTTATGAACAGTATGCTTACGTTCGTTTTTACAAAACTTTTTCAGCTCTAATTTCGGTGTACCCTCTGCCACACTGACACTTGTGCGGTAGTTTCTATGGCTGCACTGAGTGCATTCAAGCCAGACATACTCCCTTTTGCTCTTCTTCTTAGCCATAAAACCTATCCCCGCCGAGCAGCTTTGCTTATTTGAAAAACTCCTTACCCTCGGGATACTCAGCAGCCGCCACAACAAACAAGACCACTGTGAGCACCTTTGCTTTTGTCAGTCGTGGAACTCAACGGTTATTCAGAGATGCTTATTCAAGAATCTTGGTTACCACTCCGGCGCCGACTGTCCGGCCACCCTCACGAATAGCAAACCGAAGACCTTCTTCCATAGCGATCGGGGCAATAATCTGCACTTCCATCGTTATATTATCACCCGGCATACACATCTCTGCACTCTTGCCTTCCCGGCTCATCAATCCGAGAACCCCACCGGTAACGTCGGTTGTTCTGAAGTAAAACTGTGGCTTGTAGCCCGCAAAGAAGGGTGTATGGCGACCGCCTTCCTCCTTGGTCAAAACATAGACCTCCGCGTGAAACTTGGTATGTGGAGTAATGCTGCCGGGTGCTGCAATAACCTGGCCGCGTTCCAAATCTTTCTTTTCCACACCTCGCAAAAGTATGCCGATGTTGTCGCCGGCCTGGCCTTCATCGAGCGTCTTGTTGAACATCTCTACGCCGGTAACAACCGTCTTTCGCGTCTCTTTTGCCAAACCGACGACTTCAACCTCCCCGCCAACACGGACCTTGCCACGATCTACCCGGCCTGTGCCCACCGTACCTCTGCCTTTAATGCTGAAAACGTCCTCAATCGGCATAAGGAACGGCTTGTCCACGTCACGTTCGGGAACCGGAATGTAATCGTCAACTGCCTTCGTCAGCTCGTCAATGCACTTACAGATATCGTCGTCTTTGCCTTCGTTTTCCATCGCCGCCAAGGCCGAACCTCTAATAATAGGAATATCATCTCCGGGGAAGTCATACTTGCTCAGCAGCTCTCTTGTCTCCAGTTCGACCAAATCGAGCAGTTCAGGGTCGTCGACCTGGTCCACCTTGTTCAGAAAAACCACAATCCTTGGCACATTGACCTGACGGGCAAGAAGGATGTGCTCGCGAGTCTGCGGCATAGGACCGTCGCCGGCTGCCACTACCAAAATAGCGCCATCCATTTGGGCCGCCCCGGTAATCATATTCTTGATATAATCGGCGTGTCCCGGACAGTCAATGTGAGCGTAGTGGCGCTTATCCGTCTCATACTCTACATGTGCAGTATTTATCGTGATGCCACGCTCTTTTTCTTCCGGAGCGTTGTCTATCTCTTCAAATTTCTTGATATTGCCTCCACCCCTTGTGTGAGCCAGACGCATCATCATTGCTACCGTCAGTGTCGTTTTACCGTGATCAATATGACCAATAGTTCCAACATTGACATGTGGTTTTGTCCGCTCAAATACCGCCTTAGCCATTTTACCATAAACCTCCAATGTACCGGGTTAGTATTTGTTTACTCGCCTCAATCTGATTCTTGAAAAACTGCTTTGCGACCTATATAACCAACTCACAGCCAAGATTACTGGTACATTTGCAAGCTATCTCGGCTTGACCTGCTTGCATTTAGCTGCTGATGGGGCTTGAACCCATGACCTCGTCCTTACCAAGGACGCGCTCTACCACTGAGCTACAGCAGCGACACAGAGTTCACCGTCCGCCGCTCTCCGGCGAATCCAATAACAAACAATACCCCTCTCACACTCTCTTAAGCTCTAAGAAAGTGCCTCTCCTTCGTTTGGCGTCCAAATAAATCCATACACCAAGTGCAGGAACTCGCAACTTCTATCAGCTTTCTATAAACTTACCATTCTATAAAGTGATCGACAGAACTGCAAACACAAAAAACTTCGAAAAATGCAAAAAAATGAAAAAAAATGAAAATCTTCAGATTTTTTGTGCTTTTTTGCAAAAAACCGCACCGAAACCCCCTTTGTATCACCACAACACCACACAAATACCTGCGCTCCTTACCGAACCGAATCCCGCTCAATTATCAACTTCTTTGGGCCTATCCGGCTCTTTGGCCCGGCTGAGGCGCTCTGTCCAGCTTCTCAGCTGCTCCTGCCATTTCGGCCTGTTCTGGACAGGCTTTACCTTATCAAGAAGATCTCTTAGCACCGCGTTGGGGTCAACTCCTGCAGGCGGTTCATTAAGACAACCCTCAATCGACTGCACCACCTTACTGTCAGGACCTAAGTCATCTCCCAGCAAACAGTTATCTACCAATTTGGCCGCCATCTCTACATTTTGCCATCTCAAAAACGCATCAAGCAAGTCCGGCACAATCGCCTCTTTTTCCTCGGAGCTCTTGGCCGCTTCATGCAGCATCCCGAAATACTTTGCCGCCTGTTCAAATTTGCCGCTTTTCTTATAAAGCTCAGCCAATGCCTCTCTAAAACCTTTCAGCAGCTTGCCCTGATTCTCAACAACAGCTTTTTGCTCTGCTGTCTCAAGCACTCTGAGCTTCTGCTCATCAGATAACCTGCCTTCGCTCAGCGAGTTGAATTTGGTTATCCATTCGGCCAGGACGGCAGCTTTTGAACGCTTCAGTATCTTGAGCATTGCCTCCCAGGCTAAACCGCTTTCGGCGGTTGAGCCTGTCTTTTCCCACAGCCAAGCCAGATCGTCTTTGTCGCCAATCTCACCGGCAAGGTTTATAAGTCTCTCTCTCACTCTGTCACTGGGGTCGTTGACCAGCCCTTTTCCCCACGTCTTCAGCACTCTTGCGCTGTCGATATGGATAAGCCCAACTACCGCTGCTTCTCGGACCAAATCCGTTTCGTCACCCAAAGCCTCTTGAAACAAACGCCCAAACAGCTTTTCGGCTTCAAGTTTGCATGCGCTGCCCTGGGCGCACAATCCAGCCATTGCACTTAGTAATTCTCCCCGTAATGCTCCACTGCCACCTTCCTCTTCCTTCTCGTATCTTTCAACGAGCAAGCCAAGATACCTTCCAACATTCTCTGGTGTTGACCCGTCCTGCTCAAGCAGCTTTCTTACAACTTCAGCGCCTTTCTGTGACTTTTTAGCGTCGGTTTCCAACAGGTACTTTGCCGCCCATTCCAGGGTCTGTTCTCTTATCTGCGGCGAAATCGTGATTTGTGAATCCTCCAGCAAAGCGTAGGAGACAGCCACGCCCAGCGCACCGAACAGCTCTGTCCTAACCTCTTCAGCTTGTTCAGCATTGAGCTGTTCGAGCAGCTTCTCTGCTGAGTTCAACTCCCCCATCAAAGACAGCAGCTGCGCCGTTTTCAGCCGTACATCATTGTCCTGGTCTGAAACCAAACTGACCAAAACAGGCCCGAACTCGGCCGGCAACTCTGACGTACCCACCCGCAACTGAGAAACCTTTTCCAACGCCCACAACTTCACTATCGATTCTGAGCTGGATAAATACTCAGCCAAAAACTTACCTTTAGCTGAGTCATCTTTTACTTCGTATATCTTTTCCAGCGCATCTAAATACTCTTTTCGCCACAAGTCGCGTTCAGCTTCCAACCCGCGTATCTGGTCTGCCTGACGAACCAGCCGTTCCCGCAGGAATGCCTCGTTGCCTTTCAGCTCAATTCCGGCAATAATTCGCTTACGGGCTTCCGGGGTTTTGCCTGGCGCTATGCCCCAATACTGCAGAGCCTTCTGTGCTGCGGCAGCCACCTGGCTTTCGGTATCAGCAACCAGCTCTATAAGTGTGAATATCGCCCTCACGTCCGGCTGAAGTTTCAATGCATATATTGCATTCAACCTCGCCTGGGCCGGCAGCGAGGAGTCTGTTGCTATCTTTCCCAACGGCTCCGATACTTGCTCATATTCGAAAATCAAAGTCGCTTCGGCAGCCAATTTAGCTATAGCAGAATTCTCTGAAGTCAAAATCTCACGCAGCGGCCCAATAAAGTCTTCTTTACTACTTACGGGCCTCTGCGAGACTCTGGTTTGACTCAACGCTTTACAGACAGCCACGCGAGCGGCGCCGTTTTCAGTTTGCTTGAGGGCCTCAAGGAGCATAGCTCTGGCAAGCGGGTCTTCATTAAACAGCATTACCGTCGCCGCATCCACACGTATCTGCTCACTCTTGCCCTCCATCAAAGTACTTTTGTAGATCCTCAATTGCTTGTCAAGCTCGGCCTTTGCGGGTCCGCCATAGGCGGACTTGCCCGGCAAAGCTGGCTTGTCCTCACTGACGCCAGCCTGCTGGCAGCCTATCAACAGCAACAATATTATCAGATATAGCCGTTTTGTACTCATTCGAATGACCTTAAAGAAACTGCCGTTTGTCAATCTAAACATCATCATAATCTCGAAACTCCATCCAAGTCAACCGACTTTTTTTCCCCTTAGGGGCCGGATTTACGCTTTATCGTCCACGAATCATCCTTCTACGGCCTTGGGTGGAACTTCTTGTGAATCCGTCGCAACCTTTCCTGGTCAACGTGTGTATATATCTGGGTGGTGGCTATGTCCACATGTCCGAGCATTTCCTGCACGCTTCGCAAATCCGCTCCGCCGGTCAGCAGATGTGTTGCAAAGCAGTGTCTCAATGTATGAACGGTTAAGTTCCTGGGCATACCCGCACGTATTGCATATTTCTTAACTAACCTCCAAATTTCAATACGACTCATAGGCCGACCTGTTCGAGACAACAGCAGGAAATCGGCGCTGAATGGCTTGGCCAGTTTCGGACGCAGGTTTGCCAAATACTCGACTGTCGCGGCGATGGCAGCTTTGCCGACCGGGATAACGCGCTCTCTATTGCCCTTGCCCAGGCACCGCAGGTAGCCGATATCAAGGTTCAAATCGCTGGTCTTAAGCCCGGCTAACTCGCTGGCACGCACCCCGGTGGCATAGAGCAATTCGAGCATTGCCTTGTCACGAAGGTAAAACGGCTCGCCGGCCAAAGGAGCATTCAGAAGATCAATAACCTGCCGCTTGCTGCAAATAACCGGCAGTCTCTGCCAGAGCTTTGGGCCCTCAAGGATTGCCGTGAAGTCGTCTTCGATAAGACCGGTGAGTTTGGCAAATCGCAGGAGCATCCTTATAGCAACAAGGCAGCGCTTAATTGAGCTTTCGCTCTTTTGGTCCCTGGTCAGAATCCGCAGATAGTTCTGGATAAGGGCCGGCTTCACTTGCTGCAACTGACTGACTTTACTGGACCGACAATATTTTACGAAGCCCTTCAAATCGCGACCGTATGCCAGAACGGTGTTGTCGGCCAGACCGGCCTCGACGGTCAGATAACTGAGAAAGTCCTTAACGAACTTGCCCAACGGCAGAGCAGACAGATCCTCTTTAACGGTTTGCACCTGTATAGTAGTAGCCACGGTGATACGCCCTAAAAATGCACAATATCTAATTATAATATCAATATCGGCGTTGTAGCGAATTTGCCTTTAGCCGTCTGTTTTCTGGCTTATCTGAACAAATATTTCCTTGCCTTTTCCTATTTCCTGTGGTAATATAATGAAAAGGTATGTTTCCCGGAGAATATTGAAATGAGAGAGCTAATCTCCATTCTCTTCTCTGTTACCCTTGCCACTCCCTGCTTTGCCAGAACAATCACCGTTGATGATGATGGCCCAGCGGATTTCAACACAATCCAAGCAGCAATCAACGATGCCAACGATGGTGATACGGTTATTGTCTGGCCGGGCTGGTATACGGAAAACATTAACCTTCTCGGGAAAAATATCATTCTGCGCTCGACCAACCCAACGGATCCGAACGTGGCCTACAACCCCGTTATTGACGGTGGCGGTAGTGGCTCAGCGGTCACTTTTGCCGGCAACGAGGATCCAAACTGTGTACTGGCTGGTTTTAATATCACATATGGAGTTGCCGTGGGGGGGGCGTTCGGTTCTCCACAAGGCGGTGGTATTTGCGGTAATGGTACCCTGGCTACCATCCAATACAATTGGATCCACCATAATCGTGCAATTTGTCAGGGGTTCCCTTGTGCCGCTTTTGGGGCTGGGCTCTACGATTGTGATGGCATCATTCAACATAATTTCATTTACTATAACGATGCTCGCGGTGACGGTGGAAGCTGGGGTGGAGGCTGGGGTGGAGGTCTTTCCGAGTGCGATGGCACCGTCCTGAACAATACCATTTTTTACAATTCAGCATTACCACTTGTTAATGGTGGATCTGGAGGTGGTCTTGAAAGCTGTAACGGCACCATAAGGAACTGCATCATCTGGTGGAACATCCCAGATCAGATATACAATTGTGGACCTGATGTGACCTACAGTGACATTGAGGGCGGTTATACCGGCGAGGGCAACATCAATGCGGATCCGTGCTTTGTGGCCGCCGGGCCTTATGTGTGGCAGCGCTTTCATTTGAAGTCCCAGGCGGGCAGATGGGACCCAAACAGCCAAAGCTGGGCCTATGATTCCAACACAAGCCTTTGCATTGATGCCGGCAATCCTGGCTGTCCCCCCGCTGACGAACCGGCTCCCAACGGCAACCGAATCAATATGGGAGCCTATGGCGGAACTGCCGAAGCGAGCAAGAGTCCTGAAAACTGCGCACTATTAGCCGACTTGACAAACGACCACAAAGTCGATTCCAACGACCTGCGCGTGTTTGTTAACTATTGGCTCCAAGCCGGCCAATGCATCCCCAGTGACCTCAGCCGCGATGAGTTTGTCGACTTCCTCGATTTCGCCATATTCGGCCTGCAGTGGAGGGATACGACTATTGCTGAGCCGACAATAGAATATGAAATAACTCCCTGCGGCATGGGTATGTCAGTAAGCCAACCGAACAGCCCGACACGGTTCACGGTTACCATCGAGGGCAGTTATCTTCACTTCGAAGATATGATGGTCGCTAACTGCTGCCCGGATAAGGTGTGGTTGGAAATGGAGCTAAACGGCAACCAGATTACAATCTACGAACGCGAAGTGGGAGGAATGTGTACCTGCATATGCGATTATCCGGTAAGGGCAACACTGGGGCCGTTTGAGCCGGGCACTTATACGCTCGAGGTCTATGAGGACTGGGGCGGCTTCATCGCAAGCACAACCGTCACCATCGGCCCAGGCCAATAACACTGTGCTGATAACCAGTTGTCAGGACAGCCTTATCTTTCGCAGCCCCGCATTACTCGTGCTCAATCACCCACTTCCAGCCAATGTTCGGCTAACATGCCCAAGTCACCAGAACCCACATCACCAGACTTGTCCAAATCAGCCCCGCCGCACCAGTCGTATGCGGTGCAGCCTGTCTGCCGCCACTCGGATGCAAAGAGCCCATAGTCCCGGAAGTCCACGCAGCAGTCGATGTTCAAGTCACCGACAGGATATGGTCTGATGATAACAAAGTAGTTAGCCCGAGCACCGGTCGCGGTGCGGTCGTTGCCACCCAGCGTCACTTCCCCGGCTGCAAACGACTTGCTATAGACGTTATAAGGCAAAGGATCGGGATAAAGGTCGGTCGTAACCACCTGCTCACCTGTCAGTATCCAGTCGCTCATCCAGCCCGGCACATTGCCCTCCGCCCGGCTGTCATAAACTACGTACACCGTGGCAGCACGGCTTAGCACAAACCGCAGGTGATCCTCGGTACTAACGTAATCGTCTTCATTGGATGTACGGATCATCTCTCGGTTGTTCAACTCTGCGCCGATTTCAGTAATAAAATAATCGCGGTCAATATAGTGCCGTTCACCCACCGCTGCCACGCCGAGCACATACGGCCGGCCGGTCGAGACATACGTAATCTCAACCACGCCTTCCGGCTCACAAGGCTCATAAGGTACATGGTCTGCGGTCAACACATCATCAATATCAAAAGTCGCCATCGGCACCGGATCATCCGGATTCGGCAGGTCAGAGCCCGGGGCCCCGGGCAAAGGATCGGCAAGCCGATATGCACCCGTCCTGAATTCAACACGCTCCACACTGGTGACAAACTCCATAAGATTGGCGTCGGCCAGAACCTGATTGCTATCCAGGACCACACCATACCTCTGGCTCGACAAATCCACGCCAATCTCGATGGCATACCACCTATCCGCCTGATAGGAACCCACTTCCACCAGCGAGCCGCCGTCTTGCGCCATAATCTTCCCGCCGTCGTCCAACTCCAGATGAACAGGACGCTCACCGTGTTTATCAACAACTTCAATCTCAAGTCGACCCAAGCTCGTTTGCTCCGGCCGAACTTTGAAGCTCAACTTCACCTCACTGCTCTCCGGAAAGACCCGCACCGCTTTGGCGTAGTCGTACGGACTCTCATCTTTCAATCGCAGGTACTTTCCGCCCCCACTTTCCGCCACCGCCACCGGCGCCCACTTCGGGCTGTAAATGTTCCAGTTGGTGACCACCCCGCCGGCAGTCATATCCTCGAAGTTGTCGCTGACCGGCTCATTGACCTCACATCGAATCGGCACAGGGATCCGGCTGACCCAGATGTCTTCCTTGTTATAACTGTACGTCACCCACAGGTCATCGCCCGGCGGATTGCCGTTGCCCTCACAAATACCCCGAACATACTGCGCACCCGCATCCTTATATCTGCCCGCCCGCCGCCGCGGTGGAATGTCACCGTGGACAACCAACATACTGTCAAAAATAATGCCGTCATCTCCCGTGGTAACGATCAAAGGCCACCGAGGACCCCTGACCGGGTTATACACCAGCACATAACGCCCGTCATCTGTCCGCTGTCCCCAGTGCTTTGAGGTCGAAGCAGCTATCGTAGGACACTGCACGGGAGTCGACCAAGACTGTCCCTCATCCCACGTCAGAGCAGCCCACGCTTCCTTCCAAATCCCAACCGCCGCCCCGTCTGCGCGGTGCCAAAACGACAGCGCCTTGCAGGAAAAACCTCCACTGCCTGACACCGCATAGAAACCGTCCTCGCTGCGGTCCTCCTCCCACCACTGCTGGGTCATCAGCTTGTTCGCCAGCAGCGCTTTGCAGGCATCCTTGAAGCCCTGGTCGTCCGAGGAGGTATAGAATGGGTAGTCGGTATTGCTCTGGTCGAATCCACAATGCGTGTTGTACCGAATAAAGTAGATCGGACCAAATAAGCCGTCAGCGTATATCTCGCGGACCACCCGACCGACGCCATTTCCTGTATTCGGGCTGTCGCTGGGCCCGGTAGGTATGCCGTAGAACCCCAGCACTAACAACCGCCCGTTAGGCGCCACGTAGAAGCCCATTCGCTGGTGCATAAGAATCTCACCTATCTCCGGCAGACTATAAGGCGGGAAAACAACTTCCGGAAAGCTCCAATTGATTCCATCAGTTGAAGTGCACACATACGTCTGTCCCGGCGAATAGTGCTCGCCCACAGGGTTGCTCAGGTACTCTAAGTAGAACTTGCCTCCCCAGTAGGCCAGCATCGGCGCGTGGTTATACGTCCAGCCGTAGCCGTCCGACCACTCCGGATGCGACCGGTTGGAATGCATCACCTCATAGTTCTTCACCCCTACCGCCGGCCTCAGCCTGCCGTCATGATATGCAGTGTTCGCAGACTCGGTCCCCACATACCGCACCGGCTCATCCGGGTCTCCCGGCCCGGCGCTAACTCGACCACATGACCACACCAAGAACAAGGCTGAAAACACAACCCACCAAAATATCCTCGACTCTCTCATCTTGTCCATCCTTCTCAAGACCTCATTGGAAAACAGATACTTATATCATAACATCTTTGGCCTCCAAACTGAAGCAGAAACAGTCTGGCTTCATGGCTCGCCAGTCCCGCTCGTATTCACCCTGGCCCAATCTGAAAAAAGCAATTCGTTCTTGAGCTAAAAGCGCACCGCATATATAATCAGCCAAATTTAACGCCAAGTAGATAAACGAACGGACGCCAAATGAACAAGGTCAAATCATTATGTTCTACAGCCTGTGTGACGCTATTGCTTCTGGCAGGATGCGCAGAAACCCAGCGGTATGAAGCGGTCGAGCAAATCTGTGTACCGGACACGAATAGGGCCGAGGCAACACGGACAGCCGAAGATATTCTCAGCCAAATGCACTTTGTTATCGACAAGGCCGACCCCGACCGGGGCTTTATAAGCACCAGACCCCTACCGGGCGCACAATTCTTCGAATTCTGGCGCAGCGACAGCGTCGGGCCTTTCAACTCGCTTCAAGCGAACCTGCACACTATTCGAAGAACCGTAGAATTAAACATAGCACCACAGGGCCAACAGTTATGCATTGCTTGCAATGTGAACGTGCAGCGATTATCCCTGCCTGAGCACCCGGTCAGCAGCAGCTCACGGGCATACGAGATGTTTTCGAGAAGCACCGCAAAGATGCAGAGGCTAAGACTACGCCCCGAACAAAAAGAGAAAATGGCCTGGCTGGACCTGGGCAACGATACCGAGCTTGCGACACTGATTTTGAACCGCATCGAAGAACAAATCGTGACACAGGGCCGATCCCCCGTGTCCCAAACAAGCCACGAGTCACCAGCGACGAGGAACGAGAAATGAGAGTACTGGTTTGTGGCGGAGCAGGATATATCGGCAGTAATATGACGGCCATGTTGGCCGCCCAGGGCTTTCAGCCGGTCGTCTTTGACAATTTGAGCACCGGACATAGGGCAGCCGTAAAACACGCCAAGTTCGTCCACGGCGACCTGGCTGATTGCCAATCACTCCTCAACACACTAAAACAATACAAAATCGAGGCCGTAATGCACTTCGCCGCCTCCATCGAAGTCAGCGAATCAGTACAAAGCCCGCTCAAATACTATCAAAACAACCTTTTCAATACCCATACCCTGCTCGCTGCCATGGAAACCGCACGCGTGGAGAAATTTGTCCTTAGCAGCACCGCAGCAATATATGGTATGCCCAGGCATGTCCCCATTACCGAAGATTCTCCTAAAGAGCCCATTAACCCTTATGGGCAAACCAAATGGGCCGCCGAAAAAATGTGTCACTATCAAAGCCAAACAGGAAAGCTCAGATACGCCTCCCTGCGATACTTCAATGCCTCCGGGGCGGGAAATAACGCCACCCTTGGCGAAGACCATCGGCCTGAATCACACCTTATCCCCCTTACCATCCAGACCGCAATGGGAAAACGCACTGAAGTCAGAATCTACGGAACCGATTATCCCACTCCGGACGGAACCTGCATCCGCGACTACATCCATATCGATGATTTGTGCAGGGCTCATCTGCTGGCCCTGAATAAGTTGGACTCAAACTCAGAGCTCGTCTATAACCTGGGAAATAACAAAGGTTATTCTGTCAGAGAGGTAATCGAAACCGTCAAAAAGGTTTCGGGTAAAGATTTCACGGTTGTGGAAGCAGACCGTCGGCCGGGCGACGCACCAATACTGACCTCCGACACCACAAAGGCAAAAAATGAGCTCGGCTGGAAGCCCGAATTCCCAGAACTGGAAAAAATAATTTCAACCGCCTGGCGATGGCACAACGACCACCCCGACGGCTATCCGGACTGACTGATATCAGATAAGAAACACAGAAAATGAGCGAAATCTTTATCGGCATTGATTTAGGCGGCACTAACGTCAAAATCGGCTGCTTCGATTCACAGCTTAACCTCATCTGCAAAACGGCCACGGCCACTGAAGCCGATATAGGACCACAGGCCGTGGTGGATAAAATAGGACAGACGACTGAGCAACTATTGGCCGACAACAGCCTCTCCAGCCAGGCAATTGCCGCAGTCGCCATAGGCGCACCAGGCCCCGCCAAACTGGCTGAGGGCATCATCATTGCAAGCCCCAACATGCCTTCATTTAGAAACGTCCCCCTGCGAAAAATGCTCAGCGACCGGTTTGGCAGGCCGGCAGTCCTGGAAAACGATGCCAACGCCGCCTGCTGGGGCGAATACGTTCTCGGCGCCGGCAAAGGTGTTCACGATATGGTCTTCTTCACACTCGGCACGGGAATAGGAGGCGGAATTGTCAGCAACGGCAAACTCGTGCACGGCGCCGCAGACAACGCAGCCGAGCTCGGACACATCATCATCTACCCCGACGGAAGAAAATGCGGCTGCGGACAAAAAGGCTGTGTCGAAGCCTATGCCTCAGCCGATTCGACCGCAAAAAGAGCAACCGAGGCTGTCGAAGCGGCAGCCCAATCCAGCTTGAAAAAAATACTCGACCAAAATGGCAAAATAACCTGCAAAGACGTCTTTGAACACTCCGCCGCCAGCGATGAATTGGCCAAACAGATAACCGACCAGACCGCCAAAGCATTGGCGCTTGTCTGCGTCAATATGCTGCACACAACCGAGCCGAAGCGCATAGTTTTCGCCGGCGGAATGATTGCCGCAGGTGACATACTCTTAAACAGAATAAAAGATTTCTTCAACGAGCAAATCTGGTCTTTGAAAAAAGAGTCAGTTGAAATTGCCTTTGCCACGCTCGGCGAAGACGCCGGCATAATCGGCGCCGCCGCTCTGGCAAAGCAGGCTAAAGACAATGGCAAATTCAAATTAGGGAGGTAGTTATGAAAGTAAAATCATTGGTGTTAGGTCTCTGTGTAACATTACTGACAGCAGTCTTCGGGTGTAATCCCCCGCAGAAGTATCTCTGGGAGGTGCATGACAGGAACCGGCCCCAGCCCAAGGTAATTAGCCCCGGCGAACGACCCTCAGATCCGTCGTCTGACGCCATCGTTCTCTTCAACGGCGCCGATCTTTCCCAGTGGGTCTCCACAAACGGCGGCCCCGCAAAATGGAAAGTGGAAAACGGCTATATGCAGGTCGTCAAGAAAACAGGCTCTATTCACACGAAGCGCTCGTTCGGCGATTGTCAGTTGCACATTGAGTGGGCAACGCCCACCGAAGTCAAAGGTAAAGGTCAGCACCGGGGTAATAGTGGCGCCTACCTGATGGGCAAGTATGAAGTCCAGGTGCTGGATTCATACGATAACACAACCTATCCGGATGGCCAGGCGGCTGCCGTCTACGGCCAGAATCCACCTATGGTCAACGCCTCCCGCGGCCCCGGCCAGTGGCAAAGCTACGACATCCTCTTTCGCCGACCAATCTTCAAGGGCAAAAAACTCGTCAGGCCCGCGACCATCACCGTGCTGCACAATGGCGTCCTCGTCCAGGACCACTGGGTAATCGAGGGCGCTACCGCGCATAAGAAGCGGGCCGAGTACACCCCTCACGAGGATAAACTGCCGCTTATCCTCCAGAACCATGGCGACCCCGTCCGCTACCGTAATATCTGGATTCGTGAACTGCCGGAATCACAGTAAAATGTGCAGCGAGCCCCAAGGTTCAAGAACAATAGAAGGAATCCGTTTGTGACTTCGAAAGAGCGAATTTATGCAATTCTAAAGGGTGACTTTTTCGACCGCCCTGCAGTGACGCCTATCTTTATGGCCTGGGCAGCAAATTTCATAGGCCGCACCTACAGGGATTTTTACCTTGACGGTGACGTCCTGGCCGAGGCCCAGCTTGCCGTCACTCGCGCATTTAATCTCGACCAGATAAGCGCCATAAGCGACCCCTGGCGGGAAGCATCCGCCTACGGAGTCGAATTCGACTACCCCGCCGATGGCATCGGAAAACCCAGGGATACACTAATCAAAACTTATGATGACCTCTCGCGGATAAAACCGCTCGATATCGAAAGCTCCGAAAGAATGAACCAGCGCGTCGAAAGCGTCCAAAAAATGGCCGCCCAGACAGGACCAACCCACAGCGTACTCGGCTGGATAGAAGGCCCACTTGCCGAATATGCCGACCTCCGCGGACTGGAAAACGCGCTGATGGACCTGATGGATAAACCTGAAATGTTTACAGAAGCAGCGGACATTATCGTCCAAAATGCAATTTCCTTCGCCCTTGCCCAAATCAGGGCCGGCGCCGATATGATTGGCATCGGCGACGCCGCAGCAAGCTTAATCGGTGCGGATTTGTATACCGAATATGTTCTACCCTTCGAGCAAAAGCTGATTGCAGCCATTCACGAAGCCGGAGCCGCCGTAAAGATGCACATCTGCGGCAATATAAAAAGTATCATCCGATACATACCCCAAAGCGGCGCCGATATTATAGATGTTGATTGGATGGTCCCTCTTGACCAGGCCAGGCAGCTTGCAGGACCAGACGTCACTTTGTGTGGGAACTTCGACCCCTCCGCAGTCTTGCTCCAGGGCAGCCCCCAGGATGTTGCCAAAGCGGCAAAACACTGTATCAAAACCGGCGGCAATAACTTTATCTTAATGCCCGGCTGTGAGGTGCCGCCGGCCACACCTCAAGAAAACATCCGCGCATTTTGCCCTTGCGATAGCTGCCTGATTCGAGAAGAATTGAAATTATGAAGAAAATCAATCGGCGAAAGTTCCTGAAAAAGGCCGCATCCACAGCGGCGGCAGCCGTGGCCTTTCCTTACGTCGTCCCGTCATCGGTTCTGGGCGCTGCCGGCTCAATCGCACCGAGCAACAGAATTGTAATGGGCTGCATCGGCGTAGGCGGTAAAGGCACCGGTGATATGAACGCTTTTCTGCAAAAACCACAAACACAGATTGTTGCCGTCTGCGACGTCAACACCGAACTTCGCAACAAAGCCCGTGACATAGTAAACCAAAAATACGGCAACCAGGACTGTGCCGTCTGCAACGACTTTCGCGAAATCATCGCCCGAGACGACATCAATGCCGTAACAATCGGCACACCCGACCACTGGCACGCCATCCCCGCCATTATGGCCGCCCGCGCCGGAAAAGACATCCACTGTCAAAAGCCACTCGCCCACAACATCGCCGAAGGCCGCGCCATTTGCAAAGCCGTCAAAAGATACGGCGTCGTCTGGCTTACCGGAAGCCAGCAGCGCTCTCAGTACAACTTCCGACGCGCCTGCGAGCTGGTACGCAACGAACGCATCGGCAAACTCCACACAGTCGAAGTCGGACTGCCTACAAGGTGGCAGCAGACCTGTCCGCCTCAGCCGGTCCAGCTAATCCCGCAGGGTTTCGACTACGATATGTGGCTCGGCCCCGCACCCTGGGCGCCTTACACCGAAAAACGCTGCATCCCCTTAGGCTGGCGCTGGATTTATGATTATGCCAGCGGAATAATTACCGACTGGGGCGCACACCATCTCGACATCGCCCAGTGGGGTATGGGTACCGAGCACACCGGCCCGGTGGAGATTCAATCAGAACAAGTTGTTTTCGGTCAGGGCGGTCTCTGGGACGTAGCCAACCGCTACAAAGTCACCTGCAAATACGCAGAGGGCTTCACCTTGATTGTTGCCGACACCGACAAGCTCCGCCAGGGCATCCGCTTCATCGGCACCGACGGATGGATCCATGTAAATCGCGGACAAGGCCTCGACGCCAACCCGAAATCAATCCTGGACTCCTTCATAGGCCCCAACGAAATCCGCCTTTACCGAAGCGACGACCACAAACAGAACTTTATCGATTGCGTCCGCACCCGCGCCGAAACCGTCGCCCCCGTTGAGGCCGCGCACCGCTCCGTCGCCATCGGCCACCTCTGTACCATCGCTATGAAAACCGGCCGAAAACTAAAATGGGACCCCAAGAAAGAACGTTTCCTCGGTAACGAAGAAGCCAACCGCCTCCTCTCCCGACCCACGCGCAGCCCCTGGCACTTATAGGAATTAAATCTGCCCGAACTCAAAGGCTTTTTCGCTTTTCTTCCTCCGTGAGCATCACATTTAGTGAGCCTGACCCAAACCCCTGCAGATCAACCGCTACGTACTTGAAGCCAAGCGATTTTAGTTTCTCCAGTATCTTTGAGCGGTTCGGCTCGGCCGTGACTTTTTCCATGTCCTCTGCGTGAACTTCGATTCGAGCGATAGTCTCGTGATGGCGAACACGAAACTCAACCAAACCCAGGCCCCGCAGGAAATCCTCCGCTTCCTCGATTTGTTTGAGCCTTTGCTCTGTCACTTCCAGGCCGTAGCTGATTCTCGACGCCAGACACGGTGACGCAGGGACATCAGCCGTCGGCAAATCCATCTGCCTGCTCAACTCGCGGATATCCTCCTTGGTCAGCTTCGCATCCATTAAGGGACATCGCACACCAAAGACCTCAGCCGCTCGATTGCCCGGCCGAAAATCATCCTTGTCGTCAAGATTGCTCCCGCAAATAACACCGTCGAAATTTCTTTCCTTGGCAATATCATTAAGGATCGTATAAAGATGTACCTTGCAGTGAAAACACCGGTCCGCCTTATTGGCCGCGTACTTCGCATCTGAAACCTCATCCATGGTTACCTCTTCGACCTTCGCCCCGATAATCTTCGCACACTTTATCGCCTGCTCGTATTGCCATTTTGCCAGCGACGCACTTACCCCAATACAGGCTAAGACGTTCTCCGCCTTCAACGTATCCACCGCCGCCTTCAACAAGAACGTACTGTCCACCCCACCGGAGTACGCAACAACCACTCTCCCCAGCCCCCTGAGAATTTGCTTGAGCGAATTGTACTTTTCTTCCGGATCCACAAGCCCTCTGAGCCCGCTTCCAATATAGCCTTAAATTTATTTTACTAATTCTACTTTTTAACGACCAGACATCCTGCCATCATATCATGAAGAGCCTGTTTCCTTGCTGTGAATCCCGCCATTATATAGCCGATACCTAAAATCATACCCGAAATGATTTTCCCCCAATATCTCCCGTTCGCCCGACCAAAAGAAACTTTGTTTCCCCCCATATCTGTAACAATAATTCCCAGCGCCATCTTACCCAAAGTCGCTTGTCTGGATGAGCATTCAAGCAAAGTAAAGTACAGCCAGCTCACGACAATCCCCGCAATGTTACCAACGAACCCGCACACCTCTTGAATTGTAGCCATATCCGTTCCCGCAGCACCCAAGAACGCCCCAATCACACCGCCAAAAATTGCACCCACTATGCATCCTCCCGCCGCCAAAACCACCCAGTCAACTATAAGCGCTGCAAACCGCCTCCAAAAACCGGCATAATAAAACTCATATTGGCCCGAAGTCTCTCCGTACCCGCCGTAAGCGCCAGCGCCCCGTATGACAGCAGCAGCTTGCACCGATACATCATCCAAAGACCCCCCGCAGTGCTCACATTTCTTCGCAGTCTCAGGAATTGACTCACCGCAATAGGGACATTGTTTTGTCTCTTCTGCAAGTTTATAAGGTTCATTATTTGCCGGTGCGTCCGGAGCCTGGCTTGTATCTTGAGCGCGGCCGGCAACCTGCCAATCGTCCGGGCCAACCAGCTCCTCGCTAATATTCGGAACTATATTAACTTCCCTGCACTTGGGACATCTACCTTTCTTACCAATGTATTCATCAGAAACCTTAATTTTCTGACCACAGCTTTTGCAGCGAAATCTAATCATATTTTACTCCCTTCCAAAATTCGCTCACAAACAAATCAACAGCCGATGGAGGGATTCGGACCCTCAACCTCAGCTTTACGAAAGCTGCGCTCTACCGTTGAGCTACATCGGCAACGACACACTCATCATACGAATTACGGACAGTTTTGTAAAGCACAGTCTGGTTTTATCAGGCGGTGAGCTCGTGCCAGAGCTCACACATAGCCGCGCATTCCTCCCGGCCCTGTGGAAAAACCAAAGGCCGCAAAATGCACCGCGCACCGGTTTCCTTAATCAGGCCCGCCAGCCGACGCACATACCTCTCCCAATCATCTCCGCCCTTCTCGTCCTCATCCGCAGCTACCCGGCTGTAGAGCACCGTATCCGTTTCGGCACACAATTCAAAAAGCCGCCGTGTATCGTACGCCTCCGGATTGCCCAGATCAATTGCCCGCACCCCTTCGCACCGGCACAGCCGCTCAAAGAAATACTCGTGCTTGCCGCAGTAATGCATAAACACACCGCCAAACTGCTTCGCGCACCTCTCGATAGGCCCCATCACAAACCGGTCAATCTGCTCCGGCGAAATCATCGCCGGCGAATCTTCCGAAATCCGTATCCCCACACTCGGAAAATAGACCCCCTGCTCCGTCCCGTGCCCGTGAATCATCCAGTTTCCGTCCTCACCGATGAGTTTTTTCACATGTCGAACCGCCCGCACCATAAGGTCCAGACAAATCTCCAGCAGCTCATCCATCCACGGCACCTTCTTCTCATCAATTATGTCATAGAAAATCGCGTCACCATAGAGCAGGTGCGCAATATCGAAAATCCCCTGCGTGTCCGCCTGATATGCCGCCACTTCGCCGTCACCGCGTTCCCTATGAATCCGGTAAAATCCCGCCGCTAATCGCATAAGCTCCGTCTCAGCAACATCAACATCCCGGGTCGCGCGAATTTCCTCAACACCCAAATGCTCCCCGCACCACGGCATAAGTCCCTCGCGGATTTCGTAGCTTTGCCCGGCCATTGAGGGAACGAAGATAACGCCGAGATTCGGCCTGACAGTCGCAATACCGTCGGTCGGCCAGTCAACAACCGGACGAGCCCGCTCCATCTCCGACTCCCACATCTTCTCAGGATGGTAGAAACGCTCCCTGTACTCGCTCGTATCATAAATCTGAACCTGCCACATCTCTTTCATGTCCCGGCCCGGCGGCACTAAGATAAGACACGGACCATCCCCCCTCCAAAAAGCCCTATGCATCTCTACCTTTTCTGCAGTTGTCATCTCAGATTGTCTGCTCCGCTCATGAATCTAATCCTATTTCAATCTTGTCACTCTGCCGGCGGCGGCGTCTCAAGCCACTTTAGGTTAAACGCATAATGCTGCCGGCTGCTTATCAGCTGAATCAGACCGTTAGCCGCCTGACAAATCGAATTGTAGCCGCCCGGTTCAGCACTGTTAAAGCCCAGCTCGAACGGACGACCATCCATAGTCTCGTGGGTTGTGTCCGGACCATCATGGCTGACCAGCCGAATATGAGGCCAACTCTTGCCATCATCGTAGGATAGCGCCGCGAACATACCTTTCACCTGTCGCTGTTTGCCGGACGCGTCGGCAATCTCAATGCCCTTATTGGCAAACGACACAAAGCACAGTGGACCTTCCCGCAGCCTCAGAAGCAGCGGCCTTTGTCCCCCGCCAACCGGCGGGAATATGCTTGCGCTGCGCTTCCAGTATCTGCCCATATCATTGGAAATGCTCATCGGCATCCTGCCGTCAATATTGTCACCCCGACCAAACGCCATAAGCCGACCGTCTTTAAGTTGCGCCACACACGCATGAATCCCCGCAATAGTCCCGCCCGCATCCTTCCAGGTCAGCCCGTTATTGGCGCTAAGGTAGATAGCCGTCCCGCCGCCGCCGGTGACCGCATCGCACGGCAAAAGAATTCGCCCATCCTGGGTCCGAAAAATTGACTCAACCGGCATCTGACGCCGATGGTGTTCGGGTAAAATCACTCTCGCCTTACTCCACGTCCGGCCGTGATCCACAGAAGTCCGCATAATCACCGCCAACGGCCCCCACGTCGCCGCCACTGAGAACCCGTTGAAGTGATAGAGTGTCCCGTCAGCATCGCACCACAAAGAAGATGTATGCTCATTGCGGTCGGGCTGGTCCCAGAACATCGTCGCAGCCTCCCATTCCTCGGCCCCGTAGCGAAGTCGACTGGCCACAATTGCCAGCTCCCGTCCGCTCTCCGACACACAAGTGTACCAGATTGTCAGCAAATCGCCGTTGGCACACTGCACAATCTTCGGAACATGGTTATGATTGGAAAAAATCGGACCATCCGACCCCTCCGGAATCCTCACGTATTTCCGCGGGCCCTTGAAATGCGGCTTATCAGGGTCCGGCCCCTTTCTAATGTCACCCGCAATAACCTGGCTGACTTTCCGCTGATGCAACTGCGGCTCCGGCCTCGGCAGAGGCTCCATACAAGGCATCTCACCAATCACCACCCGAAACCCTATCAGCCAGTTCCGCTCTTCGGGGATCGTGCCCATCCGGTTTGCAGAACGCAGGTAATATAGCTCCGTCGAGTGACTGCCTCCACGCGTGACCTTGAAATCGCCGTCGACCCGTCCCACAGGATCAACTTGATGACTGCTCTCGTACGGCCCGTACCAGTCACAGCACCACTCTTCCACATTGCCGTGCATATCATACAAACCCCACCGATTCCACATAGTCCTGCCGACGTGAAGCGGCACCACTTCTTCTCTGCCCCGGCACCGCTCAGGGTCCGGATACCAGCTTCTCCCGACATTTTTACGAAAGGAACTCGGCAGCGAATCCCCCGTATGAAACGCAGTCGTTGTCCCCGCCCGGCAGGCGTACTCCCATTCCGCCTCGGTCGGCAAACGGTACGCCAGCCTCTCTTTCCTGCTCAGCCAATCACAAAACGCCTTCGCCTCATACCAACTGACAAATACGACCGCCTCATCACTCTCAACCGAAAACCCTAATTTGCCCCGAAGATGGCGATGGGTCGGGGCAAACTGCTCGTACTGCGCATTCGTAACCTCGCAAACACCCATATAAAACGGTTTGCTGATGGTAACTTCATGAACCGGCTGCTCATCAGGGTCACCGTCTCGCATGTGTTTTCTCGTAGCCAGTTCTTTTGGCAGCTCTTTTTGTAACCCGCCCATAGAAAATGTCCCCGGCTCTCCACAGGACCCCTTTCGGGGAATCCGCACAAACTTCATCCCAATGGAGTTCGTGTATTCCTTTCCTGTCGGCCTCTCAGCTTCTGCCAAACTCAGCCCCGTCAGCAGGCAGACTGCAGATACTGCCACCAATGTCCTGCTCATCTCTTAATCTCCTTTCGATAATGATATTGCCAATGCTCTATGTTTCTGTACCGTCAACCGACCTGCGAAGGCGGAAAATATTGACAAATCCTCTTTTCGAACCTACCTGTGTGATAAACTGATATGGTCCAATACTCTTTGGCTGTCGAAGGTGACCTATATTCCTGGGCAGTCCCAACCGATTATAGGCCGTGTGGTCGCTTCTTAGCCCTTCCCTGGTTGCCCATACCACGTAAGTAATATCATTTTCGTACAAGGCGTTAACCAAATCCGATGGACTGTCCGCCTTTGGAAAACCGACAATATATTCGGCGTACTCCGGCGCGAATATCCTCACTACTCCAGCCATATAGACGGCTAACTTCTCGCCCGGCTTCGCATTGGCAGTATACCAGTTTCCTAAGTCCTTGAACTCTTTTTCTCTCTGCCCATCACCAACGAGGCCAACGAGCCTGAATTGATTCGACACAACAACCAAACACAACACCGCCAATATAGAAAGCTCCCGCAAGAAGTATTTCGATTTGTAAATAAAGATTCGAACAGCGAAAATAAGTGCCCCCAACGCCATTGCCACATAAGGCACAGAAGCTGATTTCGGACTCACCTGACGTGTTTCAGGTAAAGAGGGAAAAAGCTGGAAAAGCCAGACAACTGCTATTATCACGACTAAGGCCTGTAATATAAGCACAAAGATTCTGGGCACGCGTCCGTCTTTGTCTATAAGTTTCCAGACGCTCTGCAGACCGAACCAGCATATCAACAGTGCTATCCAGAAAATATTCGTATGAAATCTTTGGAGCGGATAAGGGTATCGCGCATGGAGCAGAAAATATGGTACGAAGAATACGAGCAGTGCCAGCACTTTCCATTGACGTTTGCACAGTCCATAGACAGAGCCGAATAAGAAGCTGACCACCGCAAACGTCTTGCTTAGCTTCCAAAGCAGTTCTGAAAAGTCGCTGCCGGCGCCCCGATAAGCTGTTAACAAAGGAAGAAAGCCCACCCTCCACAACAGCCTCATATGCATCACCACGCCTCTCCTGCCCTCAACTGATTGTGCGAACCCTTTTGAGTACTCTTTTGTGAACAGTACGCTGAGGTAATGAGTCTGCCCTGGCTCCCAGGTAAAAACGGTCCCCAGCATCCATAGTGCCAGAGGCACAGCCGCTGCCGCTGAATAGAGCAAAGCCCAAATCCGCTCTCGCCTGCTCTTGCTGTATATCATATCCATCACGAAAGCAACCAGAATCATTGCTGCCCCTTCGTAGCGCACCATTGCTGTTATCGAAGCAAGAAGGTAGCACCATTTGGAGCGCTTGAAGATAAAATAAAACGTCAGAAGCGAGAAGAACAGCAGACTCGTTTCCAGAAGAGGCTCTCCGAGCATGTATATCACCCAGGGGTTGAGCATCGCGATTATGGCAATCCACAGGGCGGACCTGCCCACGATTTCTCTGCCCACCAAATAAAGCAGGAGCAGATTAAACGGATGCAGCAGGACGTTAAGCAGCCAGCCGGCCGTTAACTGTGGATGCTGCCCACCAAGAAAAAAACAAAGAAAATTCTGCAACAGACCAACCACCGGAGCGATCTTGAAGGTCGTGGGAAGCTGAAAAGATAAGAGATCACGACCAACCCGGAAAATAGCTGTAAAATCCGGATTGGGGACAACCTTATGCCCGAAATACAGAACAGAATTATACACGCCAAAAGCGAAGAGAACTATTATCACAAATATATCGAAGTATCTTTCTCGCCTGGCCGGATCTTGTGACTCAACTTTCTTGGTAGGCTCAACACGTTCGCTTCTGGGCACGTGCTTGCCGGCTCTTTGCCTTGATTTTCTGACCTTCCGTCTGCTCAACGTATTCTTCCTTTGGTATTAACCGCCTAAAGCTCGACGGACAACAAATATCAAGAAACCTTTTCCAGCTCTATTGTTTGAAACATACCCAGCCAGTTATTGACCGGAGACAGCCCATATTCTATAGCTTTAATAAGGGGGTAAGTAAACGACGGCACTAACTGGCGCAGCGTCAGGCCGCCGCTGAGCAGATATCGCAGCGGAGTATGATTGCGCATTCCAACGATTCTCAAAGACGGAAATTCACCTTCGAATATCGCGCGGTCGCGCGAAAAAATTATCCACGGAATCGCGCCGTTGCCCTCTGAAAGGGGCCCTGCTTCCTCCAGAGACCATTTACCTTCCGTATCAAAACGCTCGTGATGAAACCTCTTGTAGATGAACCTCGCCCATAATGTATTTGCAGGCTCAATCATAACGATTTTGCCCGAAACCTTGAGGCACCGTATAGCCTCCCTGAAAAAGGCTCTTGGTTCGGCAATGTGATGAAGAACATCGAACATAAAAAAAGCATCAACGCTTGTCTCTTCGAAGGGCATACTGACGGCTGAGAAAACCTTGTCGACATTCGGCAGCTCAAGAACATCAGATGTAATCACGTTACCGATTACTTCTTTAATAAACCCGCCGCCACTGCCGAGTTCAACAAGAACCTTGTTTTCAAAATCAGGAACTGCTTTTCTAAAGTGTCTATAAAAATCAATGTATAGCTTATTAAGAAACGGCTTTTCCTGTATAATCTCAGCGTGCAGCAATGTGCTCGCCGGGTCATCAGGGTCTTTTATGCACCTGGCCCTGGGCAGTTTAAGCCATTCGATGATTTTCATAATTTTGCGAACCGCTTAATTTTATCAGAACGTATGGCTATCCTTTAGGACCCGGCTTCACAAAATGCCCGACCTCGTAAACCGGCCCCAAAAATGAGGGTACACTTTGCATCTGAACAAGTCGTACCTCATCTAAAACACTATTTGCTGCATCAAACACATCCTTTTCTGTTGAAAAGTGATGTTCGCGAATATTGCAGCCCAACAACCGGAACACAAACACCATAAGCTTGCGCTCAACCGGCACGCCGTATATCGCCTGACCCTCCGGTTTGAGAACCCGGCGAACTTCCTCAAAAGCCCGCACCTGCTCACCGGGTTTTAGATGTTCGAGAATACTAATCAACAAAACCGTATCAAAGTAATCATCGGCGTATGGCATACTCAGAACACTGCCGTTCTGCAAATGCGTCTCAATTTGCTTCGCCTTAAATACAGCCGTAACCTCTTCAGCCGAAGCAGCCAGATCCAGCCCATGAATTTCTTTATAGTTTTCGCAAAGATTCAAAAACGTAACTCCGGAGCCAAAACCGACTTCCAGAATCCGTTCGCCGCCGCTGCACTCTGCCAGACACAGCTCAATCCGCCGGCGGTACATTTTCCCGATGACAGGCCAGAAATAAAACCGAAGCGGGTCATCACGGTTAACTCCCGCATACTCACGGTAGCCCAACAGTTTCAATCTGGGTAAATCACTTCGTGTTGGCATTTTCCTCGGCAGTCTAATGTGTCTTTCCAAGCCACTTGATTTTCCTAAACGCTATCCAGCTCATCTTAAGAAGCAGCCAGCCATGTCTGAACCGGCTTATATTTGTGGCTCCATAAGTTCTCGCACGATATGTCACCGGCACCTCAACCACCTTAAGGTTCTGCTTTACCGCTCCGAAAATAAGATCAAAATCACCAAAAGGGTCAAAGTCACCAAAATACGAACGATTGGCTGCTATCAGCTCGTAGCCTTTTCTGTGAATCATTTTCGTGCCGCAAAGCGTATCCCTGAACCTTTGGCCCAACAGCCAACTGAATAACGTGCCGAAAAACTTGTTTCCAAGAAGATTCAAAAAACGCATCGCCTGTTTTTCCATCGGGTAAACAAGCCGGGAACCATTAATGTACTCACCCTTGCCGTCCCGCAGCGCCCTGAAAAATTTCGGCAAATCTTCAGGTGGGGCCGTCAGGTCCGCATCCTGGATAACAAGTACATCCCCTTTTGCCGCGGCAAAACCTTTTCTGACAGCGTCACCCTTACCAACCCCGTCACCCTGACGAATCAGACTGATTTTGCGTTCCGGATGCTCTTTTATCTGACGCTCTATCTCCTCATCCGTGCCGTCCGTGCTGTTGCCGTCGACGAAAATTATCTCCGTTTCCCGGCCCATCTGCGGAATCCGCCTTATCGCATCTTCAATATTGCCACGCTCGTTTCTGCACGGCACTATAACAGAAACAGACAAATCCTCGTCACGCCGGACCGCAGGAACCGGCCGCGCTATCACGAGATCCACTAAATTAAGAAGACGAAAACCCGGCAGCAATGAAAGAAAATAATTGCAAAAAGTTGTCAGCGGCGGGATACGCTTCGGTATCATCAGATAAGACGTGGATCGAATAACATCGAAGTCACTCAACTTCAGTAGATTCGCAATGTCTTCCCGCGGAAGCCAGTTCTGGTATGAGTAAGGCCGGCGAATCCGCAGATACGAGCCAAGCTTTAATATCCCTTCCCAAAAATGATTGTAGTAGGTTATGACAATCCGGGTGCTCTCTTGCGTTAACGGACGGATACGTTCCAGCACCTCCTGAATATCGTGCCATCTGCCCAGCGAATTGCAAATCAGAACATAATCAAACTTCTCATCAAGGTCTAATTCGTGCGGGTCGACTGCATAGAATTTAAGATGTCCAAATCGCTTTCTTGCCAGCTCAATAGCATTAGGATCTGCATCAACCCCGACCCCGTAAGACGGTCGAACCGCCGCCAGCAGGTCACCACATTCACAGCCGACGTGTAAAACCCTGCTGTTCGGACGAACAACAAATTTGTAAATTCTGTCCAGCCACTCGTAATAATACGCATTGCGTTTTCGCCACCGAAGCAGTGACTTCTCATCCGCCTGGTCGGTTTTGTTCGCCTCAGATGAATATGAAGCTTGATTCTTAGCCTCAGTCATAAGCTCAGTTCCCGGGTTTGGGCCCTGTTTTGCGGTTTTTTGAGGTCCGGCTCAAATGTTCAGAGATACTATCGGCGTTCGGTCTTTCAATTACACCCTTTTCTGTAATAATTGCCGTAATAAGCGATGCTTCCGTAACATCAAAAGCAGGATTATACACGTTAACCCCCTCGGGGGCAATCCGCGTTTTTGTCCGCCACAGGCGGATAACCTCTTCGCCGGCTCTCTGCTCAATTGGTATTTTATCCCCGCTTTTGATGCTTAGGTCGAATGTACTCGACGGCGCCGCAACATAAAATGGTATGTTGTGTTGACTGGCAAGAATGCCCAGGCTGTAAGTGCCGATCTTATTTGCCGTGTCACCGTTTGCCGCAATTCGGTCCGCGCCGGTTATCACCGCGTCAATCTTACCCTGCTTCATCAGCCAACCCGCCATATTGTCACAAATAACAGTTACGTCAATACCAGCCTTTTTCAGCTCCCACGCTGTCAGCCGCGCACCCTGCAGTAACGGCCGCGTCTCGTCGGCATAAACTTTGAATTTCCTGCCCTTTTTATGTGCTTCAAACATCACCGACAGAGCCGTCCCCTGCCCCGCTGTCGCCAGCGCACCGGCGTTGCAGTGCGTCAAAATGCCCGCCCCCTGCTTGATAAACTTCTCGCCATACTCGCCAATCCGCCGGCACATATCCACATCTTCCTGATATATCGCGTTCGCCTCGCCCAAAACAGCCTCTCGCAAAGCCCCCAAATCTGCTGTGTTATTGGAAGCGACGAATTGCTCGGCACTTCTCTTTACCCTATCGACTGCCCAGAACAGATTTACCGCCGTCGGACGTAACGAAACCAGGTATTCACAGGATTTAACCAGAACCGAAAGACCCTGCTCCAAATCGTCACCATCAGCTAATTTTTGCATACCCAAAACCAGCCCATAAGCTCCTACAACACCTATAGCCGGAGCACCACGCACCGCAAGACTCTTTATCGCCTCACAAACCTGCTCAATATTTCGGCACTGCAATTTGACAAAATCCCCGGGCAGCTTCCGCTGGTCTATAAGCTCCAAAAAACCGTCAACGTCCCCAACCCACTTCAGTGCCTGAGCAATCATAAAAAGCTTTCTTTCTTCTTTGTCATTCCCACGCAAGGTTGTCATCCCTGTGAAAACAGGGGCGGGAATCTAATTTTTGCCTTCCTACTTCTTTTTATCGGCTCGTAGTTTCGCCTTCAAATACTTTGCCGTATAGCTTTTGCTGTTCTTAATAATATCCTCCGGAGAACCTGAAGCCACAACCTCACCACCTGCGTCCCCACCCTCGGGGCCGAGGTCTATTATATAGTCCGCCATCTTGATAACATCGAGATTATGCTCGATTACCACAACGGTATTACCACAATCGGTCAGTCGCTGCAGGACATTTAAGAGATTATGAATATCGGCAAAGTGCAGTCCCGTAGTCGGCTCATCGAGTAGGTACAAAGTGTGTCCCGTGGCCGCTTTGCCCAGCTCAGCGGCGAGCTTGACCCGCTGTGCTTCCCCGCCCGAAAGCGTCGTCGACGACTGGCCCAACTGCATATAACCCATACCGACATCGTTGAGCGTCCGCAATATTCGCACAATCGTCGGAAAATTAGCAAAAAAACTCAATGCCTCTTCAATCCTCATATCAAGCACGTCGGCAACGTTCCTGCCCTTGTATGTGACCTGCAGGGTCTCGGGATTGTATCTGCTGCCTTTGCAGCTCTGGCACGTCACGTAAACATCGGGCAAAAAGTGCATCTCAATCTTCTTCGTCCCCTGTCCCTTGCAGGCCTCACACCGCCCGCCCTTAACATTGAAGCTGAATCGCCCCGGCTTATATCCGCGAATCTTTGCCTCACGTGTCATCGAAAACAGTTTTCTTATCAAATCAAACACCCCCGTATACGTCGCCGGATTGCTCCGCGGCGTCTTGCCGATAGGCGACTGGTTTATCTCTATAACCTTATCAATTTGCGAAATGCCGAGAATGTTTCTGTGTTTGCCCGGCTTGTCACGAGAGCTATAGAGCCAACGTCTCAAAGCCCTCAATAAAATCTGGCTCACCAGCGTGCTTTTGCCCGAACCGGAAACACCCGTCACACAGGTGAATACACCAAGTGGAAATTTTACATCTATATTTTTCAGATTGTTCTCCGCAGCAATCTTTACTTCGATACATCTGTTAAGGTTGTACTTCCTCCTGCTCATCGGCAGAGCTATTTTCTTCTTGCCGCTCAGATACTCACCCGTCAGCGACTTGGCGCAGCCGACAACGTCATCGAAACTACCCTCCACAACGACCTCGCCGCCGTGCGCGCCCGCCGCCGGGCCAATATCAATAATATGGTCCGCGCTTTTGATAATATCTTCATCGTGCTCGACCACTATAACGGTATTGCCGAGCCGGCTGAGCCGCCGCAGTATACCAAGCAACCGCTCGTTGTCGCGCTTGTGCAGACCGATCGTCGGCTCGTCGAGAACGTAACACACCCCCACCAGACCGCTGCCGACCTGTGTCGCCAGCCGGATTCGCTGCGCCTCACCGCCCGAAAGAGTGCTGCTCCTTCGGTCCAGCGTCAGATATCCAAGCCCTACATCGACCATAAACTTCAGTCGCGCCTTTATTTCCTTCAAGACCTGCGCGGCAATCACAGCCCTTTCTTTCTCGAATTTCAGTTTATTGAAGAATCCCTGTGCCTTTTCAATGCTGAACCTCGCCAATTGATGTATGTTTTTCCCATCTACAGTCACCGCGACAGCTTCTGCTCGAAGACGGGCGCCATTGCAGCTTCGGCAGGGCTGTTCCGAGAGGTAGCTGTGCAATCTGGCCTTGACATATTCGCTGGTCGTCGTCTTCCATCGCCGCGTAAGGTTTGGGATAACACCCTCAAACCACGAACCGTATTTTCTTTTGTCATCCGCGCCCGTGCCGTACATCAGAATCTTTCTCACCTCTGCCGGTATCTTCTCAAAAGGCGCCGATTTACTGATGCCCATATTCCGGCAGAATCTCTTTGTAAGCCGGTTATAGAAAATATTCATCCTCTTGCCGCCCTTCCGCCAGGCGTCTATAGCGCCGTTCTCCAGTGACACGCTTTTGTCGGGGACAATCAGGTCGGGGTCAAATTCCAGAATCGTCCCCAGACCGTCACAGCTCTTGCAGGCGCCATACGGGCTGTTAAAGCTAAACAGCCGAGGCGACAGCTCCTCAAGCGATGCCTGCGGGTGCTTGGGACACGCGAACTTCTCGCTGTAGATAACCTCCGCCCACTTGCCGTCGCCCCCATCTTGCCCACTCGCATTCGGCTCCTGCACCAGCACCAGGAGCACTCCATCAGCCAGTTTAAGCGCCGTCTCCACCGAATCAGCCAGCCGCGTACGGACCGAGTCCTTAATGATTAATCTGTCCACGACCGCCGCAATATTATGCTTCTTGTTCTTGTTCAAAGCCGGAACATTACGCACATCGTAAACGGCTCCATCAACACGCACACGAACAAAGCCTTCGCGTTGTATGCCGGAAAATATATCTTTGTGCTCACCTTTCCTGCCGCGAACCAGCGGCGCGCAAATCTGAATTTTCGTACCCTCCGGCCGGCCAAGTATCGACTCCACTATCTGCGAAGAATGCTGGCTCGTAATCTCTTTGCCGCATACCCAGCAGTGCGGCTGACCTACACGCGCAAAAAGCAATCTGAAATAATCATAGATTTCGGTAGTGGTAGCTACCGTCGAGCGGGGATTGCCGCTGGCGCCGCGCTGCTCGATGGCGATAGTGGGCGGCAGACCTGAAATGTCACCTACCGCCGGCTTCTGCATTTGTTCCAGAAACTGACGCGCATAGGTGCTCAGCGACTCAACATATTTCCGCCGGCCCTCGGCATAAATCGTATCGAACGCAAGAGAGCTTTTCCCTGAGCCGCTTATACCGGTAATTACCACCAGTTTGTCTCGCGGAATGCTCAGGTTGATATTCTTAAGATTATGCTCCGCCGCACCTGTTATCCTAATCGCTTTTTCTGCTCGCTTGGCCATACAAACTTACTACTGCAAGTACTGCTAATTATAAAAAATCGACACTAACCCAAACTAATAATTGTACCAAAATGCTACAAGCAGGTAAAATGTTTTCATTTAGCAATTTTGTCATTCCTGCGCAGGCAGGAATCCACAAAAAGTATGCAAACAAAGGATTTACATAGCTGGAACTTGTCTTATTCACAGGCCGCAGATTTACAAAGAAAGCTTGCCTGCAACGTGAAGTTTTCAGCCCTGAAGAAGCAGCCGAGACTGATTGCCGGCCTGGATTGTGCCTTCAGTAAGAATGGACAAAGAATTGTCGCCTGCGCCGTCGTTGTAAAACTGCCCGACCTTGAACTCATCGAGACAACAAACACTGCACGAAAAGTCACTTTTCCCTACATACCGGGCCTGCTTTCTTTCCGCGAAGCACCCGCTTGTATCGCCGCCGTCAAAAAACTCAAAACAGTGCCGGACCTATTCATCATCGACGGCCAGGGAATTGCTCACCCACGCCGGCTCGGCCTGGCCGCACATCTCGGCCTGTTCTTCGATAAGCCCACAATCGGCTGCGCAAAAAGCAGACTCACCGGCACTTTTAAAAAACCCCCACCCGAAAAAGGCGCATACAGTCTATTGAAAGACAATAGCGAGGTTATCGGCGCAGTAGTTAGAACACGTACTAACGTCAAACCGGTTTTCGTCTCGGTGGGGAACAAGTGCCTGCTCAAAGAGGCAATCAAAATCACCCTCGCCTGCGCAACCAAGTATCGTCTGCCCGAGCCGACCCGCCTCGCACATCAAATGGTCGGAAAACAAAGGTTGAAGGCCTAACGGGTTTCCACCTCTATTTACCCGAGAAAACTTTAGCTGATCTTATCACTACAGGCTCTACGGGAACGTCGCGCATCGGTAGCTTATGGCCTTTAATCGTGCCTATCTTCGTGGTTCTCTTTACTGCCGCGATAGAATCCACAATGTCCATACCTTCGACAACTTTGCCAAACACAGTGAATCCGCCGTCCTGACTATCCAAATTGCCACTGTTATCTCCGAGGTTAATGAAAAACTGCGAGGTGGCTGAATTCGGATTGTCGCCTAATTTAGCCATAGCCACAGTACCCCGTATGTTACTGAGCCTAAACTCATTAACAATCGGAGGCCGCGTTTCTTTGTCCTTCATATCCACCGTGAGCCCGCCGCTCTGTATCATAAAACCCGGTATAACCCTGTGAAATATCGTCCCGTCGTAAAAACCTTCTTTCACATACTGGAGAAAATTCTTTACCGTAACCGGCGCTGCTTCTGCGTTAAGCTCAACAACTATATCGCCCATACTCGTTTCCAGGTTTACCCTCTCAGGGCCCTCACCTGCCATCCTGCCGCAGCCCGCCGTCAAAGCAACGGCCATCAACAACACACCAAACCAAAACTTCCAACCCATAAAATACGCTTCCTAATTGAATATCTAATTTTTCAATTCCAAATCGTAAATCGCAAATCGCAAATCGCAAATCGCAAATTTATTAGTCCCACTTGTGTCTCTTGACCGAGGCCAGAATCTTCTCGGCACATTCCATCGCTGCCAGACCCTCCTCCGCACTTACCTCGGGTTTCACCGTCTTATCCACGCAGGAATGCAGAAAAGCCTCCTGCTCAAGTCGCAGGGGCTCTTTATCGTCTATGTGAAGCTGCTCTATATGGAGCAGTTCGGGCCAGTTGACGTTCAATAAGTTAAAATCCCCGGCGTCTTGACGCTCTTTTATCCATTTGACAATGTTAACATTCGGGTCGGCCTTAATAACAATCCCGCTCTTTCTAAGATAATCCACGCTCAAGTACGCCTGCCTGCTGAATACCCTCACTTTCCTTTCCGTTTTCAGAGCCAGTCGCGATGCCGTAACATTCGCAATACAGCCGTTCTCAAAACAAATCCTTGCGCTGCAAATATCTTCTTTTTTATCTATGACGCTGACACCTACTGCATCTACCTTCTTGATCTTGCTCGCCGCCAGAGACAGAATAATATCTATATCGTGAATCATCACATCAAGCACAACTCCCACATCGGTTGAGCGGAATGGATACGGGCTTATGCGCGTCGCCTCGATAAACTTCGGCTCGATATCCAGACGCTTCATCGCCTGAACAACCGGATTGCAGCGCTCGGAGTGACCTGTCGCTGCGATGCTGTTATGCTTTTTTGCGAGTTCGACAATCTTCCTGCCCTCTTTAACATTGGCCGCCAGCGGCTTCTCAATCATCACCGCCACTTTGTTTTCGATGAATGTCTTCGCCAGCTTCAGATGATGAACCGTCGGAACTGCTATCGTTACTGCATCAACCTTGCCCAATATCTCCGCACAATCCGTAAACGCCCGGCAGTTGTATTGTTTAGCCAGTCGCTCTGCTCTCTCGGCATCTATATCGACCACCGCAACAAAGTCGCTTTGCGCAAGCTGGTCATAGACCTTTGCGTGTATCGCCCCCATTTTACCCGCACCTACCACAGCCGTACGTACTTTATCCATAGCATCTCCCCGTCCCCCCTTTCTTAATGTCTGAATTTCTCCAGGTATCTGCCGAACCGATGTTCGCTGCCCTTGGTTATCATATCTATCATTGCCCGAACGTTCTCATCGAGACCGTCCTCTTGGGCCAGGGACTTTGCATTCTCCAGCAGTGGCCCACCCTGGCGATAGAGCTTCTCGTACGCCTCGAATATCTTCTGCTGCTGCTGCTCGCTAAAACCGGCGCGTACCAGGCCTCGCTTATTAACACCACGAACTCTCGGCGGATAATGACCGCTCACAATCAGAAATGGCGGAACATCGTGATTAATCCCCGCAAGGCCCGCAGCGTAGCACCACTTGCCCACAGTTACAAACTGATGCAGCAAAACCATACCGCTAAACCATACCCCAGTCTCAATCTTGCAGTGCCCGCTTATCTGCACATAGTTGCTCAAAACAATCTTGTCTTCGAGTAAGCAGTCGTGCCCGATGTGCACCCCTATCATAAGCAGATTATCATTCCCTGTTTTCGTAAACCTCTCTTCATAGATACTCGGATGGATTGTCACCTGCTCACGAATATCGTTTCTATCTCCTATCACAAGACCACCAATCTTGGCATGCAAACTCATACCCAGTAACTGTGGGCTGCCGCCAATCACGCAATTGGCGAAAAAGTGGTTGTTCTGCCCAATCTTGACATTCTTGCCAATCACCACATTGGCATCAAGCACTGTACCGGCACCGATTGAGACCCCGCTGTCAATAACACAGTTGGGCCCAATTGTCACGCCTTCACCCAACTGCGTATCCTTGTGAACTACTGCACTGGGATGTACCTGAATCATTCTTTCTTCTCTTGCCTGTAATGTGGCTTCCTTAATTCTTAATTCTTATACCCTCTCCTCATCCACAAGCATAAATTTGATTAGCGCTTCAGCGACCACCGCCTCGCCCACCATGGTCTTGCACCGACACTGTGCTCCCCTTTTCTTCATCCTGACCGTCTCGGACGTCAGGATAAGCTGGTCACCCGGGACAACAGCTTTCCGCAGCTTTACACCGTCCATACCCAAAAGCACCGCCAATTTGCCCGTATGCTCGAGTTTTTGGGCGAACAGCAGACCGGACACCTGTGCCATCGCTTCTACAACAAGAACCCCAGGCATAATTGGCGTGCCGGGAAAATGACCCTGGAAAAATTGCTCATTGAAGCTTACATTTTTTATCCCTTTTATTCGCCTCTCACCGTCCACTTCCACTACCTTGTCCACCAGCAAAAACGGATATCTGTGTGGCAGAATCTTCGCAATCTGCCGTATATCCAAAAGTGCGTCGGTCCCGGACTTTTCGATACGCTCACGTTGCTCGGCCGCTTCATACAATTTCCTCACAAGCTGCTGGTTCAGCGAATGTCCTGCCTTATACGCCACAACCCTGCCTCTAACAGCTCGCCCGACCAATGCAAGGTCGCCTATCAAATCGACAATCTTATGCCTGACACACTCGTTGGGAAATCTGAAACTGTTCTTAATCGGCCCGTCCGAGTTGATAACCAGAAGATCACGCGGACCCAGGTGCGTCCCCATTCCACGCGATTGAAACTGCTTCGCCTCAGCTTCAAGCAGAAAAGTCCGAGCCGGTGCCAGATGATTCTCGAAATTCTCCGGCGTAAGCCGGAAACCGTATATCTGTCTGCCGATACCAGTGTGGCCCCCGTAATCCAGATCGAACGTGATATTTAATCCGTCATCCGAATGTGGCAACGCGTATATCGATGCATCACCGGCGGTGATACTAATCGGCTCTCTGATAGCAAACTCTTTCCGGCTCACACCTTGCTCAACCAGCCCAATCCGTTTGAGAGCCTTGAAGTACTCCGCACAACTGCAATCCGGAGCCGGCAGCTCCAGGCCGTCGATTTCGATAATCAGATTGTCAATCCCCAGCGCCGTGACCGCCGCCAGGCAGTGTTCGACAGTTTCTATACTCACAGAGCCTTTCTTCAGCGTCGTCCGCCGGCTTCGCTCAGCAAGATTCGTCGCAACAGCTTTAATCCGCACCGGCTCTGCAATATCAGTCCGTACAAAAACCACCCCCGAATCGGCACAAGCAGGGCGAAAGGTAACCTTTGCTTCTTTGCCGCCGAACAAGCCTTTACCCGATACCTTTGCTTCACTCTTTATTGTCTTTTGCAGCTTCAAGTTTTTCTATCCTCTTAATTAGCTGCTTCAACTGCTCAGCCAGCTTCGGCAGACGCCGCGTCAGACTCATTATCCGAAGGGACTCTATTCTTTCAATCGCCGGCATGCCGACAACTTGTTGTCCGGCTGCTATATTGTGCCAAACACCCGATTTACCTCCGACTATTGTACCATCTCCTATTTCTATATTATCTACCACCCCCGCCTGTCCTCCTAAAACAACGCCGTCGCCCAGCTTACAACTGCCGGAAATACCGACAAGTGCTGCTATCAGACAGCATTTGCCTATCATTACGTTATGAGCAATTTGCACCAGGTTATCTATCTTCGTCCCCGCCCCTATCGTCGTATTTCCGAACTTTGCCCTGTCAACGCAGCAGTTGGCTCCTATCTCGACGAAGTCTTCAATCACCACCCCGCCGTTGTGAGGAATAAGTCTATGCTCGCCATCGATAAAGGAATAACCAAAACCCGTTGAGCCGATTGTGCTGTTAGCCTGAATGATTACATTGTCACCGATGCTGCAGTTGTGATAAACGACAACATTGCTGTCAAGACGGCAGTTTTTGCCGAGACTTGAATTCTCGCCTATTCTGCACCCACTGGAAATAACCGTATTTGCTCCGACCTGCGCCCCATCGTCAATTACCACGCCCGCACCAACAGAAACCCCACTGCCTATCTTGACATCCTGTCCGACTTTCGCCGTCGGGTCAATACCTGCAGCTGCCGCTTTCAACTTGGGCGCAAAAACTTTCAATGCCTCTATCAGCGCCGCGTCAACATTGTTGACAATCAATTGCGGCTTGGCCAAACCCTCAATACGCCTGCCAACGATGACCGCCCCGGCCTTTGATTGTTTAAGTCCGGGTATCCTCCTGGCGCCTGTAAGGGTTCCCGAACGCCTTCCGTAGTGTTCGGGGTCCTTAATAAAAGTAACATCGGTCTTACCGGCCGCTTCTACCGCCCCTACACCGCATATCTGAACGCGGCCGTCGCCGATCAGCTCAGCGCCAATCTGCTCAGCCAATTGTGTAACTGTCAATCTCATGGGAAACTAAAAATCATAATTCAGAAATTTTGCGATTTGTACCCTACATTTTACGCTTTTCGCTATGGCTTTATGCTTTTCGCCTTCTCTTTTTCGTTTTACTTTGAATCAACCCGAGCCATTACCTTATCCGTGATATCACGACAAAGACCGCTGCTGTACAGCACCTTATGCACCGCAATGGCCAATTCAAGTTGAGTAAGGCTCGGCGCAGGAATCTCAGGTTCACTCTTCTCAAACACCAAATCCAGACCCTCTTGCTTTGCAACTTCCGCCGTTTCTCGCAAAATCGCCTCATAAAGCTCCTCGACAATTCTCTTTTCTTTTAACGCCCTCCGCAGCTTTTGAAACTCTTGCTGCGCCTCCTGTTTGCCTTGTTTCTCAAACATTTCTTCCACTAATGCCAGATAGTCACTGCTGCCGGGCTTTAGCGTTTTGAGTCCTTCCTTATCGGCGTCGATTTTTTTTTCAAGGCTCTTCAATTCCGCCTCGGTTTTCTGCTGCTCGACCAGAGCCTCTCGCCTGTACCGCGCCATTCTCTTGGAATCCTGAAAGATTTTTCCAATGTTGACAATGCCAATCTTCAGGAAGCCCTTGTCGGCTTCCGACTCGGCCCGGCTGTCTGAAGGGCTCCCAAACGCAATAAAGGCTGTTTGGCCTCCCTTATACCACATAGACAAAACTACCACCCCTGCTAAACAACTCAAAACCATTGTCCTGATCTTCATAAGTTACCCTTTCCGGTCTTATTTCTTCTTAGCTTTTCACTTCTTGAATTAAAACAGCCGTCCCACAGAAAAACTGAAAATCTGCGTATCGTCGGAATCGTCCTTCATAAGTGGTGCCGCAACTTCAAACCTCATCGGAACAGGACCAAACCACTGAGGTATTATTATCTGTATCCCTGTCCCCACCGACGCACGGTAACTGCCAGAATCAATCGTTCCGCTGTCAACGAAGAACAAAGCTGCAAACTCCTCACTTACCAGCGGCATAATCACCTCGGCATTGGCCAAAAATATCCAATCGCTGCCTATAGGGTCTTTCTTCTCTCTGCCCGCGATAGGTACGCCATTTACCACCGGCTTGCCTCTCGTACTTATACCACGGTAATCGAAACCCCTCATACTGTGCATACCGCCGGCATAAAACTTCTCATAGGGCGGGGCGTTACCTAACACAGTCGCTGCGTGCAGCTTCGTTGCCAGAACCGTTTTATGCTCCGCAAGGTCCTCATAGATTGTCCTGTACCGGCTGAACGTCCCGCTCAATATTCCAAAGGTATAGTCGCCGCTGACCTGCTCGTAATCACCCGTGAGGTGGTAACCTTCACTTGGGCTGAATTGGTCATTAGTGAGGTCTTTGCCGATGCCGAGCTTGAGCCCCACAAGAACATTGCTGCCTTTGACATCCTTGATTTCCTTTGGAGCGTCGAAGTGGACCCCGTCAACATCCACGTCTTCAACTCTAAAGCTGATACTCCTGCGCCAGAGGTCCTTGTATCGCTTCTCATATCGCTCTCCCAGGCGGATATATCCCTTCATCCTGTTTTCGTCATAGCTTTCTCTTTCCCACTCATAGTCTGAGCCCGTGACATCCAGCGATATCGGTTTGTCATGTAAGTATGGCTCGCTAAAATGCACCGAATATAGGCTTAGCTCCGTCCCCGGCTGCAGCGAAACTCGCAAAGTCTGCCCAGCTCCTCTGAACGCCTGTCCGGTGACAAATTCACCAAAGTTCTCCGGCCAGTCGTTGATATCGAAATTTCTCTGCTCCCATACCATACTTCCTATAACGCCTCTGTCGCTTGATACGCCGGCGCCCAGCATCCACATGCCCGTCTGTCCCTCTTTTATATTCACCTCTACATTCTTCTGGTCGCTCTGCTCACTGGCCAGCGGCGTAATAGTCGCCTCCTCCGCGAACACCATCCTTCGCACCTCTTTTTCCAGCTCGCCGCTGCCGTCCCCGTGAGCTATCTCAGCATTGTAGTACCGATACGGTTGAAACCCATATCCATCCAGTACCCGCCGGATAACCTTATCCTGCGTTTGTTTATTGCCGGTTATATCAATCCGCCCGATTCGAAACTGCTGCCTTTCGGATATTCCAAATTCAACGTTGACCATCCCTCGCAGAACAGACTCACCGCTTTGCCTGACCTGCCCCTCATCAAGCTCGTCAAGGACCCTGTCAATGTATATATTAACCTGTGCATCGACAAAGCCATGTTCACGGTAAAGCTTAAGCAGCCGCTTACGGTCCGATTCAGCCGTTCGCTTTCTGTAGCCTTGTCCCGGTTCTAATTTCAGCTCCGCCCGCAATCTCTTCTGGTCGAAGTACTCACTGCCTGTCGGCTTTTGCTTAGGGGTTCCCAAAACGCGGTTTATGGCGTTTTGGGGGCCCTTACCCTCCTCATCGATAAACTTAAAAGTAATTTTGCCAACCGTATATATCGGCCCCTCATCTATTGTGAAAGTGATCCGGATTTTGCTCTTATCGTCGGTGAATTCTCTTTTTGCCGTTATCTTGTAATCGAGAAAACCCCTCTCCCAATACGCATCTTCCAGCCTCTCCACATCCTCATCCAATCCCTCTTCAGTGTAGCGTCTCGGCCAAAAGAACCATTCTTTTTTAGTGGTCTTTATCGCCTTTTTAAGTGTCACGGTCTTCATCTTTTTGTTGCCGTCGAGCTTCACCGATTTGATTTTGACCCTCGGTCCCTCCGTAATTGTATAGACCACTTTGCCTTCTGATAACTTCTCGTTGTCCAGCTTCACCTCGGCGAAAGCGAACCCTTTTTTCAGATAAAATTCCTTTAGGTCTTCTCTGCCGAACTCGGCCAGAATTGCATCAATGTGTTCGTCCGGCTTGAAGCTCAATATCCCCACTAACCGCTTATCTTTATACGTGCGATTGCCGACAAAATCAAAAGCAATCGACCTGACTTTATATCTTCCCAGAACGCGACCCGTCTCTTCCGGCTCAGCCCCCGTAACTCGGGGCCAACCCAAAATCAACAGGACAATACACACAAAAACAACAGGACATGAATTCTTCATTAATCCTCCTAAAACGGCACTCCGCCTTGGGCCAGCTCTTCTACCTGCGAGAGATTTTCGAACCGCGTAAATTTCTCCCTGAATATCAGGTCCACCTTGCCGATCGGCCCGTTGCGCTGTTTGGCTATTATCAGCTCCGCTCTATTGTCCGGCTCGAAGTCCGGCTCATTTTTGCGGTAATAATCTTCCCGGTGCAGAAGCATCACCACGTCGGCGTCCTGCTCGATACTGCCCGACTCACGCAGGTCACTCATCCTCGGCCTGTGCCCTTCTCTGCCCTCAGGAGATCGATTCAACTGGCTCAAGACCACAACCGGTATGCTCAGCTCCCTCGCTAACGCCTTGATATATCGCGAAATTACCGTTATCTCCTGTTGACGCGATTCAACCCGCCCAACACCAGAATGCATCAACTGCAAATAATCCACTATGATGCACCGAACGTCCCGCATACTTTTAAGTCTTCTTGCCTTGGCGCGAAGTTCCAGCGGTGTCAGCGTCGAGGTGTCATCAATATAAATCGGCGCCTCATATAGCTGCCCGCAAACCTCCTTCAGTTGCTCGTGATGCTCAGTATCCAGCATCCCCTTTCTTACCCGTTGAGAGTCAATCTCACTCATACTGCACAGAAATCTTTCAGCCAATTGCTGCTCGCCCATCTCCAGCGAAAATATCGCAACGCCAATTCTCTGTTGCACACCGATATGTTCGGCAATATTCAATGCCAGCGAAGTCTTGCCCATGCTCGGACGTCCGGCAATGATTATCATCTCGCCGTTCTGAAGACCGCACGTCAGCTCGTCAAGCCTGAAATAGCCCGTCTCAAGCCCCGTGACGTACTTGCCCTCACGTTTCTCTATCAGCTCGTAGGCACGAGTAACCAAATCCTTTAACGCAACTGCCGAGCCGCTTATCTTCTTATCGGTAACGGCAAAAATCTTACGTTCCGCTTCGTCAAGTTTTTCACTCGTCTCACCGCTTTCATCGTAGCCCATCTCCAGAATCTCACTGGCAGCCGCAATAGTCTCACGCAGCAGCATCTTATCTTTCACAATACCCGCGTAATACATCACATTCGCCGACGATGGTACCGAGTCCATAATCTTCGCGATATATTCCACTGAGCCCACCGCTTCCAGTCGCTTGCGCTTTTCAAGCTCGTCACGAAGAAGCACCGCATCAATCGCTTCACCTCTGTTTTTCTCGTAAAGGGCGACCAACGCATCGAATATGTGCTGATTCTCCACTCGGTAGAACGCATCCGTCTGGAGTTGTTCGACCACTTCACCGATGCACCCCGGGTCAATTATCATCGACCCTAACACCGCCGCCTCAGCCGCAAGTGATTCCGGCATCCTGCGAACGCTCCCGGACGCGCTCTTTTGCCGCCCCTCAGTCGCCAATCCCGACGCGCCGCCGCCGTTTCTGTTTCCACCTGCCTCACCCACTTCTCTACCTCCTTCTCAAATGCGCATTCCTGTGATTTGACCCGGCCGTAGGCCAACGCCTACTTTCACAAATGAGCATTTTACAAACCACCCACCCCACCTGTCAAATCCTAACTTTAACTATCGTCCCACGCCGACCTTACAGCCTGTATCCGAGACCCGAAGCCGCGAATCACAGTCCGCCTTTAGCGCATAAAAAAAAGGGGGCCGGACTATAGGAGGATCAAAAAAAGGATTCGCCCGACCCCTAAAGCATTGACTATTTGTTATTTTCAATTTGCGATTTCTTGTTTTTCAATTGTAAATAGTCAATTAAAACGTGTCTTCACCTTCGGCCACAACGACTACATTGACAGATGCGGTCAAATCGTCGGCGAACTTGAGTGTTACCTGCGACGTCCCAACTTGTTTTATATTCTCGGCTAATTGCACAACCTCGTCGGCAACCTCGAAGCCCTGCTCCCGCAGATTACCCGCAATGTCGGCGCCCGAAACCGAGCCGAACAAAACTCCCTGCTCATTTGCCTTCGCTGCCAAAACGGCCTCCGCTCCTTCCACCGCCGACGACGCCTCTTCAAGGCGCTTGCGCTCGTGTATCCTTTCTTCTGCACGCCCGGCCTTCTCCTTAGCCAGAGATTTCACATTCGACTCTGTCGCAACCTTGGCCAACCCCACCGGCAGAAGATAGTTCCTTGCATATCCCGTCCTCACTTCGACAATATCGCCCAGCCAGCCCAGCCCTTTAACATCCTCACACAACAGAACCTTCATAATTCGTCTCCGAAATTAGTTCATAGTTGTGGGTTCGTAGTTCATCGATTAACAATGAACAATGAACTATGAACTACTCACTACGTCGTAAACGGCAGCAGTGCCATAAACCGTGAGCGTTTAATTGCTCTTTTGACCTTTCTTTGGCAGCCGGCGCAGTTGCCGCTGCGCTTGCGCGAGTATATCTTGCCTCGATTCGTCAGCAGTTTCTGCAGAGTTTCGATGTCTTTGTAGTCAACGTATTTCTGACCTCTCCTGCAAAACCGGCATTGGGTCTGCTCACGCACACCCCCCGACCGGGACTCACCACGCCGACCCGGCGGTCTTCTGCTGTTTTCTCTTCTTTTTACTGCTCTCATCTTTTACCTCAAGAACAACGACTATTTACTATTTGTACTTTTCAATAATCAATAGTAAATGGTAAATAGTCAATTAAAACGGTATATCATCTGCGCCCGGCTGTTGTTCGGGGCCCCCTTTCGCAGATGGGGCCCCGCCATCCTCTACTTGAGACTCTGCGCCTGGCTCGCTCGGCCCAGCCCGGCCAGCGCCCGCTCCAGGCCCGCCGCCAAGAAACTGAAAGTTTTCCACCGTAACTCTGTGTTTGCTGCGTTTTGTGCCGTCCTGAGCCGTCCAACTGTCGAAAGTCAGCCTGCCTTCGACAAACACCGGTCTGCCTTTGCTGAGGTATTTGTTTATGTTCTCTGCCATTCGGCCAAAGGCCCGGCAATCCACAAAACAGGTCTCGTCCCTGTCTTCCCCTTCCCTGCTTTTCCATCTGCGGTTCACCGCCAGCCCAAAATCAACCACCGCCGTTTGGCTCGGCAGATACGACAACTGCGGGTCGCGAGTCAGACGGCCCATCAGTAAGACCTTATTAAAATTAGCCATATTAAACTCCCCTGTTCGCTTTAGCCTTAAATTCTCTCGCACCTGCTACTCGGATGCTTCTGTACCCTCACTTTTTTTCTCCTCTTGCTCAGCTATCTGTTCGGGTTCAGCCTTGCCCTGCTCTGGCTGCTCCGTCCCCACCGCCTCAGCTTTCTCAGCAGCTTTTACTTCCGACTCTTCAGCAGGCGCCGCGGGCGCCTCTTTTTCAATATCTTCCTCTTCTCTTCCCTCAGCGCAGAGTATCAAGACACGCATAATTTGCTCCGAAAGCTGAGAGTCTCTTTCAATCTCTCCGATTCTTTTGCCGTCACCTCTAAAATAGCAGAGGATATACGTCCCCCGGCTGTGCCCGTTAATCTCGTAAGCCAATCTCTGCTCCTCCCATTTCTTCATCGAAACAATCTCCGCACCAGCCTTTTCCAGTATGTTCTTGATGTTCCTTTCAACTGCGCCCCAGTCTGCCGCCGCTTCAGCCGAGTCAACGAGAAACATAGCCTCATATAGCTTTTTGGTGATAGTTTCCAAGCCAAATACCTCCTGACAGATTTCCCTTTTACAATTTCTTCTCGTCAACCCCGTTAGAAAAATCCTGTATCGAATAATACATCACAGCCAGCGCCAATTTCTAACGGGGTCAATTAAACCTGTTCATAGTTATCTCGATACCGTGTTCAACCCAACAAACTGCGGCCTCTCGTGCCCTCGCAATCCCCTCATCCACCAGCGGCCTCTCCGTCTCAGTCGGTTTATCCAGAACAAAATCTACAGCATCTTCTTTATCGCTTTGCCCAATCCCGATTCGCAGACGGCCAAACTCAATCGTGCCGAGCTTTTCTATAATGTCTGCCAGACCGTTGTGCCCGCCCGCCGAACCCTTTGCCCTGATCCGAATCTTACCCGGCTCAAGCGCCATATCATCAGTTATTACCAGTAAATCGCCCACGTCAAGCTTGCAAAAAACCACTGCTGTCGCTATCGGCTCACCGCTGCAGTTCATAAACTTCCACGGCTTCAGTAATATCAACTTCTTATCTGCAAATTCGCCCAAACCGAAAATAGCACCGAATTTCTTCTTTCTCACTTTTATCTTCAACAACTCTGCCAAAGAATCTATCACCCGAAAACCAACATTATGTCTCGTATCAACATACTCGTCGCCCGGATTCCCCAGCCCGACAACCATTTTAGTTCCAGGCATAGCATCTATTCTCAGCACCAGCACCGTTATTTAGTCTCTTCCGGAGATTTCTTCTCTTGCTCTTCCTCGCCTTCCTTGGCCTCGCCAATAACTTCGGGAGCAGCCGGTACTTCTTCTTCAAGTTCTTCCGTGCTCTTGGCCGCAGCAACCAAACCGCACGTAATCAGCAGCGTTGATGGGTCGCTTACAAGCTGCATGCCCTCCGGAAGCTCAATATCACCGGCATGAATAGTGTCACCAACGCCTATCTCTTTCACCGAAACCACGATAGTCTCCGGAATGTCGGTCACTCTGCACTCGACCTCCAGGCCGTCCGTATGCGCTTCCACAATACCGCCCTCGTGCGTGCCCCGCGCAGTGCCTTTAAGCTCAATAGGAACCGTTACCTTAACCGTCTCGCTCACATCGACCCTCATCAGGTCCACATGAATGATATCTTTTCCCAGATAGTCATATTGCAGGTCTTTAATCAGCAGCTTCTCTCGTTTTCGGCCAAGCTGTACGTCCACCAGCCGACCTCCGTGATGCAGCCCTTCGACCAGATTATGGGCATCCAGCGAAATGGCTACCGGCTCCTTCTTGTGCCCATAGACAATAGCTGGTATCCGTCCTTCTTTACGCACTTTCGCCGCGGACTTTGAGCCGGTTTGTTCCCGCTTCTGCGCCTTTAGCACCAAGCCTTTTTCCATAATCTTCTCACTTCAATCCAATACCTTCGCAACGTTATCTTCCGCTATTCAAACTGACTGAACAAACTGCTGACTGATTCATCCCTGTGAATTCTCTTTATCGCCTCGCCTAACATAGCTGAAACGCTCAAAACCTTAATACTGCCAAGCTCCCTGGCCTTTTCACACAACGGTATGGTATCGGTAACTACTACTTCATCTATCGGCGCTTCCCCCAGTTGCTCCAGCGCGTCCCCTACGAGGACCCCGTGGGTGGCGCCGACGTATATTTTCTCGGCCCCGCGCCCTTTAACCAATCTGGCCGCGCTGCACACCGTCCCGGCGGTCGTAATCATATCGTCGCACATCAGAACATTTCTGCCTGCCACCTCGCCGATCATCTCCTGGGCCTCAACCTCACTGCCGCTCAATCGTCTCTTGTGCACAATCGCCAATTCGCCGCCAAGGTGAGATGCATACCTCGATGCAATCCTCATATTGCCCACATCCGGTGACACCACCGTCAGCTTATCGATTTTCTTGTCCCGGAAATACTTGCTCAATACCAGCTCACCCGTTAGATGGTCCACCGGTATATCGAAAAAACCCTGCAGCTGAGCTGCATGCAGATCTATCGCCAGAACCCGGTCGGCCCCGCCGGTGGTAATCAGATTGGCCACAAGTTTCGCCGTAATTGGAACACGACCCTCGTCTTTTCGGTCCTGTCTGGCATAGCCGAAATAAGGAACAACCGCCGTGATACGCCTCGCACTGGCCCTTCGCAAACAGTCTAAATATATCAAAAGCTCCATCAAATTCTCATCTACCGGGCTGCACGTCGACTGCACAACAAAGCAGTCTCTGCCGCGAACATCATCCTCCAGCTTGATGAACTTTTCGCCGTCAGGGAACCTCTCAATCTTCGCCCCCCCAAGCTCAATGCCCAAATACTTACAAACCGCCCCAGCTAATCCTACATTACTGCTGCCGGTGAATATCTTCAGATTTTCGTTGAGAAACATTGCCCTTAGCCTTTTGTCTTTCTTGTCTTCTTCTGTTCTCTTGCGGACATTTTTAAATCTTTAATTTTGAATTCTGAATCCGCTGTTGCATAATCTCGTTCACCTTGCTGAGTTGTTCTCTGTCGTTAACACTCACAGCCTCCTCAGGCCGCACCGCCGTAACCGCCGCCACTTTGTGACCCGCCTCAATGATAATAGATAGGGCATCTGTTAGATAGTATTCTTTTTTAACATTATCACACCCGACCTTCTCCAGCGCCTCGAAAAGAATCCTGTTGTTGAAAAGATAATAGCTTGGGTTGACCTCTTTAATCCCCAATTGCTCACGCGTGCAGTCATTATCTTCCACGATACCACGGATGTTACCCGTTGCGTCTCTGTCTATCCGCCCGTATCCGGCAGGATCATCCAGCACGGCTGTTGCCAATGTCATTACCGACTGTTCGGCTATGTGTGTCTCTATTAGTTTCTCCAGCATTTCAACCCTGATCAATGGCCCGTCGCCACAAAGAACCAGCGTTTCGTCCTCAAAATCACCCAGATGTTCCCTGCAGCACAAAACCGCATGTGCCGTCCCCTTTTGTTCTTCCTGATGGACCCAGACAATATCTTCGGCGTCACTGAATCGCTCTTTCACCTTCTCGTCGCCAAAACCGACCACAACATAAATCCTCGCAGCTCCCACCTCTCGGCAGGCGTCAAGCACGTACGCCAGCATAGGCCGCCCGCACACCTCGTGCAGCACTTTCGGAACATCCGTATTCATCCTGCGGCTAATCCCCGCCGCCAGTATTATTGCCACTCTTTCTGCCATTGTCCCCAAATAGTCAATAGTAAATCGAAAATAGTAAATCAAAAGCTACCCGGCCAGGACTCGAACCTGGAATATGGGCACCAAAAGCCCATGTGTTGCCAATTACACCACCGGGTAATGTAATCGATTAACCCTAATCTTCTTTCCAATCATAAATCTTCCAGTTGCTTGTCACGGAGACCGGCTTGTGCCGGCCTGACCTGGCTCTGTTCGGAGGCTTGAGTCAGCCATGCCGTGAAACTGCCGACCCCAACGCCATTGATTATTTATTATTTTCAATCTACCATTTCCTGTTTTTCAATAGTAAATAGTCAATAATAAATAATCAATCCAAAAGCTACCCCGTGCGACAGAGCAATTTCTATTTGCGATAACTTACACGATTCACACCGGCCAATCAACCCCTTTTTCTACAAAAAAACACCCGCTTCAGCACTCTAAATCTTGTTTTTCCTACAAAAATACCGGCCGTCCGACAGCCAAAGCCCCAAAGAACACCCAAAAAGGCAGACAGTGCAATAGCGTTTCTCTGGACACCACAGACCCCGCAGATATAATATCTTCAATCTCCTCGGCAGGTGCAGAAAATGGCGAAAATGCAGATAATAGCCAAAGCAGTCCTTACCGTCCTGGGCATCTACGCTCTTGTAACCTTGTTATTTTGTCAACGTTGGTTCTTTCTTTCTTCGCAGCAGTCTGTCCTGCCGAAAATCCTGTATTTTGCTGCTCTTGTTGTTCTTGCCGCATTTATCGTTTTCTTCACGATTTTCAGCAACGACAGCCTGGCCCGCAAAATGGCAGGTCCCGGTGACCAACTGACTCCCGCCGCCAAAGCTCTTTGGCTGACGGCATCTCTTCGTCTCGCACTGGTCTTCACCGGCCTCATGCTGCTGCCTAATTCCATACCAACTATTGCAAAAATCTTAAAGATACCTTTTCTTATTCGCCCTGCTGTAAGCGAAATGTTTCTTTTCAAAAGCCTCCCAACTGTGCTTAACTTGCCCCCCGAAGCGTGGTTCAGGATTACATGCGATTTCTTCAAAGCGATATTAACCGTCTATCTTATCTGCGGCGCACCGAGCTTTATCCGCTGGCAATTAAAGCACAGCCTCCGGCACCAATCGAACGCCGAGCAGTCGGAAAACGCAAACTCGTCCACGACAAATTCATAGAAAGGCCCGACAATGAACAAAATGCACTCACTCGCAAAAGTAATGCTCGCCGGCATAGGAATATTCTTCGCTATACGGATAACTCCTATGACGATTCAGACTTTAGCATTTACAGTAATGAAACCCTCTCTTGAGTCGATAATGACCTGTGTTTTCTCACTTTTGTTCTTCGCCCTGTGTTTGGCGGTGCTCCTGTATGTTTTCCTTTACAGGGGCAAAGATTTGGCCAAAAAAATCGTCGGCACAGACGACCTTCCCGAACCCAAATCGCAAATACAATGGCTGCCCGTAGCTTTCCGCCTCCTCTCCGTAACTGCCGGCTTATTCTGCCTCAACTGGACTGGCTCGCATATAATCTTCAATATCAATCGGTTCTTTATGTATAAAGGCATGCATAAAGGCGCCGTCTTTTACCCCGCCCCCATGATAGCAACTCTTGAGCAGCTTTTGGGTTGGCTGATTATGCTCACTATTGGAATTTATCTACTCTGCGGCGCACCACACTTCGTCCGCTGGCAGGTAAAAAAAACCCTCCAGCAATGTAAAAACTATGACCATCTCAACCGCCAGGCAACAGCGAAGTGAGAAAGCCAAGCACCGGCCGCAGAATCTTGCCTATTGCACCGGAAAAAAGAAACACCAACAGGACCACCATCCAAACCTTTGTCCACTTTGCAGACACAGCAGGTTTCATTCCCGGTATAATGCAGGGCCAGATCTTGCTGCCGTCCAAAGGTGGTATCGGCAGAAGATTTATCACCGCCAGTATCGCGTTGATAAAAAAGATACTTGTGCATATAAACACTATTATCAAGTGAGGCCTAAGATACAATATCCCTAACGACAGCGCACAAAGAATAAGATTCGAAGCCGGCCCTGCCAGCGAGCTTAACAGATAATACAGTTTCGGCTTTTTGAAATTATAAATATTAATAACCACCGGCTTGCCCCACCCGAACCCGATAATGAACAGAGACAGCGTCCCCAACACCGAAAGATGCCGAAGTGGATTAAGGCTGACCCGACCCATCTGTTCAGCCGTCCTGTCCCCCAGCCATTTTGCGGTTATAGCGTGTGCCGCCTCATGGACTGTCAGACCCACAATCAAGCCCGGAAGCCAAAGTAACGCCGTCTCCAAATTCATTTGTTCACCTTTTCAATTAACCGCATCAGCATTAGAGCAGTAATCTGCTCTTACCAAGTGTGAATTATATCAGAACGCACCGGATAACTGCGCGCAAAATAACCGCAAAAATCGCAAGGAACGAAATACCCGTCTCTCCCTCTGTTCTGGACAGGCTCTGTGATGGGAAAAACCAGGAAATGCCGGCCGTCTATGCTATCGGCTCAGTTCCTAATCTTCCTCCTCCACGGCCGCATAGTGATATTCACCCTCAGCCGAACCCTCGTAGCCTTGTTTTTGCATTTCTACGCGGGCCCCTTCGCCACTCTCCTCATAGCCGGCTGCCTCAGCCTCCATTTTCTCCCGGAGTTGTTCGTACTCCTCCGCCGTCATCATAACCTCTCTGGCCTGACTGCCCTTGTACTCACCAAGCACCCCAACTGCGGCCATCACCTCAATTATCCGAGAAGCACGCGCGTAGCCGATATTCAGTCTTCGCTGGAGTAGGGACACACTCCCCCGCCGAGTCTCCAGAATAATCCGAACCGCCTCGTCAAAAAGCTCGTCCTTATGCATCTCAGACGCATCCAGCCTGCTTAGTTGAGTAAGCTCAGGATGAAATTGCGGCTCAGCAACGTCTTTGAGATGCTTCACTATCCGCTTTATCTCCAGCTCGTCGACAAAAGTCCCCTGAGCACGCACCAGGTCGCTCGTGCCCGGCTTTAGAAACAGCATGTCCCCTTCGCCAAGCAGTGTTTCCGCACCGTTCTGGTCCAGCACTATTCGACTGTCCAGTCTCGCAGCCACACGGAAACCCACCCGCGTCGGCATATTCGACTTTATCAAGCCCGTAACAACCGTCGCCTGCGGCCGCTGAGTGGCCAGAACAATATGAATACCAACCGCCCGGCTCTTCTGGGCAAGACGAACGATATAGGCTTCTATCTCCTTCGCCGCCGTCATCATCAGGTCCGCAAGCTCATCGATTACTATCACAATGTACTGCATCCTCTTCGGAATCTTCGCCGCCTCGTCCTCGCTGCTCGGATTGAACCGCTCGATAATCTCCTCTGCACCCAGACTATTATACTCAGCGATATTCTTCACTCTCGCCTCCGCCAGCAGCGCGTAACGCTCATCCATCTTTTCCGTCGCCCACCCGAGTATCTGAACAGCACGCTGGGTCTCGGTTACTATAGGGCACATCAAATGTGGAATGGTATTAAACGCCGTCATCTCCACCATCTTCGGGTCGATCAGAATCATCTTCACTTCGTCCGGCCGCTTCGTAAGCAGTATCCCCGTGATGATGCTGCTGATGCAGACACTTTTACCAGAGCCCGTCGTCCCCGCAATAAGCAGATGCGGCATCTCCGTTAAATCCGAAACAAGCGCTTCCCCCGCCGAATCCTTGCCTAAGAACAGAGGTATCTGCATCCTCTCCGGCTTGCTGCCAGCCAGTTGCATTATGTCCCTCATGCGGACCTTTTCTTTTTCACTGTTTGGCACCTCTATCCCTATCGTATGCTTACCCGGCAGAGGAGCCACAACCCGGACCGCACCGGCACCCAGCGCCCGAGCCATATCGTTCGAAAGCGTGCTTATCTGGCTGACCTTCACTCCCGCCGCAAGCTCTAATTCAAACATCGTCACAACCGGCCCCGTATCCGCTGTCACCACCCGTGCGTTAATGTTAAACTCCGAGAGCAGCTTCTCTAACGCCGTCGCTTTCGCCTTGATGACCTTCTCCTGCACTGCCGAGAAACTATACTCCGGCTCCGCTAACAACTCCACACCAGGCAGCGTGTAGTCCTCGTAGCTCGTCGGCACATAGGACCGGCTCACCTCACCCACTTGCGCCGATACCAGCTTCAGTTGTCGCGACTCTTCCGACTCGGCGACGCCGGCCCCCGCACCAACTCTCTCTTCATACCTGACGTCCCTGTCGAAACGCAAGACTTTTGCACCCGCCGCCGCTTGTTTTTGCTTGGCGCTCAATTTTTGCCATATCTCACCCAGGACCTCCGAGTGCTGCTTCGCCGCCGACCACGCCGGCGCCGCCACCCCCGCTATCTTTCTGAACCCAAAACTAACCCAGCCAAACACCATCAGGAAAAAGCTGTCCGCCAGCAGAACAATCCCCACAACCCACATGGCTGCGATTAATATAAACGTGCCCACCGTTGCAAAATGGCTCCGCAAAAATACCGACGTCGCAACACCCAGCACTCCACCCGAACCCATCGCAAAGCCATACACACGATAAGGCCATAAACAATAAAAACTGCTCGACCCCGCCACTGTCAGCAGCACCAGCCCAACTGTTCGCAAAACCCTCTGGCCTACTCGCCGACCTGCCAGCCTTACCACCAGAAAACAAATCGCCGAGGCTAATATCACAAACACACCAGGCCCAACATAGTACAGCAGATAATACGCGCAAAAGGCCCCTATCGGACCGCACAAATTAGCAGACGGCTCGTTACGAGGATAGACAAACTTGCTCGGCCAATCCCCTATATCGAAGCTCAGACAACTGAACAAAACCAGCGCCAGCACCGCAATACCAAGACATTCCAGCGCCTTTCTTTTCGATTTTTTCTCCTTCAACCTGCTAAAATTCTTCTTTTTTCGCATCATATTCTTCCCCGTCACAAAATCTCTAACGGGGCTCACGTCTCTATCCAGTCCGATAAAAAGCCGTCTCTAAAAGCACGCGTCCTTACCCAAACGCCGCTCACAAAACACCAGTGCCTAACTTACTTGTATCGGCCAGATTTCACCCTTCTCTGCAATATTACCCACGCTTCATCTTCTCGTCCATTTGGGCCCCCTGACGCCCGAAAATCAAATGCCGAACACCCAAATTTTTTTGAAAAATATTATTTTTAGCTTGACAAAAATGAAATAGGGCTTAATATTGTTAAATAGCAAGTGTATTTTGTTAAATATTTTTGTGAGGATAGATAATATGACAACTTCATACGAACACACTCAAAAGGCCTATCCGCTCGTGGTCGTTTTAGCCTTTGCCTTAATCCTTACCGCCGCCGGCTACGCCTATGATATGGTGGTAAGAGGTCCGCACACCGCACACATCATCACAGGCACATTTATGTGCGCCGTAATTGCCGCGGTGATGATTTTTCTTTCTTCCCTTACGGTACAGCTTGACGCCGGCTACTTAAAGATTCGCTTTGGCCTCGGCCTTTTCCGTAAGAAATTCACATTGCAGGACATTGTTTCCTGTAAACCGGTCAAAAATCGCTGGTGGTATGGCTATGGAATTCGCATAATTCCTCACGGATGGCTCTATAACATCTACGGCCTTAATGCCGTGGAGCTGGCTCTCAAATCCGGCAGGATTGTCCGCATCGGAACCGACCAGCCCGAAAAACTTGCCCACGCCGTCAATTCCGCACTCAGCGAGTAAATTTATGAAACTATTGCCTACAATTTGCCCGGCCTGCAACAGTCAGGTAAAAGTAAAGAGCCTGCTATGCGAAGACTGCAATACCCAAATAGAAGGCTTATACCAGTTGCCGCCTTTGGCTCGACTCTCCACTGAAGACCAGCTCTTCTTATTGGATTTCATAAAAGCCAGCGGCTCCCTGAAGGAAATGGCCCGCCTGCTCAGGCTGAGCTACCCAACCGTCCGCAACCGCCTCAATGAGATTATCGAACGCGTCAAACTTGCCGAAAACGCTAACCAAAATCACGGGAAGGAAAACCTATGACCCAAATCACAACTGACATCAAAACCGCACCCAGCAATCACCTGACACAATGGTTATTTAACCCTTTCAGATTTATGGCCGGCTACAAGGCGTTGTTGTTAGGTTTACCAATCATATTGATAACCGCATCTATCGCCTATCTCGGCAACACCCATTTCGATGGTGTCCTTGACGTTCACATCGGCTTACAAGCCCCCCTCTGGCTCTTCTTCGCAGAAGGCCTGATCAACTGGATATGTATGGCCATATCACTGTTTTTCCCTGCTTTAATTGTATCACGCTCATCTTTCCGAGCCGTCGATGTTCTCGGAACCCAGGCTTTGGCCCGCTGGCCGCACATCGTCACCGCCCTGGTAATGCTTCCCGATGCCAATCGAAGGATGGGTGAATATTTTATGTCTAAACTTAACCCGACAGCTCCTGCAGTCGCCGTCAACTATACAGATGTGTCAATATTTGTATTTGCTGCAATCTTTGCGCTTCTTATGATAGTCTGGATGGTCGCATTAATGTACAAGGCCTACGCTGTCTCCTGCAATATCAAAGGTGCAAAGGCCGTCATAACCTTCATTGTCGGCTTGATAATCGCCGAGGTGTTATCCAAACTTGCGATATGGCTCCTGATTACGCAGTCTGCCGTTATGCATCAACCACAGTGACTTAGTGCTCAAAAAGTCAGGTACTTGCTCGCCTTTTCCATGTCATTCCTGCGCAAGCAGGAACCAGCCCTCACCTTCCCCACATCTTCAATACTTGTTGACCGGCTCTCTTTTCGCCTTTGCAGAATCCGCTTCACCGTCACCGGCCCGAGCCCCGGCACACGCAAAAGCTCGAACTTCGACGCCCGATTAACATTCAAATTCTCTCAAAACAGAATACAATATAATAGAAGAACTGCTTAATCCCAAACTAAATCTCAATTCCTTCCTTAACAGCTTCTCTCACTATCGTTACTCTTTTACTTAATCTCCTGAACTCTGCTGGAGTATAGCAGAGAAAGTCTACCGGATAGTTTAAATTCCAATAGTCGCGAAAACCTTTAGCTCTCTTATATGTCTTAACATTTTTAAAATTTTTACTCACAATAAGCAAATCTATATCGCTCCATTTTTTAGCTCTTCCTTTTGCCGTTGATCCAAAGAAAATCATACTATCTATACGAACCCTTTTGTTAAGTTCTTTCTTAAAACGGCTTAACTTTTTTATTATATCTTGTCTTTTATCCATTTTATAACCTCTTCGGCTTTTTTCACAAATTCATCAGCTTCCTCTTTTGTATACCTCTCTGCCGGTATGATATCACTTACATCAGGATACCTTGTCTCAGTGTACACATTAGTCAAGTCTTCGCAGTCATGATACAGTTTCAGGGGAAGATTAAGTTTCTTAGCAAAAATAGTCAGGTCATGAATCCTTGCGATTTCATTAAATTTCTTAAGATACAACGACTTCAATGCTTTTTCAACGGCCTGTTCGGACAAGAATATTGCATAACTGAATCTTTCTATATCTACATTGTCCTTCGCGGTGGCTAAATCCGCCTTGGCTTGTTTCCACCAATTTTCGACTTCCTTTTTCATAAAAGTAAACTAATATTATCTACTATTTAAACCTTTTCCTATTATTAGAGTATTATACCACAACTGGCAAAAAATTACCACCAAGCAAGCCGCCTTGATGAAAGAATTCCCCCCGGCAAATCTCGCCTGCTTAACGCCCTGTCACCCAAACTTTCAAGCCCGCTGCTCAGAAAACCACGTATTTGCTCGCCTTCAACAGCCTGGCACCTACCTTCCCCACATCTTCAATACTTGTTAACCGGCTCTCTTTTCGCCGTTCCAAAACCCGCCTTACCGTCACCGGCCCAAGCCCCGGCACACGCAAAAGCTCGAACTTCGACGCCCGATTAACATTCACAGGAAACCGCTCCGGATGCCTTTTCGCCCACGCCTCTTTAGGATCCGTAGCCAAAGAAAGATTGCCCTTCTGCTCAAAAACAATATCCGACTCTTTGAACCCATATTTGCGAAGCAGAAAATCCACCTGATACAGCCGGTGTTCACGCATAAATATATCGCCTGGCCGCTCCAGCCTCACCTGTTCACCGGCTATAGCTTCATCTCCCAATCCCTTTTGATAAGCGCTGAAATAAACCCTGTGCATCTCCAACCGCTCATACAGCCCGAACATATACTTCACAATCTCCGCATCCGATTCCCCAGCCGCCCCCACGATAAACTGTGTCGTCTGCTTGACCCTCTCATATTTCGACCCCCGCCCTGTCAGCCTGCTTATCAGCTTCATTGGCTCAATGATATCTTTGATATACCTTTTCTTTTCCGAAAGTTTCGCCAGCCTCTTTTCCCCCGGCGTCTCGATATTCAGCGAAACCGTACTGGCCAGCGAAACTGCTTCTTCTATCGCCGCATCGCTCGCCCCCGGAATGACCTTCAGATGAATATACCCACGAAACCCGTGTTTTCTTCGCAGCAGTCTCGCCGTCGTATTGAGTCTGTCCATCGTCGCATCCGCCGACCCCAACACCCCAGAGCTTAGAAACAGCCCAAAAACTTTCCGCCGATTATAATAATCCAGAAACACCCCCGCCGTCTCTTCCGGCCTTAAACTGCACCTGCGAACATCCATTTCTCCTCTTAGCGGACAGTATTTGCAGTCATTGGTGCACACATTCGAAACCAGCGTCTTAAATAGTATGCTCTTGCCCCCGTTGGGAAGTGTCACCGGATATATCCATTTCCCATCCTTGCCCCGCCTCCGACCCTCGTCCTTATTACAACTGCACGCGCACGCCAAATCATACTGCGCATCCGCGCTGAGTATCTCCAATTTCTTATGAGTATCCGGCTTACTGACAACCCCTACCATGAGAACACCATCCTTAGCTTCAATCCCAAATCGTCAATCGACATTCGAAAATCGCAAATCTGTTCTCCATCCCTGGTAACAATGCTCACTTCACGGATTATACTCTATCTGTCTTTCTCGGCAATAAGAACTCAAGCCGACCAATTTTTCGCCGCCCGCGATAATCCCCAGGCAAGGCAAAATTTGGTTCCCCATCGCCAAATGACCCGCCGGTTTGACATCTCGCCCGAAAAAATACCCCTATCTTACTCCCAATAAACGACTTATACTGATTCCTTCAACCAAAAACAGCCAATTCGAGTCCCTCAAAAAATTTTTTATTTTTTTCCCGAAACACTTGACAGCATCGGAATTTCTGTCATACTTGTAATAGTTGAGCTAATACAAGTATCGAGGTTGACTTATGCAGTTTACCATAGACAACGCCTCCGGCAGGCCCGTTTACCAGCAGATAATAGACCAAATCAAGCGAGACATCGCCCTCGGCCGGCTCCTCAAGGACGAGAAGCTGCCCACCGTAAGACAGCTCGCCGCCCAGCTCGCCATAAACCCAAACACCATAGCCAAGGCCTACCGCCAGCTCGAGCAGGAAGGCATCATCACCACAAAGCCCGGTGCCGGCGCCTTTGTCGCGACTCTTGACAGTAATCTCAGCAAGGCCGTCAGAAAAAAAATCCTCTGCGACGCCCTCGAGCGCATCATCGTCGACGCCGTCCACATGCAGATTGAAAAGCGGCAATTTGTCCGCTGGTTCACAGAGCGAACCGAAAAATTCAAGTTCAACGAGGAGAAAGGATAGGCTATGAGCGATACCGTCATCAAAATTGAGAACCTCGTCAAATTCTTCGATGGCCGATGCGTCCTCGACAGCATCAACCTCAATGTCCCCCAGGGCTGCATCTACGGCCTCCTCGGACGAAACGGTACCGGAAAAACAACCATCATTCGCATTCTCTTGGGACTCGACTCACCTACTCGCGGCCAAACTTACCTGCTCGGTACCCAATCACAAAAACTTACACCAAAACTACGTGGCCGAATCGGCTACGTCGCCGAAGCACACAACCTCATCCAAAACTACAGCCTCGCCAGACTCGTAAAGCTCTGCAAAGACCTCTCCCTCAAATGGAACGACAAGTTTTTCAATCATCTAATTGAAACATTCCGCCTGCCCATGCACCGCAGGGTAAGAGAGCTCTCCATCGGAATGAGGGCCCAGCTAAACCTGTCACTGGCTATGGCAATAGACCCTGAATTGCTCATCCTCGACGACCCGACCCTCGGCCTCGACACCGTCGCACGCCGACAGTTCCTCGAACTCGCCGTCGACCTGCTCCAAAAAGACGGCAGAACCATTCTGTTCAGCTCACACATCTTAAGCGACGTCGAAAGAATCGCCGACCGTATAGGCGTTCTCGTTGGCGGAAAGCTCGTCGTCGATTGTCCCCTCGAAGAGCTCAAAAAACGAATCAGAAAATTCAGGCTCATCTTCCCCGAATCCGCACCCACCGACCTGCACCTGACCGAAATCATAAATCAGCAAATCCAGGCACGCGAATTGACAATAACCGTCGCAAACTGGAACGCCCAGAAACAGGCCCTCCTTGAAACTTTCAAACCCGCAAGCTGCACCGAAATCCCAATGTCCCTCGAGGACATATTCATAGAGTGCACAAACCCCAATCCGGCCCCCATAACCGATTCAAATCAGGAGATGTAGAAATGTTCACACTGATAAAAAGAGAAATTGAAGACCACATAGCTTATTTCCTCGCAGCAGTCCTGTTCTCCGCAATCTTCATTGCCATCGCAGTCTCGCTGACATACAACGAGGACCGTGAAGGTCCCTCCCCGGCTGCTCTGGCGCTCTTGATTCCCACTATCATTGTCGCCGTGTTTGGTTTCTGCGCGATGGGCGCAAGCCAGATGTACATCGACAGAACCAGAAAAATCTCTTCCCTGCTATCAACCCTGCCCGTCACCCGAGGCCAGATATTGATTGCCAGAATTATCACCGCAGTCCTTGCTATGCTCGTCTTGCTCCTTCCCTTGGCCGTAACAGCCGCGATTTTGTTGCGACTTTTCCCACCGCCTTACCCAATCTATCCCCACTACGTTGCTGAAATATTCACCGCAATCTTCTTGATGGGTTTCGCCTGCTATTGCCTCGGCCTGCAGCTCGGCTTCAGCTCAGGCAAAGTCGCTCCCACACTGGGCGCCCTCGTCCTGACCATCATCCTTGTCCCCCTTATCATTATCAAAGGCTTTTGGGGCCATACAGTAATAATACTGTTGTTGCTTATTTTTGCCTCCTTAACACGAACCTGGCAAAAGTTTACATCAACTTCTCTTTAGGAAACTAACAATGAAATCTCTGACAAGCTATCCTGTTAAAGTCGTCTCCGCCGGATTTGTTGTCTTGCTGTTGCTCTCGATGCCACTATTCTGGGCTCGTTTCTTATCCGAAGGCATTCTCAGAGAGAACATGTCGTCAAGAGCCAGAGACATCATCATAGAGCCTTCCGGACTCGTACCGAAGGATATCGAAAATGACCCTAACGTGGCCATTCACTCTCAGATTACGGGGCGTATGCTCGGGCAGGATAAACCCTTTACACTTGGAGTCGCAGATTATTTCGCAGCCAGAGCACCGACCGGCCGGCGTTCAAACATCTATCATTATCACTACAAGAATGAACACGACTATACAATCCTCTATCTTGACGAAAACACCGGCTTGTTTGTCTATCACCGCACTCACAAACAGAGACTGCCCGACCAAACCACGGTACTGAGAAAAATACGCCTTTATGCAGGTCCCGAAGGAGTCTCAGAAACCCCCGATAAAACACTCGGCAGATTCATAGCGCCTATCACAGATTCAGGAGAAGGCTACCGGGCCGTGACACTGTTTGACAAAAAGCTCCGCCGCTTCTTCAGTATTGACTTTAAGCAAAAAACCGTCATCAAAGGACCTCAACTTCCAAAAGACGACCTCCACAATCCGATTCAGATAAGCTTCTTGGCAAAGAACTCCTCCGACACAGTACAGTTACTCTGTAGCCCCCCACAGATGCGGGTCATCATACCCTCTGACGAAACCAAAAATGAAGAACCTCGCTTACGTAAACCAAAGGTGGAGTTCCACACAACCGTACGATTTGGTGTGGGCTCCAGGCGAGCCCCGTTTGTGCTTGTACTTGACGAATCCGGAAGAATCGATTTACTCGACAAACAAACCCTCCAATTCGCCGCAACCGCAGGCTATTTGCCTGCTCCAGAAGCGCTATTTACCCCCAGGCCAACCCCGAGCCCCAGGGATTTGTTGGGTTATGAGGTCTTACCTGTCACCCTCGGCACCGACCATCAATATAAAGGATTGTGCACAGCCACCATCTGCCGCGAAGGGGCCGCTATGGCTGTCGCCGTCTTCGACGAAAAAGGCCGCTCAATTAACAATCAATACACCAACGCCGGCGAACAATATGACGTGCCCGGTGGCCCTGCCCTGATGATAGCAAAATTCCTGCTCGAAAATCTTCACCCCCCTATCTTAAGTATCGCTTCTTACTTTACCGCCGACACCTTCGAAGCCGCCGCCGGCCACAGGGCTCTCTTCATCCTGCCCAATTCATTCATAGCAATGATAGGCAGAGAAGTCACCGACGAACTCGTCAACAACTTCCTCTTTGCACTGCTGCTGATTTCCCCCTCGATAATATTGGCAATCTTCCTTGCCTGCCGGGTCGCAAAGGATGCCACCCTCGTCGGCCTCTCAGAAAACGCAAAACTCTGCTGGACAATTACAACTATGGCCTTCGGCCTGCCCGCTTACATCACCTACCGGCTCACACGCCCAAAAATCACCTTGGTCACTTGCGCCAATTGTGGCAGACTACGAAGACCCGATATGGCCACCTGTCACCGCTGCGGCTCCAAATGGCTCGTCCCGGAACTCACACCACCCACCTGGCGCGTCCTCGACTCGATCGCCGAGCACGGACCCACCTCTGCTGAAAGCCCGCCTTCCGTATAGCGGGTCATTCCCGCCCAGGCGGGAATCCACCCCTCATCATTCGATATTCCTTGTTCACTATTCGATATTCCCTGTTCGACATTCGATATTCCCTGTTCGCTATTCGATATTCCCTCCGCCCTCTGTGTTCTCTCTGCCCAATATTTCTTCCGTCTTTTTCTTAAGTCTTGAGTTTTCCTAACATTTGTGTCGCATTTCGTCCTTCCTATTTCCAATTTACACCGACGCACCCACTACTTCCCCCTTGACAAACCCCGCAAAATTAAATACATTCCCCATTGATAATGGACCATCAGGCTTGGCGGAACGGGCCTGATTTTGACACATCCAACTCGACGTCCGCGTCCAAGTCGATTACCTGGCAAAGTATCGAAAAAATTGAAAGGGATGTATTTGGGCGACAAGGAAGAAACAACCGAAGACGATAGGGAATGTACGGCGTGCAAAATTGTCAAGCAAGGTAAAGGGCTTGCGGGTGGGCCTCTGTCAGCCGTGTTTTTAGCACTTTTTTCAATTTTCTTGGGATTTTGCTTGAACATCCTATACCGTTGTGCGATAATACTATTACATCCCTGGCGAGATGGTCGTCAGGTCCCAGGATTCTTCGGACGTCTGGGTTTTTTTATATACCGGAGGGACCACGAATCCCTTTAACATGCCAGCACAAGTTGCTGCGCTCAAGCCAATTTGCTGACACAGTCCGTATTGGCAATACAATTGTTCAGCGGCCACGAAGCTGGCGTTAAGACAGATAATTGGTCGTCGCTGCTGTGTTTAGACAAAGCTACTAACTTGTATAAAAAGTACTGCACGCGATTGCAAAAACTGCAAGTGGTTGAAGGTTCCCGGTCCTTTTTACCGCCAAAAGCCTATCGACTTCTCGAACAGCCCCAGTGAAACCGCGCCTGATCAAACCGGCCTTCGGCCGGCTAACCTGCATCCAAAATAACCATCTTGCCTTTCTTATCGTACCCGTTTCTCTCCAGCCCCCAATTTCCCCCAGCTTTTTTCTAAATCCGCCTTCGGCGGACTCACCCCTTGGCCCACGTAGAAAGCGGGGGTAGTCCTCCGCTTTACTGCCCATCTTTTCCGGGTGGCGGTGCTATTAGTTGCAGGGTCACTGCCCGAATAAAGTTGGCTCGCATTTCGGTGGGTAGAAGACGCCTAAGACCATGAACTGTTTTGGGTGCTTCCACATATTGCCAACGTAAAAGTAGGTGTCCTTTGTGGACCCACAAAGGTTATCAAACCACTTTTCTCTTGTTTTATCGAGCAAAAGGGCCTGATCACTGTACTTGTGGCGCCAACGCCTGTATGCTTCCATCAGTTCCCAATCATGTATCATTAGTTTGTGGCTCTGGCAGTTCGGAGAGTTCTGGCACTTGAACCTATAATAGAAACTAAACGGTATGTGTTCAACTGGTCTCAATTTCTTGTCGAAAAGGTGGTATTGGTCATAGGCTGCTCGCCGTTTCTGTTCATCTTTTGGGACAGATTTTTTAATCTCAAAGTTTATATCAATAGGTTTGAAAATGCCCAGTGATTTGTTGATTCTTACCTCTTCCAATATTTCGCAGAACGACGGAGATAAAGTCGGTAAAACGACCTTTTTCCTTTCGGACCATCTATTCTCAGTACCTAAATGCCTTAATATTTTGATGCTGTCCTGGTCAACCTTGTAACTTTCCACCCGCTTATCTCTGAGTGGTCTTTCGCAATTTACTGATATAACGCTGTACTTGGGAAACTGTTTTTCGTAGTCCAGAAGTCTGAATGGAATCGGGTACAATCTTAGCCACTTTCCAGTCGCTAGGTCGATCCCGGCGCAGCAGTTTGTTTCCTGATATTTCTTCGAGGGATTAGGGGGGGCCTTCACGGTAATCAGGACGGTTTTTGTTTCGGGTGTGTTCATATCCCTCCGCACAGTAAATTAGATGTGTTTTATTTGAAGCCCATTTCCGTCTCGGGCTTTGATTTTTGCAGCAACTATCTTACGGTGGCATTCGGCAGCAAGACGCTCGAAGCACATGAGACAACAAGTATGATTGATAACACACTTATAGGCCGCTTCTATGGCACCTTTCTTACTGGTGAGGTAACTTTCCATGGTTTTGAAGAAAGTTGAGTAATCGCGGGTTGATTTGAGATTCTCCCTTAGAGGTTTAGGACTTCCAAGATCCGCAAGATGAACGTACTGAATTTCTGACCGGTTGAGTCTTCGAGCCAGCTCAGTTTTGGAAAAGCCCGGTTTTCTTGAGAACGCCAGCGCCCTTACGTCGAGGAGGCAGTCGATGTTGTTGCTTAGTAGATTCGCAATAAAGGTGTCAATGGTACTACCCTCGTATCCGACTGTGAATAATTGTCTGGCCATAATGCTAAACCTAAAAAACAAGAACAACCTTCTAGTATATCATATTTTTCGGCCAGATAACAAAAAACCTAAAGTTTTTCAGAGAACCGCTCCTGTTCAAACCCCTCCTACGAGCCTTTGAGAACTAGGTCCGTCCCACCACATGCGGTCACAAGGGGCCGCCCACAGCTTAAGCCTTGAAGATGAATTTTCTCAGCTTTTTTCCAAATCCGCCTTCGGCGGACTCACCCCTTGGTAATTAGGATAAACATTACCTGATCTCCTGATACCGTGATAATCTGATAGCCTCCTCACCACTCACCTATTAACTACTCACCATTTAACACTCTGTGTCCTCTCCGTAAGGAGTCCCAAGGACTGTGCTCTCTGTGGCTATAATAAATCTCTTTTATCTTCCGTCTTCCGTCTTCTCCGCTCCCCCCTCTCCTCTGCCCCTCTCTCGCTTATCCTTTCACTTCGACATTCGATATTCCTTGTTCGACATTCGATATTCCCTCCGTCTTCCGCCTTCCGTCTTCCGCCTTCTGTCTTCTGTCTTCTGCCTTCTGTCTTCTGCCTTCTGCCTTCTGTCTTCTCCGTAAGGAGTCCATAGGACTGCCGTCTTCGACATTTGAATTTTGCTCATTCGATTTTGTTTCGGATTTCGGATTTTGAGTTTCGGATTTGCAAATTTTTCCCTTCGACATTCGATATTCCTTGTTCGATATTCGATATTCCTTCTGTCTTGTCTTTTGCATCTTCTGTCTTCCGTCCTTCGTCCTCCGTCTTCCGTCTTGAGTCTATAACTCTATCCCCTATCCCCTACTCCCTGTACCCTGGCGTTTCGCG
>Ga0114930_10000058_pt1 | contig 115953 bp, 90 predicted proteins | sample AnhtaG_FD_87300 | JGI IMG/M metagenome (GOLD analysis project Ga0114930, IMG submission 87300) | Deep subsurface microbial communities from Anholt, Denmark to uncover new lineages of life (NeLLi) - Anholt_01485 metaG | ecosystem: Environmental > Aquatic > Marine > Oceanic > Sediment | place...
AAAAAGTTTTACGTTTATATCCTTTGCAGTAAACGAAATGGCACTTTATATACAGGTGTTACTTCTGATATTGTAAAAAGAGTTTATGAACATAAACATGGTTTAGTAGAAGGTTTTACCAAATTGTAAAGGGAAATAATGGGCAGTTTATTACTCTCCACCTAGCAGTACTCTAAAACATCCAAATTTGAAAATCAAGAAAGAACACTTTTGCCTTAAGTTGATTCTCTCACGATTCTAATAGCCATAAGGTTTTTAATATCTATTAATGCGTTTGCCGCTGTTCTTGAATCTAATTATAATAATATGGAACTTTTTAATACCCGAGAGTTTATTGAGGGTTGATGGAGCAGAAGAAATATTTCATAATGGAAATATAAAAGTGGAATCCAAAAAGATAACGATTCACATAAACAAATTCTCTTGCCCTTCTTTTTTAGATAATTGAAGGAGGTACGATGAAAAGAATAATTTTATTGGGGATTGTTTTAATTCTTTGTTGTTACTGCGTCTCAAAGCAGAACAAAGTGGAAAGGATCATGGAAGATGGAGTGGAAGTTGTACTTAATCACATCGAGCCGTATATTCTCGAAGGGGAACCGTCGGTTCTTACTCTTGAGGAGGAAATTTCCATCGATTTTGCGAGAGATGATATCGGCGCTATGGGCTTAGCCAATGCTACAGACTTTGAGATTGATTCAGTTGGGAATATTTATTTCACATATTCCAATAAAAATGGAGATTTGATATTCAAATTTGATGGAAAGGGAAATTTCATAAGGTCTTTTGGGCCCAAAGGGCAGGGTCCGGGGGAAATGCAGTTTATACTCTTTTCAGGAATTGACAGCCAGGATAATTACATCATCTCTGACCACATGAGTAAAAAAGTTTTATTCTTCACGAAAGATGGTCATCTAATCAAAGAGATTCGTTATCCAACAAATGGGCGTGAGATCTTTCCTTTGGAAAATGGCAATTATTTCAGCTTTTGGAGCAGATATATGGAAGATATCCAAAACTATCAATGGGTGGCAGGTATTAACAATTCGAAGTTTGAGGAGATAAAAGAGTTAGACACTCAGGATCTTTATGACCCTGATACAAAAGGATTAAGAGGAGTTAATCCAGTTTCCTTTTTTAAGTGGAAGATATCAAAAGGACATATTTTTATTGCAGCCGAAGATAGAGGATATGAGATATTGAAGTACGATTTTGACGCAAACTTAGTTCAAAAAATCAGGAAGGAGTACAAAGCCGTGGAAGTCCCCGGTGACTTGATAAAAGAAAAGAAAAAACAGTTTGAGCAGTACAATATGAAAGTCTGGTTCCCAAAATACTGGCTTCCTATATGTGATTTTTTTCTGGATGAGGAAGGCCGGATTTATGTGATGACTTTTGAAAAAGGAGAAGCACCTGGAGAATATATCTTTGACATTTTTAATCCAGACGGAGTATTTGTCCACAGAAAAAGCCTGAAAATTTATTATGAGGGAGATAGGATGGTCTGTGCTCGTGTGAAAAGAGGCCGCCTCTATTGTTTTGAGGAAAAACAAGATAAATTTAGAGAATTTAAAGTTTATAAAATGAGGTGGGAATAGGGATTAAAGAATTTAATAGACGCTCTTTTGCTGTTAACCTGAATTATTCATAAATTATGCCGACACCATTATCTATCTTCCTTGATATGTGCGAGATACAATGGATTTGCTGAGGCAGGGTGAAGTGAGGATTTTCCAGAAAAAAAGATGGTTATAAAGTTATCTTATATCCTTCTTGGGCTCCATATGTCTGAGGAAACTTTTTACGAGCCAGAGAGATATATTTATCGATCTGTTTATCAGAGTGGTCGGGATTAAAATGAGAGAGATAAAGTTTGTGAACTCCTGCCTCTCGGGCAACTTTTGTTCCTTCAAGCCATGTGCTGTGTCCCCATCCACGCCTGCTAGATTTGTATTCCTCGGGCGTGAACATTGCATCATATACAAGGATGTCGGCTCCTCGTGAAAAAGCTACAAGCCTTTCATCCATCCCTTTCTCCGGGTGTTCTGTATCCGTAGCAAAAACTATTTGTTTCTCCTCTTCCTGGATTTTATAGCTCACGCTGCCCTGGGGATGCCGGAGAGGGCAGTAAGAGACTTGAGCTCCTCCGATTTGGAATTCTTTTTCAGGAATTGTGTTATATATTTTTTTGGATGGAGTCTCACTAAAATCAAGGGGAAAGTATCTCCCGGCCATTAGACCACTTAAATTTTTCTCTGTATTTTCAGGGTTGGAAGCTGCATATATATTAAGGATTGCTTTAGGAGAATAAAGAGGAGCAAAAAATGGGATGCCCATGATGTGGTCGAGATGGAAGTGAGTGAAAAGGAGATGGAGATTCAGAGGCTCCTCTTTCCCTTGGCTTTTCAGTTGATCTCCGAGCTTTTTAATTCCTGTTCCTGCGTCGATGATGATCCATTCTCCTTCATGGGTGGTTATACATGCGCAGAGAGTGTGACCACCGTATTTATTTATATTTTTACCAGAGACTGGTGTTGACCCTCTTGCTCCCATAAATTCAAATTTCATTTTTTAAATCTCTCAGCTTTTTCCTTCTAAGGAATAATTTTCCTCCGTTATTGGAGATGGGCGTAGTCGATAATTTTTTAGCCCCCAAATAATTTGAGAGGACGTAACTTTTATAATACCTGTAAAGGGAACCGCAAAAAGCATCCCCATAGCACCGGCTATGTTTCCTCCGATAATCACGACTGTAACCACTATTACAGGATGCATATTCACGCTTTTAGATACAACAAGCGGAGAAACAATAGCATTATCTATCACCTGGACTATTACAAATACTATAACGATCCATAAAAGAACGATTCCCAGGTTTGGAGGGTTGTTTAATATTGCCAGTGTAAGGGCTGGAACTGCGCCAACAATTGGTCCTAGATAAGGAATTAGATTAGCCACTCCGGCAAGCATTCCTATGAAGAAAAAATAGGGAATGGGCCCATCAAATACAAGGTTAATAATAAATAGGCCAGCTGTTGAAAGTATTCCAACAATTAAAGCATCCATCGCCTGACCTTGAATGTAATTCCCAACCTGGTTTTCTATTTTATGAAGAATGTTCAAAGAAAGCTCAAAATATCTATTTGGAACTTTAGATATCATAGCTCTTTTAAAACGTCTTGAATCTTTAATAAGAAAAAATGTAATAAAAGGAATGATGATTATCGATGCGAGGAATGACCCGACACTCTTGAAAAATGCTCCTAAACTGCCGAGCAATTTAACACCGATATCATTCAATTTAGCCGTAACATTTCTTGCCAGCTCTGCGTTGTTAAAATTCTTTTCAAAGAAGTTTTCAATTTTAACGCTAAAATCAGTGATGATATTAGATTGGAGTTTGGATGTCAGGGACTCCACAGTGCGGATTATCCCCGGAATGATCTGGCTGAATGACAGGACAAGAAGAGTAAGAATCAGGATCATAACAATTAGAATTGCCCAGCTGCGTCCAAGTCCTTTGCTTTCAAAAAAATCAACCAGAGGGCTTAGGAGAATGGAAAGAAGCCAGGCAATGATGAAAATAATCAGAACATCTTTAACAAAAGGAAAGACAAACATGACAAAAGCTATGCTAAGAATGATTAAGAAAATACGCCAGAAAGTTTTAAGCAATTGAGAGTAGAGCTGATATGCGTAATTATCCATGTCTGGCTTTGTCTTTCTCTTCTTGAATTTTACTCAATAATTCATTTGTCTGACGTAACCTTTCACCAACAACCCTTGCTAAAGCAAAGAGGACTTTTATTCCCAGCTTTGGTTTCCTTTTAAGGAGGTCAAGGAAGTCCGGGCGAAAAAAACCTATAATATCGCTGTCTTCTATGGCAACTGCTGAAGCAGAGCGCGGTGATTCATCCAGCAGGGCAAGGTCTCCGAAAAAAGCGCCCTCAGTAAGTTTAGCCAGAGTTTTTTGTCCGGCTTTCTTGTCTTCTTCTATAATTTCAACAGATCCCTTTACTATTATATACATACCAAGACCCGGATCTCCCATGTGAATTACTGCTTCACTTTTTTTATATTTGCGCCGGTGGACGATTTTTTCGACCTCGATTAATTCTTTGGGCTTAAGATCCGAAAAAATCGGGACTTGTTTTAATAAGGCATAAATGTCGCCTTCCTTCTTTTTCTTCCTGAAGATACTGTTTCCCCAAATCGGATTTTCCATGGTTTTTTCCTTATTTTTGTTTTCAATAACATATCATATGTTTTTTAAATATCCAATTCTTTTTTTTAGAGAAAAAACCAAACTATGTCTCCTTCAGGGGTTGTAAAAGAGACTTGTCTTCAGCGATAAATTGGATAACTTTATCGAGGGCTAAGCTTATTGGCTTGATTAGCTTTTTCTGACAACAAAGGAAAATCTGGTCGAAGCTCTGGACAATATAATGGTCCTTTTGCTATATTCTTACTAGATAAAAATGAAGTAGAAGGAAAGAAAAATGCCAAATATACATATCGTAAGCATTGATGGACGAACATATGATTTCCCCTTATCCAAAGAGGAGATTACTATTGGTCGCAGCGAAGATAATGATGTTGTTCTGGCAAACAACTCTGTTTCTCGCAACCACGCCAGAATCATTAAAGGAGAGAGTGGATATGTAATAACTGATCTTGGGAGTTTTAATGGTACAAAAATAAACGGGAAATTAGTTCAAAGTTCCCCGTTGGTACATGATGACCAGATTAAGATTGGTCCTCTTGAACTGACATTTTTAACCAAAACAAAACCAAAACCATCAGCTGCCGAATCGGTTGTGTTGACCATGGAAAGTGATGAAGATAAAGGGGAGCGGCTGATAGTAAAAAGCAGCCCGGAAGACAGCAGCAAGATAAATGCACAGGAACTCCTGGTTTCTACAGCACATCCAATAAGCAGTAAAGAAGCCGGTCTCTCGACGCTTATGAAAAAAGGAGCCAAGCGGTCGAAAATCAAAGCGGAGCTCTCCTCCCTTGAGAGGATGAATAAAGTATTATTTGTTATGTATGAGATCAGCAGGCAGTTGCATTCTATCCATGATTTTAATGAACTCCTTGAGAAAATAATGGACTATATCTTTATGGTTATTGATGCTGATTACGGCTTTGTTGTTCTCACAAGAGATAAAGCAAAGGAAGACCTCACTCCTGTAGTCGTTAAGTATAAAAGTGGTAAGAAAAAAGATAAAAAGGAGATAAAAGCCAGCAGGACAATAATTAATAGGGTTGTCCAGGATAAGGTTGCCCTTCTTACATCCAATGCGATGACAGATTCTCGGCTTGAACAGGCTCAGAGCCTTGTTCTTCAGAAAATCCGGTCTGCCATGTGTGTGCCGCTCTGGAAAAAGGACAAGGTTATTGGCGTTATCCAATTAGACAGCACAAGGCTTGATAACCAGTTCAATGAAGATGACCTTGAGCTCCTTAAAGCCATCGGACATCAAATGGCCATGGTCATTGAACAGGCCAGCTTGAATGAACAGATCCGCGAAGAAGAACGAATGAGAAGCCGGCTGGAGAGGTTTCATTCTCCTCAAGTCGTAGATATGATTTTAAAAGGGGATCAAGAAACAAAAGAAAATTTAATGGAACCCAAGGACCAAACAGTCACAATACTTTTTACGGATATTATCGGATTTACAAGCCTATCGGAAGAGATGCCGCCAAGAGAAATAAACGTGCTCTTGAATCATTTCTTTTCCCGTATGACCGATATCATATTCAAATATGATGGTACGCTGGATAAGTACATAGGAGATTGCCTTATGGCTGTTTTTGGAGCACCAATAGAAAAGGAGGGTGATCCTGAAAGAGCAATTTTGGCAGCACAGGAAATGAGAAAAGAATTGTCGACCATAATGGAGGAGACCTTAGAGCAAAAAAAATTTGACATACGTATAGGAATTAATACTGGCAGAGTTGTGGCTGGAAATATCGGGTCTCCTAACCGGTTGGAGTATACAGTTATAGGAGATCCGGTCAATATTGCTTCAAGATTAGAATCCATAGCCAAGCCCAATCAAATCCTGATTGGAGAAGAGACGTACCAGAGTGTTAAAGATAAATTCAAAATTAAAAAAGTCGGGCCAAGAAAAGTTAAAGGAAAAAAGGCTGAGGTTATGGTCTATGAAGTCCTGTGACCGGAAAAATCATCCCGGAAAAATCAGATTTAGAGATATGATGTATTAATTTAAGGAGCCGCTTAACCTCAAGAGTCCCGGTGACTGTGCTAAATGGTTGTGATATAATTATTAGAGCTTAATATTTCAAGCAGGATAAAGCTTGTTTTAATGTTAAGATTGAATAAAAGTATGAGTTATGTCTTAAATATCGATTTAGACTCTGAGGAGTAAAGAGTGAAAAGAGTACAAAGGAAACATCTTAAAGAAGATGAATTTGTCACAACAGTAAATAAAATCCTTCATTTTATCAGTGAAAAATCAAAAGAGATTATAGCTCTTTGTATAATGATTATTATAGTTTTTTTAATTTTTACCGGCGTAAAAATTATAGCAGGACAAAATAAAAAAAAGGAGAGCCGTTTACTCACCCAGATTCTTAATATTCACTCCGGGCTGAAAGATAATCCAGAAAATGTGACAAAGCTCGAAGAGCTGGCCGGCGGCGGGAAGTTTTCTCGTTTGGCTTATATGCTTCTGGCTACACATTGGGTAGAGAATGGAGATTACGATAAAGCTCTTGCTTTTCTAGAAAGAATACCAAAAAGCCGTAAAGACCTGCTTTTCTATCAAGCTCAGGATTTATTGGCTCAAATTCATTTCAAACGTAAAAATTACGATATGGCTATTGAAATATATAAAAATATTGAAGAAGAAAATCCTAAGGACCACTCTCTAGATGTTATACTTTTTCATCGGGCTGAAGTTCATGAAGAAAAAGGAGAAATTGAGGAAGCTTTAGCTCTTTATAGGAGAATTCAGGACGATTTTCCCCAGACATATTATGGATATGATGCAGCTCAGAAAATTGGAAAATTAGAAACAAAAAAGTAGTGTTCTCTTGTAAATTCAAGGAAAAAATATATAATAATAAATCTTAATTTATATGAGGAGGTAATAAATGGCCCTTATGATTAATGAGGAATGCATCAATTGTGGAGCATGTGAACCTGAGTGTCCCAATGAAGCAATTTCGATGGGAGACGAGCTTTATGAAATAGATCATGAAAAGTGTACAGAGTGTGTTGGGCATTTTGAAGATTCCCAATGTGTGGCTGTCTGCCCTGTGGACTCCTGTGTTCCTGATCCTGATTATAAAGAATCAAAGGAAGTATTAGAGGAGAAGTTCAGGAGGCTGACGGGTTAAAATTGATTTTATAATGATTTGATTTCCCTGGAATAGGAGTGATTTCGATCACTCCTATTTTTTTATCTGAAAGATGGAAGAAGAAAACAGAGAAGTAATCGCACAGGTAAGTGAAACCCCGGCATTTTCATTAAAGAAGGGCCTCTGGCTGAATATCCTTCTTTTTGTTATTACTTTATTCTCGACTTTTTATATTGGGATATCTTTGAGTTTGAACTACTTGTATCCTGAAGTTCTTGCTCAGAATTCCCAGGAAGGATTAAATATTGATATTTTTTTGGATCCGCAGGTCTTATTTTTGAGTTTTTTTTATGTAGCTGTGCTTTTCGGGATTTTATTGGGCCATGAATTTGGTCATTTTCTTACATGTCGTTACTATAAGATAAACGCCACTCTTCCATATTTTATTCCTGCGCCAACTCTAATCGGAACTATGGGTGCTTTTATCAAAATAAAATCGCCTATAACAAAAAAGAAGCAGCTCTTTGATATCGGTATTGCCGGCCCTTTAATAGGCTTTATTCTTTCAATTCCTGCCCTTGTGTATGGCCTTTCTTTATCTAAGATTGCTCCTCCGGTAATTCATGAGGAAGCAAGTTTTTTTATTTTTGGAGAGCCTCTTCTTATGAAGATTATCGGTGGGATGGTTTTAAAGGATATCCCTTCTGACGCTAGTATTTTTCTCCATCCTGTTGCATTTGCAGGGTGGGTAGGAGTGCTTATTACTTCATTTAACCTTTTTCCTGTGGGGCAGCTCGATGGCGGACATGTATCTTATTCGCTGTTGGGGGCAAAGTCTCGGGCTCTGTCCCGTTTTTGCCTGGTGGCTTTTGTTATAATGGGAGCTATTTTCTGGATAGGCTGGTTTATCTGGGCCCTTCTTATTTCCTTTTTGGGCATGAGACACCCGCGTGTTATGGATGAAGCGATACCTCTATCTCCAGGAAGGAGATTTATAGGGTATGTGATGATCTTGATTTTTATCCTTTCTTTTATTCCAGATCCCATTAAAGGGTATAGTTTGTTTGATGTAGTGAGAATATTTCAATTCTGAAGTAAAAAAATGAAGCCCTAAGTTTTTAACAATTTCTGTGGAAAACTTGTTAATTAAAGCCGAAATTTTCTACCAAAATTTAGAATTTTCTAGGAAATATGACAGTTTGCACAAAAATTAGTCATGCAACTTAAGTACTTGATAATAAATAACTTATAAATACATTGTAAATAAAGAAGTTACGCATAAAGACAATAATTTTTACTAATGATTGAATAAGATGATAATGTAGAATAGATTATCATTACAATGAAGGGGTTCATTCTAGAAGATGAACCTAGATTAATTCGCGGAAATGCATAAGAAATTTTTAGATTTAGAAGAAGCTCTTGACCAGCTAAAAAGAGATTTTTGGCGGCAGAAAATTTCACGGCAGGAGTTTATAGATCAAGTTAAGAAGTTACAGCTGAAGGATGATCGGGGTCGATTCTGGATGATCGGGATTCGGAGTGGGTTATGGTATTGTTATAATGGAAAAGAATGGGTTCAATCCGAACTTCCTTCAATTATGGATGGGAAAGTTATTTGTATTTACTGTGGATTTGAGAATAAGCTGGATACAGAAGCCTGTTCTCGTTGTGGAAGAGGGCTGGAGAAAAAAGAGGATCTTCTTCAAAATAGCGCGCGTTTATCCCAGCACTCTTCTCATGAATTACTACATGGAGAGGATGAAAGAGAATTCGAAGAAAGAGAAGAAGAGATACCTGGAGGTGAGAGGAACACAAGCTTTATCTTTCGCTCCTTAAGCCCTATCTCTTTTCTTGTGTTCTCGGGTACTTTAGGCCTCATTTTAGGATTAATTCTGGGTGTTTTAACCGGAGCAACAGATTATTTTTCTGGAATAGCCAAAATTTTACCCGCCTTTATTTACGGAGCCAAAGGGAATCTGCTTGGAGGTATTATATATGCCGGTCTTGGAGCTGTGTTCGGTTTTATAGCTTTTGGACTTTTAGGTTTTTGTATTGCCTTATTAATTAATTTTGTCTCTTCTTTTGTTGGAGGATTGAAAATTAATATTGATAAGATTGAATAGAATGTAAAAAAGATATTTTTAAGTGGGGGGAAGAAAATTGGCAAGCTGCGCTCGCAACAGGCTGCGCAATCTCACAATGTGTATTGTTGTTGCGAGTGAAGCGCGATAATCCCCTCCTTTTTTAAGGGTTTAATTCATCTGTAGGGGTTTGATTTATCAATCCCACCTTTTATCTTATTTAGTGCATAGGCGATTTGACCTATTGAGATTGACTCGTCATTTGGGGAGTAATTCATTGGCCTCAGGACTTTAAACTTTTTTTGTTCCAGAAGGTCTGTTGCTCTTTGCAGTAATATTTTATTTAAAAAAACACCACCAACAAAAACCACGGTATCAATATTGAGGTCCTTCCTTGCTCTCTCTGCCACGTTTACTATAACCTGAGCTATTGTATTATGGAATCTTGCTGATATATAAGCTGTGGGAGTTTTTTGCTCTAAATCTTTTAAAATTGATTGAATTGTCCGAATAAAAGAAATTTGAAAAGGAGGGAGATCGCCGTTTACAGAAAAACCATAACTTTCTTTAACGTCTATATTAGCTGCTGATTCAAGCCTCATCGGAGCTTCTGCTTCAAACTCGGTTTCTAAAGGAGAAACACCAGCAAGATATGAGACCGCATCAAACAGCCTTCCGCAGCTTGAAGATAGAGGGCTGTTGATTTTCTGTTTGATCATACTTATAACACCATCTATTTTATTTTTATAAACTTTCTCCATTGACTTAACTCTGGGAAATTTAGAGCCATAGGCATCCATGAGGTATGAAACTGCCATTCGCCAGGGTTGTTTTGAAGCCAGGTCTCCTCCTGGAAGGGGAACATACTTAAAGTGGGCAAACCTTTTGTAAGAAGAATAGTTTGTTATAAGAAATTCGCCTCCCCAGGCCATCCCGTCTTCTCCATAGCCGTAGCCGTCAAGACTCACTCCGAGAACCTTCTTTTGAGGAGAAATTTCGTGCTCTAAGAGGGGAGCCAGGATATGGGCAAAATGGTGTTGAACCTGAATATGAGGAAGGCCTGATTTCTGAGCGTACCTTGTTGTGTGAAAATCCGGATGTTTATCAGAAACAACAACTTCAGGTTTTACCTTAAAAAGATGTGTGAGGTGATGGATAGTTTCCTCAAAGTATTTGAAATTCTGGTATTCATCAAGATCTCCAAGAAACTGGCTGGTGATTACATAGCCGTTTTTGTAAAGAGAGATTGTGTCCTTCAGCTCTCCTCCAAGCGCAAGAATATGTTTAGGGGATTCCAGTTCTTTAGAAACTTTCTGTGGATAGGGGACATATCCTCGGGCTCGTCTTAGGAAAAGAGGCTTGTTTTTGACGATTCTGAGCACTGAATCATCGGCTCTCATATAGATAGGCCGGTTATGAGTCAGGGTGTAATCACAGAGTTCTATTATTCCTTCTTTTTCGTCTTTTATGATAGGAGCATCTTTTTTGTTGGAACTTGTGGCTACAATGAGGTCAATATGTTCGAGTAGAAGATAGTGGAGGGGAGTGTAGGGAAGCATAAATCCCATTTCATCAAGAAATGGAGCGATTCCTTTAATATCTTTTTTTTTCTTGAGAAGAACAATGGGACGGCGGGCTGAGAGCAGCATTTTTTTCTCTGTGGGGGTGAGGATAGCGAATTTTTCTATGGTTTCTATATCAGGCGCCATTAAAGCAAGTGGTTTGACTTTGCGCTCTTTGGTTTTTCGTAGTCTGCGGACTGCTTCATAATTCAGAGCATGACAGATAAGATGAAAACCGCCGAGTCCCTTAAGTGCTAAAATTTTTCCTTCTTTTACTAAAGAGGCGGCTTCGCGGATTCCTCCTTTTTTCTTTTTTCCGGTTCTCGAATTTACAAGCGATGTAAAAGGACCGCATACAGGACAGGCAATAGGCTGGGCATGATACCTCCTGTCAAGAGGATTTTCGAATTCTCTGGCGCAATCCTCACACATTTTAAAACTTTCCATTGTGGTTTGTTTCCTGTCATAAGGAAGGGATTGGACAATCGTGTAGCGGGGCCCGCAATCAGTGCAGTTGATAAATGGATAATGGAACCGTCTATCAGAAGGATTTTTCATTTCCTGGTGGCAGTTCTCACAGATAGATATGTCCGGAGAGATAAAGACAAAGCTTTCCTCTAGTTTTGATTTTTTAATTGTAAAATTATTGAGGTTGCGGAAAGAGGCGGGCTTAAGAATAATTTCTTCAATCTTAGAAAGAGGAGGCTTAGTTTCCCTGAGTGTTTTCAGGAAGCCTTTAAAATCTGTTTTTTCTTTGGATTCAAGACGAATTTCCACTCCGAACCCAATATTTTTGACCCAGCCTTTATAAGAAAATTTGTTAGCCAGTCGGTAGATAAATGGCCTGAATCCAACACCCTGTACAACTCCAAAAACAACTAAACTTATAGCACTTCCTTTTGTTACTTTAAATTTATTATTAGTTTTCATTCTATTTTAAATCTCAATTCCTTACTTTTTTGTTTTAAGCCTTCTTTTCTTTCAAGCTCTTCATGCTGTACAGGCATCCACAGTAGTCCTGGCGGTAGAGTCCGTAACTTTTGCTCATTATTACGCTTTTTTTGAAGCCATCTTTTTTTTTGAAATCCGCCCCTAAAAAATTAATATTATACTTCTGGGCAAACGTCCTTCCTAATCGGTTAAGAACATCGGCTTTTTTCCAGGGGCTAAGGCTCATGACTGTAGTGAATATATCAAAGCCTAGTTCAGATGCTTTCTGTGCTGTTTTTTCAAGTCTCATCGTGTAGCAAATATCACATCTTTTTCCTTTTTCAGGCTCGTTTTTAAATTTTTTTGTGAGTGTGAACCACTGGTCGTTATCGTAAATTTCCTCGAAGAGCTTGACTTTTAGAATCTCAGCTATTTTGTTTGTTTCTTTCAACCTTAGCTTGTATTCTTCTTCAGGAAAAACATTTGGGTTGTAAAAATACCCGCAAACTTCATAGTTTTCCTTGATTAGACTCAAAACATAAAGAGCATCTGGAGCACAGCATACATGAATGAGCAATTTCTGTTTGTTCATGATTTTATTTTAAACTGGAAAGATTAAGGAGTAAATTAAATTTGCTTTTTGGTTATATCTTTTTTATATTCTTCTCGATATCCTGAATACGTTTATCCGCTCTGTCTATCTGGGAATAGAAGATAAAAAGTTTTTTGTGGTCAACTCTGAGTTCGTTAATGATTTTTCCAAGGTTTTTAAAAAGAGGGTCTTTTTTTCTATCAATTTCTCTAACCTTCTCTTGAATTTGCCCTCTGTTTTTTTCCCATTCCTTGATTTCCTTATGGAATTTTCGTAATTGCTCTTTTTTCTCTTCTTCTATGTCTTTTATTTGTCTTTCGTATTCACCTATTTTCCCCTTAAGTTTTTCCTTCTCCTTGTCTAACTCTGCTTTTTCTTCCTTGAGCGATTGATGATTTTTTTGAGTTTTTTCTTTTTTATTTTTTATGTTTTTTATTTTTTCTTTGATCTCTTCTTTTTTAGCTTTTTTCTGCTTGTCAGAAAGTTCAGGATTATTTTCGATCTCCTGGATTTCTTTTTCTACAGCCTTTAATTGTTTCTCTGCTTCTTCTATTTCTTTTTGCTTCTGATTAAGGCCGCCCACTAAAAATTTTACTTTTTTTTCTGTTTTACCTATTTTTTCTTTAAAAGGATTAATTTCTGTTTCTTTGTCTTTAACCAGAGCTAAGAATTTTTGTGTGTATTCTTCAAGATTTTTGTTTAGCATCTTAATTTTAGAGTCTGCTTCTTTTATTTCTTTCAGGAGGCGGCTCTTATCCTTCTCCAGTTTAATAAGGTTTTTTTCTATCTGTTCGCTTTCCTTAGCTCTGATACCCTCTGTCCAGGCTGTTGCCCCAAGTTCTTTCAGGAGTCCTTCTTTTTTTTGTTTTTCTTTTTTAAGCGTTGCCTGGAGGCGGATTTTGACCATTTTTCCTTTTAATCGGGAAAAAAATGAATTTAGCCTCTGCCTAAGGCTTTTATCTCTGAGGAAAATAAATGCGATAAGAAGCAGGATTATGCAGAGGAGCAGCCAGAAAGTCCAGTAGGGGAGGCCCCTGGAAGCTGTTTCTCCTGTTTGAAGAAAAACAATATTAGCAAGTAAATTGACCATTATTCCCTTTAAGTTTTTTCAGTAATTCATATATTTTTAAATTTTCTTTGTCAATCTCTTTTTTGTAGGAGTTGAAAATTTTGAACTTTTTGTAGAATTTTTTATTTTGTTTTGAACCTCTAAGGGCTTTAATCTCTCTGTTTTGTGATTTTGGCTCTTCGCTGATATTTGTTTATCTTGTTTGTTTTGTCCGGGTTGCCAGTTCATGGAATCCTGCAAAACTAGGAGATTATTTTTTTTTATCACTTTTTCTTTAGGTTGTCGAGTAATCCTTTTGATAGAGTTATTATTGGTCGTGGAATTTTGAATTGACCAGTCGATAAGATAGAGCATTGCTGGAAGGTTTTCATTAAAGATTGACTGGATTTCCTCTTCTGCATTAAAGAACTGGCCATGGAACTTATCTACCGGAGGGAGCTCTATCGTGAAGGAAGGAATGCCGTAAACACCAAAGGCCCAATCTGTTGTGTCTCCATTAGTGACATACAGCGCTTCTCCAGCTTGGCCATACTCGTAGACATTGCCGTTCACAGCTTGTATAAGTCCTGACATATCCGATGCTATTTGGTCGAGAAGTGCATCCTGGTTTGTAGCTTGGTCTGTATACCCCCAGGGATATATAATAATCTGGGAATGGCTGTGGTAACTTATCAGAGCTTTAAAATTCCTTTGTGCAAAGAGGTCTCTTATAACCTGGGTTTCAGGCTCGGAGAAAGCAGATGTACCCCGGTAATCATTATATATAGTGTTTGGGCTTGACCCTTCATCGTCATAACCCCATAAATACCCGTAATTCCTGTTAAGGTCCACTCCATAGGTTCCATCTCCATTGTATCTTCTGTTTTTCCGCCAGTAGCGGTAAAAGTGAATGGAATAATGAAGACCGTCCGGATTTAATAAGGGAACAATCCATATCTCACTCTGGTCGACCAGGTCTTTAATCTGAGAGTTTATTGAGTAGTTCTCAGCAAGATATTTCCCGAGTAAAAAAGGAACCTCGACCGAGATCCATTCTCGTGCATGGTGACATCCGATAAAAATAACTTCGGCTTCATCCTCATCCAGATTTACATTGTCACTTATTTTGACTGCATATATATTCCTTCTCTCAAGGCTTTCACCAATAACGGATACCCTGACAAGGTCTGGATAGGAGTCTTGAAGAGCCAATAACTCTCGCTCAAGCTCCCCGTAGGAATGATAATCTCCGTTCACTCCACCTTGAATAGAGGCTTCCCTCTGCCTGTACGGGTAAAAATTATAGGTTTCCAGAGTATATAGAATATTTTCTTTATGCAGTTTAGGAAAGTTTTCAAGGCCAACAAGGAAATACACCTTGTTGTCCCATTCCATCAGGAAGTCAAAATTATTCTCAAGGAGTTTTTTTTCAATATTTTTGTTTTTATCGATACTGATAATATGTGTATTCCAGTAATCCTGGGCCTTCAAAGGAATAAGGACAAGGAAAAGAACAGTAATAAGAAAGATAAATTTTTTAATCATCGTCACTTAAATTTTATTTTTTCAAAACCTATTGTCATAACGAGCCCACAGCGACAAAGCTGTCTCTTTTTTGTAGGGGCTTGATTTATCAAGCCCGCATTTCATGACGATATTGCCAAGCTGTGCTCGCAATAGGTTAAACAATCTCACAATTTTTCCTGTATATCAATCTTATATTTTGATATCTATAATCTGAAGCTCATCGATAGAGCAACTTTTTGTGCAGAGAGGGAGTTTCCAGAACCTTTTTCCTTGCCAATAAGCATTCCTGCGTCAAGTAAGAATTTACCCCATTGAAGGCCTGTTCCGAAGGAGAAATAGAAATAGGATGAATTAGGTACTTCCATAGGCTGTGGATCGTAGCTCAATCCTGCTCTCAGGGGAATTCCGGCTTTTATTCCAAAAATCCTGATGGGGCTTATATACTCAAATCCGAGCCCTATCTTGAAAATATCTTTAAAGTTTCTCTTGATTTCGTCCTCGTCATCAAAATACGTGATGCCGTATTTTGACCAATTATAAAAAGTGAAATCAGAAGCGACACGAAGTTTCGAAGAGAATTTATAGCTTACTCCCAGACCTGCTACAAAGGGCTGCTTATACTCGCTGTTGCCCGAGGCTTCGATTTTTATATCTGTATCTCCATTTGGAGAATTAAATCTGAGCAAACCCTCGCTTTCTGATTTTTTTACATAGGGTGTCCGGAATATTAAGGCAATTTTTATATCTTTCGTTAAATCCAATAAAAGGCCTCCGTTTAAGTAAAAACCTTGAAATGTGTGGGATTTATTGTCTGTTATGGTTATGTTTGATGTGGTCCATCTTTCCTCTATATTTTTTTGAAGATTGCCCCATGTGTAGTTTAGACCAAGGCCCACTGAAAGGCCTCTGAAAACTTTTCGGGCAATGGAGAAGTTAGTATTTTGAAGGTTTCCCTCCTGATCGAGATCCAAAGAATAGTAGAGGCGGCCTCCGTAGTAAAAATCCCCATCAGGATGCGGCCGGAAGTAATTTTCAGTAAGGGCTATACTTAAAGCAAAAGTCCAGTTTTTAACTCTGACCGAAGCACCAGCAAAGTTAAAAGCAAGAAGGCTGAGAGAACTTTTCCCATCAATTTGGAGAGGGCCAGTATTTACTATGGAATACCTGTAAAATGAAGCAGTATCAATGGATGAGTTGAGTGTAAAAGTGATTTTTGGCAGTGTAGTAAGGAGAGCAGGATTTGAGAGGGAAACCAAACAATCATAGGCTAGAGTGAATTGAGTTTCGCCCATGGCGAGGGACGGAGCTGATGGGATGCCGAAGGTGTTCCATGTTCTAAAGGGAGCCTCGTCTTCATACTGTCCAAGAATCATTTGAGGCCGAAGGATGTTTGGGAGGAAAGCGATTATCCAGAAAAGGAATATGGGAAAAAACCAGAATCTGCGGTTTTTCATCTTATTTTTTGATTTTACTTGCCCTTTTATTTAATTGCAAATTGAAAATAAGTGTGTTATAGAGTATTTTTTTTAGAGTAGACATGAAAAAAGAAGCAGGAAAGAGAATAAAAATAACAGGAACAGGTATCTATGTTCCTGATAAAATCTTGACCAATGCTGACCTTGAAAAAATGGTAGATACTTCCGATGAGTGGATTATAAGCCGAACAGGAATTAAAGAGAGAAGAGTTGCTTCCGAAGATCAGGCAACATCGGATTTAGCAATTGAAGCCGGACGGGAGGCTCTAAATAGTGCCGGGCTTAAAGCCAAGGATATTGACCTTATAATAGTGGGGACTTCTACTCCTGATACAATTTTCCCTTCAACTGGATGCTGGGTTCAGAAAGGGCTTGGCGCAGGTAATGTGCCTGCTTTTGATATATCTGCTGGATGCACAGGATTTCTCTATGGGATGATTCTGGCTGAAGGGCTGATATTAAGTGGGGCACACAAGCGTATCCTTCTGATCGGGGGAGAGCTGTTAACCAAGATAACAAATTGGGAAGACCGCAATACGTGCGTTCTTTTTGGTGATGGAGCCGGAGCAGTGGTTCTCGAAGAAAGTGATGATGAGTCCGGAATGCTTTCTTCATACTGGAAAGCTGATGGGAATTTGGGAGAACTTCTTTATCAGCCTGCTGGGGGGTCCAGGATTCCTGCGACTGATCAATCAGTAGCCCAGCGCCTCCATTATCTTCACATGAAAGGAAACGAAGTCTTCAAGCATGCCGTGAAAAAGATGGGAGAGGCGGCTGTGGAGGCATTAAAAAGCGCAGGATTAAAAAAGGAGGATGTAGATTATCTAATTCCTCACCAGGCTAATATGCGTATCATCGAGGCCACGGGTAGACGCCTTAAACTCCCCCGGGAAAAAGTTTTCTCTAACATCCACAAATACGGAAATGTTTCTGTTGCTTCTATTCCCATTAGTATCCACGAGCTCAATGAAGAAGGAAAGCTTAATAAAGGAAATATTGTTTTAATGGTAGCCTTCGGGGCAGGTTTTACATGGGCTGCTGTTGCCTATCGCTGGTAAAGAGGATAGAACCGTCCCCAATTTTAAATAATTCAGGTTTATTTGTTCAATAGAGCTTGGATAATTCATAAAAAATGCCGACATAAAGTTGAAATTAATCCATTGGAGAGGATTTGGATGTTAATTTTGAGAAAAATCGAAGTAACGGGCTTATATCATAAAAAGTAGATTATAGTGTCGGCAGTTTTTATGAATTATTCAAGAGGGCTGATAACGAGGAAAAATATCCGGAAATAAGAAGGATTCCCACAATAATAAGCAGTATCCCCCCTATTTTTTGGATCATCGGGAAATATTTTCTGATAGCTTTAAAATATTCAAAAAATTTATGAATGATAATGGCTGAGAGAAGAAATGGAATACCTAAGCCTGCAGAATAGAAGCTCAGCAGGATAATGCCTTTTACGATGTTCTGAGTGGTCGCTGCCATAGTCAGGATCATACCTAATATCGGGCCCACACAAGGTGTCCATCCGACTCCAAATGCTATGCCTACCAGGCAAGTGCCTAAATAGCCGAGAGGTTTCTTTTTGAGATGGATTTTCTTTTCTCTATCAAGGAATTTTAACCTGAGAATGCCTAAAAAATGGATACCCAGGATGATGACAAAAATTCCTGCACCTATCTCAAACCAGCGGATGTTATAGTATAAAAAAGTACCAATAAAAGTGGCCGATGCTCCCAGTGTGATAAAAATCAACGAAAAACCGAGAATGAACATCAATGAATTGATAAAAACTTTTTTTCGAACTTGCCTTATGTTCTCCTCCCGTGAAAGTTCTTCGATGGATACCCCTGTTATAAAGGCCATATAAGAGGGGATCAGAGGAAGGACACACGGAGATAGGAAGGAGATGAGTCCTGCAGAGAAGGCTACTAATATGGATACGCTTTCAGTCCCTGTCATATATTATTTTTCTTCTATAAGCTTAAGAAACCAGTTTTTTAAGTATTTTTTTTCCGTGTAGCCAACTTTTTTATGCCTTATTTTTCCGTTTGGCCCAATAATGATTGTTACTGGAATTGCGTTTCCAGGTCTGTAATCTTTAATGATATCTAATGTATACATAGCGACCGGGTAGTTGATTTTATATTTTTCTGCAAATTTAATGACTGATTTTGCATCTGCTCTATCGACGGAAATCCCGATTATTTCCATCCCCTGGTCTTTATATTCTTTGTACACTTCTATAAAGTGAGGGATTTCATCTCTGCAGGGAGGGCACCAGGTTGCCCAGAAATTTAAGAAAATTACTTTCCCTTTTAAATCTGAGAGAGAAATTTTGTTTCCATTGAGGTCCTCAAGAGTGAACTCCGGAGCTTGGGGATAATCATCGTTGTGTTTTGATGTTGTTTCAGCTCTCATTTGGACGAAAAATACAAGAATAAGGGGAAATAATAGCCAAGTGAGTTTTTTCATGTTTGTCTCCTCTATAAAAGGCTTTCCTGAGTTTTCAAACTTCACAGCCTCGACCCAGCAGGTCGGAGGAATTCATTATTATTATGATAGTAATTATAGGTTTTTTGAGTGTTTAATGCAAACCATAAATAAGGAGCTCCTGGTTGTTATTGCCGATTTGGAAATTTGAAGAAAAAACTCAGTTATAAATTGCGCTTACTTACTTCTGTTTACACACAAAAGAAGTCGCTCCCATTTTTTATCCACTTCTTCCTGGATAAAAACGATTTCTTTTTTTGTTAAATGCCGGAACCGCCCCTGTATTTTAAGATAATCGTTAATCGGCTTCTTCTCTTTTAGCTTGATGTTCAGGGTGTATTTCTCGCCCCATTCGATCTCATACAAAGGAAAAATTGCATTCTGAACAGCCATCCGTGCAAGCTTAATCGTGTCCTCAGGTTGGCTCTTCCATCCAGGAGGGCATGGAGCAAAGATATGAAGGAATTTTGTCCCTTTGATTTCCTTGGCTTTTTTAACTTTTTTGACCAGGTCTTCAGGATAGCCAATGCTTGCGGTTGCAATATAGGGAATTCGGTGGGCTGCCATGATTGCTTCCATGTCTTTTTTTGGCCTGTTCTTGAAGTGTTTGACAGGGGTAGTAGTTGTCCAGGCGCCGTATGGTGTGGCTGAACTCCTCTGGATTCCCGTGTTCATGTAGGCTTCATTGTCGTAGCAGATATATATGATATCATCGTTGCGTTCAGCAACTCCTGAAAGAGCCTGGATTCCAATGTCGAAAGTTCCGCCATCTCCAGCCCAGGCCACAACAGTTGTTTCTTTATCCCCGACCATTTCCAGCCCTGCTTTTACACCAGAAGCTGACACAGCTGCTGTTTCAAAAGCGCAGTGAAATATTGGAACATCAAGAGAGGAATAGGGGAATGGTCCATCTATAACTGACCAGCAGCAGGCAGGAATGCAAAGCGCCACTTTTTGTCCCAGAGCTTTAAGGGCAAAACGCATGGCTAATGTAGCACCACATCCCTGGCATGCCATATGGCCAGAATTCATAAGTTCCACTTCAGGGAGAGAAAGCTTCATCTTTTTTTCTTTTTTCATAGTTTCACTCCTATCCAGATAATTTCTTCTTTTGGCTTGTCTCTCTCGAGCGTATATTGTGTGATTTCTTTAAAGGTTGAAGGAGTGATATCCCTTCCTCCAAGGCCTGTGATAAAACCAAAGACGGGCAATCCGTCACTATACCCATACAGGGCAGATTTGACTTCCTCAAAGAACATGCCATGGTGACCATAGGATATATTACGGTCAACTACAGCAATCTTTTTTGCTCCCTTAACAGCATTTCTGATTATCTCAAAAGGGAAAGGCCTGAAGACCTTAATCCTTAAATTTCCAGCTTTGATGCCTTCTTTACGAAGCTCATCCACAGCTATCCTTGCAGTTGAACCCATAGCTCCAGAAGTGATCAGGATTAAATCTGCATCGTCACAGCGGTGTTTTTCAACAAGCCCTAAATACCGGCCGAACATTTTTTCGTACTCTTTTCCTGTTTTTTCGATTAGAGCTGGCGCTTTTTCCATTTCTTTTTGGAGTTTGTATCTCAGTTCAAAATAGTGTTCTGGAGAGGTGAGTCCGCCAAATGCATGCGGCTCTTCCGGAGTGAGTTTGATTGAAGGATTAAATGGAGGTAAATATTCATCCACTTTCTTCTGGTCTGGGATGTCTACGACTTCATAAGTGTGGGAAAGAGTAAAAGCATCAAGAATGACCATGCTCGGGATAAGAAGCTTTTCTGAGACTTTAAATGCCTGGATAACCGTGTCCAGGACTTCCTGGTTGCTCGAACAGTAAAATTGCATCCAGCCAGTGTCTCTCTGAGAGAGGCTGTCGTTCTGGTCTGACCAAATACTCCATCCAGGAGCCATGGCCCGGTTAATGTTTCCCATAACAACTGGTAATCTTCCACCTGAAGCCCAGTGGAGGAGTTCATGCATCAGAGCCAAACCCTGGGCAGATGTTGCTGTAAACGTTCTTGCCCCAGCCAGGGAAGCTCCAAGGCAAGCTGCCATGGCTGAATGTTCGGATTCAACCTTGATAAACATTGCATCCAGGCTTTTATCGGCACACATCTCAGAGAGGAGTTCGACTACTTGAGTCTGAGGAGTGATAGGGTAAGCAGCAATTACTTGAGCACGACCGAGTTTTGCTCCGTATGATAGGGCATGATTTCCCATGATAACTTTTTTCATTTTTCCTCCTCTACCATGGCTATACATTTTGTCGGGCATTCCTCTGCACAGAGTCCACATCCTTTACAATACTCGTAATCAATTACTGGCCATTCTTTTTCGATAAAAATGGCAACATCAGGACAGAACTTCCAGCATATACCGCATTGAATGCATTTTTCGAGGTTTATAACAGGTTTGATATTTCGCCAGGCTCCAGTCTTATTAAAAAGCATAGAACCAACAGACATTGGCATCAGAGGAAAATCTTTTTCGGATTTAAAAACTATTTTTTGTGCCCCTTTCTTTTTTTTCATGAATATCCTCGCATAAATTATACCATATCTATAGGAAAAGTGGTATTTAAAGCAGCCTGGGAAAGATCGATTGATTTGGGTCCCAGTTCGGGTTCACTTATTAATATTCTCAGATGACTCATAAGCCTCTCTGGCTGCGGCTGCATTATCCTCGGGCTTTGTGGGCACTCCTTCACGTACGGCTTCCAGCAAGGATCCGATTTTTGCCAGATTCAGTATTTTAACCACTGCCCCGACAATTGCCGTGTTTACTATTGGAGCAGCCAGTGTCCCTAATTTGTGCTTAACAGAAATTTCCGTGGCATTTACAGTTATTACCTTAAATTTATTTGAAAATTTCAAATCCTCGGGCTTTTTTTCACTGTTTATAATAATACAACCACCCTCTTTTAAACCTTCCGTGACATCAATAGCTTCAATAAGACTAGGGTCAACAACCACAACATGGTCAGGTTTATAAATTTTGCTTTTATCATATATGGGTTTATCATCTATGCGGATAAAGGCATACACCGGAGCACCGCGTCTTTCAACTCCAAATTCTGGGTAAGCCTGGACATAGTTGCCTTCTTTGGATATGGTGTCAGCCAGGATTTTAGAAGCAACTACGGTTCCCTGGCCTCCTCTTCCATGAAACCGAATCTCAATCATTTTGTACTCCTTGTTTCATGCCTTGTATAAATATCATGATCAACTTATTTTGTGACGGGTAGAATCTTGTTGCTTATTTTTGTTACCCATCTTCCTCGTTAGCAGCCATTATAAGCAATCTTATAGTTCGAAGTTCATCACTCTGTGAGAGTGGCACTGGATGTTAACAGCGGCTGGCATGGAGGCTATATGGCAGGGAAAGGATTCAACATGAACGGCAAGGGCTGTGATCCTTCCTCCCATTCCCTGAGGTCCTATGCCCAGATCATTTATCCTTTCAAGAAGCCTTTTCTCCATGTCTGCATAGAAGGGATCAGAATTATGAGATCCAAGAGGCCTTCTCAAGAGAGCCTTCTTAGCCAGGAGAGCAGAATATTCGAAGTTGCCACCAACTCCTACTCCAACAACAATAGGAGGACATGGATTGGAGCCTCCCTTATCTGCAGTTTCTACAACAAAGTCTTCAATGCCTTCCATTCCTGCAGCCGGTGCAAACATCCGGACTGCGCTCATGTTTTCAGCACCTCCTCCCTTGGCTATAAACGTTACCTTAAAAGAATCACCAGGGACGAGTTCCCAGTGTATATAGGAAGGTGTGTTATCACCTGTGTTTTTTCTGCGGATTGGGTCCTCAACAACTGATTTCCTGAGATATCCTTCCTCATATCCAGCTCTTGTGCCTTCAGTGATAGCCTCCTTTAAACTTCCAAGGCCATTTTCTTTTTTAAGCTCAACATCTTCTCCGATTTCCACAAAAAACACAGCAAGACCTGTGTCCTGGCAGAGTCCTAATTTATCTTCTTTGGCAATCCGTGAGTTCTCAAGAATTTGTTTGAATACCTCCTTTCCTGCTGGGGATTCCTCCTTTTTTTCCATTTCTTTGATAACTTCAAGGACGTCGTCCTGGAGTTCGAAGTTAGCTTTCTGAACAAGATCTTTTATTGTGTCCCTGACTTGGGCTAAGCTTATGACTTTCATAAAATACCTCCGGGTAGATAAAAATTTGACAGGTATGAATTAAGTCTTAGTTTAGGATTCTGAAAAAAACCTGTCAAGGATTAAATGTGATTATGGTCTGAGCTCGTTTATTTTTTTAGTTCTTTAGATTTATCGCCATCAGCTTCATCTCGGTCATTTCTTCGATCGCGTATTTTAAGCCTTCACGACCGAACCCTGACTCCTTCACTCCACCATATGGCATATGGTCGACCCGAAAAGTAGGGATATCATTAATAATCACGCCTCCCACATCCAGTGCTTCAAAAGCCTGGAAAGCTTTTTTCAGGTCACGTGTGAAAATTCCAGCTTGAAGTCCGTAGATTGAATAATTAACTCCTTTTAAAGCCTCTTCAAAATCTTCATAACGGTTAACAACCACAACCGGCGCAAATGCCTCCAGCCAGGAGATGCGGAGTTCAGGGGCAACATTTTCCAGGATTGTAGGCTCAAACATAGCCCCATCTCTTTTTCCTCCTGTTATGATGCGCGCACCCTTTTCAACCGCTTCTGAAACCCATTCCTCAGTCTGTTTTGCAGCTGTGATGTTTATCATGGGGCCTATATCGGTATCTTCTTTTAATGGATTTCCCATTTTGAGTTTTTTTGTAGCTTCGACAAAATTTGCCATGAAGCGGCCATAGATCTTACTATGCAGGAAAATTCTCTGAATGGATATACAGATTTGTCCGGAATAAGAGAAGGCGCCTAGTATTATTCTTGGAAGTGCAAATTCCAGGTCTGCATCGGGTTCTATAACAACAGCTGCATTCCCTCCCAGTTCAAGTGTTACCTTTTTTTTAAAAGCTTTCTTTTTAAGTTCCCAGCCGATAGCCGGACTTCCAGTAAAAGTTAGCATTTTGACTCTGTTATCATTGAGTAAAACTTCGGCAGCTTCATATCCCGAGGGAACGATATTAATTCCGCCAAGAGGATAATCCGTATTATTGATGATTTCTCCAAGAAGAAGGGATGTTACGGCTACTTGAGAAGAGGGTCTCAGGACTACCGTGTTACCTGAGGCGAGGGCAGGGGCAACTTTATGGGCAACAAGATTAATGGGGAAATTAAAAGGAGTTATAGCGCCTATCACTCCGAGAGGGAAACGCCGCACCAGTCCCCATCTCTCTTTTATTTGAGCGCTGAGGTCCAGCGGAATGACTTCTCCTCCTATTCTTTTAGCTTCTTCAGAGGCTATTTTAAAAGTGTTAACCGCTCTATCAACCTCCATTCTAGAATACTTGATCGGTTTGCCAGCTGAGAGAACTATTGACTTGGTCAGCTCTTCTTTTTTTGCTTTTATTCCTGAAGCAATTTTCTCTAAAGCATAAGCGCGTTCAAAGCTTGAGAGCTTTTTTATCTGGGCAAAGGCCTCATGGGCAGAAGTTACAGCTTCTTCCATTTGTGCCTTTTGGGCGAAGTGAACTTTTCCCACATCGCTCCTGTCAAAGGGAGATTTAATATCCTTTGCAGTTTCTGATGCTTCCCAGTCCCCATTAATTAATAATTTATATTCTGGCATCGTTCCACCCTCCTTTTTTATGTTTTTACGGGCAGGCACGGCAGTCTAAACCCGTGATTGGTTTAGGGTATTTATGTTTTAAATACATGACTCCGGTATAAAGCCTTCAGCATTTTTGCATCCTGCTCTAAGTTAGGGCTTTCACAAATGACCATTCCTTCTGCTCCAATATCTGTTAGTGCCTGAATCCAGTTTTCAAAACGAAAATCAGAATCTTTTAGATTCAAATGTTTTAATTCTCCTTTACTGTTGTACTCAACGCCTGAGATATGAATGTGCATATTTCTAATAGCTTCTTTTCCAAGTTTTTTTTCGATTTTTTTTAGAATCCGGCTGAATTCAATATAGCTGTTCACTTTTCCTTCCCGGGCATGGATATGGGAAAAGTCGACACAAGGCAGCATTCCGTCCACTTCACGGCAGAGGATAAGAATTTCCTCAAGCGACCCGAACTGTGACCTTTTTCCCATGGTTTCCGGTCTAAGGATGACTGGGTTCCTTTCTGACCTTAAAATGGAGACAATCTCTTTTAGTCCTTCTTTGATGGTTTTGTGAGTTTCTTCAGGGCCGGAACTTCCGTAGTATCCAGGATGAAACACCAGACTTTTTGCGCCGCACTTCTTTGCCATTCTGGCCGAGGTTAGAAGTCTTTCCTGGCTTGACAGCCTTTTTCCTCTTTCGTTTGAGTTCAAGTTTACATAGTAAGGGGCGTGGGCACTGAGGCTAATATTGTAAGTTTTTGCTGCTTCTCTGATTTTTTGGCCTGTGTCGTTTCCCATTTTTACACCTCTTACAAATTCGACCTCGAGACAGTCGAGCTTCAATTGTGTGATTTGTTTGATTCCGGCAAGGGTTGAGGTTGTGGATGTAGATTGAGGTATACCCGCAGTTCCAAAAAGAAGTCTTTTAGGAACAGAAGTCATCGGCCTTTCTGTCTCCTGAATTAAGAAATTCACTCACTATCCGCATGGCACAAAATTCACCGCACATGGAACAGGCCGCTGATTTTGATTTCCTTTTCTTTCTGATGTTATCGAATTTATAAGGGTCAATTGCAAGCTTTTGCTGCTTTGCCCAGTCAAGTTTCTTCCTGGCTTCAGATATTTTTAGATCTTTATCAAGAGAGCCTTTTACACCCTTTACGACATCAGCAGCATGAGCAGCAATCCTGGAAGCGATGAGACCTTCTCTTACATCATCCGCAGATGGAAGGCCAAGGTGTTCGGATGGTGTGACATAGCAGAGGAAATCCGCTCCAGCTGCAGCAGCTATTGCTCCGCCTATAGCTGAGACTATGTGGTCATAGCCCGGTGCAATATCTGTAACCAGCGGACCCAGGACATAAAAAGGTGCTCCTTGGCAGACTCGTTTCTGGAGTTTTATATTCATCTCGACCTGGTCAAGGGGAATGTGCCCTGGTCCTTCTACCATAACCTGGACATCCTGTTCCCAGGCTTTCTTAACCAGTTCTCCTAAAGTTAAAAGCTCCTCAATTTGAGGCCGGTCTGTGGCATCCAGGATGGAGCCAGGTCTTAGCCCATCTCCCAGGCTCAGGGTTATGTCGTATTTATAAGCAATCTCGAGCAACCGGTCAAAATGTGCATAAAGAGGATTTTCCTTCTGGTTGTGCAGCATCCATGCTAGATGAAAAGCCCCTCCTCGAGAGACAATGTCAGCAACTCGACCTTGATTTTTCAATCTGTTTATTGCTTTTAAAGTCAGGCCGGCATGGACTGTCATAAAATCAACGCCTTCTTTAGCTTGGGCCTCGATGACTGAGAACAGGTCCTCCTCCTTCATGTTCACGATGGAATTATGCTTTTCGATGGCATTGATGGCTGCCTGGTAGACTGGAACTGTACCTAAAGGAATCCTGGCTTCGTTTAGGATTGTCCTGCAGATTTTTGTGATGTCACCACCGGTGCTTAAATCCATCAGCGTATCTGTTTTATATTTTAAGGCAACTTTGACTTTTTTCAGCTCGTTTTCTACCTGGGGAAAATCTAAAGAAGTTCCAATGTTAACATTAACTTTTGTCCTGAGTTTCTCACCAATGCCAACAAGATGAATAGGAGAGTGATTGGGATTGTGAGGGATAACAACCTTTCCCTGAGCAACTAAGTCGAGCAAGATTTCAGGCGGAAGCCCTTCTTCTTTTGCCACCTTTTTTAGAGATGTAGTGATGTTACCCTGTCTTGCTTCTTTTATCTGAGTCATTGTGTCCCTGGATAAGTTTGGAATTAAGAGCTGTAGTATGTCTATTTCTAAACATTAAGTATATGTTACCTCTGATATCCAAGTCAAGAAATCTGACCCCATTGGATATAGTAATTTTGTATTTTATTTGTTAGCATTGAGAAGGAATGAATTTAAGGGTGCTTTTTTTCAGAAGAATTGCTTTTGTATCTCTATTTTTTTATTTTTCAATTTTGTCTTCCGGGATGCAGGATTATTCTCTTCCCGAAGCCCAAAAAGTCCTGAAAGCTATCGAAAAGATAGAAAGCGGGAAGTCAGCTGGAGAAAAAGGCCCGCTGAGAGAAATAGTTATAACTGAGAGCGAACTCAATTCCTATATTGCCTACCGGATAGAAACAGAAAAAGAGCAAGTCATGAAAGAGCTTCGCCTTAAACTATTCAAAAAAAACAAGATTGAAGGGAAGGTTTTAATCGATTTAAAAGGACAGAAAATCCCAAAATTGCTACGTCCTCAGATGACATTATACTTTGGGGCTAAAATTGAAGTTAAGGATGGGAATATCAGATTCGATTTTAAAGACCTTTTTCTTGAAGAACAGCGTATTCAACCCACTGTTGTGGATTTGATCATATACATAGGCTCTAAGATAGACAAGACAGAACCCTGGGGTCTTAAAGATTGGTTTGTACTTCCTTACGGGATGAAAGATATCAAGGTTCAACGTCGAAAGGCAATTTTTTATTATTGATATCTAAATGGAATTCACTGAGAATAAACAGTTGCCAATAATTCATACAAGGTAATCCACAATTCAGAAGTCAAAAGAGAAAAAGACAGCTCCTGAAAGCTGTTTTGCAGGGATTTGATTGAGGATTGAAGGCAAATTGCTGAGGGATCTATGATAAGGGTTATAAGCGGAATTTATAAGGGAAAGCGGCTCAAAAGAGTACCTCATCCCAGTGTTCGTCCTGCACCTGATAAGCTAAAGGAAGCTCTTTTTAATATCATTCAGGAAGATGTGAGAGGGAGTATTTTTCTTGATGGATTTGCAGGAACTGGCTCTGTAGGGATTGAAGCCTTAAGCCGGGGGGCGGAAAAGGTGGTTTTTATTGATGAATATTATCCAGCTGTAAAAGTGATAAAAATCAATTTGGCGAAATGTGAAGCTGAGGAGAAAACACGGATAATTCGAAAAGAATTTAACCGTGCTGTTATTCAGCTTGCAAATGAAGAAATGAAGTTTGATTTAATTTTTCTTGATCCTCCTTATAAGCTTTTGGATGAAAGAAATCCCCTGAAGGTTTTAAAGAAAAGGGAACTCCTGAAGCCCGGGGGGAAGGTCATGCTTCGCCGTCATTTCAAGACCAGATTTATAACAAAGTATTTCGAACTCAAAAGGCAAATTTCCATTGGAGATGATACAATTTCATTTTATGAATAAGGATGAAAAAAACACGCCCTAAAAAGTCTCCTTTCTGGCGGGAAACCCCCGTATTTGACGAAAGAGAAATTATCACGAGTTTAACAGAAAAAGAAGGAACTTCTCTTTTCCTTGGAAGATACTCTTTGAGTGAAGTTGCTGTTGCCTTGAATAAGAAAAATTTTTTTAAAGAGGCTCAGAAAAGAAAATTGTGGCCCCTGGAGCATGACCTTGATTCATCGGAATTTCCTCTTCAGAGGTTCCGGATTTTTTATAAAAAAAGAAAGCCCGAGAATATGGTTGTTGATTTAAAAATAAAGGAAGGCGCATTTCGCCCCAAAAAAAGACTAACTCCCCATCTTTCCCATTCTGAGTGTAATTTTTTAATCCTGGAGTGGCTCACGCTCCAAAATCCTCTTATGGATTTCTCGGGAGAGAAATCCCCTTTGCCCGGCCAAAAGCATCCAGGGCTTAACCTCGGCAAAAAAGTGCTGGATATTTTTGTTTACTTGGCCCGACTCACCCAAAAGGATGGCATTCTGGCTTTTCCTTCATATTTCCATAATGCCTTGCTTTTTTCCCGCAATTTCCATTTCCTCAATCCAGAAAAACAGGGAGAAGTTTTTGCTATCAGAAAGTTTTTTCCAGAGATTCCCTTTAAACAATTGGCATGGATTGTCCATCTCAATTGTTTGAGGGATAAAAACGGAAGATATTATGAGTGGAGCGCAGAAGAGCAAGTCTATCCTTTAAGCAAGTCGTTAAAAAAATATTTTGAATCAAAAACATACAGAGAAAAAGCTAAGGAAAGTCAGAAAAACCTTAATTTTGAGATAAATTGGGAGTGTTATAAGAAAAAAATTAAAAAAATGGAGAAAAAAGGCTAATTAAATAAGGCAAATAACATTCAAAATATACTAGATTGTTTTCTCTTTTTTTTGGTGAGGCAATGAAAAATAAATATTTTTTCCCAGCCTATATTTATGGAATATTAATATTAATTAGTTCCTCTTTGAATATGGAAAGACTGGAAAAAATTCAGGAATCCAATAATTTTTTTGACATAATTCTTTCTGATTATTCTTTGCATTTTTTTGCATATGGGGCTTTTGCAGCGTTTTTGTTTTATGGATTTTATAAAATTAAAAGATTTCCCATTCCTTTTGTAAGAATTGGGTTTTATTCAACTGCATACGGCCTATTTATTGAAATCTATCAAATTGCCCTCCCTTATCGTGCCTTTAACATAAAAGATTTAATCTCCGATATTGTTGGGATAACTGCTTTCCTGGTCATTATTAGAGTATTTATCCTCAAGCGAGTAATGAATTAAGAATTAAATCACAATAAAAAAGGGACCCAAAAAAAAGACTGTCCCTTCTTTTATGGCGACTGTCTCCTTTTTGCCTCTTTTCTTTTATGCGGCAGTTTACTCTTTACTCTTTACTCTCCACTCTGATATAATTACTCCGTAAATTAAGAGAGGAAAGAAATGAAGAAAGACATTCATCCTGAATATATAAATTGTAATGTAACCTGCGCTTGCGGGAACGTTTTTACAACACGTTCTACCAAAAAAGAAATAAGAGTAGAAATCTGCTCCCATTGCCACCCTTTTTTCACTGGAAAACAGAAATTTATTGACAGTGCTGGCCGAGTAGAGAAGTTTAGAAAGAAATATGGCGATCTCCTGTCAAAAAAATAACCAAAATGTTTCAAGAACTCGAAGATATCAAGGAGAAATACCGCCAACTTACCCTCTCTTTATCTGATCCAGCCTTAACTTCCAATCCTCAAAAAATCAAAAAAGTCGCTAAAGAACGTGCAGATTTAAAGCCTCTGGTCAAAAAATATGAAGATTACCAGAAAATTAATAAAGATATCAGTGAATCAGAAGAAATTTTTATAGACCCTCAAGCAGAAGCAGAGCTCAAGAAACTGGCTGAGGAGGAGCTCCGTGACCTGGGGGAACAAAAACAAAAAATTGAGGAAGAGCTTAAGATTATGCTTCTTCCCAAAGATCCTAATGATGAAAAAAATGTCATTTTGGAGATTAGAGCGGGTGCCGGTGGCGATGAAGCTTCCCTTTTTGCCCAGGGTTTGTACCGTATGTACTCACATTATGCAGAGAAAAATGGTTGGAAATTAGAAGCCATGAACACAAGTTTATCTCCCATCGGAGGTTTTAAAGAGATTATTATTAATATCCGGGGAGATAGAGTTTATTCGCAGCTTAAATTTGAGAGTGGGGTTCATCGAGTTCAAAGAGTCCCTAAAACAGAGGCCAGCGGCCGCATCCACACCTCTACGGTTACAGTGGCTGTCCTGCCAGAAGCTGATGAGGTTGATATTGAGCTGGATCCAAAAGATTTAAAAACCGAGGCTTTTGGAGCTTCTGGACCTGGGGGGCAGAATGTAAACCGTAATTACACAGCCATCCGAGTTACACATAAACCCTCAGGAGTGGTCGCGTCCTGTCAGGATGAGAAATCCCAGCACCGAAATAAAGAAAAGGCCTTGCGGATTTTACGCACACGATTGATGGATATTGCTCAGAGAGAACAACATGCTAAAATCGCTCGAGACAGAAAATCTCAAGTGGGGACAGGGGAGAGGAGTGAAAAAATTAGAACCTATAACTTCCCTCAATCCAGGGTGACAGACCATCGGTTGAATTTAACACTGCATAAATTAGAAGATATCCTTGATGGAGATTTGAATAAGTTTATTGAGGCTTTAATTCTGCATTCTCAGGCTGAAATGATGGAGAAAAGAACGAAGACATCTGCGTGAGTTGAGCATTCATTGAGCACTGTCCAGGAACTATTCCTGAAAGGAAAATCTCTTTTAAAAGACTTCCCCAACCCTCACCTTGAGACAAAGCTTCTTCTCCTCTTTTGCACTTCATTGTCAGAAGAACAGCTCTTTTCGTCGCCTGATAAAAAACTCTCAAGAAGGCAGGATAGATGTTTTTTCAAGCTGATATCAAAGCGCCAGGAAGGATTTCCGCTGCCTTATCTAACTGGTAGTAAAGAATTCTGGTCGATTTCATTTAAAGTTTCTTCTGCCGTCTTGATTCCACGCCCGGAGACAGAATTGATTGTGGAGAAGGTTTTAGAATTATCTTCGGGGGGAGATGAGACCATTGTGGACATTGGAACAGGATGTGGAAACATTGCTGTTTCACTGGCAAAAGAACTGCCTCGGGCAAGAGTTGTTGCTACAGATATTGAGCAGAAAGTTTTGGATATAGCAAAATTAAATGCTGCAAGACATAAACTTACAAGCATCACTTTTTCCCAAGGGAGCCTATTTTCTCCTTTAAAAAGACTTCAGCTGAATAGGAAATGCGACTTTATTGTTTCTAATCCTCCTTATGTTTCAGAGGAAGAGTGGATGCGCCTTCCGAGGGAGATAAGATGTTTTGAACCTAAGAGTTCACTGGTGGCCGGGGAGACTGGAGTAGAAATCCTCAATAAGATTGTGGAGAGAGCTTTCCCTTATTTAAAACCTGGAGGATGTCTTTTAATTGAAATAGGAGAGGGTCAAGAGGGTAAGGTCCTGTCTTTTTTCAAATCCAGTTCAAACTGGGCAGAGGTGGATATTTTGAAAGATCTATCTGGAATTCCGAGAATAATATTAGGGAGAATCCAGGAGAATTCTCTTTGATTTTAAGGGGTGATTGAATTTGATTATCTAGTCTGCGATTATCTAAGAGAAAAATAATAAATGTGCTGCGTGATTACATCTTGTTTAAGAGAAGTTCTGCTTGACAGTATTACCGGGCAGATATAAAATAAAAAAAATGCAAAGGAGCACTAAAATGGCAAACGAAAATAACATAAAAAAAGAGCTAAAAGAACATCTCGAGAAGGCTGTTCAGCTTCAGACAGAAATAGAGACATTAACAGGAAAGGTCCTCGAAGAGCTCAATAAAGCGAATGAATCGATCCAGAAGCTTGGAGAAGTCGGATTAGAGGCTGAAGAGAAAGTTGTAGAGGAAGAGAAGGAGGAGGTTGAAGCGGAGCCGGAGGTTGAAGAAGAACCTGGGATTAGAGAAGAGCCTGAGATTAAGGCTGAAGTCCCTGAAGGAGAAAAGGAAGAAGAAGCAAGAGTAGATTTTGAACAAGAACTGGCAAAAGTGAAAAGAGTTAAAAAAATGTTGGAGGAACAAGCCGAACCTGAAGTTAAAGAAGAAGAGGCGGAAGAGAAAATCGAAGAGCCAATAGAAGAAGCACCCAAAGAGGAAGAGATTACCGTTGAAGCACAAGAAGTGAAAGAGGCAGTAGAAGAGACCGTAGAAGAGAAGCCTCTGCCTGAAGAGGAAAAAGAACCAGGTTTTGAGTCAGAGGGAACAGTAGAGGTCTATCCTTCTTATATGGATAAGGAAGAGATAGTAGAAGAGGAGCCAGAACCTGAAGAAGAGAAAGCACCGGACATTGAGGCAAAGGAAACGGTGGAATATACTACTTCTGAGGAAGAAAAAGAGCCGGATATCCAGGTGGGAGAAGGAGTAGAGCCTTCGCCGACTGAGAAGGAAATTGAAGAGGCTCTTGAGGAGAACTCCCTTCCTGCAGAAGAGGAGGAACCGAGTGTTGAAGGAAGCGAAGCGATGGAAACTCTGCTTTCAGGAAGGTGGAAGAAGCACTGGCAGGAGAAGGTGATGGCTGCAGCAGAGGAGGAGGGAGAGAAAGAAGAAGCTCCTGAGGAAGCTGAACCTCAGCCTGAAGAAGCGAAGGAGGAAGCTCCTGAAGTTGTGCCTCTAGCCGAAGAAATAAAAGAGGAGCCTGAGGAACCAGCGTTTCAGCCTGAAGAAGTTAAGGAAGAGGTTCCGGAAGCTGAGCTTCAACCCGAAGAAGAGACGGTGCCATCCACTCCAGAAGGAGAAGAAGGCGACTTTCAAGGAAGGCGGGCCTCTGATGTGGCTGAAGCTCTTGTAGTATTCAAAAAGACCGAACCTCCAGAAGAAGGCGCTGAGATCTACTATTATGAAAAAGATGAAAAAACAATCCTGGATAGTGAATGCATCATCCAGTCTTTAGATAATCACTTGGAAGAGGCAAAAAAGCTTTTTATAAAACTTTCTCAGACAGAAGCTCCAAAAGACCAATTTTTTGTTAAGCAGGAGATTATTCGACATCAAGAAGCTGTGCGGAGTGCTCTCCTAATAGGGGAAAGGCTGTTAGAAAAAGAATCCTGTTCCCTCCCCAAAATTACAAATGAGATTGTTAATGAGAGTTTTCTCAAAGAAATTCTTGAAAAATTGAGCATGGAAAACTGGAGCAATCAGGATAATTTTACCTTTTTTGATGAATACGCAGGAAAGATTAAAAGAGATTTTGAAGCAATGATAACCCCAAAGGTTGATTATTTAAAGTCAATATTAGAAGAATTAGAGGCTTAGCAGCAAGGGGGAAGCACAGACTGCCGTTCCCGCAGCGTTATACGTGTGCTTATATTTTTTATCCTTTCTCTTAACAAGCTTACTTTGTTTTCGCAAAAAACAACAATAAAATGAGCTTACCATTTACGCCTAACGTTTTGTTATGATATATTCAGAAAGAGTTAGGATTACATCAATGGTTCGCGTGAGATTTGCCCCAAGTCCTACCGGACATCTTCATATCGGTGCAGCACGCACATCTCTTTTTAACTGGCTTTTTGCCCGTCATTGTAGCGGAAAGTTTATTCTCCGCATTGAAGATACTGATATGGCTCGCTCATCTGAAAAAATGAGTAAGGGAATTTTAGAAGGATTAAAATGGTTGGGTTTAAATTGGGATGAAGGTCCTATATTCCAGTCAGAGAGGATCGAGATTTATAAAAAAATGGCAGAGGAACTTGTCCGGAAAGACCATGCTTATTACTGTTATTGTCTTCCTGAAGAAATTCAGAATAGAAAAAAGGAAGCTCCCTTTGGAGGCAGAGACTGGAAGTATGATCGTTTTTGCTTGAAGCTTTCAGAAGAAAGAAAAAGGGAATTAGAAAAAGAGGGAAGGCCTAAAGCCATCAGATTTTTGGTGCCTGAAAGAGAGATAGAATACAGAGATCTTATTCATGGTTCTATTTCTGTGGAGACCAAGAATATTGAAGATTTTGTCCTCTTGAGAAGCGATGGGCTGCCCACTTATCATCTGTCTGTAGTTGTGGATGATTTAGACCAGGGAATTACTCATGTTATTCGGGGTGATGACCATATTTCCAATACCCCCAAGCAGATTTTACTTTACAAATCATTTGAATCTTCTCCACCCGAGTTTGCTCATTTAGCCCTTATTTTTGGTTCTGATAAGAAAAAACTGAGCAAAAGACATGGAGTAACCTCTGTTATTCAATTCAAGGAAGACGGATATTTTCCTCTTGCTATTGTGAATTTTCTATCCCAGATGAGTTGGTCTCCAGGTGAAGAGGAAAGGATTTATTCTGTAGAGGAAATGGTCAAAGGATTCTCTCTTGATAAACTGAGCAAGGGAAGCCCTGTATTTGATCTAGCCAAGCTTGAATGGCTCAACGGCCAGTTGATATCGCAGATGGAAGCTGAAGAACTTGCTCCTTATGTCACAGAAGAACTGAGAAGAGAAGACCTCTGGCAGGAAAAGCTGGATAAAGAGATGAGGGAGTGGTTTTTAAGACTCATAAACCTTCTGAAAGAAAGAAGCCATACAATTAAAGATTTCTCTGTGAGGGCGAAGCCTTTTCTTACTGATGGTTTAAGCTATGATCCTGCTGGGATAGAAAAGTATTTAAAAGATGAAAGATTGGGAAAGCTGCTTCCAAAATTAAAGGAAGACTTCTTGTTGATGGAAGATTTCACTTCACCCCATATCGAGCAGGTGTTGAGGCAAAGAGCTGAGAAGGAAGGAGTAAAAGCTGCTCTTTTTATACATGCTCTGAGGATGCTTGTTGTTGGCGAACCAGTAAGCCCTGGTATTTTTGAAGTGCTGGAGCTTGTTGGGAAAGATAAAACTATTAAGAGAATGGGTAAATTTCAAAATATATAGGAATTGTTTATTCTCATACAATATCATTAGGAGGCAATCATGGAACAAAAAGAAAATAGTAAACATAAAGATATAAAAGCTCCCCGGGGGCCTCAACTTCAAACAAAGGGTTGGTCGCAGGAAGCTGCTCTCAGGATGCTGATGAACAATCTGGACTCAGAGGTTGGAGAAAAACCAGAAGAGCTTATTGTTTATGGTGGAACAGGCAAAGCGGCTCGAAACTGGAACTGTTATGAGGCGATTATCGATAGCTTGAAGAAGCTCGAGAATAATGAGACTTTGCTTGTCCAGTCCGGGAAACCGGTGGGAGTATTTGAAACTTTTCCTGAGGCTCCAAGAGTATTAATTGTCAATGCTATGATTGTTCCCAAGTGGGCGACCTGGGATGAATTCCGCCGGCTGGAAGCAAAAGGATTGACCATGTATGGCCAGATGACAGCAGGAAGCTGGATCTACATCGGGACGCAGGGGATTCTCCAGGGGACATACGAGACCTTGGCCTCTGTCGCTCGCACTCATTTTGGTGGAACTTTGAAAGGCAAACTGGTGTTAACAGCAGGCCTGGGTGGCATGGGAGGTGCTCAGCCTCTGGCAGTGACCATGAATGAAGGAGTTGCCATAGTCGTTGAAGTTGATAAAGGAAGAATACAGAGGCGGCTTGATACAAAGTATGTTGATACTATGGTGAGCGATCTGGACGAAGCATTAGAACTTGCTAATGATGCCAAGGAGAAAGGAAAAGAGCTATCTATCGCCCTTCTTGGTAATGCTGCGGATGTGCTCCCTGAATTTGTCAGGCGGGGAATTACCCCTGATATATTAACCGACCAAACTTCTGCCCATGATGAATTAGACGGCTATGTTCCCCATGGAATCCCTTATGAGGAAGCATTGAGGTTACGGAAAGAAAATCCTGAAGATTATAAAAAAAGAGCTTATTTATCCATGGCTGTTCATGTTGAAGCTATGCTTGAACTCCAGAAAAGAGGAGCCAGATCCTTTGATTATGGAAACAATATCCGCGGCCAGGCTCAGAAGGCTGGAGTGGAAAGAGCTTTTGATATTCCCGGGTTTGTTTCAGAATATATCCGGCCTCTTTTCTGCTATGGTAAAGGGCCTTTCCGGTGGGTAGCCCTCTCAGGGAATCCCGAGGATATCTATATCACAGATGAGGCAGTGCTTAGGGAATTTCCAGAAGATAAACCTTTGGAGAGATGGATAAGAAAAGCTCAAAAGCAGGTGAAATTTCAAGGGCTTCCCTCGAGGATTTGCTGGCTCGGTTACGGGGAAAGGAATCGTTTTGGCTCAATTATCAACCATCTTGTGAAAAAAGGAAAAATCAGCGCTCCTATAGTAATCGGTAGAGATCATCTGGATGCAGGTTCAGTCGCCTCCCCGAACAGGGAAACAGAAGGAATGAAGGACGGTTCAGATGCTATCGCTGATTGGCCGATTCTTAATGCGCTTTTAAATGCAGTCTGTGGGGCTTCCTGGGTTTCCGTGCATCATGGAGGTGGAGTAGGTATTGGTCTTTCCATTCATGCTGGTATGGTCATTGTGGCAGACGGCCAGGACTCTACAGAGAAACGGCTGGAAAGAGTTCTAACGGTTGATCCAGGCTTGGGTGTAGCCCGCCATGCTGATGCAGGCTATGAGGAAGCAATTCAGTTTTCAAAAGAGAAGGGAGTTAAAGTCCCTATGCTAAAACCATAACAGATGGAGTATTGGGTGGATAGACGCCGGCTGGATGGGAAAAGGAAGATTGGATTGGAAGGGTTAATCCAGCCGGACAAAGAGGGGTTACACAGAGATAGTAAGTCATGAGATAAAGTTTTGGAATAGGAAAATATCTGTTTTTTATGTAGGATTTTTGCCTAAAAATTTGACAGTCTAAGTCCTACACATCTGCTTTATATCGCTAACCTTTTTTAATTTTATGATAATTTCCTAGCGTATGCCGAGTCTGGTTTTTACTGACATAGTTGTTTCTGGTTTATAGGTATATAGTATCGGACCGAGCTAAAAATCTTGATACGCTTGTTGAATCGCCTTTAGCTCAAGGGATAGAGCGACGGACTCCGGATCCGATAAAGGAAATTCTCCTAACCTCCTGAAAACAAAGTAATAGTCAATCTTATCAGTAATTTACAAATTATCTATTGGTATATGGAGGTAAACCTAGGCATACCGAAGTATATCTCAGACAGTCAAAATATGGTCACAGTTAGAAATTCAATTAGCATCTCTGAAAAATTTTATTTCAAACGAGCTAAACACAGCATATGTGGCATTTGTTATGGTTGATTCCAGGATCTACTGTGGGGAACACTTCCATTTTAATCCTCTTTTCAAAAGCCTCCGATTTTAACCATTGGCTCGCCTTTGCTCATTGGCGGAGTGGCAATAATATACATGACTATGCCGTCGTGGGGGGCCAAGGCTTTTTGAATGATGTTCCCGAAGAAATCAGTCAGGTAACCGAGCAATTCACCTTTCTGAACATAACGTCCACCCTGGCTCAGGGGATAAAATATTCCCTCGTGCTCTGACCTGATATAAGTCGTCTTTCTAATCCAGACCGGATCGAACAGGAGTTCCGGCTGGCCCTCGGTCATATTCAAATGCTTCAGAATATTTGAACATCCATTGAGGATGGCTGTAATATCCTCCTCGCTGGTTCTGCCCAGCTTTCCACATTCTACCGTAATTGCAGGTTTGCCCATAAAAAGCGACGCATTTGCACACATGGATGCCGGCTGTCCCTCAGGCCTGGCAGTCACATGGATGATAACTTTAAACCCGAAATTTATAGCCAGGTCCAGGGTTTTCTTATCCAATTTGGGATTGCCCGTTTCCGTATAATACAGGTATGGCATAAGATCCTCATTGCCATCACCGCAGTGAAGATCAAGGTGATAATCACACCGCTTCAGCACTTCATTTGTGATCTGATAAGCAATCCTTTCGGTCATAGTGCCGTCAATCTTTCCCGGAAAAACCCGGTTCTGATTCTTCCAATCATGCGGATTATAGTAGATGGTCCGCTTCAGGAAAGAAGGCATATTCGCGACATGAACCATGATCACAGTCCCGCTCATTTTCGCAGGATCGAGCTGTCGTCTGAGCCTCTGGAGAGCCAGGATAGGAGGATATTCGTACCCGTGTATTCCAGCGGTCAAAGCGAGAACCGGGCCTTTCTTTTTCCCATTCACAACTGTTATTGGTATCCGGATTTCAGGCCCATCCGATCCGGCTGGAACGTTTATAAAGCCCGATTTTATCTCTCCTGATGAAGAAGTCACCTCGCCCACTTTTAATGTTCTCTGACATAGCGCCGGATTTGCTATGAGAAGGGATAGAACAAACAATAAGATAATGAGGGGTGTTTTTTTAGGGATCATGTTCCTCCTCCCTCTAAAATTATTGGCGTATATCGGTATTTACAAGATTGAGAGAAACATCATAAACTCTTTTTTTTAAGAAAGCAAAATATTACAATAACATACGCATTTGAGCGAGTTGACTCTCTCCTCACTAGTTGATATCTTTATGCCGAATTCCCCACCATAAAGGAGGAGTAATGGACAGACAAAAAAACCGACTTCCTAAGATCCTGAGCTTTGTGTGTATCACTTTCTTGCTTTTATCCTCGACAGCATATAATCGAGGAGAGGGTGGAGGTGGATCCCTGGCGCCTATCGATTCTCAACAGGTGCAGGACCAGGACCTCATGACCTGGGATGATTATCATCCCATCCCGGGGAAAAATTGGGCAGACCCCTCCCTTGAGCCGGAACGGGGGTTTCGCCTCGCAGTGGTCGCCATCGACTTTCCGGATCAGCCCTTTGTGATCAGCCTCCCCAAGGGATCGGACCCCTTCGGAAACCCGCAGATCGATCCGATAGCCCTGGAGAAAGTCCCCCAGTTCTATGCCGACTTCTTCATGACGCCCAGCGAAGTCAATCATGGCCAGACCATCAACGGCTATTGGATGGAGCAGTCCCGGGGAAAGTTCGGCATCACTGAGGTCGATGTTTACGGTCCATACCGCATGCCGAAACCCATCTGGGCCTATGGCCTCAACGAGTATGGCCAGAATAACCAGACTCCTGACGGCAGCCGGGCCAACAGCCGCATGGAGCGGGATTGTGACTCTATCTGGATAGCCGACATAGGGGAGGACGTCCGGAAAAACTACGACGCCATCCTGCGCGTTTACGCAAGTTACGATGAAACAGGTGTCTGGCAGGAGTTCGGGGAGATGAAATTCAATACCAGGGACGATATCCCGCCTGAATGGGGCAATCCCAATCCGGACATGCCCCGCTGGATCACCACGCGGTACGTGGAATGGACGAGCTGGTTGGCCGGCTCCCAGCAGTGGGGGCTGTCCTCCATGCGCCAGGGCGAGAATTCCGGCACCATCACCCACGAGCTTGGGCATTTTGCGTTTCGCCTTCCCGACCTCAACAACAATCCCTATGTCAAGCCTTACCGCAGAGTCGCCGCTGGTCCATGGGACATGATGGACCGGGGCTGCTTTAACGGACCGGGGGGACCGCACATGCGCTGGGTGGTGCCGCCGACTAAGGGCGCAGCGATGCCCGCTGGACTGATGGTACGCAACCGTCTGGAGAACGGGTTCATAACCGAGTCCCAGCTTCTGAGGCTGAACAGGGACGGTCTGGCTCAATCCGGTCTGGCGGTGGCCGAGGTTACGGCACGGGCGGTGGATCCCCTACCGGGCACCTTTGCCGGCATCACCGTCAGGCTCGACGGCACGGAGCCCGGAGACCGGAGCCCGCCGGACGACCCGGCCATTAATCCTCTCTCTCCAGGAATCCCGAACTACAACTTTTATTCGCTGGAAGTGGTCCAACGGATCGGCTATGACTCGTTCACACCCGATAACGGGGTTCTCATCGCCAAGAACAAAGACAGCTTGCGAGGCAGGAACGGCGGTCCCAATGCTTTCAACAGTTACATCTGGGTCATCGACGCCCATCCCGAAGACATCAACATGGTGGACTACACCAAGCCCAATGGAGAAAAGGTGATGCGTACCATCGCCGACTACCGGCAGCTCAATGACGCTCTTTTCCACGCCGGGCTCAACTCGGGCAGCCAATTCGAATGGGAAGACACGCCTAACCGGCTGCATTTCTACGTGATTGGCGTCGAGAAGAACAAAGAAGGGATCCTCTCCTACACGCTGGCCGTCCGGTCCCTGGACGGCTCAGGTCAGCAGGAGCGGGGCGTAGCCTTGGATGCGCAGTCAAACCAGAGGGTAAGAGAGCCCAACATCCCGGTCACCTTCACGCTGAACAACACGGGCATGGCAGCGGAGACGGATCCAGCGCTGCATCCGGCAGACGCCAGGGCATATCTGAATTCCGACGTATACCGGCTCTCAGTATCAGTGGAAGGAGAGGGATGGTCCGCCCAACTGCTGAACGGTCTGGCCGTAGTGGAGTTCGGCGGGTCCCAACCGGTTACGGTTTATGTCTCACAAGAAGGCGGAAGCGCCTCGTCAGCGACGGTGATCCTTCGGGCGACGTCCGAGAGTGACCCGTCCAAGACTGCGGCGGCTTCTGTGAAGATTTCGAGGTAAGGGAGGAGACTATGAAAGCGAATTTTATTTCTATCCTGTCATTGGTTTTTGTGTTTCACTGTCTTGCTTTTACAGAGGGTCAGGATTTTTCTGTGAGAGCTTTTGAGGAAAAGATCCTCCAGGCACGGCCCCTTCCTTTAAACAAAGTACGATTGATGGGAGGGCCTCTCAAACGAGCCCAGGACGTGACTACCGAATATCTGCTTCAACTGGAACCTGATCGTATGCTGGCCGGCTACCGTATCCGTGCCGGCCTGGAACCTAAGGCCGAGGGCTACGGAGGTTGGGACGCCGTGGACAGCCGCCAGCTGACGGGCCATATTGCCGGGCATTATCTCTCAGCCATCAGCCTGATGTACGCAGCCACGGGCAATGAAGAGTTCAGGCGGCGGGCTGATTATATTGTCACCGAATTCAAGGAAGTTCAGGACAAACGGGGCGATGGGTACCTGGGTGCCATTATCAATCGAGATGGCATTGACGGCCGGGAGCTCTTCGAACGTTTGTCCCAGGGAGAAATCAAATCCGGCGGCTTCGACCTCAACGGCCTGTGGTCGCCGTGGTACACCCTGCATAAGACATACGCCGGCTTACGGGACGCCTTTCGCTTTACGGGCAATACGACGGCTTTGGAACTCGAAATAAAGTTCGCAGAATGGGCGGAACGCATTCTCGCGCCCCTCGATGCGGGCCAGATACAGCGTATGCTGAACACCGAGTTTGGCGGCATGAACGAAATCATGGTCGATCTCTATGCTGACACAGGGGACAAACGCTGGCTGGACCTTTCCTATAAATTCGAACATCGTTCATTCATCGAGCCTCTCAAACGTCACCAGGATATCCTCGAAGGCAAACACGGCAACACGCAGGTGCCCAAGCTCATCGGCTCTGCCGATCGCTACGCTTACACGGGCAGCGCTGGGGATATCATGGCTGCAAGCTTTTTCTGGGACCAGGTCGTACAGCGCCATAGCTATGCCACCGGAGGTCACGGCCATGACGAATATTTCGGTGAACCCGGCAAGTTGAGTGATCGCGTGGACGGACGTACAGCCGAGACATGCAACGTCTACAACATGCTCAAACTGACCCGCCGGCTTTTCGCGATCCGGCCCGATGCCCATTACGCCGATTTTCAAGAACGGGCCCTTTTTAACCATATTTTAGCCTCCATTGATCCCGAGGACGGCCGGACCTGTTACATGGTGCCGGTCGGAAGAGGGGTTCAGCATGAATATCAAGGGATGTTCCGCAGCTTCACCTGCTGCGTAGGATCAGGCATGGAGAGCCATGCTCTGCATGGAGACGGGATTTATTACGAAGCGGATGGCAAGCTCTGGGTGAACCTGTATGCACCGTCCACGGCAGAGTGGACCGCGGCAGGCGTCAACCTGAATGTGAACACGGATTTCCCGGAAGGTGAGTCTGTGATCCTTAAAATGACGCTCCAGTCACCCAAAGAATTGACTCTGGCTTTGCGCCGCCCCTACTGGGCCGGCGACGGATTCTCAGTTAAAGTCAATGGCGAAGCTGTCTCTCAAGATGTGATCAATCCCTATCGCGATGTCCCTGAGTCGGGTCGTCCAGTCGCTGGTCGTGGCGGCGTGGAACAATCCGGAACTTACGTTGAACTGAAACGATTATGGAAAACCGGCGACACAGTCGAGTTGATCCTACCCAAGACGCTTCGCCTGGAACCTACGCCCGACAACCCGCAGGTCGCTGCCATAATGTGGGGGCCTCTGGTGCTGGCCGCGGACTTGGGACCCGAGCGCGAGAGAGACATCAGCTATGAACCGCCGACTATTCCGGTGTTCTTAGCAGCAGAGCAACCGGTGAACCAATGGGTAAAATCCGTTCCCAACGAACCGGGACATTTTCGCATCACCGATGTCGGCCGTGACAGTTTCGGAGCCGACCTCGAGATCGAGGCGAATCTTGTGCCGTTCTACCGTTTGCACCGGCGTGCCTACGCTGTCTATTTCGACATGTTTACCCAGCCCGAATGGGAGGAGAAAAAAGCCGAGTATGTCGCTGAACAAGAACGACAGCGTGAACTCGAAAAAGCCACCGTGGCTTACGCTCAACCTGGAGAGATGCAGCCGGAACGGGATTTTAACTTTCAAGGCCCGGACGATGCACGCGTAACACAGGTTCTGGGTCGTCCTGGACGCAGGGGCAGGAGTTGGTTCTCTTTTGATCTGCCTGTGGAGGAGAGTCCCATGGTCCTGGTCGTGACTTACTACAGTGGCGAGCGGAGCAGAGGCGGAGCCTCATTCGACATCCTTGTGGACGGCGAACATATCGGCCATCAGGAAATAACCAGAAGCAGTCCCCCACGCTTTTTTGACGTCGAGTACCCCATCGATGCGGATATAGTCAAAGGCAAAAAGAAAGTCACTGTGCGCTTCCAAGCCACAGAAGGGAGTTCCATTGCATCGGTGTTCGGCATCCGCATGATCCGCGGCGAAACAGATGAATAGCGATGAGCGGTACTGAATACTGATCAGAGATGTAAATCTAAAATATTCCCATCGAACACAATGTTCTTGTTTATAAAAATTGAACCTGAAATTGAATTTATATTCTAGAACTGAAGAATGAGTTAAAAATCAAGGACTCATTTTTAAGGCTATATGTCGAGAAAGCGCACATAACCTGTTTATCAGATCCCGGGCTATAATAAGGGGAAAATTGCTGCTAAATCTATTTATAATCAGCGAGTTATAACTTTCCAAGATAATACATATTCAAAGCATATGTAATAAAAGGAATAAACTCAGTTTTTCAGAATCTCATATAATTTTTTGTTCAAGAATAAATTTTCTTTGCCTACCTTTTTTTTCTTCAGAATTCCAATTTTCTCAAGTTCCTTCAGATATTCTGCTGCTGTTTCCCGTTTTGCAATTCCTTTGTCAACAACAAACTGTATCTTGCAGTATGGTTGTTCAAAAAGGAGTTCGATCAACTCTTTGGAGTAAACATTAGAAGGGAGTCTTTTCCTTGCATCTTCTAGAGTTTTATTAAATTGATTTCTGATTTGAGCTATTTTTTCTTTTGTGTTTATTGATGTTTTTTCGATAGCTTCAAGGAAATAAATGATCCAAGGCTCCCATTCTTCTTTGAAAGTTACATCTCGAAGTAATCGATAATACTCAGCTTTATGTCGTATAATGTATTGACTCAAATAAAGAATTGGAAGATCTAGAAGCTTTTTATAAACAAGATAAAGAACATTCATAATTCTTCCCGTGCGGCCATTACCATCGGTGAAAGGGTGAATAGCTTCAAATTGGTAGTGAATAAGTGAGAGTTTAACTAGGGGATCTATCTTGTCTCTTTTGTTATGGATAAATTTTTCCAATTTTTCTAATTTGTCTCTGATTACTCTTTCCCCTTCAGGAGGAGTATAGACAATCGTACCTCTTCCATCAGCAATTCGAGTTCCAGGATTAGTTCGAATCTTTTCATCTGTTTGTTTGATGATTCGAAAAATATCAACAAAGAGATTCGTTGAGAAAACTTGGCGCTTTATTAAACGATTATAGCCCGTCCATAAAGCTTGACGATATCTGAGGACTTCTTTTGTTTGAAAATCGATACTTCGTGCGCTAGAAGAGAAAGCTTCAAATAATTTATCATTTGTAGTTACTACATTCTCAATTTCTGAGCTAGACCGGGCTTCTTGTAATATCAGAGAATTGATTAAAATCGTTTGATTTGGAATAGTATTGGCTATGCCTTTAAGCTCGGCAAGATATCGATGAGAAGAAGCCGCTTTTTTTAGGATGATTTTACTTTCAATCTCTTTTTCTGGAGGAAGCGGCGGTAATTGATTGAAAGGTTTGCTTTTGTCAATTTTCATGAATTTTACCTTTAAAACATATGTTAATACGTGTCGAATATTTATAACATTTTCTACACGTTTTTTCAATATGTCGATTTTATCGACATGTAAATAAATGCTTTCACTTATTAAAACTGATAATAGAACTGCCGAATGAAAAATAGGAATGAGATTCCTTGGCCTCTAGAAAAACGCCGACTCTGGCCTCCCTGAGGTTGAGGGTGCTCGCAGGAGGATGGCTGGACTGCAGAGCCAATAGTCACTCTTAAAAATCATCGGATCCGGAATCCGTCGTCCTAAAGCTTCTGTCCAATCTTCGTCTTATTCATTTTAAACTAATGAAAAAGTTCTTGTTTAATTAGGTGATGAGATTTTGTGTGCAAATTGTGACTATAACAGTTAATTTACAATAACTTTCTGATGGAGTAATATAAATCAATACGGTGCGCCTGTAGCTCAGGGGATAGAGCGACGGATTCCGGATCCAATCAGGAGGCAAAAATCTTAGAAAATGTTTTGGGATTTGTGGAGAGCCCAAAAGGAAATTCATATCCCTTTAGCCAAGAAATTGTGTAAATTGTTGCCTCATTCCTATTAATAGAACATCAGGCGAAGTGTGATGGCTAAACAAAAGAGTCAATATAAAAATTTTCCAGTATTTTTGATGTCCTGCCTGCTGGTATTATTTTTATCCGGGATTATCTTTTTCAGCTGTTCAGAACCTGCTCATGAAAAGGAATTCAGGAGCGAAGAATCTCAAGAAGCAGAAATTTACAGCAATAATTCCACCGCCTCTATTGACCAATTGCTGAATTCCACGTTCAGGATAGATATAAAAGAGATTGAGGTGGTCTTTGATTATTTTCCTGAAGAATGGCGTGTGAACTGTCGTAGTTTTGTCCGGTTTGTGATGCGGGAGGGACAGAAACGGCCAGTGATTCATCTCGATCCTGCTATCAACAGCAGTGATTCCGTACAGGAAATAAAATTAGATAATGAAAATTTAGATTTTTTAAACGAGTCTGATGTGAAGATTCTCAGCTATTTAGAGACTTCTCAAAAAGCCATTGAGTTCCAGAGGGATTTGGATGAGGACGTAGAGCATGTCCTTGAAATGTCATATAATTTAGAGCTACCCGAAGGATATCCTCGATTTTCAACAGAATTGAATGATATTCATGGCAGGGGCAATGAAGAAATATTCCCTACTCTCAATACACCACATGAACTGGCCCATCATACAATAACGTTCAATGTCCACAGCCCTAAAGAATTCCGCTGTATCGGCTCCGGTCATGTTGAAAAAAGCGTAGGAGAGCAACAGTGGACCCTGGATACCGAGAGGGAAGTCTCTTCCTACACGGTTATGTTTGTCTTGATGCCGGCTGAAGATACAGTTTATGAAACAAGAGAAGTTGCTGGTATTGATGTCAGAATTATGGCCTACAAGGGGGGAGCTTCTATAAGCAGTGGCTTCTCCATACTCGAAAGCTGGCTACCCGAGCTCATCACCAATCTTGGCCCTTTTCCGATGCCAAGGGGTTTGAGTATTTTTCTCGCCAGTTATGGTGGGGGCATGGAATTCTATGGAGGAACTATCACTTCGATCTGGGCTCTCAAACATGAAGTTTTTCATATGTATTTTGGCTGCAGCACAGTGAATCGGACATACCGAGACACATGGATGGATGAGGCGATCAACGAATGGTATGAAAAATCTGCTGATTCTTCCTTCAGCTCCATCTGGGACAACTACAGTTCCAATATCGTATCTGGACGTTCTCCGGTGGCAGTGGGTTTTGACCAGCGTGCCTATGATGAAGGCGCCAGGATAATGCAAGCAGTGTCCCAAAAACTGGGTGGAAGAGCAGAAATGATCGGCTTCTTATACTACCTCCATCTAAATTACTCTTTTGCCCCATTTACAACCCTGAATTTTTTGGCTTATTTGAAGGACTATTCGGGTCTTGATATAGAAGATGAATTCATAAGATGGCTCTATAGCGACAGCCAAGCCTACAGCCTCTATTCCATTTTTTCGGCCGGGGAAGCCGATAAGATGATGATAGATATGACTCCTCCCAGAATGCTTCAGGAAAAGTATGGTCTCATAAAGTCGGGGAAAGAGTCCAGATGATGGAAAGAAAAGCTTTCTGTGGATTAGTGACCGCAATTTTCCTGTTTACCGGAATTTGTTTGGCCGGTCAGGTAGAAAAGAAAACCAGGAAGTTTCAGTTTGAGCTCTCCGGTGGATGGACAGAGGTCCATAAGCTGGATTTAAATCACAGGCCAAAATATGATGAAGCTTTAGAAGAAGTTTATTTAAACAGGTACATGGATAAAGAGAATCAGCTTGGGGATTTGTTCAGCTTCTCCTGGAAAAGAGATGGAAAATTTAAAAAAATAAAAGGCTGTTATCAGATAAATTTTCGCCTAAAATATTGGGTCACCCGGTCGTTGGCAGTATCACTGGGCCTGAAATATACAGCAAAGAAGCAGAATTCAGTGGTGGCCTACCAGTATGATGTGGAATCCATGAATCCCGATGATGTAGTTTTCTATACGCAGTATACTCTAGAAAGGTCATATTCGCCCTATATCCTTTCCGCAAAAGGGTATGCGCCGATGGTCGGGCTTCATTATGCTCTAGGAAGATATTCAAACTTGTCCTTTGAAAGTTACGTTGCAGTCGGACCGTTCTTTGTCTCATCGCTACTGGAGAATGAAATAACCCATAGATACGAGTATTCTCATGGTTATTGGTACAGACAAAACTATGTCTCTTCCCTCAAAGGTAAGGGAATAGGAATCGCTTTCGATTTTGGTATCAGAATGAATTTAAAGGTTTCGAACAGAACCGGTCTCTTCCTCCTGGGAGGATATACCTGGCAGAAAGCGAGTAAAATTTCAGGAGAATATTTATTTGAAGAAAAGCTGGATGATTTGAACGCCACCGGGAGTTCACAGAAATATTCCTGGGAGAGCCAGTGGATTCTGGTGCCGGCGAGTTTTGATGCTTCTTATAAATTCATTTCAATTGGATCTCTATATGATCAAGAGGATTATGAACGTTTTACAATTAATCTCACAGGAGTCCAGGTGAGAGCCGGATTGTATTTCGCCTTTTGAAGGTCTAAAAGATCGACACCTGCTCTGTCCTTCCTGCGGTGGCCAGATGAGAGTTATCGTCTTTATGGAAGACCATAAGGTCATCGACAGGATCATCCGCCACCTCAAGTAGTGTAAAGTAATCGGATTTGGAATCCGTCCTCTTAAAGCTTCTGTCCGATCTTTCTTTTGTTTATTTTAAACTAAAAAAAGTTCTTGTTTAATTAAGTGATAAGATTTTGTGTACAAATTGTGACTATTGCAGTTAATTTACAATAACTGTCTGATGGAGTAAGATAATTCAATTCGGTGCGCCTGTAGCTCAGGGGATAGAGCGACGGATTCCGGATCCAATATAGGGGATTCTCTTAACCTCTTGAAAACAAAGTAACAGTCAATTTTATCAGCAATTTACAAATTATATGTAGGTATATGGAAGTATACATCAGTTGATATAAAAACCCTGGGTCATCCGGTTTGGAGATCAAAAACAATACGACATAATACGACATAATACGACAATAAACGACATTTTAGGGGGAAAGCTTGACTAATACTAACTAATCTAGCGAAATATTAATAATAAATAATTAAAAGTTTTTTTTGGAGGGAAGTAAAATACGGGAAAAAATAATCCTTTTCTTCCACTATTACAAAGCCAATCTAAAAAGAAAAAATTTATCCATGTCTAAAAAACAAGGATATAAGGTCAATAATAAAGAGAAAAAAGCATATTCCTATTCCTAAGGAGGCGATATGGGAACAAAAGTAAAACGACGGCAATTCTCCGTTGTTAATCGATCGCTCCAGTATGGATTCCTGGCAATGGTTCTTTCCTACAGTATAATCATCGCAGCTTTTCTTGCCGCTTTCCTGTTTGTGCCAGACATAAATGATATGAATAATGAAGATCTTAGCGTGGAAATACGGGCAGCTGCGGCCAAAAGAATCTTTACCCTCCATTCTCGGGTATGGCCCTCTGTTATAGCGCTAGTCTGTGTTCTTAGTATTCATTCATTCCGAGCTTTCCACCGGATCGCCGGGCCTCTGTACCGGTTTCGTTGGGCTTTTGCGAAGATAGGAAAAGGGAACCTGAACTTTCGGGTAAAGCTGAGGTCAAAAGATTACCTTAGTCAGGAGGCGGAGGTGTTTAACGAGATGATAGAAGTTCTTGCTGAAAAATGGGGAAGCATGCAGTTTATCGGCCTGAATGCACTCAAATCAATGGATGGCTTGGAGCAGTCACTGAACATGATGAGCGGAACTAGGGAGGCAAATCAGCATCTTCTGCAAATACACCGTCAGCATCTAGAAACACTTGTGGATCAGACCCGATATTTTCGACTGATTGCGGAAGATAAAGTGGAACAAATAGATACATGTGAAGATGCTATTTAAAATTATGGTCAAACAGTTGCCTGTGTTGCACTGGCTTTTGGATAACATTCCGTTCGCTCGCCAGAACCGAAGAAGGCAGCGTAAGGCTATGACGCTGATCGAGCTGCTTATTGTAATAGGCTTAATGGGGACGCTTATCAGTATTGCGGTGCCAATTTACACTAATTGCCTCCTCAGGGCGAGAAACACCGTGGCTGTTGCAGATATCTATGAGATAGGATTGCAAATCATGGTTTATATGACCGATAGGGGAGAGCATCCTCAAACCTTGGAAGAAGTAGGATGGGGAAAGCGTTCAGATCCTTGGGGAAATTTATACCAATACTTGAGAATCGAAGGTGGGACGGCGAAAGGGAAGGGAGGGATGCGGAAAGACCGGTTTATGGTTCCATTAAATTCCGACTTCGACCTGTATAGCATGGGGAAAGATGGAGAAAGCAAGCAGCCTCTCACAGCCAAGCAAAGCAGGGATGACATCATCCGTGCCAGTAATGGTGGTTACATAGGTTTGGGTTCTAAGTTCTAATCCAGGTTACAGAGCATGAAATTTGAAATAACATTTCTCCGAAGCAAAGTGGCAAGACGCATTTTTATTCTATTCATCTCCTGCGCCCTCGTTCCCATCGCAATCCTGGCAATCCTATCTTTTAGCCAGGTAACAAAACAGCTCAATGAGCAGAGCCAGAGACGACTTCACCAGGCTAGCAAGACTATGGGTCAGAACATTCTTGAACGGCTGTTGATTCTTGAGGTCGAGATGAAGATGATTACTTCCAACCTTAAGGCAGACTCCTACGGTAGCCTCCCCACTCCGTCCGAAGGATTTAATACACACATAAAACAAGAGATCAAGGGTCTTAAGCTTATCACCGATGCTGGCAAGCATATAGACTTCTTTGGTCGTATTCAGAATACGCCTGAATTAACTCCGGGGCAGAAGCAACATATTCTATCCGGTAAGACCGTTGTATCAATCGAGTCTCGTTCAGATAGTTGGGCGGGTATATTTATGAGTAAGAAGCTCAATCCCGAAAGTCCTGGGTATGAAATCCTGTGGGCTGAAATCGACCCCTTGTTTCTTTGGTACATGCAATATGAGAAGACATTGCCGTTCATGACTGAGCTTTGTATTCTGGATCAGTCGAACAATGTGCTCTTTTCATCACTCCCTCTTCCATTATCGCTCCCTGAGGAGGCTGTGCTCAAAATGAGTCATACTTCCTTGGGTCAATTTGAGTGGTCACACGGGGAAGAAGAGTATCTGGCCAGTTTCTGGACTGTCGGCCTCCAGGGCTTATATTCTTCTCCGAATTGGATAGCGGTGCTGAGCGAGCCGAAAGCCTATGTACTCGAACCAATGGCCTACTTCAAAAAAATATTCCTCCTTGTCATCCTTGCTTCTCTGTGGGTGGTATTACTCTTGAGTATCAACCAGATCCGAAGGAGTCTGGTCCCACTCGAAAGGCTTAAGGAGGGAACCCAGCGCATCGCCAGAAGAGATTTCAATAGCCGGGTGACGGTGACAAGTGGCGATGAATTTGAGGAAGTCGCAGCATCGTTCAATACAATGGCCGCCCAGTTGGGTAAACAATTCAAAACACTGACCACGATGGCTGAGATCGACCGGCTAATCCTTTCATCATTAGATACCGTGAAAATCGTAGACACGATACTCACTCATATGCGCGAAGTTTTTCCCTGTGAATGTGTAAGCGTAACCATAGTTAATTCCAACGATTTGAATAAGGCGCAGATCTATGTCGGGGAAAGCAAGTACGAGAATGGAAAACATAGGGAAACAATCGAGCTTAAGCCCGAAGAGTTGCAAAAACTCAGCGATAATCCACATACTTTATTGATAGAACTAGACGAAGTTCTTCCGAGTTATCTAGCACCATTGGCTAGCCGCGGCATCAAATCATTTTTGGTCCTGCCCATTTTCCTCAAACAAAAGTTGTCGGGAATCATTACGCTCGGGTACCTCGAACCACCTGGGCTTACTCAGGAAGACTTGGCCCAAGCCCGTCAATTGACCGACCAAGCAGCGGTGGCCTTTTCGAATGCCCGATTGATCGACGAATTGAACCAGTTTAACTGGGGTACGCTTACGGCCCTAGCTCGGGCCATCGATGCGAAATCTCCATGGACGGCTGGCCACTCCGAACGGGTGACAAAAATAGCATTGCAAATTGGTCAAGTACTTGGGTTCTCCTCAGAAGATATAGACAACCTGCATCGAGGAGGGCTGCTCCACGACATTGGTAAGATCGGCATACCACCCGAGATTCTCGACAAGCCTGGGAAGTTAACCGCCGAAGAGAGACAGCTCATGCAGAAACACGTTCGCTTGGGAGCACGTATATTGGAACCCATCACTGCGTTTGCCGAAGTCATACCCATCGTATTGCAGCATCACGAGCGTTTTGATGGTAGGGGTTATCCTGAAGGTCTCGCTGGAGAAGCCATAAATTTCAATGCCCGTATTTTTGCGGTGGCCGACTACTTTGAAGCCATCACCTCAAAGCGACCCTACCGAAAAGCACTTGAGCGCCAGAGCGCTATTAAGTTCATCAAGCAAAGAGCCGGCAGCGAGTTCGACCCGAAGGTAGTACAGGCCTTCTTGGAGGCCATAATCCAGGAGGAGAGAGAGTAAGATGGTCCGACAATTCAGACGCGTCTATTGGTTTCAGCAAAAATTAATGAATGTCTTTAGTCCAGCTGAAGAGGTCTTTACAATCTGCCTAGTCTTTAGTCTGAAGCATGTTTTAGCTGGAAATTATGTTTTTTTCTGTCGGGAATCTCCGCAGAACATATATAAAGGCAGTTGTTGCAAGCTAAAAATATGGGAGAGACACAAATGAAATCAAAAAAGTTTTTGTTAGCATTCATAATTATCACTGTATTGTTCGGATACAGGTGCGGGAAAAAAAATACTGTCCCGGAAGAACTACTGGGAGTGTGGAAGACCTCGGCACCAAAATACAAGGATTGCTTTCTCGAGTTGACGAAAGTCGCAATTATTTTTAAAACCGCTGAAGGGGAGGACGACTACAATAATATTAAGAGCATAAAAAAAAAGAAAATACCAAATGAAAAATGCATCTTATACACCATCTCTTACCTGGATCGTGAAAGACAAGAATTCAAGTTCCCCATCTACTATGATCTAGCAAATAATGGCGTGATTAGATTTAAGAATCAACCACGAATCTCGTGGACGAAAGAAAAGCGTTAATTGAGGATGAAGCACATAACTAACAAAGGGACCCCTGTAAGAAAGCCATAGTAAACAGGGATTTTGCTTTCCTGAAGAGCATGTTCAAAATAGCGGCGGTGGAACAGCTTGTTTCAAAGCAAGAAGAGAGCGGATACAGTGCAGATGGTCACAATTGGCACATTACCCAGAGATTGCCAGCCCAAAGAACTCATAAGTTGAGGCCGAGAGTGGAGAATAAACCTTAATTTAATTACTCCATATTATTCCGTTTTTCCACTGGAGAATCAGGAGTGAAAGATTCGCCTAACATGAACTGGTCAATTGCCGAGAAAATATTGGCATTTTAATTTCAAATTCATTAGGATATTTTTATGCAAAACAAAGCGATGTTGCAAGATTGGATTTTAAATCATCAGAATCCGGAATATTCTCTTTTATAAAGTTGACACGGGGAATATTGGTTCAAATTTAAAGGAGATAGAACAATGGGTGAAGACTTTGAAAAAGGTTTGTATTCTCCCAAATTAATGGAAGAAATTAGAAACAGATTTTTATATGTCGATTGGGATCCTTATTCCGGAAAACGGATTTACCTTGAAGCTGCTTCGGGCTCGCTAAGGCCAAAATCAGTAATCAAAACGATGGCAAAAGAGACATGCCTGCCTGATCAACAAGGAAGAGCGAATCCGGGATCTGCTCACTCAGTTGAGATTACCGCTAAAGGGATTGAAGACCTCATGATCTTTTTCGGAGCGAAGTCCGGGCAAACCATACCAGGCTGGAGCAGCAGCCACGTGATATATCGCATCACAAACGCGGTTCTCTCCTCCATCCCCGGAACAAATGTTGTTACAACTGGACTAGACCACGCTTCAGTCCGAAGTGCAGTAACGCAGTTTGCCGAGAAGTACGGGAAAGAAGAGCGTATCGCCGAGCCCAATCGAGAAACAGGCTCTGTCGAGCTGGATACAATTTACGAAAAAATTGACAAGGATACCTGTTTTCTGTCTGTCATACACACTTCTAACGTTACCGGTGAAATATATGATGTCAAAGCAATTGTCCAAGAGGCAAGGAAGATAAAGCCTGATCTGTATATCATGGTCGATGGCGTCCAATACTCGCCATCTGATCTCATTGACGTCGAAGAGATTGGAGCAGATGCCTATGTTTTTGCACCTTACAAAAACTATGGCGTTAAGGGATGTGGGTATGCTCATGTTTCAGATAGATTGGCAAAGCTTCCGCATTGGAAATATATTTTTAAGCCTGAAACGAGCTGGGACCTGGGCGGTGTAGAGCATCAATCTTATGCGGCCTGGTCAGCTGTTGTAGACTATTTGTGCTGGCTTGGCGACCATTTCACAGATTCTGCTGATCGGCGTGCACAGGTTGTAGCTGCCATGCAGAGTATAAAGGCACATTCGACAGGCCTTCTATCTACGCTGATTAATGGCACAGATGAAATTGCTGGCTTCAAGGATATGAAGCATGTTGCCGTTTATGGGATGGGAGAGGATCTATCAAGTCGCGCATGTCTTGTCGGGTTTAACCTAGAAGGGATTGAATCAATCAAAGGATGTGAACTTTACAAGGAAAAGCAGATCAGACTTCATGCCCCGGGGCAAGATCCGTTTTTTGCGGCTATGTTGAAACAGCTTGGCATATCAAGCTTTATCAGATTGTCAGCGTGTCATTATAATACGCCGGGGGAGATAGAGTTGTTTCTCAAGGCTACAGCAAGTTTCGCGTAAAAAACATAAATATAGGGAGAAACCATAAATCTATGAGAATAAAAATTTTCACAACTGGCGGTTCAATCGATAAATTCTATTTTCTCATAATTTGACTTACAAAAAAATAGGAGGTGGATGATGTTTCGCAGGGGAATTCTCATTTTTGTTATGCTTTTTGTAATAGCAGGGAGTGTATACGCTCAGAGTCCCGAACCAGGGATGCTTTTCCTGTATCCTGAGCGTATCGTATTGAAGGACGGCGGCTTTTTCAACGCCGAACGGGGGATGATGTTTGTGCCCGTAAATCGGTCTAAGAAAAACAGCGCTGTGATTGTGGTTGAAGTATACCGTTTCAAGAGGTCAAAGAAAGCCAATCCTGAGACACCGCCCATTTTTTATCTGCACGGCGGACCGAGTTTTGGAGGTTTAGAAAGATACCTTGAGAGGCTTGGCACTTTTGAGGAGCAGTGGCTTCCTTTTCTGGACATTTCAGATGTGGTTGTGGTGAGTCAGCGCGGGATTGGACCGTCAAAGCCAACAACGATTATCGAGACGACCACAGAGCCTTTGCCTCCGGATCAACCGTACGATGAAAAAAAAGCGGTTGCGGAATTTCAGCAAGTCCTTGCGAGGGAAAAAGCGATTTGGGAAGAACTGGGTCTCGATTTGTGCGGCTTTACTGTCATCGAAGCGGCAGCAGATGTCAATGATGTTCGAAAAGCGTTGGGGTACAAAAAGGTCATCATATGGGGCGGTAGCTTCGGTTCACACTGGGGTATGACTCTTATGCGCTACTATCCTGAAATTGTAGAACGTGCGATTCTTCGCGGTATGGAAGGTCCAAACCACACCTATGATCATCCCGGTCATTTATGGAATGTCTATAAACGGGTTGCCGAAGAAGCGGAAAATGCGCCTGAGTTGAAGGATTTAATCCCTGAAGGCGGACTGATCGAAGCAATTCAAACAGTAATCAAACGTGTCGAAGAGAAACCTTTCAAAGTGACAGTCACCAATCCAGAGACCAACGAGTCTCAGGATGTCTTGTTTGATGCAGCGTCCATTAAACGATTAGCGAGAGGTTATTCCCGCGGTTTGCCCGCATGGCCAGCCGATGTGATCACTCTTTATAACGGCGATTTCAACAAGGCGGCTGAAAGAGCGGTTCGCAGGTATCAAAATAGCGGAAGAAGTTTCAGAACCGCGAGTTATTGGATGCTCGACTGTGGCTCCGGTATCACACAGGAACGTCTGGCGGAATACAAAGCCGATCCGGCTGTAAAAATTACCGGACTGGGCAGTTGGGATTACATGGTAGGTTGTCCGGTCTGGGGAAGCGACCTGGGCGATGAATTCCGTCAAAACTTCGAAACCGATATCCCGACCGTCATTGTTCAAGGAACCTGGGACACATCTACTCCATATGAGAATGCGCTCGAACTGGCTCCTTATTTTAAAAATAGCAAGTTTATTCCTGTGATTGGGGGACCCCATGGGGCCATCAGAGCAGCTCTGAGAGTCTCAGAGAAATTTCGCAAAGGGATCATGCACTTTGCAGCTACCGGGGATATGTCCGACCTGCCAGATAAGGTGGAAATGCCACCTGTTAAATGGATTGTTCCAGAGTTTGCGAAAAAAACAAAAACAAGTATTTTCAGCGAGTTACCACAACGCTGAATTTTTAAACATTGAGGTGCCCGGAAAGTCTATACCTAAAGCTATTCGTGGTTGCATGCAGATGGCAAGCCTAGGAGAGGAAGCCAGGAAAATTGGATTTGAGATTGTTCAAGTTACCTGAATTCCAACCTTTAGTGACTGGAATGTGACTGTTACCGCTGATTTACAATATTAGTCTGATAGAGTAATATTATTCAATGCGGAGCGCCTGTAGCTCAGGGGATAGAGCGACGGATTCCGGATCCGTAGGTCGCAGGTTCGATTCCTGTCAGGCGTACCAGCTTTCCTCTGGAAAGTCCTCACTTTCATTTAGGCATCCGTATCCATAATTAAGCAGGTTAAGGAATTTTTTGTGACGTGAGGAGAGATCTATAATTATTAACATGATGTAATTATTGAAGAATTTAGATACGACATAATATGGTATTGAAAACTTGAGAGAGGCTTTACAGCTTTTTCTTTTAAACGGATAACTCCTCAGTCTTATCACATAATCCTGCGCGTATTTCAGAATGCAGGTTAGATTAAATAATTCACATTATCAAAGCCTGGCCCTAATTTTTCCGGAAAAACATTTGACTTGATAATTGCTCTTCGGTAAACTTGCCCCGAATCCAACAGTCAGATTCTAGAGACTGTGAAAACAGAGACGACAATGAGTTTTAAACGAAGGGGCAACTCAAAGATGATCGGCGTTTTTGCAAAGGAGGAACCATGTCCAAGTTAAGATTTTTACTGTTTCTTATCCTGATTGTATCTGTTGTGCCGTTCTCTGCTGAAAATAACAACTGGCCGTGTTTTCATGGGCCAAAACGCGATAACCTGGCGACCGAGGCAGGGCTCATGCAGGCCTGGCCGCAAGATGGCCCGGAATTACTATGGACCGCTTCCGGTATCGGACACGGATACAGCGCAGTTTCGATAGCGGATAATCGTATATTTACTGCCGGGATGATCGACAAACAGACATATGTAATAGCTCTGGATATGTCGGGCAAAAAGCTGTGGCAAAAGCTTAACGGGCAGTCCTGGGAAGCTGCCGAATATCAAACCTGGGCAGTGCCCTATGCGGGAGCAAGGGGGACACCGACGGTGGACGGCGACACTGTTTACCACCTCTCCGAGCTGGGAAGGCTGACGGCATTCGATGTCCGGACGGGCGATGAACGATGGCACATCGATATAATGGAGACATTCAAAGCAGAGCGGCCGGAATATGGATACAGTGAATCCGTACTGATTCACGGGGACGCCCTTATCTGCAGTCCGGCCGGCGAAGAGGGCTACATCGTTGCACTGGAGAAGGGGACGGGACGCACTTTGTGGGCCAACACCGATATCAAGGATCCCGTCGGGAACTGCTCGGCAGTTATTGCAAGCATTGATGATCACCAGCAGCTCATCACTCTGAGCGCAACGCGCATCTTAAGTTTTGATCCAAATGATGGACGCTTGCTTTGGGACTACCCGTTCGCAAATAAACGGGAAAATAATGTGGCTGATATCGTTGTCAGTAACGGCCTAGTCTATGCCTCCACTGGTTACGGCAAAGGCAGTATTTTATTGCAGCCTAAGCGGCAGGCCGATAGGAAGTTTTCCGTTAAACCGATATGGACAAGCGAGCTCCTGGACAACCATCACGGAGGAGTGCTGCTTGTGGATGGTTTTCTCTACGGCGCCGGCCATGAGGCCCGCGGTTGGTTCTGTCTGGATTTCAAAACCGGAGCCAAACGGTGGCAGACTCGAGGCAAAGGATCGCCGACCTATGCGGACGGACATCTTTACTGTCTTGACGAAAGAGGGACGATGGCACTGGTGAAGGTGACTCCTGAGAAGTGGGACCAGGTCAGTTCATTCCGTCTGCCGCAAGGAGGCAAGGGGCTCCATTGGGCTCATCCGGTTGTTTGCGGAGGACGGCTTTATGTGCGTCATTCAGACGAGCTCTATGTCTACGATATCCGAAAAGATTGATTTTCGGACAGGCACATCTTATGCCGGATAGCCCACCGTCTGGGCGAAGAGCACGCGCTGGGCAGGCCGCAGCTTAAACTCTTTGGCCGTGTTTTTCTTATTGCAATTATGAAACCAGGCGGCCAAACCCTGTGAAGCGGCAAACAGATAAACATTTCCGGCGATCAGACCCGTGGCCACGTAATAATAGGACTTTTGTACTTCCGGATCCTTCAGGCCCGGTTCCTGAAACGGGGCTTCTTTGTATTTTGCGATATCGGCGACATAGAAGATATTGACCGGAGCCGACACCGCCGTCCGCCTGCCTGATCTTGACCGAAAGTCCCCGGTAACAACAGGAATCAGCCGATGAGAGACCGCCTCATAGAGGTAAACTCCTTCGGACAGGGCGATGTACAGGTCGATCTCCTGGGAATTGCTAGCCGATGCAGCTGTTCTGCCTGATCGTCCGCGCAATGTCTCTTCCACCCGATTGACACCAAATGCCGCCCAGAGAAGATTCGAGAGCATTTGCGGTGGGAGTTTCTCCGCACTGACATTACGGTTGGTCCTTCTTTCCTTCAGGGCCGCTAGGACGGACTTGCCGCCGTCTGTCTCCGGTTTAACAAGCGTGATCGGTTCTAAGACAGGGTTTGAAGATGTCCCGACATTCTGCGTCATGCCGGCTGCAGCACCGGCCAGAACGGTATACGCCGGTACAGCCTTTAAAAATGTTCTGCGTTTCATTTTATTCTCCCTTCAAACCTAAGGTTTCGTATTTAAAAACACACTTGCTACATCATACCATACCAAAAGAAAGATATTAACTAATTGGAATGCCCAAAGCCCTGGCTTACCGAATCTGAATAAGACAACTCTAGAATTTCTTGTTTAACCAATGAAGCCGAGCCTCATTCCTCGATAATCAATCCTCCCAGCTTCCCCTGTCCCCAGGGGTGAGATTGCGTCGCATAAGTGTGTTTATCAACTCTCTCCCAGGGGTAGAGCCACTTTCAAATTTCTTCCCGCATTATCTCAGAGAATATTTGACGACGTACATTATGGATCTTTCTCCGTGTGAATAATATGTAAAAGTTCTTCTTTATTTTCAGGCTCGCTTTTTGTATTTTTAGTTAGAATATCAACTTTATAATTCAGGTATTGACAGATAATTTTTTTTCTGCTATAACCAATTATATTGGTTATATAACCAATATAATTGGTTGGAGGCTATTTATGTTAAAAGCTTTATTTGGTTCAGAAAGAAGAGGAAAAATTCTTTTGTATATATATACAAACGGAGAATCGTATCCTACGGAAATAGCTAAAACTTTTAAATATTACTTAAATTCTATTCAAAATCAAATGCTAAATTTAGAAAAAGAGGGGATTCTTTATAGCAAGCTCAAAGGTAAAATAAGATTATTTGGATTAAATCCAAGGTACCCGTTTAAAAAGGAACTAGAATCACTATTTGAAAAAATTCTGAAGTTTATTCCTGAAGAAGAAAAAGAAAAGTTTTATTTTCGAAGATTAAGACCTCGTAGAACGGGAAAATCTCTATAAGATAAAATGCTATGCGAATAAAAGGATTATCTTTAAAAAATTTTGCAATAGTAATTTCTGATTATTTTAGAAAAAATGGAATTGAAGTTATACTTACTGGTGGGGCATGTGTTGTCATTTATACAGATAATAAATATATGTCTTATGATTTAGATTTTGTATTAATTTCTTATGATAGACAAAAAGAAGTAAAACAACTACTAATAGATATTGGATTTTATGAAGAAGGAAGGTATTATAAACACAGTGATAGTGAATATTTTATAGATTTTGTTTCCCCTCCGCTTTCAGTTGGGGAAGAACCCGTGAAGGAAATTTCTGAGATAAAAAAGGGAAAACTTAAATTAAAACTACTGTCTCCTACAGATTGTGTTAAGGACCGTTTGGCTGCTTTTTATTATTGGAATGATAGACAGGCTTTGGAACAGGCAGTTTTAGTTTGTAAGGATAATAAAGTTGATTTATCAGAAGTTGAAAGATGGTCAGCAAATGAAGAAAAGAGTAGTGAATTTAAAAGATTTAAAAAGATGTTAACAGAAGCTGTAAAATAATATTTTTTTTGTCTTGTTGTATCTTAATTGGCTCTTATTCAGATAATGAACTGACTTAACATAATGGATGTTCTTTCCATCTTTTAAACACTAAAGGAGAAGATGATAAATGGAAATAAGGTCCTGGTTCGGTCTTTCGCCCCATAAGATACCTATTGCAGGAAAGCAGGGCACCATGGCCGTGCTGGCTGAGCTGAAGAGTTAGAAATTACCCCTTGTTTGTTTCATTCCACGCTTTTACCCCACAACGAGAATTATAAAGATAAGTTGTTCGGTTAATCTTGATACTTAAAGGAAACCTTTACTTTAGTCCGAAAAGCTGTGACCTTTCCATCTTCAACCTTCATATCAAAATCAACTGCTTCTGCAACTCTCAAATCTTTAAGGGTTTTTCGAGCTGTTTCGATGGCGTTTGTTGCAGCCTCTTCCCAAGATTTGGGACTTGTACCTATAAGTTCTATTACTTTGTACGTGCTATCCATAATTTACCTCCTTTTAAAAATCCAAGTTGAATGAAACATATACGGAGAGAACTGTAAAACGTTCAATTGTATTTGTCAATTTTAATATGCTAATTTTTTCCCAACTACTTTTTATATCCTCCTATCAGCAAATTTATGTGAGTTAAGCAAAGCCTGGATGTGGGATGTCGACCGAAGCATTTTAGCAGTAAGTATATTAATATATAAAAAAAGTAAATTTTCCTCCTTTAGCACAAAAAGCAAATATATCCCTGCCGCTTGACAACTGATTTTATGATTTATATCCTAAGATTAATTATTAGGCAAATTGAGTAAATATAGATATTTTAATCCATGAGGAGATAAGGAAATGAAAAAAGGACTTTTTACTATTTCTATTTTTGTGAGTATCCTGGGATTAAGTTTTTTATCCCTGGCGCAATTCACCCAGGATGAACTTGCAGAGAGAGCAAAATGGGAAGTACTCCTAAGGAAGGGCAAGGTCATTAAAAGTCAAAAATTAGGCCAGGGAGTAACAAAACCGAGAAGGCTTTTCTTGAAAAAAGAAGATTTAGAGGGAAGCGGTGTTTGGAAAAGCCCCAGTGGAACAGATGCAGGAATGTTTGATAAATGGGAGGCTGAAGTTGCTGCCTACAGATTGGATAAACTCCTGGGATTAGGCATGGTTCCACCTACTGTCGAGAGAAGATACCGGGGAAGAAAGGGGTCTTTTCAGTTATATGTTACACTTGCGCTCAGCGAGCAAAAGAGATTTAAAGAGAATATTCCAATTCCGCCTGATAAAGCCGAGTATTTAGAAAAAATGATATTTCTAGCAAGGGCTTTTGACAGCCTGATTGCCAACACTGACCGCAGCCAGCAAAATATTCGTTATACCGAAGACTGGCGTTTGATTCTTATCGACCATTCACGTTCTTTTCGTACTTCGAGAAGACACACAGATAAATTAATTTATGGTAAATACGGACAAAAGAGCAAGTTGCGCTTTCTGAAGCTTCCTCGTGCGTTTGTTGAAAAGATCAGAGCTTTGAGCTACGGTAAAATTAGAAGTGTTGTAGGCAACTATTTGACATCGACAGAAATCGAAGCTGTTCTAACCCGAAGAATACTCCTTTTAAAAGAGATAGATGAGATGATAAACGAGAGAGGGGAAGAAGACGTTTTGTATTAGTATCTACTGTTTGATTTAAATAAATATTCAGTTCAGGAGTGCCAGCTCACTCCCGGATTTTTCTCTAAATATAAATCCCCTAAGGTTTAATAAAGCAGGATTATTACCTTTTTTTTATATGAATGCTTCCTCCGGAAGTGCGCAAGTACAATTCCGGGCCCCCACCGTTCATTTTTGCCTTGAGTGACGTCTTTTTAATTTCACCCTGGATTGTGACAGGATACTCGGTGTAAACCCGGCCGCCGCTTGCTCTTGCATCTACATTTACACCAACACCTTCTGCCATGTAAACAGTAATGCCTCCTCCTGAGGTTTTAAGGCTGCATCCGGATTTGGGCTGTTTGGAAATATAAGCTGAAACACTTCCTCCTGAAGTCGTAGCCTTAATTGCACCCATAACTTCTTCGACCTTAATGCTTCCGCCAGAAGTGTTTGCGTCAACTTTACCTTTTGCTCTAGTAATTTTTATGCTTCCTCCAGAAGTATAAGCAGTTACATCACCCTCCACTTCACCGATTGTAATGCTTCCTCCTGAAGTTTTTATATCCGCTGTCTCGGTACAGCTTAGAAGCTTTATACTGCCGCCAGAAGTTCTGCCCCAGATCGGTCCCTGTATGCGGTTGAAATGCAGGCTGCCACCTGAAGTTTTGCTTTGGACCTTTCCTTTAAGGTCGTCGATTGAGATACTTCCACCTTTTGTTTTAAGATCGACGTTAAATTCTTGGGGAACAGAAATGAGAAACTTGACCCTGAGATATTTGCCAATATTATTAAATAAATTTTCCAGCCCACTCCGGTCATATTCTCCCTTAACATATACAGTATTACCATCCTGGCGGAAGTCAAATTTTAAGTCTTCCAGAAAACTCTTTGCTCTTTTTGAGCTTGTTGTTCTAATTTTACGTACAACTTCGATTTTTAGGGTGTTTTTTCCCCCGGTTTTGACTTCAATAGAACCAATGTCTGTTTCAAGAATTAGCTGCCCTCCTGGTTTGACATGGAACGATTTGTTAATGTTGTTTTCGATCTCTCCTGAAACTTGAGCAGTTAAAAATAAAGCAAAAGCAGCAAGAAAGATAAATGAAAATTGGATTTTTCGGGACATATTTTTCATGGTTTACTCCTTTAAAAGATTTTTTACACTCTTGAATCCATTTTTTCTTTAATTCATAGAGTTCTAGTAGTTATCATTATAATAAGACGCATATTTTCTTAAAAAGGTTCGTTTTTTCTGTAATTTTTTTTTATTTATAAAAAGCCAGTTCCAAAAGAATGGAAGAACCGATTCAAGATTAGATCTATCTCTACAATTTGTCAAAACAGTAAATACTTATTATTTATTGATGCAATTCATAAAAAAACTATAAAATAAAAACACATGTGGAGGAAATTCCTTTTTTGGATAACAATAATTCGTTCTTTAAAACATATGACTAAAAAATTTTATTGCCAGGCTCGTTTTCTTTTTTTCTGTTGTTTGAGTCAGGAGGCTTCCATCTTATCGGATGTCACTGAGAAAATAGGGGAGGAAAAAAATGAAAGGGAAAAAATATTTACTGATAATGCCGCTGTTATTGGGATTCTTTTTACTCAACTTAACAGCTATTTCACTTAATGGGGATTCGTCTGTTAAAGTCTGGGAGGAAGCCCTGGTCATTCCAACCTATAGAATAGGGAAGCCTGATTTAAATCCGATTTTTTATACTGGCAGAGCATACCAGGGAGCAAAAGGTCCTGTTTACCCTTATCCTTTGCTTGATAAAATTACAGATATCAGGGAGGAAAAAGCCTATAAAGCCCTCTATCTTGAAAACGATTATGTAAAGATTTGTGTTTTGCCGGAGATAGGCGGCCGGATATTTTCTGCTTTAGACAAAACAAATAATTATGATTTCTTTTATTGCCAGCATGTCATCAAGCCAGCTCTAATCGGGATGCTTGGCGCCTGGATTTCTGGGGGTGTGGAGTGGAATTTCCCTCATCACCATAGAGCCACAGGTTTTATGAATATTGATTACACGCTTACCGAAAATGCAGATGGCAGTAAGACTATCTGGGTAGGGGAGATTGAGCTTCGGCACCGGATGAAATGGATAATTGGATTAACCCTCCATCCAGACCGGTCTTATATTGAAGCTACGATAAAACTTTTTAACCGTACCCCTTTTTCCCATTCGTTTTTGTGCTGGGCAAATGTTGCTGTTCATGCAAATTTAGACTATCAAATTATCTTTCCTCCGAGTACAGAATTCGCCACATACCATGGGAAAAATCAGTTTTCACACTGGCCAGTTTCTTATGACGTTTTTAATCGAGTGGATTACACAAAAGGCGTGGATGTAAGCTGGTGGAAGAATCATCCGGAACCAACCTCCTTTTTTGCCTGGAACTGCAAAGAGGACTTTTTGGCAGGATATGATCATGGAAAAGAGGCAGGTGTTGTCCACTTTGCCGACCACAACATTGTTCCTGGTAAAAAATTATGGACATGGGGGACTGGTGAAAGAGGTAAAGTATGGGAGAAGATCCTGACTGAAACTGATGGCCCCTATATTGAACTTATGGTTGGGGCATACTCTGATAACCAGCCTGACTACAGCTGGCTTCAGCCTTATGAGGTAAGGACTGTTAAGCAATACTGGTATCCGATCAGACAGATTGGTGGAGTTAAAAACGCAAATCTTAAGGCTGCCTGTAATTTAGAAATCACCTCTAAAAAAAGGGCTAAAATAGGATTTAATACAACCAGTGGATACAAAGGAGCAAGAGCGGTTCTAAAATCAAGGAAAAAAGTTTTTTTTGAGCAAAAAATAGATATCTCTCCGGAGAGACCCTTTTGGAAAGAAGTCGGTCTTCCTGAGGATGTGGATGAGGAAAATCTTGAGCTTTTGCTTTTTTCACCGGCTAACAAGATATTGATCAGTTATAACCCTAAGAAAAAAGAAAGAGTTACTAAACCTGAACCTGTCAAGCCTCCTCAGCCACCAGAAAAGATAAAAACAGTCGAAGAGCTTTATCTTGCCGGATTGCGGCTGGAGCAGTTTTATAATCCGGTGCTTGAGCCTTATCCCTATTATGAAGAAGCATTAAAGAGAGACCCAGATAATTCCATTGTTAACACAGCCCTCGCTATCCTTTATTTAAAGAGGGGAATGTTTAAAGAGGCAGAGGATAAACTGAACCGGGCTCTGAGTGGCATCACAAATAATTATACTAGCCCCAAGAATGGAGAGGCCTATTATTATCTGGGAGTGGCGCTTCGTGCTCAGGGGAAGGATCACGAGGCTTTTGAAACTTTTTATAAGGCGACATGGAGTAAAGCCTGGGGAGCAGCAGGTTATTATTCTCTGGCGGAGCTTTCCTGCCAGAAAAGAGATTTTTCAAAAGCCCTGAACTTTTTGAACAGGTCTCTCTTATTAAATGCGTTGAACACAAAGGCACAGAACTTTAAAGCTGCTGTACTCAGGAGATTAGGGCGACTTGAAGATGCAGAAAAAGTCGCCCTCGAGGTTTTAACATTTGATCCCCTGGATTTCTGGGCGGCGAATGAGCTCTTTCTTGTAAAAACCGCAAAAGGTTTAAAAAGTGAAGCTGTAAAAGTGAAAAAAATCTTAGAAATTAAGCAAAGAGATTCTGTTCAGTCTTACCTTGAATTGGCTGTTGACTACGGCAATTGTGGTTTGTTGGATGAAGCCATAAGAGTTCTTTCAGAGGCCGTTGAGCCGGATAGGAAAAGTCTTTCGGCTTATCCGATGCTTTACTATTATTTAGGATATTATCTGGAGAAAAAAGGAGAGATGGATAAAGCTCTGGAATATTATAAACTGGCAAGCAAAATGCCTCCTGATTACTGTTTTCCATTCCGCGCGGAGTCAATTGATGTGCTGAATGTTGCTCAAAAGAACAACCCTGTTGATGCTTGTGCGCCTTATTACCTTGGCAACCTCCTTTATGATATTCAGCCTCAACGGGCAATCAAGGAATGGGAGAAGTCAAGAATTCTGGATAAATCCTTCTCCATTGTTCACAGGAACCTTGGGCTTGCTTATGCCCGTGTTGAAAATGATGTATCAAAGGCTATAACAAGCTTAGAAGAGGCTGTCGCCTGCAATAGAGAAGAACCAAGGTTCTATTTAGAATTGGACCTTCTTTATGAAACTGGAGGGATTTCTGCGGCGAAAAGGCTGGCGGTGTTAGAGAAAAATCAAAATATTGTCCTTCAGCGGGATTATGCTCTTTCCCGTGAAATTACACTTTTTGTTCAACTGGGGAAGTATGAAGAGGCTATAAATTTGCTTAAAAGTTTTCATTTTCATGTCTGGGAAGGGGGAGGACGAATTCACAATGTTTATGTTGACGCGTATTTATTAAGAGGGCAGGAGTATTTTACTGCAACGAGATACAGGCAGGCACTCAAAGATTTTAAAGCAGCTCTTGAGTATCCGGAGAATTTGGAAGTTGGGCGGCCCTCTCGTGGAGGCAGGGCTTCTCAGGTCTATTATTTTATCGGAACTGTTTATGAAGTCTTAGGCGATACCAGGAAGGCAAAAGAGTTTTATGAAAAATCTGTGGCTTTAAAGCATAGCTGGTCACAAATTTGTTATTTTCAAGGATTGGCTTTTAAAAAGCTTGGACGGGAAGAGGAAGCTAACAAGATGTTTGATGGATTGATTCAATCTGGAGAAGAGAGACTCAGAGCCACCCGTTCGATGGATTATTTTGCCAAATTTGGTGAGAGACAATCGGTTATGGTCCGGAGAGCCAATGCTTTTTACCTCTTGGGATTAGGTTATCAGGGAAAAGGGGAGTTAGAGAAAGCAAAGAATGAATATAAAAAAGCTTTAGAATTGAACATCAACCATGTCTGGGCTAAGCACCAACTGGCCCAACTGAACAGATGAATTAGGCGGGTTTGATTTATCAAACCCACCCATGTTGAATAAATTACTTACTGACAAATAACCAGTTATATGGGCTTGATGAGTCAAGCCCCTATTTGAGATGAATAAAAAGTAAAATATATTGAACAGGTCTGTTGTTTATGTTAGATATAGCTATTCTGCTGGCGGAAATGAAAAAAGTTCTTTCTGTTTTTATAATTCTTTTTATATCTTCTCTTCCGGTCTTTAGTCAGGTCAAAATCAAGGAAACTTTTGCATCAAAAATTGATAAGCCTATTAAAGTGGATGGTTTTTTAAACGAATCGGTTTGGGAGGAAGTTCCGGAAGCGGGAGGTTTTATTCAATTTGAGCCAGAGAGAGGAAAACCTGCCTCAGCAACTATTATAGTAAAAGTACTTTATGATGAGAAATTCATATATTTTGGATTTTTCTGTTATGACGCGCAACCTGAAAAAATTGCAGCTCAGATTAATAAAAGGGATGCTGAACTGCATGATGATGATGCCGTTATAGTATTTCTTGATACATTTCACGACAAAAGAAACTGCTATTTTTTTATGACTAATCTACTGGGCACTCAGCACGATGGCCGGATAACGGAAAATGGGCGCACAAGCGAAACAACGTGGGATGGAATCTGGAAATCTGCCTGCCAGAAGATTGCTTCTGGCTGGAGTGCTGAGATTGCGGTTGACTTTAGTTGTATAAAGTATGAGCCAGGAGAAAACAAGTCCTGGGGTCTCAGCTTAGGCAGATTTATTCCAAGAATTCTCGAACAAAGCTTCTGGACCGGCCCGCTTGAGTCTACCCAAAAAGTCTCTCAATTCGGCATTCTAAAGGGACTTGACCTAAAAAAATCCGAGAAAAAAACCCAGCTAATTCCTCATATTATCTCAAAGCTTGAAGAGGGAGAAAAATCAGAATTTGAAGCCGGGCTTGATGCACGTTATGCTTTCAGTCAGATGATTTCAGGAAATTTAACCATAAACCCTGACTTTGCCACTGTAGAAGCTGACCAGGAGAGGATCAATTTAACCCGTTTTGAACTTAGCCTAACAGAGAAGAGAAATTTCTTCCTGGAAGGATCTGAGATTTATCGGCAGCGTATTAGTTTGTTTTATTCCAGGAGAATTTCCGATATTTATGGAGGAGTTAAGCTTTATGGAAAGTCAGGTGGATATGAGTTTTCAGGTTTAAGCGCTCAGACAAAAAAAGGAGATGAAGAATCAGCCAATTTTACTATCTTTCGTCTTAAAAAAGATATCATGAAGTCTTCAACAATTGGATTCCTGGCTGCCAATAAATTAATAGGAGGGAAAAACAAGGGGACTGCCGGAATAGATACCTCTCTCTATTTTAGCGATACTTTTAAATTTACCGGTCAATTTGCCATGAGCTATGGTGACCGCAATACAGGCAATATTGCTTTTTTCCTCCGGCCGAGCTACGATTCAGCGACTTTTCACATCCATCTCCGTTACACTCAGTTAGGAAGAAATTTTCGTGATAATGCCAACGAGGTGGGCTTTATCAGTGACGACAACCGCCGCGAATTCGATTCAGCTGTAAGTAAGACTTTTTGGATAAAAAAATGGGGCTTTGATCGGATTGAATACTTTTCAAACTATAATATCTACTGGGGATTGGGCGGTAATTTACGGAGCTGGAAAGTCGACCAGGAACTTACGTTTGATTTGCAGAATAAATTTTCCTTAGATATCGAACACACCCAGGAATTTAAGGGGCAGGATAACGAGTTTTTTGAAAAAAACTTCAGAAATCATGAAACTCAATTTGAGCTGGGTTATAACAAAAGGGAATGGCAGCAAGCCAGTGTCACTTATGGCATCGGCCGTAATTTTGATTTAGATTTTCAATTAGTTGAGGGCAGCTTAAATTATAAAATTACCCGGGATTTATCCTTCCAGTACTCTTTAACCCGCTTGATTCTCGATCCTGATCCTGAGGGAGAAAGCACCTGGATCCATGTCTTTCGGGCTACAAACTATTTCACGAACGATCTCTTTATTAAAGTCTTCTATCAGATAAATTCTTCAATAGACAAGAAGAATATTCAGGTTCTGTTTGTCTACCGTTTTCAGCCTCCTTTTGGCTTTATTCAACTTGCTTACCAGAAGGGGACAGCAAGATTTGGAGAAGCCGGGACCCAGGGTCATACTTTATTTCTGAAATTAACTTACATGTTTTGATATAAAAAAGACGGAGCCTGCACTTTAAAATAGGAACTTTTCGTCAAAAAAATTGTTTATGTGAAGATTATAATTAAAGTGAAGATTAAAAAGAAAAAATTGAAATTTTGTTTAAGAAATGATAGATACTCTTTCTCACGGGAATAATATGAAAAGAATTACAATCCTTTGTTTGTTATTTATTTTGTTGCCACTCCATGTTTTCAGCCAGAGAGAAGAAAAAAAGATATTCGTTCTAAAAACAGATAATCCAATTGAGGTTGATGGTTTTCTGAATGAACCTATATGGAAAAAAGCGTATGAAGCCAATGAGCTCTTTCAGACACAATCGGAAAGAAAAAGTTCTTCCTTAATAAGCACAAAAGTAAAAATCCTTTATGATGATAATTTTATTTATTTCGGATTCTCCTGTTACGACTCTAAACCTGAGGAAATCGCGGCGCTATTGAAAGTAAGAGATGATGATTTAAGAGATGATGATTCAGTGTACATATTGATCGAAACGAGTCAGGATACCGATATATATTATTATTTTGGAACAAACCTTATTGGGACACAGTTTGATGGCATAATTACAATTGATGGCCGAACAGCTAATCCAGACTGGAATGGCATCTGGAAATCAGCGGGTCAGAAGACAGATTTTGGATGGAGTGCGGAGGCTGCTATTGACCTGAGAAGCTTGAAATATGAATCTGGAAAAGATAAAAGCCTGGGTTTAAGTTTATCCAGAATAGTGCCGCGGATGTTAGAAAGCAGCTTTTGGACAGGCCCTCTTGATCCCGCTTTTAAAGTTGCCCAACTTGGGAGGTTAAAAAGGATTAATCTTGCAAAAGCAGAAAGTAAAATCAAAATCACTCCTCATATTATTAACACTTCAGAAGAGGGGACTAAATCAGAATATGGAGGGGGGCTTGATGTCCGCTATGATTTCAGCCAGATGGTTTCAAGTCACCTAGCCATATATCCAGACTTTGCCACTGTAGAAGCTGACCAGGAACTGATCAATTTAACTCCTTTTGATTTGTATGTCCCTGAAAAAAGAGATTTTTTTCTTGAAGGATCTGATATCTACAACCAAAAGATCAGATTATTCTATTCTAAAAGAATTCCTGACATATATGGGGGATTAAAGCTTAATGGAAGGGCAGGTGGATTTGAATTATCAGGGATGAGCGCTCAAGCGATGGAAGATGAGTACACAGGTGAAGGTGAAGCCAATTTTTCGGTATTTCGCCTTAAACAGAATGTGACAAAGTCCTCGTCCATTGGCTTCCTGGCTGCAAACAGGCTAATCGATGGGAAAAATATAGGAACAGCAGGAATCGATACATTGTTCCAATTTGCCGATACTTTTAGCGTTATGGGGCAGTTTGCCGTGAGCTATGGAGATTATAAAAAGGAGAATATTGCTTTTTTCCTTCGCCCAAGTTTCGACTCGGAAACCTTCCATATTCATGCTGGCTATACTCATTTAGGCGAGAGATTTGGAGATAATGTTAATAGAGTTGGTTTTATCAAGGATGATAACCGGAGGGAAGTAGATACTGGAATAGGTATAGCATTTGTAAAAGATAAAGGAGACATTGAGGAGTTTAGATTTGATTCAAACTATAATGTCTACTTTGGGATGGATGGAGCTCTGCGAGGCTGGCGGGTTGATGGAGGGCTTACGTGTGATTTTAAGAATAAGTTTACTTTTTTTGCCCAGCGTGCTCAGGAATATTACGCTCAGGATGTCGAGATTCCTCTAATATCTGGAGAGGATTACAGAAATCATGAGACAAAATTAGGAATAGCTTTTAACAGGAAGGAATGGGAGTTAGCCATTCTTTCGTTTACATTTGGACAAAGTTTTGGTCATAGTTTCAGTTTGCTCGGAATTAGTAAAAATTTACAGGTGAGTAGAAATCTTGCCGTTGAGTATGAGCTGGGCCGCGCATATTTTGGGTACGGACGCTTTTACAGAAACCAGTTCGTTCATGCGCTCAGAGCCACAAATTATATTACCGAGAATCTTATGTTAAAGCTCTTTTATCAAGCAAATACACGCCCAGATAATCATAAAGTGACTTTTGAAGTACTGTTTTCTTACCGCTTCCTTCCGCCTTCAGGTTTCTTACAGGTGGCCTATCGTGTAGGCGACCCCAGGTTTGGAATGAATGATGAATCTAAAGAAAATACAATGTATCTGAAGATGGGCTATTCGTTTTAGATTTAAAGGAGGATAAATCTATATGGATAAAAAAGAAGCTTTGGAAAAGATTGCTAAAAGATTACGCATCCATTCCTTAAGGATGACCACTAAAGCTGGGTCAGGTCATCCGACGACCTGTTTATCCATGGCAGAGTTAATCACATGTTTGTTCTTTGATGAGATGAAGTATAATCCCGAGAATCCGGATGATTGGGCAAATGACGAATTAGTTCTTTCAAAAGGGCATGCAGCCCCAATTTTATGGGCAGCTTATGCTGAAGCCGGAATTATCTCTGAAAGAAGCTTAATGAGTTTAAGAAAGATAACAAGTGTGCTTGAAGGTCATCCTACGCCGAGGATGAAGTGGGTAAAGGCAGCAACCGGCTCCCTGGGGCAGGGACTTTCAGCTGGAGTAGGAATGGCTATAGCCATGAAACTGGGAAAATCCCCTGGAAGAGTTTTTGTGCTGAGTGGTGATGCAGAATGCGCGGAAGGTGCGGTATGGGAAGCCTGCAATACAGCTTCTTATCTGAAGCTTGATAATATCTGTATAATTGTGGACATAAATCGGTTAGGTCAGTCTGGGGAAACAATGCACGGGCATGATATCAAGGCTTATAAGAGAAAGTTTAAGGCATTTGGCTGGGAAACCATTCCAATCAATGGGCATAAGATCAATGAAGTTTTAAAAGCTTTAAATAAAGCAAGAGAGAATACCAAGCCCACCGCGATATTGGCCAGGACGATTAAAGGGAAAGGAGTGTCTTTTACTGAAGATAAAAACGGCTGGCATGGTAAGCCCTTAAAAGAGGAGGACCTGAAAAGAGCTCTTAAAGAGCTGGGTCCCATGCCTTCAATCGATGCAAAAAAATATGTTCATAAGCCAAAAAAGAAAAAAAGCCATCATCTTGTCAAAAAATATAATTTTAAAAAAAATACATATAAAGAAAAAACTGCTACCAGACGGGCTTACGGTAATGCTCTTTTGAATCTTGCCAAAATAAATGAGGCTGTAGTGGCCCTTGATGGAGACGTAAAGAATTCTACATATGCTGAAGATTTTTTTGAATCCTTTCCAAAAAGAGCATTTCAGATCTATATTGCGGAACAAAACATGGCTGGAATCGGAATTGGCATGTCTGCTAAGGGCTATCTTCCTTTTATTGCAACATTTTCTGCATTCCTCACCAGAGCCCATGACCAAATCAGGATGGCTTCATATTCCTTCTCGAATATAAAATTTGTAGGCTCACATACAGGTGTGAGCATAGGAGCGGATGGCCCTTCACAGATGGGTCTTGAGGATTTAGCTATGTTTCGGTCAATTCCAGGATGTGCTGTACTATGTCCCAGTGATGCCTATTCAACAGAGGCCTGTGTGGAATCTTTAGCCAGGCATAAGGGTCTTTCTTATTTAAGAACAGCCCGACCTCCAACTCCTCTCATATACAGCAAAGATGAGAAGTTTCCAATAGGAGGCTCAAAAGTAATCAAACGAAGTAAAAATGATACGGCTGCGGTTATTACAGCAGGGATAACAGTCCCTGAAGCATTAAAGGCTTATGATGAGCTGAAGAAGGAGCATATATCAATTCGGATTATTGATGCCTATTCTATTCAGCCTATTGATAAAGGCAATATTTTAAAAGAGGTAGAAAAGGCAGGGAAAAAAGTTGTTGTTGTTGAAGACCACTTCGTAAGCGGTGGTTTAGGTGATGCAGTGGCTGGAGCTTTAAGCGGGAAAGCAGAGATTGTCCATCTTGCGGTAAAAGACCTGCCGCGTTCAGGAGAACCAGAGGAATTGCTGGATAAATATGGGATAAATGCCAGGCATATAAAAAATGCAGTCAAAGAGCTGCTCAGGAGCTAGAATAGTATTAAGAATGATTCTATTCCATTTTATAAAGATAAAAAAAAATTATCTAAAACTTTTATTCATTCTTCTCTTTTTTTTTAAAATCCCAATCCTTCCTGCTGAAAGTTCCAGGCAGTATGAACAGGGGAGAATTTTAAACGTTAAGGGTTTTTTAGAGGAATACAAAGGAAAACCTCAGATCGTTGTTTTCTGCCGGAGTCAGATCGAGGTGGAGAGTTTATAAAATGGAAGCTGGAAATCTCCTCTTTTATTTTTTCATAATTTTCACTTCTGCCAAAATCATGGGGGAAATCTGCGTCCGGCTAAGGATGCCTCCTATCATAGGGGAATTGATGGCAGGTGTTCTTCTTGGGAATTATGTGCTGGGAATAATCGATAATTCAAACCACGTCTTGATGTCTTTTGCTGAGATAGGAGTCATTTTCCTCATGTTTCATGTTGGACTGGAAATCCGGGTAAAGGATCTTTTTGCAGTCGGACGGACAGCTATCTTTGTCGGGATACTTGGAGTGATAATTCCATTGGTTTTGGGTTTTGCTTGCATGATTTTCCTTAACTATGAAGTTATTGAAAGTCTATTCGTCGCAACAGCCATCCTTGCCACCAGTGTTGGGATTTCAGTTAAGGTCCTGCAAGATTTAGGGTTGATCAAACACAAAGTGGCTTACATCGTTTTAGGGGCAGCCGTATTTGATGATATACTTGCCCTTATAGTTCTGGCTCTGGTCAAAGGCCTGGCAAGAAAAGAGTTTCAAACGATCGAATTTTCTCTTTTAGTGATCGAATCCATTGCTTTTGTTGGATTCCTTACGTGGTGGGGACCGAAGTTGGCAGCAAAAACACGGCGGTGGATTGAAAAATTAAACATTCCTGAAGGGCCTTTTGTTATCTCTGTAATACTCTGTTTGGGTTTGGCAGAACTGGCTGATGTTATTGGTCTCGCCGCAATAATTGGTTCATTCATGGCTGGAGTAGTGATCGATGAATTAGCCGGCGTCTATGACCTGGAAAATAAAGTTAAGTATGTTAACGAATTTCTTCTTCCTTTCTTTTTTGTCATGATGGGGGCCCATCTTGATCCCCGTGTTTTTCTTGAACCTAGGTTGCTAATTTTGATCTTACTGGTTACCGTGGTTGCAATTTTGAGTAAGATGATCGGATCTGCACTTGCCTGCTGGAAAAAGGACTGGAAGACCAAAATTCAAATAGGAGTTTGTATGGTCCCCAGAGGCGAAGTGGGGATCATTGTTGGGCTTGTTGGTCTTTCCCTCCACACTATTACTCAAGAAATATATACTGTTGTCCTGGGGATGTCTCTTCTTACTACACTTGTCACTCCACCGCTTATCCTGATGTCTTTCAGAAAGAAAAGACACAAATCTTCTACACCCGCAGAGTTTAAGTAGTAAAGTCTCACAAGTATACAGATAAATCAGTCATCCCTGCATCTTTCAGTTTGACATGAGGATTATCTTGGTTTATAAATCCTTATGCTTTAAACAAGGCAGGGATAAAAAAAATATTTCAGATGATGGAGGTTCTTCCATGAAAAAAAATAAAGTCCATTTTATTGTTATTAGTGTTTTCTTTTTTCTCTTAAGCTCTGCGAGTTTTCCTGTGTGGAGTTCACCTCAACGGACAAATAAAGTAAACCGCTATGATTCGAGTCTTTATAATGTAATGAGATGGCGTTGTATTGGCCCTTACAGAGGAGGGCGTGTTACAGCTGTAGCTGGAGTCTCCAGCAAGCCTTATACGTTTTACTTCGGAGCGACTGGTGGAGGTGTCTGGAAAACAGAAGATGGAGGTCTGAATTGGAGACCTATCTCTGATGGTTTTTTTAAGACCGGTTCAGTCGGAGCTATTGCTGTCTCTGAATGGGACCAGAATGTAGTTTATGTGGGCATGGGGGAGGCTCCAATTAGGGGAAATGTTTCCCATGGTGATGGTATGTATAAGTCTACGGATGCTGGAAAGACATGGAAACATATTGGATTAGATGATACAAGCCAGATTTCAAGGATACGCATTCATCCTCGAGATCCGGAGCTTGTCTATGTTGCAGCCCTTGGCCATGTTTATGGCCCGAATGAGGAGAGAGGTGTATTCAGGACCAAAGATGGTGGCAATACCTGGGAGAAAATTCTTTACAGAGATGGCAAGACCGGAGCTATTGATCTGATTTTGGATCCATCAAACCCGAGGATTATCTATGCAGCGCTCTGGGAGTTTTTCCGGACTTCCTACAGCCTTTCAAGCGGGGGGCCCGGTAGTGGTATTTTTAAATCGACCGATGGAGGGGATACTTGGGCTGAGATCTCGCATAATAGCGGACTACCCAAGGGTGTTCTTGGAAAAATCGGCATCACTGTTTCGCCTGCTAAACCTGAATGTGTCTGGGCTATTGTTGAAGCGAAAAATGGGGGTGTTTTTTGTTCGGAAGATGGAGGCCAAACCTGGCGTAATATGAATAACGAACGACGCCTCCGCCAGCGTGCCTGGTACTATTCACGTATTTATGCCGATCCCAAAGATGCTGAAACAGTCTATGTCCTTAACACCGGATTCTACCGCTCTGTGGATAGAGGACGAACCTATAGTAATATCCGGGTTCCCCATGGTGATAACCATGATTTGTGGATTGATCCTGAAAATCCAAAAAGGATGATCAATTCGAATGATGGCGGTGCAAATGTTTCTTATAATGGTGGAGTTTCCTGGACAGCCCAGGATGGTCAGCCAACAGCACAGTTTTACCATGTAACAACTGATAACCATTTTCCTTACCGGGTATACGGAGCCCAACAGGATAACAGCACAGTCCGTATTGCCAGCCGGACTACAGAGAGCGGTATCGATAAACCCGATTGGCATTCTGTTGGAGGAGGTGAAAGTGGTCATATCGCACCTCGGCATGACAATCCAGACGTTGTGTATGCTGGGAGCTACGGCGGCCTGATTACACGCTGGGATTATAAAACGCGTCAGACAAGGATTATCACAGCCTGGCCCGAGAATCCGATGGGATGGGGAGCGGCTGAGTTAAAATACAGATACCAGTGGACAGCTCCAATCCTTGTCTCCAGGTTTGATTCGAATGTACTTTACCATGCAGCCCAGGTCCTTTTTAAAACAACAAATGAAGGGCAGAGCTGGGAGATCATTAGCCCTGACCTTACTAGGAATGATAAGCAAAAGCAGAAGTCCTCTGGAGGTCCTATCACAAAGGATAACACAAGTGTCGAGTATTACTGTACAATATTTGCTCTGGCTGAATCTTTCCATAATCCTAATATTTTATGGGTAGGTACAGATGATGGCCTGGTCAGTATCACAAGGAATCGCGGGAAGAATTGGGAGAATATTACTCCAAAAGATATGCCGGAATGGGGACTTATCAGTATGATCGAACCCTCAACCTTTGATCAGGCTGATGCCTACATTGCTGTGGACTGTCATGAGCTTGACGATTTCAGGCCTTATATCTATAAGACAGAAAATTATGGAAAGTCCTGGAAAAAGATTACAAATGGACTTCCGAACAACACATTTGTTAGAGTGGTCCGCGAAGATCCCGAGAGAGAAGGGCTTCTCTATGCAGGGACTGAGACCGGAGTGTTTGTTTCTTTTGATGATGGTTTGAACTGGCAGTCCTTGCAGCTCAACTTGCCTGTAGTTCCCATTCATAACTTGGTCGTTAAGGAAGACGACCTTGTGGTTGGTACCCACGGGCGTTCATTTTGGATTCTTGATGATCTCACTCCTTTGCACCAGATCACAGGTGAAGTTGCAAAGTCAGACTTTTTCCTCTTCAAGCCCCGTGCTGCTTATCGAATGAGAGGATGGGGATGGCCCAGACCAAATGTTGGACAAAATCCTCCCGGCGGTTCGGTTATTTACTATTATTTTAAAGAGAAGCCTAAAGAAGGAGTAACCCTGGAATTTCTGGATAGTGAAGGCAAAACAATCAAGAAGTTCAGAGGAACTGCAGGAGAGAGAACGGAGTCGAGGGGCTTCTTTCAACGTGTTCCTGTAAAAGCGGGAATGAATCGTTTTATCTGGAACATGCGCTATCCAGATGCTGAACGGGCGCCCGGAGCAGTTCTATGGGGAGGCATGCTGAACGGTCCTGCCGCTATTCCGGGGATCTATCAGGTCAAGCTAACGGTGGGAGAACAGACTCAAACAAAAAGATGGGAGTGGAAGAAAGATCCACGCCTTTCAACGACTCAAAAAGAATTTCAGGAGCAGTTTGATCTTCTGATTAAAATACGAGATAAAGTAACTGATGTAAATCAAGCCATAAATCAATTGAGAGAAGTTAAGAATCAGTTAGATGTGCTTTCAAAGAAGATAAAGGACCAAGAGAACAGCCAGGAAGTTATTAAGGAGGCGAATAAGCTCAAAAGAAAACTTTCTTCAGTAGAGGATGTTCTTATCCAGTCAAAATCCAAGAGTGGCCAGGATCCTCTTAATTATCCAATATTGCTGGATAATAAAATAGCTGCTCTGGCCTCGGTGGTCGCAAGCGCTGATGCCCGTCCAACTGATCAGTCTTATGAGTTATTTAAGGAATTGTCAGCCAGGGCAAACGAACAGATCTCCAAGTTAAAAGCTATCATGGAACATGACCTTCCTGATTTTAATGAGCTTGTCAAAAAAGCAGGTATTCCGGCGATTATAGTAAAATAAGATAAGCCTGGTCGTTAAAAAATTAAAAGCTGGAATTACATAAAATCCAGAAATAAAAGTATGAATAATGTTTAATGCTGTAAGTTGGAGGCAAATAACAAAATAAAATACAAAGACCATAAAGCGAGCGGATTATGTATAAAAAGATAACTCAAAAAATAGTAGAGGAATTGGAAAAAATTGTCGGACGTGAAAACCTGACTATCGATTCAGAAAAAATGGTAGATTACAGCCATGATGAATTTTCACTACCAGACATAGCCAGGATGCCAGAGCTTGTCATTAAGCCGAAAAAAACAGAAGAGGTTGCAGAGATTATGCGCCTGGCAAATAAAGAGAAAATTCCGGTGACGCCCCGTGGAGGAGCAACAGGTCTTTGTGGAGGATGTGTTCCTTCCTGTGGGGGGGTAGTTCTGTCTCTTGAAGGCATGAATCGTTTCATAGAGGTTGACCGGGAAAATCAGATGGCTGTGGTGGAGGCTGGAGTAACATTAATGGATTTTTATGAAACCGTTGAAGAAGCAGGCCTCTTTTTCCCCCCGCATCCAGGAGAAGAGAGCGCTATGATTGGAGGTGTTATTGCCACAAACGCTGGAGGCGCCCGTGCCGTTAAATATGGTGTTATCAGAAATTATGTGCGTGGGTTGGAAGTTGTGCTTCCTTCGGGGGATATTGTTCAACTTGGCGGCAAACTCATGAAGAGCAGCACTGGGTATAGCTTGCTCAATTTAATTATCGGTTCTGAGGGAACGCTCGGCATTATCACTAAAGCTACGATTCAGCTTATGCATTCTCCACAGGTGACAAGGTCTCTTATCATCCCCTATGAAAATTTAGAAAATGCGATTGAAACCGTTCCTTTTTTAATCAAACAGAGGATCCTTCCCTTAGCGGTGGAGTTTGTTCCAAGAGAGGTCATTCAGATAACTGAGGAATTTCTGAAAAAGAAATGGCCCTGTTCTTTGGGTAATACTTATCTTTTAATTATCCTTGATGCATCAAATGAAGAAGAAATGGGCAGATTGTCTGAAGCTGTGGCTGAAGTCTGTATGGAAAAGGGAGCGCTGGATGTTTTTGTTGCTGACAGTCCAAAAAAACAGAAGCAGGTCTTGGATATCCGCAGCAAAATATATGAGGCTATCAAGGCTAACGTGTTAGAGGTCCTGGATATTGTGATTCCCCGGGCAGAAATTGCCCGCCATGTTAAAATAGTACAGGATGTATCTCAAAAATATGGGATATGGCTTCCTACCTATGGCCATGCTGCTGACGGGAATGTGCACACGCATATCATGGCTGCGCGCTTTGAGAAAGGGAACATCATCCCTCTTTCTGAAGATGAATGGAAGTCAAAATTCGAAAAGGTCCGAGAGGAGCTTTACCGGGATTGCAAAAGCAGGGGAGGGATGATTTCAGGAGAGCATGGAATTGGAATTGTCAAAAAGTCCTATCTTCCCTATGTTCTGGATGAGGAAGTCATAGTGCTTATGAAAGGAATAAAGAATCTTTTTGATCCAAAAAACATTCTGAATCCGGGAAAAATTTTTGATTAAATACTATAACGAGCCCAGCGCGGCAATCACGCAATTATTGCTCTGGAAATTTTCTCAGAAATTATTTAATATACACATTACCCTTTAGGAATAAAAATATGGGGGAAAAAATGGAGAGAATCACAGAGATTTTTGTTGTCCTGGAAAACCACCCCTCTACATTAGGGGAACTGTGCAGTCATTTAGCTGAAAATGGAATTAACATTGATGCCATTGGAGTCTTCCAGGATACAGCCAAATTATATGTTAAAAAATTTAACAAAGCAGTAAAACTCCTGGACAAGCTGAATTATGAGACAGAACTTAGGGACGTTCTTCGAATAGACCTTGAGAACACGCCAGGAGCTCTCTCTGAAGTTGCTACTAAATTGGGAAATAAAGGGATAAATATTGAATATTGTTATGCTACTCTCAGTAAGAAAGGCAACAAGACATCGGTTATCCTCGATGTTTCAGATATTGATAGAGCGATAAAAATTTTGAAGTAATATAGACTAGAGTTGACCTTTTATTTTACCGAACATATACATTCCATTTGCTTTTTGTAACCTGATACTCACGAGAGAGTTTGGAATCAAAGGAGTGAGAGATGAATGAAAAAGTAAAGAAAAAAAACATCCTGACCACATTTCCGCGTGTTTTTTGGACTGCCAATTTGATGGAATTTTTCGAACGTGGTGCATACTACGGTTTAAACTCTGTTCTGGCTATTTATTTAGCCAAGCATCTCCTATTCCGCGAACAGGCAATTGGATTATTGCAGGGATTTGTATACGCACTGACGTATATTGTGCCTGTAGTTGGAGGAGCTTTAGCTGACCGCCTGGGCTACCGAAAAATGCTTCTTGTTGCTTTTTCTTTATTGACTGTGGGTTATTTTGCAGCTGGCAACTTCGACACCTATGGGATGATTTTTCTTTTTCTCTTGGTCATGGCGACGGGAAGTGGTTTATTCAAACCTATCATCACAGGAACTGTTGCCAGAACCACTACTAAAGAGAACAGTGGCTTTGGTTTTGGCGTGTACTACTGGTGTATTAATTTGGGAGCTGTTCTGGGGCCCCTATTCATTATATGGGTGAAAGGATTTAGCTGGCAGTATATTTTCTTTTTTCCTGCAGCCTGGTGTTTTTTAATGCTTCTCCCTACTGTTTTTCTGTATAAGGACCCAAAAAGACCTGAAAGTACAAAGACAGTCCAGGAAGTGATGAAAGAAGCGCTTTTAGTGTTGGGAAATTCTCGTTTCATGTTATTGATTGTTGTTTATTCTTGTTTCTGGATTCTCTATTTCCAGATGTTTGGTTCAGTTCTATGGTATATGGAAGCTTTTATCCATCGTGCTCCCATTAATGAATTCATGGCTAAGCTTGGTATCCCATTTAAGTTTGATCCTGGGCATGTAACTGTAATCAATGCCCTGACCATTGTTCTTCTTGTGCTTGTTATCAGCCGGATTGTGACTAAAATAAAACCTGTTCCGGTTATGGCAGCAGGAATAGTGATCGGCTCATCTGGATTCTTGATTCTGGCTCTTACGCGTAGTGCCTGGATGTTTGTCCTGGGAATTGCAGTCTTTTCAATCGGAGAAATGACCGCCCACCCCAAATACTACAGTTATGTTGGCCTTGTCGCTCCCCAGGATAAAAAAGCTGTTTACATGGGCTATGCTTTTCTCTATGGAGTGTTCGGCAGTTTATTTGGGAGTAATTTTGGAGCTGCTCTCTATGAAAGATTTCTCAAACCTGTTGCGCCTCCTGCTGAGGATGTTTCCTCAGGCGTTCCGCTTGCGCCAGAAGTTTTAAGCAAGGTTCAGTTTTTCTGGCTGATTTTTGCTGTCCTCGGAGTTGTTTGTCTTGTGGGTATGCTCCTTTATAATAGATTCTTCTCCGAGGATACACCGCAAACAAATCGTCGCGCATGGAAAATTATGCTTGGTTTATACTCGCTTTTTACCATTGCCGGTATTTACTTTTTCATTTCTTCTCTAGTCCTCTCTGAGCAAATTCAGTGGAGAACATTTATCCAGTCGCTCATTCTCCTGGCGCTTGGAGGAGGCGGGACCGCCATAAGCCTGAGGAGGAAACAATGAAGTCTCTTACTGAGAATTTGGTTTTTAACACGGATAAAAGGCCACCTCACTCAGAGCCTTGTTTATCCAGCCAGTTTTGCTATTCGAACTTATTTAATTTCCTGGATAGAGAAGAGAATTGAGAAGGAATTTGTAGGTGCCGTGTGATTGAGCGCGGAATTGACATTTGAAACCGATGAGAATGATGTGCCCTTTCTTGTATTGAGTATCAACCACGGCAGCTCTGCGTGCAATTACATCTTCTCCTAAGAGCCAGCCGCTTAAGAGGATGTTATCTTCTGGGAAGCTTGCCACAACTTGTCTATTCCATTCTCCAGAGGGTACTCTTGTGCTCAAGGCCAAACTTCGGGAAAACATGGCAGCAGCTTCTTTGGGCATTCCGTAGCCTATGGGAGATTTGTTGTTTACTTTTATTTTTAAAAGAGATGTAGGACAGAAGAATTGACTTCGGTCAACTCTTTCCAGAGCGTTTCCAACAGGAGGGTTGAACTCTTTGATAGCCAGGTCGCATGTGCTGTTGAGTGTGACGAGTATCCCTCCTTTTTCCACAAAGCTTTTTAAAGCCTCTACTCCTTCCTTGCCAATACCTCCCTCGTACTCAGGAGGCATGGCTGTGAAGTAGCGGCCATAACGTGAGGTGGGGCTGGGCCTTCCTGATTTGATTATATCAGTGCTTTCACTGGCAAAAACGATAACGTCATAGTTTGCCTTCAGGTCAACTTTGGTTTCCTTCTCCCCTTTTTTTGTTCCTTTGAAGTCTTTATTGTGCATGGTTTTGTAAGGAACACCCAGGTCATCAAAGACATACCTGGTCCAGCCCTCGTCCATGTTGGATCCCCAGGATTGATAGAGGCCTACCCGGGGATTCTTAAGTGGTGCTTTGGGGATATCGGTGATATCTTTTAACCCATAAGCTTTGGTTTTCCATTTTTTAAGAAGACCGGGAAGAATTTTTTGGACTCCGGCAGTATTTTTAATAATAAAACTTCCTGCAGCCGCTTTAAATCCTTCTTTTTTAATTGTTTCCTTGGAACGGTATGTTTCTGCTTTATTCTTAAGGAGAGAAAAAACTATGCTGTATGAGGCGTTCATTCGGGAATCAAGGATTATGTAAGGTGAAGAATTCTCTGGAGGTGTTATAGAAGGATAGGGAACTTTGTTCAGTTTTTCAAGTTTTGCCGTAAAAGATCTTTCGATTCTCTCGCAGTTAACGCCCATCTGGAGGGGAAGAGTCCAGCCTGCATTATCATAAGGAGGAATAGGAGGACCTCCAGAGTATTGACGGATATCCGGATATTTTTGTTTTTCGAGCAGAGCCTGAGCATAAGGTTTATATGGTTGGAACATCTTGACAACAAAAGAACCTGCCGGATAAAGTTTGCCCCCGGCGGTGAAATCTTCTTTGGCTTGATGGATTTCCACTCCACCAAACATAAGAACGTCAAGCATCCTTAATGTAGTGGGATAATCACGCTGTTTGCTTGGAATAACAAAGGCATAAGGCTCACCTTTTTCTCTTATTTCGATGGAGTTCTTGTACATCTGGTAAAAATTGTACAGAAAATCTTCTTTGTGAAGATATGCTGTTTTTATCAAGCTTTGAGAGAGGGTGAGTTCGTAATCCACAAGATCTCTTAATCTCCACCAGCCACCAGGCCATGGGTCAGGGAAATTTATCCGTTTTTCGCTGTAAGATTTGGGAATTTCTGTTGGCTCTATGTATATAGGAGTGGCTATTCTGACAGAAGCCATTTCACTGAGTAATCCTATGACATTATGAAGCCAGGAAGTGTCGTCGCACGCGCCGATCCACCATCCTGTAAAACTTCTTCCGTGGACAACACCTTTATAACCATTCTTCTGCAGGTCATAGGACATATTTGCTCCACAGAGGTTAACTCCACGCCAGAGGAGAGGTTGGATATTGGGAACAGGTGGGTCCATAAAAGGTGGAATAAAAAGTCTGGCACCGGTTGAACCCATCTGGTGTTCATCAATGTGAATCTGGGGAAGCCAGTCATGATAGAGGACTTTTGTGACAGCTTTTGTTTCAGCTAGGTTAAACATAAACCAGTCGCGGTTATTATCGTGGCCGGCATAATGGTGATAGAGCCAGGGCATGCGGCCTCCTTCGTGTTTGGTACCAACGTACTTTCTGTACCAGTCTGTTACCATTTGCTGACCATCGGGATTTGTTGTCGGAACGAGGAGAACAATAACATCCCTCAGAACTTTTTCTGCATCAAAGGGAGTTTTTCCTGTGACTAAATTGTAGGCAAGTTCCATAGCCATTTGTGTGGAAGCGATTTCTGTAGCATGGACATTGCATGTTATAAGCAGGAAAACCTTGCCTTCTTTGGAAAGATTTTTAGCCTCTTCAGGAGTCGTAGTTCGGGGATCTCTGAGTTTCTTAACAATAGCCTTGTAAGTCTCAAGCTTTCCCATGTTTTCCTCGGTAGTGATAATCGCCATGATCATAGGTTTCTTGAGGGTTGAAGTGCCGATATTGATAACTTTAATTTTATTTGATTCCTGATCGAGCTTCTGAAAATATGCCTGAATCTGGTTATAGTCAGCCAGTTTCCGGTCTGCCCCGACTTTATGCCCTAAAAACTTATCAGGTGGTGTCTGAGCAACTAACAAGTAGGGAAGGATAACTAAAGTAAAGAATAAAACCGATGTTCTCTTAATTCTCTTATATCTGTTCATTTAAACCTCCTTATTTTATGAATAGGTTTTTTCTATCACTTGCCCTTTTACCTGTCAAGGAAAAAAGCTTGGATGAAGTCAATTTCCGTAAAGATTAATCCCATTGACAAAGAGGAGTGATAGAGATAGGATTTTCTTGCCTGGTTAGAGCCTTGATCGCTTTCAGGAAATTAGGTGAACTGGACGGTTTTAAGCGGGTAATTTTTATGTAGTATAATAAAGACGGACCGTGCTAGATGGGGAGCTAGCGGTGCCCTGTTGCCCACAATCCGCTACAGTGGGGTTGAATTCCCTGTCGAGGCTGCGCTTTTTCTGGACTGTGTTCTTGTAAGTGGTGTTGACGGTTAGGGCCCTGCGCAAAGAGCTCTCTGTGAAACCCGTCAGGACCGGGAGGTAGCAGCGGTAGCAGAGTTGTCTCTTGTGCTGCAGGTCAGCCTTGCTTGAGCTAACTGCAGGGATAACGCAGGGGAAGTTTAGTCGAAGCAGGGTGCACGGTCTTTTTTTTTGCGAGGAACGAAGAAGATTGCCGCGCTTCGCTCGCAACAGGCTATGCAATCTCACAATGCGTAGTGTCATTCAGACTGTGTCACATTTAGATCCAAAAAAAGGTTTTTTTAACGTTTTAGTCCTTGATCTATCCTATGATTACTTTTGGTAGCCGAATTTAAACTTATTTGCTCCAACTTTAACCCTAAAACCATTAAAAGCAGCCTCTTCCCTTTCCATTTAAATCGCCATTTCTTTAACTAATCGCTCAACTCCAAGTATTGTGATCATTCTTGCTATATTAAAACAACTTGCTAAGAGTGACATTTCCGCCTTGACCCCCTCAAGGCCTTTTAGAAGAAAGGCGTTCACCTTTAAATTCCGTTTTATATGTCCAAAAGGCAGCTCCACTTTCTGCATCCTGAGTTTGTAAATGGCTTGAGATTCCGGCTGTTCATATTGTGCTTCGATCTTCTCTCTTACCTCCTCATTAGAGAGCCGGGACACTGTTCTTCCTCTTTTGGATCTTGTACATATACCAAAGTTAGGACACTTAAAACAGAGGCTGCAATCTCCAATTATATATACCTTGACCTTTTGAACTTTATTTACATGATGGAACTCTAGCACATGCCCTTCTGGACAGAGGTAGCAATCTCTCTCTTTATCATAGAGAAAATTCTCTTTCTCAAATGGTCCTGGCTCTCTCTTAGACGCTTGCCTCTGGGATGGAACAATAACTTTTATCTCCTGCTTATCGATCTTTTCTAATTCTTCCGTGTCAGCAAAGCCAGAATCAGCACAAGCTGTCTCACATTTTTTACCTAAAGTTTCATTAGCTTGATCAACCTGGTTTGCAAACTGCGAAAGATCATTATTCTCACTGACAACATCACTCGTAACTATTAAACCATTCTTCTCATCAACAACCAATTGCCCATTATAACCTGCATGAGACCCCTGAATACTGTTGATCCTCGTACACTCTGAATCCGTGGTATTCGTTGACTTCTTACCTTCTTCCTCCAGCTCCTCGAGAATCTTTTTAACTTTAGCTCTAAGCTTCTCTTTATCTTTAAGCTCTTCTTCCATCTCTACAAGCGACGGTTGGCCCTCCTCTCTCTCATCAACAGCATCACATTCAGACAAAATAGCATCTATATGCTTGTCGATCTTTTTTAGATATTTTTCACATTTTCTCTTATCCCATGCGTTCTTGATCGATGCGTTAGCTCTGATCTTACTCCCATCAACAAAAAGCATATTGCCTGCGATTAAATCAAGCTCGACACACAAGCGAGCACATTGTTTTAAAACTCCCTTCAGGGCTTTCTTATTCCTGCGCCTGAACTCAGCTATAGTCTTGTGGTCAGGCTTTAAGCCGCCAATCAACCATATGAACGAAACATTATGATACACTGCCCTCTCTAACTTCCGGGAGCTGCGGATCCCATAGGAATACCCATATACTAAAAGCTTGAGCATCGCCTTAGGGTCGTACTGCGGACAGCCAACTTTAACCTGATCCAGCGAAATCCCAAGCTCTGAGAAATCGAGTGATCCCACAATAGCATCATAGGCACGTACAGGATCGTCCTCCTTTACATACTCTTCTACACATTGTGGAAAAAGCCCTATTTGTTCTCTGTTACCGTAACGATATGACATGTTATTTTCCCCTTGTTTTATATGTACTATTTTACCATATTATATGGGGAAATTCAGCTTAATTTGCCTATTTATTTGACTCATTTTAAACTATGATAAATAATGTCCATTGTGACACAGTCTGATTGCGAGGAATGAAGTGACGTGGCAATCTCACAATTGTTTTATAAATAGCCCCACTCACCTGGCTAAATGGGGGATTAGCAAGATAAAAGTCTATGGGCTTCTCTTGTTTTTTCCCTGATGGAGACTCCGTAGGGACACAGTCTTTCGCACTCACCGCAGTTTTGACAGGAATATGCTGTTTGTGCTGGCTTTAAGCGGGCATAGGCCTGTTTTGCCTGGCTGATCTTATTATAACTTTTATAATACACCAGGTAACGAAGAATAGAGGTAGTCTTTATATGGGAAGGGCAGTTCTTTTGGCACAGGCCACACATATGACAGTAGTCTTTTGAGTTCTCTGCAACATAGCGGAAGAGATTTCTTCTTTCCTCCACAGAGAGAGAGTTTCCTATAACTGCCAGATCTTCTTCCAGTTGTTCGAATGTCAGCATTTCTATTACTACTGATGCAATATTCTTGTTTTCCAAAGCCCACTTCAGCATAGCCTGATAAACAGAAGTTGTGCCTGTTTTGTATTTGTCCAATTTCTGTCTTTTTCCTCCGATCTTAAGGGTTTTCATGGCGATAATTCCCACATCTTTTGACTTTGCTAATGTAATGAGCCGGCGTGTTCCACTTTGCCCCAGATAATCATCGTAGGTTTCTATATCCTTTTCCGACTCCTGGATATCGTAGACATTGTAGCCTAGTTGAACCATATCGTAGAAGCCGCAGTCGACCGCTTTTTTTACAATGTTATGGTGGTTCGAATGGCAGGAAAGACCACTGAACCTGTATTTTCCCTGCTTTTTTAGTTTTTCAAATGCGCTGAGCACTCGCTCATCGTCCAGATATTCTTCTTTGTCTGGCCCATGGATGAGAAGGACATCAAGGTAATCTGTCTTAAGCCTTCCCAGGCTTCCATTAACAGAGTTTATAATAGTGTCTTCGCTCCAGTTTCTTCTTGTATGAAATTTTGTTCCTACATGCACTTTATCTCTTCCTACTTCTCTCAGAAGCTGCCCTATCTGCCTTTCGCTGTTTCCGTTTGAATATGCATGGGAGGTGTCAATATAGTTGACTCCTCTTTCGATGGCTTGATGGAGGATGGGTTTTTCGGGAACAGGGCTTCCGCCAAGTGAGATTTCGGAAATAAAGAGATTTGTTCTTCCCAGCCTGCGATAATACATTTGGCCTTTTTTGACACGAGAACTCTGCTTTTCTTTTCCTGAAAGAAGCTTTGTTGATGTCAGAGATGCTGAGAAAGCCCCGAATATCATGTTTTGTAAAAAAGTACGCCTTCCAGGCATTGTGTCTAAGGCTAATTCATTTTTTTTCATATCAGTACTCCAGTGGATGTTAATCGGTTAAGAGCCCAATCTTATCTAAGATAGCGTCCATTTCTCTCTTGCCTTCTTCATCAAGAGGGAGAAGGGGCAGGCGAGGAGTCCCGCCGTAATAACCTATCCGGTCAAGGGTATATTTCAGTCCCGGGATTCCAAAAGTCTGAATGATAGCTTTATTGAGAGGAGTCAGTTCGAGCTGGAGCTTGTGCGCTTCGTCCAGTTTTTTTTCAAAAAACAGGTTATAAAGTTTTACGCATTCTCCGGGTACAACCGAAGCTAGGGCGAGAATTCCTCCGTGTGCTCCAAGGAGAAGGCCCGGAAGAAGAAGACTTCCTGCTCCCAGGAGAAAATTAAAATGGGGCGGGATGTGAGGAATAACTTCTTCAAGGAGAGATAAATTTCCAGAGCTGTCTTTGATTCCAGCTATATTAACATGTTCTGATAGCGCGAAGAGTAGATTTGATTCCACCGAGATTCCAGTGTTCCGGGGGATATTGTAGATGATTACTGGTATTTTTGACTGTTCTGCAAGCGTGAGGTAGTGCTTCTTGAGTGCTTCCTCTCCCATCAGAGACTTGAAATAACTGGGAGTACGAATAAGCGCAGCATCAATACCGATCTCGGCTATTCTATTTGTGAATTCAAGGGTTGCTTTGGTGGATTCTCTGGCTGTGCCGGCAATAATTTTTTTTCCTTGAGAAGCAGTTTCTTTTGCAGTTTGCACTAATTTTTCAGATTCTTCGTCTGAAAGATAGACGCTTTCTCCTGTAGAGCCTAATATGACATAACCTTCGAGGTCAAAAGAATTGTATTTTTGGAGGTTTTCCCTGAATTTTTCAAGAGAAATTTCGTCTCCGATAAAAGGAGTGGTTAAGGCAGCAAATACTCCTTTAAAATTGTGAAGCATTATCGTGTCTCCTCAGCTTCTGTTTAAATTTTGGGGTTTATCTTTATTACCTAAATTTAAAGAATTTAAAGTTGCAAAAACAGCTGATTCAAAGATTTTCAATCTCATCCATTTCTTTGTGGCTCAGTCCGAAATAATGCCCGATTTCATGACGAACCACCTCTTTAACCTTCTCTTTTATTTCTTCTTCTGAGTGGCAGATGTTTTCTATGGGTTTCTGGTAGATAACAATAACATCTGGAGGGACATTTCCGTAGTAAAAGCCTCTGTGTTTGAGGGGTACGCCGTGGTAATGACCTAAAATTGTGCTGAATGGCGAGCTCCCGGTTCGCTCATAGATATCTCTTTGGGGCTTTTCCTCCACGATCACTTCAACGTTAGTAATGTGCTCTTTGAAATATTTTACAATCCCAGCCAGTGCTTCTTCGACAAGCTTATCGAATTTCTCTTTTTCCATGGGATAAATGACTCTACTGCCTTTTCTCTTATTTTTCGATTCCCTCTCTTGCTGTAACCCCTTTTGTGTAATAATGCTTTTTTTCCTTCATCTCTGTGACTAAATCAGCACGTTTTATTAAAGAGGAGGGTGCATACCTCCCTGTCAGGATAATTTCTACTTCTTCGGGCTTCTGATCGAGTAATTCAAGGACTTCTTTTTCAGCTAAAAGATTAAAATCAACAGCGACATTTATCTCATCAAGTATTATGATGCTGTATTTTTTTGAAAGCATGGCATCAAGACATTTCTTTAAGCCTTTTTTTGCTCTTTTGATGTCTTCCTCATCCGGATCTTTTGTGACATGAATAAAACCCTTTCGGCCGAACTGCTCAATTGTGATAAGAGATGAGAGCTTTTTAACAGATACAAGCTCCCCGTAATTTTGCCCTTTGAGAAATTGGCCCATATAAACCTTATGTCCATAGCCGGCTGCACGAAGGGCAAGGCCCAGGGCTGCAGTGGTTTTACCTTTTCCATCCCCTGTGTAGACCTGGACATAGCCTTTAAATTGTGTCTTTTTTTTCATCCTTTTTTACTATATTTTAATCTCCCCTCCCGAGTCAACATGAGAATTTTAAAATTGAAAGACTTATGCTATAATCTGCGGCATGTTAGACCCAAAATATGTCCTGGAAAATGCTGACTTTATAATAAAAAAGGCAGCAGCCCGTGGCACTAAGATTAAACTTGATAAGTTTCTAAGTCTCTCGCAGGAAAAGAAAAAATTTCTTACCAAGATTGAAAGCCTGCGTTATGAGCGAAATAAAGCCTCTAAGCTTATCTCCCAGAAGAAAAAAGAAAAAAAAGATACAGCCTCCATTATATCGGAAATGAAGAAGGTGGCGGGGGAGATTAAAGAACTGGAAGAGAAATTAAAAGAAATCGAAGAAAAATTGAGAGAAATCTTGTTGTCTATACCTAATGTTCCCCATGAGTCTGTGCCTGAAGGCCAGAGTTCAAAAGAAAATATTGAAGTACGGAGATTTGGTGAGAAGCCAAAATTCTCTTTCCAGATCAAGCCTCACTGGGACATCGGGAGGGATCTCGGTATTTTAGATTTTGAACGGGCAGCCAAGATCACTGGTTCGAGATTTGCCGTTTATCTGGGGGCAGGTGCAAGATTAGAAAGGGCCTTGATCAACTTTATGCTCGACATTCATACAGAGGAAAAGGACTATCAAGAAGTGATTCCGCCTTTTATTGCAAATGAGAGGAGCTTGATAGGAACAGGGAATTTGCCAAAATTTGAAAATGACCTTTTTAAGCTCCGGGGCTATCGGTGGTACATGATCCCTACTGCAGAAGTTCCACTTACAAACTTTTATCAGGACGAGGTTCTTGAAGCCAGCTCTCTCCCGAAAAGATTTGTGGCTTATACGCCATGTTTCAGACGAGAAGCTGGCTCCTACGGGAAGGAAATTCGAGGACTGATTCGGCAGCATCAATTCAATAAAGTCGAACTTATGAGCTTCACTTTGCCTGAAGATTCTTATCAAGAGCTCGAGAAAATGACTTTAGATGCTGAAGAGATACTAAAAAGATTAGGGCTGCACTATCGGGTTGTTGTCCTCAATACTTCAGATCTAGGCTTTTCAGGTGCTAAAACCTATGATTTGGAACTCTGGATGCCATACCAGAATAAATACATGGAGATTTCTTCCTGCACAAATTGTGAGGATTTCCAGGCAAGAAGAGCCTTTATCCGCTTTCGAAGAGAGGCTAAGTCAAAGCTGGAGTATGTTCATACACTAAATGGCTCTGGAGTTGCTTTAGGAAGAACGGTGAGTGCCATTCTGGAGAGCTTTCAAAACGAAGATGGATCTGTCGTTATTCCTGAAACTTTAAGGTCCTATATGGGCGGATTGGATAGAATAAAATAAGCAGGGGTTTGATTCATCAACCTCGCATTAAAGAGAGAGCGTAGGGGTTTGATTCATCAAACCCATATTTTTTAGTGAAATTGTTTTGTCCCTTTAAGACTCATAAAAGCAGATACAGCCTAGAAAGCAAAGCAAGACTGCAGAGTTGCGAGTTTATAGTTCAGCGTGTAAAATAATTATATTTTTGGAGGGATGGCCGAGCGGCTTAAGGCGGCGGTCTTGAAAATCGCTTCCCGGGCAACCGGGACGGGGGTTCGAATCCCTCTCCCTCCGCCACCCTAATAAAAAAAGAGACCACATCTTGGAAGGATTTGATATGTCAAATCCTCCGTTTGATAAAAATATTGTTATTGATTCAGTTCTAGAAAAAGCTGATAGTTTGATTTTTTAAAAACAATAGCTGACTTATGGTTAATTTTGATTATAATCTGAAAAATGATAGAATAATTTAGGCTTTCCTGTGGTAGTGGAGAGGTGCTGGAGTGGTTGAACAGGGTCGCCTGCTAAGCGATTGTTCCGATTTATGTCGGGACCGTGGGTTCGAATCCCACCCTCTCCGCCAGATTTATTTCTTTTTTTCCCAGAGAGTTACAAGAGAATACAGGTACCGTGCCTAGAGGATAAGACTTTTTCGGAGTAACAAATCCCGGCCAAGGTTTAATCAAATGTTGTTACATAACGATTAAGTCTAACCCCTGCGTCTTGTTTCTGCGGCAATCTTTACTTGTGAATAATCCACATTAGTAATGTTGATTTATCCCAGTATTTGAAGTTTTAGAAGTCTGGTCCTATAGATAAGGCTAAACTTATCTTGACAACAGAATTTATCTATTATATTTTTTTAGAAGATAATACTGACAGAAAAAGCGAATTTTTATGGATTTCTGGGTTGCTGGGCAGATCCAACAGAGGTGGGAATAAAGCGCTCAGTCTCCCTTTACTAAAGAATACAAAATTAGCTGGAAATTATATTTTTAATAAAAAATGAAAAAATTAGGTAAATACGAAATAAGCAGCATACTGGGAAAGGGAGCGATGGGGATTGTCTATAAAGCTATTGACCCCGACATAAATCGCAAAGTGGCTATCAAAACCATACGCTTTGATTTGGTTACTGAAGGTACAGATAGTGAAGAAATGATGCAAAGGTTCATGAGAGAGGCACAAGCTGCAGGTAAATTAAGCCATCCAAACATAATTACCATTTATGATGTCGGGAGAGAGCAAGACTTGACATATATTGTCATGCAATTCATTGAAGGCCCCAGCCTGCAGAGGATAATTGCTTCAGGTGAAAAATTTACGACTCAAGAAGTTGTTTTTCTCATGACTAAAATGTGCAGTGCTTTAGAATATGCTCACAAATTCGGGATTGTCCACCGGGATATCAAGCCCGGAAATATTTTAATAGATAACGAAGGAAATCCATATATCTGTGACTTTGGAGTGGCCCGGGTTGAAACTTCGACTTTAACTCAGTCAGGGACAGCAGTAGGAACGCCAAGTTATATGTCTCCTGAGCAGGTTAAGGGAAAAAAGGTTGATAAGCGCTCAGATATATTCGCTTTGGGATGTATTCTCTATGAATTTCTCACAGGTAAAAGGCCTTTTGAGGCTGAAAGTATTACAACAGTGATTTATAAAATTATTAATGAAGAGCCCCCGTCTCTTGCTGAAGTAAAAAAAGGCCTGCCCGAAGGTTTTGAACATATAATCGGCAAGGCTTTAGCTAAAGATCCAGAGGAACGTTATCAAAGCTGCGATCAGCTTGCTGCAGATTTACGTGATTTAGATAAGCTGGCAGAAAAAACAATTGCCATTACAACGCCTGAGTCAGCGCCCGCTCCAGTTAAGAAAAGAAAAAAACGGCGACTGTTCCCGATCCTGGCAATTTCTCTTACAACAATCATTTTAATTGCTGCGGGAGGGGGTTTTTATTTTTATAAAAAAACCGGGAAGATACCTTTTATTTCAAAGATACCTTTTATTTCAATTGGAACCCAAGAAACAAAGGGGGAAGATATCATTTCAACTTATCAGATAGTAGATGCGGTTCCTGGCAGTATAGATGATAAGTTAAATAAAGCAAAAGAAAGTTTTGATATTGGGGACTATTCCGGAACAGTAAAGCTTGCTGAAGAGGTTCTTTCAGAAGATCCCGATAATTCAACAGCTAAAAGCTTTCTGAATAGTGCGCAGAGTAAAATGAATGAACTTCTAGTTGCCCAAGTCCAAGATGAAAAAGAGGCAAAAGTTACGGAGGAGTCATCTCCTGCCAAGCCTGAAGCTGAAGTTCCAAGCCCCATAGAAGCTAAATTGAATAGGGTCAAGCAAAGTTATGAGAACGGGGATTATGCTGAGACAGTCAAGCTTGCGGAAGAAGTCCTTGCTGTGAATGCTGGTAACCTAAGAGCTAAAGATTATTTGAATAAAGCAAAAACTAAAATCAATGAAGCTGCCTTGATCACAAAAACGCTTACTGCTGGCATAAATTTTTACGAAGATAAAAATTATGAGTTATGTAAGCGGGAAATGAATAAGATTTTAGAAATAAATAAGGATCACAAAGAAGCAAAGAAGTATTGGAATTTTGCAGATAATGCCATTTATGAAGCCGGGGCCAGGAGGGAAATTCAAAGAGTAATAGAACACCAGAAGAAAGCAGAGGAAGAAAAAGATATCCTTTCTCTTCTCAGCGATATTGGCTCATCAGCTCTCTCTAGTCAAAAGAAATCTGATATAATCCCAGTTTTTAATTATTATGATAATATAAAGTGGTCCAGTATTTCTATTGTTTCATTTAAATTAAAAGATAGAAGTCATGTTGAAGTAAGTTTTTCCTATATGTCGACTGCTGTTTCAAAGAGGACAGGTCAAAAAGCGACAATTTTTGGTGACATAAAGACCTGGACAATGGAGAAGCAAGGAAATTCGTGGAAAATTATTAGCGAAAGGCTTGGAAAATAAGACAGATTTGATAAAATAAGTGAGAAAGTTCATTCTTCCAAAGAGGAGGGGATAAATGGAATTAACAAAACCTTATAGAAGAATAGGATTATTAAGTATTTTTCTGGTTTTCTTCCTTGTTATATCCCTGGGAGCAGCTCCAATAAGAGTAAAAGTGACTGTTGATAACGCTAAAATCAATGAAACGCGGGCAATTGGAGGAAAAACTCTTGCCAGAGTTCCTTTGAACACAGTTTTAGAAGCAGAAACAAAGCAGGGAGAATGGTACAAAGTGACTTGGCAGGGAGTCTCCGGTTATATGCATGAGATGTTGGTTGAAGAAGTGAGTGAAAGCGCTTTGGCTCAACCGGCAATTGGACCCTCAGGCGTAGCAACCAAAACGCAGCCAGCAATTATTGCAGAAATTCAGGTTAAAATGAACGAGAGCAGAAGTTTGATAAGACAGGAAAAAGACTATGACAAAGCTATTTCTATGCTTCGGCCTCTGGTCGCCAGGATTTTTACGGTTAGGGATAACACAAAACAGAAACAATTGGCAGCAGAGGTTTATCTTTGGATAGGATATTCCTATGCTAGCCAAGGTAATGCGCTTTCTGCCTTAAGTGAATTTAGAAATATGTTCGAAGTCGATTATGCTTATGCAAAAGCGAATATCCGCAATATTTTTGATACAAAGATTTCTTCTTTAATACAACAATCAGAGAATGCATATAAAGGACTGGTTATAGAATATTCCCTTGAGATCTCGACTGTGCCAAAAGAGGCAGTGATAAAAATTGACGGAAAGGAGATCGGCCTATCTCCTGAAATTTACAGTACTTCTTCACCCGAAATTGTCATTGAGATTGAAAAGAAAGGTTACAAACCTATTAGAGAAGAGCTCTTTATCACACAAACTTCAACCAGGAAGGAATATATTTTAGAAAGAGCCGGGCGGGATGTGGTAGTAAGGTCGAGTCCAGCAGGAGCGAGTGTTTACCTGGATGGACAGGATATAGAAAAAGTTACCAACTGTGTATTGCCTGTTGTTACATTTGGCTCTCATAAAATAAAATTAGTAAAAGAGAATTATGGGGATTGGGAAAGCGATGTGGAAATTGTAGTAGGTGAGGGGCATTTTCTTGTTGAGACAGCCTTAACTCCGCTTAATTACAAATACATTTATAAATGGGGTGGACCTCTCAGGAAAATATTTAAACTCCCTGCTGGAGTAGCAGTGGATGCGGAAAATAATGTCTATGTAGCCAGTAAAGGAGGAAAAAAAGTACAAAAACTGAGTCCTGATTGGAAATTTCAAACTGCCTGGGGTCAATCTGGAAAGGAATTTAAAGTTTTAAAGAGTCCAGGCGGCATTGCCATTGATAGTGAAGGAAATATATATGTCACGGATACAAAGAATCACTGTGTTATGAAATTTGATAAAACCGGGAAATACAAAAGAAGATGGGGAGTAGAAGGGACCGGAAACACTATGTTTAATACTCCTATGGGCATTGCGGTTGACAGCAATAATGACATTTATGTTGTTGATTATGGAAACAATTGTATAAAAAAATTCTCCAGTACTGGTCAACTGAAGAAAATGTGGGGAAAACGCGGTAATCAAGATGGAGATTTTTATCTCCCAACTGGAATTGCCGTTAATAAAAATAATGAAGTTTTTGTTACAGAGCGTTCTCGAGTGCAGAAGTTTTCATCCGAGGGAGAATTTATCTCTTCGTTTGGGGAATTTGGCTCAACTGACGGGGCATTCAGGAAACCCATGGGAATTTATGTTGACAAAGACAACTTCATCTATATAGCAGATTCTGAAAATAATAGAATTCAGAAATTTGATAAAAATGGCAAATTTATTGCTAAATGGGGATCTACAGGAACTGCAAATGGTCAGATGGTTTATCCTTCTGGCATTGTTGTTGATAACAGAGGTTATGTTTACGTTGTAGAAAGAGATAACAATAGACTGCAGTTGTTTGGGGTTTCCTCCCCGCCTGAGTCTAAGTCTGAATCAAAGTAGCAAATTAGCAAAGCTTTTTATTCGCACCAGCTCAAAGTAATTCAAACCCTGTCCGCCTTTAAAATTCTTTATCACTGCTTTGTTTTCACTGCTGGAGGTACAATATCCGATTACATTATTGCTGTGTGTGAAAGAGGATTCAGTAAAGTATATTTAAAATAAATTGGAGAAAAAAATGAAAAGAAAAGTATTGCTATTTACTTCAGTAATTCTTCTCCTAAGCTTATCGGTCTCAGGAGAGGTGATTGTAAAAGAAATTGAAAAAATAATTCCAACTTACTATATCGGGCCTGATGACCCAGGTCCATCTCTCTGGAATTTAAGGGTTTATCCTTATCCAATGCAGACTGACATAACCCGGAAAAAGATAATGGAAAAATACAGAGTGGTCGTAATGGAAAACGATTATATAAAACTGCTTATTCTCCCTGATGTTGGAGGAAGAATCCTTGCTGCTCTTGATAAAACAAATAACGACTTTGACTTTATCTACCACAATCATGTGATGAAACCAGGCCTTGTAGCCCTAAGAGGGGCCTGGCTTTCCGGTGGTATTGAATGGAACTTTCCTACTCTAGGACATACTGTTAACACGTTTTCCCCTGTAAAATACAAGATTCTTAAGAATTCTGATGGAAGTGTAACCTGTGTGGTCGGAACAGAAGAATGGGTGAGGAGGATGAAGTGGGAAGTGTTTATCGACCTGTTTCCTGACAAGTCTTTTTTCAAAACCAGGATAAAGCTTTTTAATAGAACGCTCACACACAACAATAGTTATTTCTGGGTAAACGCAGCAACCCACGCCTGGAAAAATACAAGAGTTGTTTTTCCTCCTGCCGAATACACTTATGCAGGCGGAAGAAGAAATCCAAGACCCTGGCCTGTCTATAACGGAAAAGATGTCTCCTGGTACAAAAATACACCCTCTGCCCATGATTATTTTTGTGGAACCCCAGGAGATTATAATGGGGCATATAATTATGAAAGAGAAAATGGAACAGCACACTATGCATCGAGATTCGAAAGTCCTGGTAAAAAGTTCTGGACCTGGGGAACTGCTAGAAGCGGCGGTATATGGGAAGATCTTCTCACCGATGAAGATGGCCAGTATATAGAAGTCCAGGCAGGAAGACTTCTTACGCAGGGAGACACATGGATTTTTGAGCCCCATCTTATGGAGCAATGGGATGAGTGGTGGTATCCAGTTAAGAAGATGCATGGATTTGTAAAAGCAAATCCTGATGCTGCTGTGAACTTTGAATTAAGAGATGAAGAAATCTTTATAGCCCTGAATACAACAAGAACATTTAAAGACGCTGAAATCAAAGTTTATTGCGGAAAAGATAAAATATTTTCAGAAAAGCTGGATGTTTCTCCTTTGGGATTTTACAGAAAAGAAATTTCACTGAAGGATAAGAGCAGAGAATATACACTTAAATTCCTGGATAAAGACGGGCGGGAAATAATTGATTATACCACGGAGAAACCGGATGTTTTGTCTCCTGAGCTTCAGCCGGATTTTTCTAGGGAAAAGAAAAATTCAGCTGAGGCAATATTTCTTCAGGGATATTATTCTCTTAAGCATTGGAACGCTGAAGGGGCTATATTCAGCTTTAAAAAAGCCCTTGAAGTCGATTCTGAATTTACTCCTGCTATGAAGTGGTTAGGAATACTTTATTATAAAACAGGAAAGACCAAGGAAGCGCTTGTCCTGTTTGAGAATGTCCTGAAAAGAAATGAGGATGACCATACTGCACGTTATTACAGGGCTCTCTCCAAGGTCAGGCTCGGAATCAGGGATCACACTTGGGAAGACCTGTATATGGTATCAAGAAGGGCAGCTTACAGACATGTTGCACCCTATGTGCTTGCAGCCTTGGCACTAGAGCAGCAGGATTATAGAAAGGGGCGGGAATTATTAAAAGCTGCCATCAGAAATAATCCTGATGATATCAAAGCAAAGGTTTTGCTTGTTGCGGTTGAAAGACATCTTGACAATAAGAAAGAGGCAGAGGCGATCATTAAAACGGTTTTAGAGGAGAATCCTATCGACTCTCTTGCCCTAATAGAGAAAAAACTTCTCTTTGGGAAAAGTGAGCTTGAAGTTTTAAGAGCTGATCCGGAGTATTATCTCGAAGCAGCTGCTGATTACTCTGAAATGAATCTTACAGACGATGCAATACGCGTTCTTGAGATTTATTGCGAAAATAGCGGCACGAAAGAGTATCCTGTAGTTTACTATTATCTCGGATTCTTCAATGATAAACTTGGTCTAAACAAAGAAGCTGAGAAATACTTTAAAAAAGCCTCAGCATGCCGCCCGGATTTTGTTTTTCCATTTAGAGTTGAAACAGAGAATGTGCTCAAGCTCGCCTTAAAATATTCACCCTCTGATTGGAAAGTACATTATTATCTCGGAAATCTTCTCACGACCAAGCTGAGATGGAAAGAAGGATTTGAATATTTTAAGAAAGCAGCAGAATTCTCTCCTGAATTTCCAGTGCTGTACAGGAATCTCGGGGAGATTTACTGGAAGAAGATAAAAGACTATGAAAAAGCAGAAAAAATGTATAAAAAAGCCGTGTTCTTTTCTTCCGAAAATTTCCGCCTTTATGTAGCTCTAGATGAATTGTATGCCATAAACAAAAAACATTCTGAAAGATGGAATCTTTATAGAGAGGCTCCTCAAAAAATTAAAGAGAATTTCAACTATGTGCTTCAAAGAGCACAGTATTATGTGGACACAGAGAAGTATACAAAAGCGCTTGAGATATTAAGGACTCATACATTCCTTCCATGGGAAGGCTGGACAGGAGCAAGGGAGGTATTAGTGCTTGCGCTTTTACGGAGGGCTTATTCTTATATAGAGAAAGGGAAATATAAAAATGCGATTAAAGACATTAATGCTGCTATGGAATATCCTGAAAATCTTGGGACGGGGAGGCCTCCTGATCCAGTATTTGCCAGGGAATATTATGTTATTGGGTTAAGCTATGAAAAAATGGGAGATAAAAAACTTGCAGAAAAATACTACAATAAAGTTGAAAAACAAAGAACCGGAATGCCTTCGGTGCACTCTTATTACAAGGCGCTTGCACTAAGAAAACTCGGAAGGGAAAAGGAAGCAGAGGGACTGCTCAAGGAATTAAAAGCAAGGAGCGAAAGTCTGATAGAGCAAAACAGAAGGGAAAGGCCACAGTATTATCTTTGGGCTTCCCTAGCTTGCCATGCTCTCGGGGAAAAAAGTAAGGCAAGAGAGTATCTTCAGAAAGTGACCGAAGTAGCCCCTTCTTATAGATGGGCATCTCTGTTTGCTTTTGAAAGTAAGCTTTTAGAGTAGATTTCTATTAATGTTTGACATCATTTTTTCTTTTGTATAAATTATGAAAGAGTCCAACGGAAGAAGATCAGAAAGAACTTATCCATTATAACTGAAAGAGTTATGAAGACTATAAAAATTAAAAGTCATCTTGCCGAATTAGATAATATAAGAAGCTTTTTAAAATCAAGTATTGAAGGATTTGATATTTCAGATAAAGATTATTTTAAGATTGAGCTTTCCCTGCTGGAAGTATGTGTAAATATTATAAGTTACGCTTATCCCGAGAATGAAGGGGAGATCTTGCTAAAGATATGGCAGCAAGAAGATAAGATGTTTATTGAAATTAGGGATAAGGGGATTCCTTTTGATCCAACAAAATTGGAAAAACCAGACATACATGAAGTTATACAGAATGAGAAAAAGGGCGGATTTGGAGTTTTCCTCTCCCGCGAACTAATGGACGGATTTGACTATAAGCGGGAGAACAACGAAAACGTTCTTACTGTTTATAAAATAATTTAAGAAGCGAAAGTTTCTGCTTATTTAGTATATAAGACTTTATCCTCACCCAGTTCTGCAATCCGATTATCGAGCCACTTGATTATTAAGTCTCTCCGGATAAGGACAGCTTCGATCTCTTTATCTGTTAGATATTCACCGACAGTTTCTTTAATCACTTCAAGATTCAAGCTTTTTAATTTCTCATATAGAGCTTTTGGAATCTCATTCATTTTATATTTCTTTTCGTAAATGAGTTTTTTTGTGAATTTTTTAGAAGTTCGGAAGGAACGAGAATGATCGATGAGGATCATACGCCAATCCTCGGTTACGAGATATTGGTTTTGATGGCGGTCCTCGTTGGCGATCAAGTTATCAAAAGTCCGCTGTAAATAGAGTGCCCGGTTCCAGGGGAAAATTTTATAAGAAGGTTTTTTGATTTTTTGCGCGGTTATATCCCTGAGGCTTATCACATCCTCCATGTAAAATTGACAGGAGCCCCTGTCCCCTTGAAATCTTTTCTCCACAGTAGGGGGTACCATGTTTAATCCTAAATATTTATCCAGGCGGTATGCAGCAATTTCCCATTTCCAGTTTTCCATAAAACCTTTCATCCGGCCCGCTGCATTTTTCCACACAACCCGCTGTGTGATCCCATCTTTTTCCAGGGTGAGTCTCCAGGGATTAGTGACTGCTTCTCGATCTCCCCACGGCTGCTCCTGTTTGACAACTTCTGCTGTTTTAAGGAATTCTTCCCATTTTTCTCTTTCCGCCAATTCTTCTGGAGTGAATTGGGCAATGGATAAAAATCCAAATCCCAAAACAATAATAAAAGCGAAAAAAGTAAAGAGTCTTTTTTTCATTTTTCTCTCCTCCTTTTGATAATTGAGGTTTCCCAGTTAATTTATTGAAATTATAACTTAAGAAACGACCTTAATATAGGACCTTATCTTCTCCCTTTTCTTTTATCATCTCCTCAATTTCTTTTAAAAGAAGCTCCTTGCGTGTAAGGGTAGCGTTAATCTCCTTTTTTTTCAAATAGGAACCCACAGCTTCTTGTATTTTTTCAAAGTTCAGTTCCTTAACCTTTTCCACAAAAGCCCGCGGGAGTTGTTTAAAAAGCATTTCCCCTTTTATTCCTTTTTTTCCATACATAAGGTTCTTTGTGTATTTCCTACCCGAACGGAAAGCGCGGGAGTGGTCTATGAGGACCATACGCCAGTCCTTGGTGTAGAGGATATTCTGTTGTGTTCTGTCATCGTTCCCTATCAGGCTATCAAAGGCTCTTGCCAAATATTTCATTTTACTCTTGTTGTCAAGTTTTGATTTAGGGACCTTTATGTTTTGTTCCATAATTTCGAGTTCGCTGTATCCTTTATCGACCCATAACTGGAGAGAGCCTCGTTTTTTCCTGAATTTTTTCTCGACTGTGGGTGGAACCAGATATAATTCTAAAAGCTTGTCCATCTTGTAAGCCGCGATTTCATACTGCCATCCCTCGAGATGGTCCTGTTGCATGCCTTTAGGGTTTTTCCAGGCTCCTTTTATTTCCAAATCTCCCTTTTTTAAGAGGAGCCATGTAGGTTTTGTAACGCCTTCTCCTATATCTCCATGATCTATGATTTCAGCAGTTTTGAGAAATTCCTCTAATTCTTGTCTCTGGGCAATTTCAGCTTGATTAAACTGGCCGTTTGCTACATAGATTTGACTAACCAGAAAAAAAAGAAATACAGTAAAAAAAGTTTTTCGCCTCATTTTCTCTTCTCCCTATTCATATAATTCCCCTCAAATTTTTCTCATAATATAAATCTAATTTTAAAATAAATCAAATCAAAAATGTATATAATTGGAGATTTTGATTGACAAGATTTTCTTTAATATTATAAATTTTCTTTTCCACATAAAGAAAAAAATCGACTTTATAGAAATAAATTTTAGCTCTTTTTTAAAATTCTAAGTTAAAGACAGAGGAATATAAAATGAAAGTAAAATTAATTTTACTATGTATCTTTATCCTATTAATTCCCTTAGTTTCTTGTTCGCCCACAAGGACTTCACCAACCATTCGATTTCCTTACGAGTGGATAGGACCGCCGGGATTTGGCGGAAACATTGACAAGCAAGAATTTGTCGAACCTTCTGGAATCTGTTTTCATACTTTAAGGAAAACTTTATTTGTGGTGAGTGACGAGGGAGAGATTGCTGAGATAGAGACAGATGGAACGCCTGTGTTTAACTTGAAGATTCCGGGTGATTTGGAGGATGTCACAGTTCATCCTGAAACAGGATTTTTATATTTAGTAAGAGAGGGGGAGGATGTTATACTGGAGTTTGACCCTGATAAGAAAGAAGTTACGCGAGAATTTCCCATCAATAGAGGATATCAGGGGAATCCCAACTTTCTTGAAAAGAAGGTCGATGAATATGATAACGGTGTTGAATCCATTGCTTTTATCCTAGCTCCAGAACATCCTGAAGGTGGAACGTTTTATATGGGAAATCAATGGGATCCTTCTTGCATTATGGAAGTTCTGGTCCCTTTAAAGTCAAGCAAAGCAAAAACAGCCGAAGCCCGGATTATCCGTGTTTTACCTTTTATAATAAATGATCCGGCAGCAATATTTTATGATTCAAAAACAGGGCTCTTAAATGTGGTCAGTGATGCGGATAACATCCTTGTGGAGCTCACCCTGGATGGGAAATTTATCAAAGAATATGCTTTTCCCGGTGATGAGCAGGAGGGACTTGCCAGGGATGATGAAGGTTATCTATATATTGCCCAGGATTTAGGGGGAATCATCAAAATCAAAGACCTTCGGTAGCTGTATTACTGTTTTCGATTCTCTCCATTTGGGACTGTTTGATGTGTTGACTTTTCTTGGCCTATGTATTGTTAATATAACTTGTTTTGCTATTTACACTGACTAAATCTATTCCACCGGATACGTGATTCTTTGAGCCGAGAGCTTTTTATGCTCTTTTGCAATTAGAACACCGAGGAATATCCAGATCAAAACAAGAACAATATTAACCATAGCAAAGTTTTCGACTTTAAAAGCAAGAAATGTTACTCCCAAGAAAACAAGCGCGGCTGATAACACATCTCCTGACCGGTGGAAAAATGTTTTTGTAACAGCTTGGGCTTTGTATTTTTCTTCTCGGGTAGTTATGAGAAACAAAGAGTGCCGCGTGGTATTCATGAGCGAATAATCCATACCATTTTCTAAGGCTTTAACCCATTTCACTAACAACAGGACTGCTCCAAAACTTATGAAGAAATATCCTCCGAGTGCAAGTGCGGGGAGGATAAAAATTGCCACCCTGACTCCAAACCATTTAAAAATTCGGGATACAACAAGTAACTGGACGAACATAGCAAAGAGGTTCATGATGTTGTAAAAACTAGCATAGTATGTCGTTAATAATTGTCCATAATCAAGACCTCCTGCTGTCCCAGTTTCTATAGCTTTAGCAGCAGTGCTTTTGAATATTGTGTCTAGCATATATACACCATTTGTGTTTACCCAATTGAGAACTAGTACAAAAAAGGCAAGGTAGAGAAGATATCGACTCTTAAAAACCAGGCGAAACGCTCCTTCCTTTCCAAGAGGCTTTTCCTGTTCTTCTTTTTTTGGTTTTTCTTCTTGTTTGGCCTTAGCTGCTTTATGCTCAGCTCTTTTAACTTCTCTATTATGAGTTACCCAGGTTATTAAAATACAAATTCCCAGGAAAGCTGCTGAAACTAGCATCAATTGAAAGGTTCCAAGGGGTTCTGTAAGCCATTCCGTTATTTTCCCTCCAGCATAACCTCCGAATGTTGCTCCAAAAGCAATGATAGGGAAGAGACGTTTCCCCTCTTCCTCGGTATATAGGTCGTTGGCAAAGCCCCAGAATTGAGCCACAACTATCAAGTTAAAGATACCTGCCCAGATAAAAAAGATGATACTCATAGCGCCGGGTCCAACACCTGAGAGATGTAAAATATAAAATATTCCCAAATTGGAAATGAAAAAGAGGGTTACCCATGTGATTAATTTCTGGCGAGGAGACCGGGAAGCGATCCTACTGAATAATTTAACCACAAAAATGAGTAAAACAGCTATAGCAGCAGAAAGATAACTTTTAATTTCAGCTGGAAATTCAGCCATCATTAGAGCATCTCTTACTGGTTTTATGATGTAGTATGCTAAAAAGAGCAAAAACGCGTTTAGCATTAAAAGAAAAGCTGTAAGACCTTCGCCGGGGCGAATAATAGTGAAAATCCTGAGTATTTTATATAAAATTCCGTGCGATTCTGTTTCAATTCCCGTTGATGCTTTAGTTTTATTATTTTTCATAAATCCCCCCCCCTAATATTTTTTTTGAATGAATTTTCTAAGAATATTTTTTCCCTTTCTAAATAAGACTTAAACCTTTCTAAAAATAGAGATGAATTAGGAGTAACCAATTTTTAGTTTAGAACGCTTTGGATTTGTGAGAACTATATTGAAATTAAAGTTGGATGTCAACAACAAAACAGTAGATATAACCTTTTCTTTTTACACTGTTTCTGTGAATAAGTTTGTTGAAAAATATACAGTTTCTTTTTTAAAAAATTGATTTGATTAAAATTATAAGAAAGTGCACAATTTTTGGTCACATGATTTTTGCTGATTTTTGGTGTTTATAAGTAAAGGGAAATCTTGCTGTTTTTTAACGATAAACGTGGAATATTTTAAGAAAAAAGGACGGATTCTTCTCCTTTTTCAGCAATCAATTTTTTAATCTTTTTTATGATGATTTTTTTTCGTTTCAGCAGAGCATCTATTTCATCTTTATTTAGATATTTTTTTACCTTGTTTTTAATCACTTTATCTTTCAGGTTCAATAAGTTTTGATAAAGTTTTTTCGAACAACGAGTGATTTCACATTCTGATATAAGTTCTGTATAAGGAGCAAAAGCTTCACCCAAATCAATCCTCCATATTTTCCAGTCTTTTTTATGTTCAATTAAAATATCATCTAAGCCGCCTTTATGTTTGCATAAAGAATAAGAGTAAGTTAGATTATCAAAAACATTCAGATCTTCCATTGTATTGTAAAAACTTTCAGGATCTGGAGGCTCTATCTTTTTTATTCTTCGATTCCCTTCCATTATAAATTCTTCGATTGTTATCTGGATGGAGCCCTTTCTACCTTCATATTTTATTTCCACCGTAGGGGGAATTAGATTGAGATCAAGGAGTTTATCCAGCTCATAAGCAGCAATGCCATATTTATAGCTGTCAGGGGCGCGGTGTGGCCTTGAGAAATCAGTGAGCCTAAGGAATCCTCCTCGTTTCATTTTTCCATCATCCAGGTTTACCAAGTACGCTTCTGTTCGCCTCCCTACTTGTCTTTTATCAGGACCAATCTTAGCGGTTTTTAAATACTCCTCAAGCTCTTTTTGTTTAACATTTTCTTGACTGGCTGTTAATGGTTTGCAAAAAAACCAAATAGAAAAAATTAGGAATATACTAAAAAAGCCAGTTAAAATATTCTTAATTATTTTCATTTAATCCCCCTCTGCATTATTTTTTTCTTGGCAATCAGCCAACTTCTTTTATTTAGTTGGACTTCCGTAAATCCATGTTCTATTGATAAAATTTTACTCTGAAACTGAATTTTATTTTGAGATTCGTTTGTCTTATTAGAGTCTCCAAACCATAATACTCTAAATTTTTTCCCGTACTCTTCTATAATTAATGCGCTCATACGTCCATAAGGACCATATGCCCTTGATATATTTGTGTCGATTATCCAAACTCTATCATTAAACCTTTTCATGCTTTCCTCGTCCTTTCTTCTCATTGGAGTATGAGCGGTTACTATGTGGTGAGCCTTAAGATTATTGAGGATTCTTGTTACATTTTCTTTAAAATATTCTTCGGGCATTGTGGCTAAACCCCGATACCAGAGTGGACCATCAGATATACGGAAATATCTAATTTGATTTTCGGGGATTTTTCCCTTAAACATTGAATTCATAACTGCCCATCTCTGGTCTTCTAACTCAAAACGCAGGCGGTCATTTATAGATTTCAGTTTCTCAGTTGAGAATTCTTCGCTTATTCCTCCATGGACGAATATTATATCGTTTATTTTAATCACCGCATTGTGTTGAAGAATCCATTTGCCGTATTTTTTATTAAAATTTTTAATATAATTTCTACGAGCCGGATGATTATAGCTACCAACAACATCTCTGAGAATTTTGTTCCATTCCTCCTCAAAATTGTAATCTGTGGAAGAATCCGAGTTTGTTTTTTTAGGAGGATTTTTTCCCTTTTCTTTTCTGAATTTTTTTTCCTGCTTTTTCTTAAAATCGTCAGTAAGAAATGAGGTAAACTGCTTATAGTGAACGTAACCAGGAAAATCAAGAGCCAAATCTGCTATATTCCATTCTTCGTGATTTCCGATCAGGGCGTGAATTTTTCCCCCGGCCTCTTCGGCTTCTTTCTCCAGTCTCATCAGCAGGTCAAAGATTTCCTTGGGATCAGGACCTCTATCCATCACATCACCAATTTGGACGAGATGAGTTTTTCCTCCTATCCAGCGATTTTTTTTATCGATTAATTTTGTGCCTCTTAAGATTGTTATAAAATTCTCGTAATCTCCGTGTAAATCACCCACAGCGACAATTTTTTCAACATCTGTCCATATACACTGTATGTCAGCTCCATAAAAATAGGGAAGCAGAACAAGAATAAAAACAGTGGAGATTAATATTTTTTTTAATTTTCTTTTCAGGGGTCTTTTAGGATAAATCTTCATGGCTTTTTAATCAAAGTGGTTTCTTCTATTATTCTCTTTTTCAGAATTTGGTTTTGTAAAATTTTAGCTTACTATTGTTCTCTAATTATATAGTAAGTTTATGGGAGGTAATGTCAAGGTTTAAGAAGTGATTCATACTGATAATCTTGTTTTTTTGCTGTTAAGCTTGACTATTCTCTATTTTGCTGATATTTTTTAACAATTAAAAGGAGAGAGGGATGGAAAGAAGAAAATCTCCAAGAGTCCCAATTGATGTAGAGTTTCAGCTCTGGAAGGATGATAAGATTGAAAAAAGGTCCAAAGGAGTGATTAAAAATATCAATCTTGAAGGGATGTGTATTAAGACGGATCTTTCCTCTCCTGTGGGAACTGATTTGGTGTTCAGCCTTGATGCGCCTCGTGAGTTTAAATTTAATATATATGGAAAAATTGTCTGGCAGGAGAAAAGCGGAGATATTATTAAATATGGGACACAATTTACAAGACTGGATGTTACAAAAAAGCCAGATCTTTATAAATTTATCCTTGTCACAATGTGCCTGAACGGGGAAAAGAAATAGCCATATTAAATATCCCCATCATTTTTAAGCCATCCGTTTTTGGAAAAAATAAGCCTGCATTATTAACTTTAAGTAAAACTTTAATTTTTTAATCCATATTTTTTTTACAAGTTTCTGCTCCCTTCTTGAAAAAACACTTTTTGTATAAGTTCAATGAAAAATTCCTTTAACTTAAAGTGAGGGCTCTTAAATCAAAATGTTTTAGCGTAACTCTTAATAAATAATGGATTGACTTTAGATTTTTCTTTTGATAAAAGCTAAAGAGAAAGCTGAAGAATATTAACTTCAACCCTGGAAGAGAAAAAAATATTTTAAGAGGGAAATGAAATGGAAATAAATGCTAGAGAAAAAGCGGATGTCATTATATTTGACATTGACGGAGAAATCAGAAGATCCGATATAACCGACATCACCCTGCACCAACTTGTTAAAGACCAGCTCGAAGGAGGTAAAAAGAACATACTCCTCAATTTTGAGAATGTTGAGTTCATTGATAGTTTTGGAGTAGGGGAGATTTTAGCAAGTTATATTTCCACGAACAATTTAGGGGGAAAGCTGAAGATCGCAAAGATATCAAAAAAACTTTACCTCGTTTTTCAAGTCACAATGCTCACCAAGGTTCTTGAAATATTTGATGAAGAAGAAATGGCATTAGATAGCTTTTTTAAAGAGTAGTCCTCGTCTTAACCTTCTTTTTGCAGAGCCGCTTAATGGCAAAAAATCGACTGCACAAAATTGTCTCTCGTGTTGTAGAGATAAGGCCAGGCGAGGAAATCATTGTTCTTCTCCTCTTTTTCAATTTTTTCTTAATAACTGCTCCCTACTGGGTAATTAAACCTCTTAGAGATTCTCTTATTTTAAATAAGCTCGGGTTTCAAAGCCTTCCCTGGGCCTATCTATTAACTGCCGTCGTAATAGGATTTGTTGTTGGATTTCATACCAAGCTTCAAATCAATATTCCCAGACGTCTTTTAATTATATTAAGCCTCCTTTTTTTCATTTTTACCTGTCTTCTTTTCTGGGTGCTTCTTCCACGTGAGTGGAAATGGTTGCCTCTTGCTTTTTGGGTTTGGGCAAATATTTTTATTATAGTCCTCGGAACGCAATTCTGGCTCACAGTAAATGATATCTTCAATCCAAGAGAAGCAAAAAGAATGATTGGATTCTTTACGAGCGGAGGAATATTAGGAGGCATTATAGGAGCAATGACGACTGGATTTTTAGCAAAGACTATAGGTTCTAATAGTCTTCTCTTTGTTGCTTCTGGATTACTTGTTGCCTGTATTTTTGTCGTAAATTATATATTTATATGGCAGAGAAAAGAACAATCTGCCACTGAAAAAGCAGAAAAAAAGGAAAAAGAGGAAAAAAAGAGACTGCAAAAAGTTGGCCTTAAAGATTGCTTTGATACAGTAAGAAAAGACAATTATTTGAGGCTGATGGGGGGAATAGTCGCAATAACATTGATTGTTTCGACCTTTATTGATTTTCAGTTTAAAGGAGTAGTCCAGATCATGGGCCTTGCCGGAGATAAACTTACAGGTTTTTTTGGAGATTTTTATACAGTATTGTTGGTTTTTTCTTTTTTGCTTTCACTTTTAATGACAAGCAATCTTATTAAACGGTTTGGTATTCGTTTAACCCTGTTGCTTTATCCTCTAGTATTACTCCTTTGTTCTGTGGGAATTGCTGCTTCGCCGGTTCTTATTTTTGCCATTGTCATCAAAGGCAGCGATAAAAGCCTTTCTTTTTCACTTAACCAATCTGTCCGGGAACTTCTTTTTATTCCAATTTCACCAGAGCATAAGGACAGGGCAAAGCCATTTATTGACATGTTCATCAACAGATTTGCAAAAGGCATTGCAGCATGTATTCTTCTATTATTCATGCTCTTTATTGATGATATCAGATACGTGAGCCTTATTTCTGCTGTTTTTATTTTAGCGTGGATTTTTCTTAATCTGAAAGTAAGTAAAGAATATACTAATACCATCAAGCAGAAATTAGAAGTAAAATGGGAAAGAGCAGATAGAGAAGTGGCTGAAAAAATGGATTTAGATTATACAAAATTAATCTTTGACACCATAGAGAGCAAGAATCGAAGTGCAGTCTTACATGCCATGCATCTTTTTGATTTGATAAAGCAGGATAAGCTCACTCCTGAAATAAAAAAATTAATCTCGTACAAATCAGATGAAGTAAGAGCTTCTTCCTTAGCAGGTCTTTTTGGGTCAGAGGATACAACAATACTTCCTGATACGGATGATTATATTGATGAAGAAGTTCTGGGAAAAGAGATTGAAGAAATAATGTCCCTTGATGTTTATCAGGATGTGATGAAGAGCTATATTGAGAAAACATTGAGCGATAAGAGCATGGATTCAGAGACGGCAAAAATGGAACTTGCTAAAGCCATAGGATTGATGGATTTTCATTCTCCTCTTGCCCAAAGGCTTGAAGAACTTCTCCAGGATGAATCGCCAGAAGTAGCCAAGTATGCTCTTGAGAGTGCTGCAAAAATAAAGAAAAAGGAATATGTTCCTGCATTAATCAAGAAGCTGTTAAGCCCAATAACCAGGGAAGATGCCAGTGCAGCCCTTGAAAAATACGGGCACAAAGTTGTGGGAACTCTTGCCGATTATTTAGCAGATACTGATGAGGATATTGAATTGAGGAAAGGTGTGTCTTCAGTTTTAGCGCGCATTGGAACGCAAGATGCTGCAGATTTCTTGTCCTGGGAGTTAGCAGAAGGCAAAGGCGATATGGATAATGAACTCATCGATGCCCTGGACAGGATCCGGTCTGGAAAGTCTGATATTCAATTCCAAAAAGGAGTTATTGAAGCTAATATAAGTGAAGAAATTAAAAGCTATTGTCAGATTTTTATCGAACTCTTCAATTTAAAAACTAAAGGGAAAAAAGAAGAGGAAGAGGAAAACCTGAAAAGGAATTTAACCAATTCCATGATGAATGTTTTTAAGCTGCTGGGGCTTATATATTCATATGAAGATATCACTAAAGCCTACCAGAATATAAAAACCGGAACTAAAAATTCAGTGGCTTATGCAATCGAGCTTCTTGATAATATTTTGGAGAAAGAAATGAGAGACATAGTCTTTCCTGTTGTTGAAGACCTTCCGCCAGAGGAAAGAGTAAAAAGATGTCTTGACCTTCTTAAGAATTCCTCTAATCTTTAGACAATTTATATGGCTAAGAATCGAGTTCACAAACTTCTATCACGCTTTGTTGATGTTAGACCAGAAGAGACCTCAACCTCTGTTCTTATGTTTTTTTATTTTTTCCTGATCACTTCTTCAGCTTGGGTTATCAAACCTGTGAAGATTTCTCTTTTCCTGGATAAGCTTTCGTTTAAGGAACTCCCCTATGCCTATTTTTTGACAGCACTCCTGATTGGCTTTGTGGTTACTTTGAACACCAGATTGATACATGTCATGAAGAGGCATGTTTATATATCTCTCAGCCTGATATTTTTTATTTCTAACCTGTTTATTTTCTGGATGCTCTTTAAACTTCAATGGCAGTGGCTTCCTATGATCTACTGGCTCTGGGCAGAAATATTCACAATAACTTCAGTCACTCAATTCTGGATTTTAATCAATGATATTTATACTCCGCGCCAAGCCAAAAGACTGATTGGTTTTTTAGTTAGCGGGGGACTTTTAGGTGGAGTTGCAGGCTCTCTTCTTGCTTCTTTTCTGGTTAAAATCGTCAAAACCGAAAACCTTCTTTTGATTGCTCCACTAATGCTTGGCATTTGCCTTGTGATAGTCAATCTTGCTCCTCGGTTGTTTAAGAAAGAAAAAAAAGAAGAGGCTGAAGTCTCAGAAAAGAAGAAAAAGCCGAGAATTAAATACACTGAGAGTTTCCGTTTAGTAAGAAAAAACCGGCATTTGTTGTTCCTGAGTGGGATTATGATTGCAGCTATTGTTGTTACAACTACAATTGATTTTCAGTTCAATTCTGTGGTTGAAAATCACTTCAGTAAATTTGATAATCCTAAGGACTCCATGACCTCTTTTCTAGCAACTTTTTTTGCTATATTGCTTGTTTTTTCTTATTTGCTACATGTTTTTTGTACGAGCCGTATTTTAAGAAATTTTGGCATCCGTGCCGCTCTTTTGATTGCCCCTTTCTTTTTATTGATAGGATCAGCAGCAATTTTTATAGTTGCTACACCTGCATTGATTTCCTGGGCTGTTTTAATGAAAGGTACTGATAAAAGTTTGGCTCATTCACTCAACCAATCTGTCAGGGAACTTCTGTATATCCCGATATCTCCTGAGATTAAGTACAAAGCTAAGGTATTCATCGATATGTTTGTGAATAAGCTTGCGAAAGGATTAGCAGCAATTCTCCTTATTTTATTTGTTTCATTTTCCCATTTTTCTATCGAGAATATCGAGAAAATTCGTTTTATCAGTATTTTGGCAGTTGTTTTTATTTTTATATGGATACTTTTAAATCTTCAGATAACCAGAGAATATGTAAATATAGTAAAAAGGAATCTGAAGATTAAGTGGCAGGATGCAGATAAGTTAATCGGAGAAAAGATTGATATAGATATGACAAAACTGGTTTTTGACACTCTTGAGAGTAAAAAAAGAAGTTCGGTTTTATATGCTATGAATCTTTTTGACTTAGTTAAAAAAGAGAAAATGAGCCCTGAGCTTAAGAAAATAATCTCGTATAAATCTGATGAAATAAGAGCGAGCTCTTTGGATTCCCTTTTAGAATTGGATGGAGAGGTCCTGATCCCGGAAATGGAGGACTCTCTCGAAGAAGAGAGCCTGGACGCCCAGGTAAAGGAAATCATGGCCCTCGATGTTTATCAGGAACTGATGAATGAGCAGATCGGGAAAATCCTCAGAAAAAAAGACACAGAGGAAGTTGTGTCCAGGATGGAGGCAGCCAAAATTATGGGAAGGATGGCGCCAACCCTCTCTCTCATTCATAATCTTGGAAAACTTCTCAGAGATGAATCTCCAGAAGTAGTCAGTTATGCTGTTGAAAGTGCAGGGAAGCTAAAAAGGAGGGAGTTAGTCCCTTATATCATTCAACATTTGAGTAATCCTTCTATCAAACAAGTCGCTAACAAAGCTTTAACAGGATACGGGATTAAGATTATAGGGACATTAAAAGATTATTTGAGTGACCCTGAAGAAGATATAAAAATGAGAAAGGCTATCCCGGACATCCTGGCCCAAATAGGCTCTCAAAGAACTGCAGACATATTGGCTCTAGAATTAAAAAAGGAAAACAAGGATGTGGAAATTGATACTATTGATGCCATGTGTAAGCTGAGAAAAAAAGACCCGCAAATTCGTTTCCCCGAGAAAATAGTGTTAACTGAGGCAAAGCTCAAAATAAAAGAATGTTACCTGATAATGATGGAAATATATTCCTTAATAAGCGATAAAAATAAAGAATTTTTAGCTAAAGATTTAGAGAATAATTTAGCTCGCTTGCTGAAACAAGTCTTTGATTTAATGAGTCTTATTTACTCACAGGAAGACATTGTTACAGCTTATCAGAATATTTGTGATGGAACGAAAAAATCAATCGATTACTCTATTGAACTTCTTGACAACATAATAAAGAGAGAAATTATGGAAGTTCTCCTTCCCTTGATAGATGATATTCCTCTGGAAGACAAGGTTAAAAAAGGTAAAAAACTGCTTAAGTCGCTGGAAAAAGTTGAATTTGCTTGAATTTTTTTTCCTCTTGAGATTATAATTAGAACAACTTATTCAAATGCCTAAACTATTCGTTTATTCAAAAAAGGGAGAGGAGAATATTATCCCTCTTAAAGACAAAAGGATATCTATGGGCAGGTCTGAAGACAATGACATCCCCGTCCTTGATCCGTTCTGCTCAGGGCATCATGCCTTCATTTATCCTTCAGAAAAGGGTTATGTTGTTAGGGATAATGGCAGCAAGAACGGAACCTTCCTGAACGGTAAAAAAATTCAAGCCGAGACTAAACTCGAAAGAGGAGATGAAGTCCTGATCGGTTCAACAAGAATTATTTTTGATAAGGGTCTTTCAACAAATGTAGAAGTGATGGAGGCTCCATCCACTTCGGTAAATGTAAATACCATAATTCATGTTGAAGAGGTTCTGAAGAAGAGTGATATTGATACAACGATGAAAGCCACTTTTGCTACAGCTGAAATGGAAAAGGTTAAATCTGAACACAAAGCTTTCTCTGTTATAAGCGAAGTAAGCAAAGCTCTTATTCTTCATAAGCCTATAAATGAGCTTTTAGATAACATTATGGACCTTATTTGCGAGAATCTGCCTATGGACAGAGGGATTTTGATGCTAAAAGAAGGCAATCCTCCTCAATTCATTCCTAAAGTGGTCCGCATCAACAATGATAGCCTTAAGGATAGAAAAATTCAGGTGAGCCAGAGTATTATCAATATGGCTGTTAGTAAGAATTCGTCAGTCCTTACATCTGATGCCCAGGCTGACACTCGGTTTAAAGCACAGGAAAGCATTCTTAAGTTCAACATTCATTCTGCGATGTGCGTCCCTTTATGGAATAACAAGGACATCATAGGAATTATCTACTCAGACCGAATATCTCAACTGGAGCAGTTTTCAGATGATGATTTAAAACTGCTAACCCTTTTATCCAATTTGGCTGCGGTCAAGATTGAAAATGCAAAGTTAATTGTGCAATCGATTGAAAAAGAAAAGATGGAAAAAGAGCTTGATTTGGCAGCCAAGATTCAAGAAGATTTTCTTCCTAAGGAAAGTCCTGAATCCAAAAATTTTGAGATTGTTGGCTCAAACATCCCCTGTTATCAGGTGGGCGGGGATTATTATGATTTTATCACCATAGATCCTTCCCGCCTTGGTGTTGTCGTTGCGGATGTTTCTGGAAAAGGAGTTGGTGCTTCCCTCCTTATGGCATCCTTAAGGGCAGCTCTTCATTCAGAGCTTTACCCCAAATATAAAATTGAGGAAATGGCCGCTAAACTTAATAATTTTGTTCACCGAAGTTCTTCTCCAAATAGTTTTATTACTTTTTTCTACTGTGAGCTCAATAATAAGACTGGCGAATTTAAATATATCAATGCAGGCCATAATCCACCTCTTGTTATCGACAAAAAAGGAAAGATCCAGCGTTTAGAGAGCTGCGGGTTATGCCTGGGTATGTTTCCCTCCACTTCATATGAAGCAAGCAAAGTCACATTAGATGTAGGTGATAATGCAATTCTTTTTACAGATGGGATCACCGAAAGCCGTAATAAAGATAATAAAGAATTTGATGAAGAAAGACTGATAAAACTGATTCAAAAACATTCTAAATTATCTGCCAAAAAGCTTCTGGAAAAAATCAACGAAGAAGTTGATTCGTTCATTTCTGGAGCTGAACGAATGGATGATATGACTATTGTCATCATCCAAAGAGTCTCTTAGAGTTTCCTTCCAAAAATCAAATCCAAAAATGGACAGAGATATCCCCCTGAGTTATGCATCAAATACAAAAGGTTCCCTTTTTTAGGAGGAAATGAAAAAAATGGTTAGTGCAGCAGTTTCCTATTAGCTATAAAAACTATTTCATCTTCAATAGCAAAAACTGCAATAATAAGAGCTAGAGTCATCCAGGGCGCGGGACGATAAGAACAGGATCATCAGTCCAGATTTCTTCTCCATAATAAACAGCAACAAAATATTTATAGATACCACGTTTAGCGTCTTTTTCGACATTAGCCTTGATAATCTTCTTTCCCCTGAAACGCCCTTTGTTAAGAGGGGAACACCTGCTGAGATGAATAGCAAAATCATATTCGTTTTCACAAATCCATTCGATGTCATCTCCCGGATCGACATAAGCAACAAGTTCAGAGTACGTAAAATTTCCATCATTCACATTGATTGTAATGGTTTTAAGTGCCATGTGACCTCCTTTCCTTTACTCCCAGTTTGCTGACAATAAAGGTTTATTTATTTTTGTTTGAACTACTTGCTTTATTTTGTTTAATCATCTGTTCTGAAATTGCACTAAATACAGCTGCTTCCTTTCATTTTACAAATTGTCTGTAACGAGAATCTTTACGGAGTTCAGAAAGGTCGGGATCAGCATTGATATTTTCTATAGGGCCGCCTTGTTCAATATATTCCTTGAGTGCTTTAAGTGCCTGGTCGCGTTGATTTGTGAGCTCAAAGACTTGAACACTAAATAGGAGGACATTTACATCATTTGGTGTAAGGTTTCGAGCTTTATCCATTTCATCCAGTGCTTTTTTATGTTCTCCTGAATGTGCATAATAAAAGGCTATAAGTCCATGAATGTAGCCATTCTTAGGGTTTATTTCCAATTCTTTATTCGCTAAATCAATGGCGTTTTGATAGGCGTCTTGTGCATTTTTAGAATTTTCCGGTATATAACGGTAAGCATCAGCTAGATTTCCCCAATGTCTGTACTCATTCTCGTCCAGCCGAATTGCCTCCTTGAACATTTCCGCAGCTTCCGTGTATTTTTTTTGAAAAAAGTATACATAGCCTAAGTTTGAACAGGCAAATGCATCATACTTGAGGCGGAGGTATTTTTTAAACATAGCTTCCGCCAAATCGTACTGGCCCATATTACTGTAAATAGCTCCTAGACTATTAATGCTTAAATAATTTTCTACGTCCGGATTTTCCGGAGCTAATTCTAAAATCTTAAGAAACATTTTTTCTGCCTCAGGGAAGCGTCCATGGTCATAGTAAAAAGCACCCAGACAGCTGTATCCTTGCCAGTAACCTGGTTTTAGATTTATAGCTTTTTTATAAACTGCTTCGGCTTCATCCAGATTTCCGAGCTTTTCATAAACCAAAGCTAATTCTGTGTGGGCATCAAAGTTTTCTGGATTAAGCTCTAAAGCGTGTTTAAATTCTTTAATGGCGTCATCATATTTACCCGTACTTTTATAAGTAATTCCGAGCGTGATACGGACTGGAACCAGACTATTGTCTATTTGAATTGCCTGCCT
>Ga0114930_10000059_pt1 | contig 113994 bp, 101 predicted proteins | sample AnhtaG_FD_87300 | JGI IMG/M metagenome (GOLD analysis project Ga0114930, IMG submission 87300) | Deep subsurface microbial communities from Anholt, Denmark to uncover new lineages of life (NeLLi) - Anholt_01485 metaG | ecosystem: Environmental > Aquatic > Marine > Oceanic > Sediment | place...
GATTACAGCCAGGATATGTCTGTAGCCATTGATGAGCGTTTCTCGACTCATTCTGGGGACAAAGTTGATGGTGAAATCGGTGTTATCCCCGGAGACCTCGTGGAGCAACCGATTCTCCCTCTTGAGGCGCTTGAAACGACAGAAATACACTTTGCCCAACGATTCTCGCAAGCGGGTAACCTAATGCCACAAGCAAGAGTAGGGCTGATTGAGAGAGTGGGGAAAGATGACCCCGGTCATGTCACATACGACAGAAGACCCTGTTTTTCAGATGATAACTCAACAGTTTTCGCTCACCCCTCACGTATCTGTGCCACACCGCTCACAGCCGTATACTTCACACGCAGGAGGTCACAGGTTCAAATCCACTATCGCCCACTTAGATAGCGGAAATCCCCGGTTTCTTGCCATGGGCAGATGCTGGAGGAGTCCCTTCAGACATCCACCTCATAACCGAGCACCACATCCCATCCCCGAATTCTCAACCGGGCGACTACAACCAGTTGACTGGCAGAGCGCTACCGACGTATAATCTGGCGGGGAAGGGAGGCAAGGGGTTCCTGCCTTTTATCTGGCTTGCTTCAAGCGCAACAGGTCAGCAGTTCAAATCCACTGCTGCCCGTGTTATAATCCTAGCTCTGATCAGCACATTTAATAAAGAAGACTGGCCGAAGTGGCGGAATGGCAGACGCGCTACGTTCAGGGCGTAGTGTCCTTAAGGGCGTGTGGGTTCAAATCCCACCTTCGGCACCACGGGCGCCTGTAGCTCAGTTGGATAGAGCGTAGCCCTGCGGAGGCTAAGGTCGTGGGTTCGAGCCCCGCCAGGCGTGCCATTGTGGGCGATTAGCTCAGGGGTTTAGAGCGCCTGTTTTACACACAGGAGGTCACAGGTTCAAATCCTGTATCGCCCACTTTTCTTCGTAAATTGACACCATAACTGGACATTTGACCCCCCTCAAAAACTTGACGCACCGCTCATCACCGCAAGCCGGAATCTGCATCCAGGCTGGACTGCGGCTGGTATAATGTCAGTGAAGATAGCAGCCTGGTAGATTGAGCCAGGCAGAAAGGGAGGCAGGAATGGCTAATCAGGATGCTTTTCAGCATGACCGCTACCTTTTTCGGAGAAAGGTGCTAAGAGTCTTTGGAGGGGAATTCAGTGTCCATGATCCCAACGGAAATGTGGTCCTGTACTCGGAGCAGAAATCATTCAAGCTCAAGGAGGACATACGCATCTATTCCGACCAGTCGATGGCCCATGAACTACTGACAATCAAAGCCAGGCAAATCCTAGACTTCGGCGCTACCTATAATGTGGTCGATCCTCAGTCCGGTGCAGCAGTGGGTGGCTTGCGTCGGAAGGGCTTGAGGTCCTTGGCGAGGGATAAGTGGCTCTTGCTTGACCCGCAGGGGCAGGAGATTGGCATGATCCAGGAAGACAGACTATCCCTGGCTTTGATCCGTCGATGGGTTAGGTTTTTGGCCCTCTTGCTCCCGCAAAGATACACCGTCAGCATAGAGGGGCAGCCTGCAGCGTTCATCAAGCAGCACTTTAATCCTTTGGTGCTCAAATACACCCTCGACCTCTCCCAGGACTATGAGAAGAAGCTTGACCGACGCTTGGCTATGGCGGCTGGCGTCCTGCTTTGTGCCATCGAGAGGCGGCAGTGGTGATTTCGTGTTGGTGCACTCAGGATTGTGATACTTCTGGGGTTTGTCGCCTTGGGGATTGAGAGGTTGGTGAGATAGTGGAGGAGGATCAGCCATGACTGACAGTACCGAGGACACACGCAGAAGAGCCTTGGCGATGCTGAGGTCACTTAGGGAAAACGTTGACAAAATCACAGGACGGGTGGAGGAGAAGTATGTAACGGAATTCCATGCTGCCCTTGACAGCTTAGAAGCCACTGGGATTGATGTCTCTCAGTTCCGCATACCAGATTCAGAGGTTAAGCCCATCGTCTTCGGGCCGATTAACACTTTGCATTTTCCTGGACAGCGCCCCTCTCGCCCTACGTATTCCGGAGAGAGTTACGTTGACAAGCCACTTCTGCTAACTAAACTGGACGCTGCTATCATGTACTCGACGACGCTTATTCCTAGAGCCGAAATTGGCACCTTGGAAACTTTGGAACGGATTTTCAGTCGTTTTCAGATGGTGGAAAGGCAGTTGAGGAAGCGACACAACAGCAGAAAAACAATAGAGATCGACGATGAATACGATGTTCAAGACCTACTACATGCATTGTTGCGGCTACACTTCGATGACATACGACCTGAACAATGGACACCAAGTTACGCCGGCGGTTCTAGCAAAATCGACTTTATCCTAAAGAATGAACTGGTGATAATCGAAGTAAAGAAGACAAGAGAGCGTCTGCGGGATAGGGAGATTGGGACACAGCTTATTGAGGACGTTGCTAGATACAAGGAGCATCCTGATTGCAAGACATTGGCATGTTTCATCTATGACCCTGAGGGAAGGCTAGCTAACCCAATAGGGCTTGAGAACGACGTGGCTAAGCTGTCTACCGACGACGTGAACGTAAAAGTCTTCATCTTTCCCAAGTAGAGAAGTTGGCTAGTAGTCTTCATCTACTTGCACTCCCGATACTTCAATCGCCTCTGAAAAGCTCCTCACAGGCGAGTCGCCTCTGGAGACCATCAGCCAAACGAAGGGGTAGCGAAGCGGTATTCTCCTCCCCACCCTGAGATTGCTTCGGGTCGCCTCAGGCGACCTCGCAATGACACGGGAAATGGGCTGAAATTGCTCCGTGGAGCCTGTCCTGAGCGGTGCCAGATTCTTCGGTCGCCTAAGGCGACCTCAGAATGACAGGGAGCGAGGGGCTCCTCGCCATGACACGTAGACGCGACAGGGCGTTCGCTCCCTAGCCTCAGTTTGCCTCCACGCTTTGCAACACGAAAGACAACCATGGTCGAAAGGTCACGGCTGCAAGTGCCAGAGTTCTCGCTGGCAAACCTGATAGGCCTTCTTAAGGGAATCGTACATCCTGGCGTTCTGGATGGCTATAACACTAAGGTTGGCAATGGCGGTCAGCAACTCAATCACACTTTCGGAGAAGTCCCCCTTCCGGGAACTGTATATCCTTATCACACCTATGAGTCTGTCCCTAGCTTTGAGGGGCGTGCAGAGCATGGCGCCTATGCCTTCTCGAATTGCCTCCGCCGGATACTGAAGCCTGGCATCATTGGCCACGTCGGAGACTACGACCGGTTCACCTTTGAGCGCATCAGCAAGGCTGCGATCGGCCATGATGGCTCCCTTCTGCAAGTACTCGTCGCTCAGTCCATATGAGGCGGTGTGCACCAGGTGCTTCCTCTCGTCGTCGAGGAGCATCAGCGAGCAGCCCTTGACTCTGGATACCTCGGCAGTGGCCTTAACAATTGTGGCCAGAACTTCGCCAAGGTCTAGCGCTGAGTTTATCGCCGCCGCGGCCTCATGCAGAGCATCGAAATAGCGAAGTCTAACATCCTTCATGGTGTCACCTCCGAAAAAGGTATTGGTGTGAGTTCCTCTCCTGGTGCGGTTAAGTCGGAAACGAAGAGCGAGGAGAGGCATTGTACCATGCACGAGGCCTCCTGTCAAGGCGACGTAGTCGTGCAACCTGCCCGGTTGTGGTGGGCAGCCATTTTGGGCGCTCTGAGGCTGCATACAGTGATTTTCCAAACCAAGGGGCAGCGAAGCGGTATTCTCCTCCCCACCCTGAGATTGCTTCGGTCGCTTCAGGCGACCTCGCAATGACATGGGAAGAGGGCTGACATTGCTTCGCTTGTGTGAGGGCAAAGGGAATCCCTTCCCTTTGCCACATTCCCTGAAGGAAAGGATTCCTTCAGGCCTCCAATTCCTCATACTAAATGACGCCCAGGCCCATGGGCTCGGGGACATGGACCGCCAAATAGACGGGCCTTTTGAAGCTGCACTCCCGAATCAGGGGGCAACGGTTCACTTACATTATGTAAACCACTTTGATCAATGTATATTCGGCCATTATAATTGGGCAAGATGAATCGCCACCATCACGAAAGGCGAAACTGAGGAGGTACCGTTGAAATGCGGTTGGAAAATATAGAGAATATCGCCGTCCTGGGAACCGGGACGATGGCTCCCGGTATTGCCCAACTCTGCGCTCAGTCAGGCTACAGCGTCTCAATGTGGGGGCGGACTGATGCCAGCCTGCAACGAGGCTTCAACCGTCTCCAGTCCAACCTCCGAACCTTCCGGGATAATGGGTTAATCGCAGAGGGAGACGATGAGACAATCCTTTCTAGAGTCAAAGGCGCCACGAGTTTGGAAGAGGCAGTAAGCGATGCGGATTTCGTGATAGAATCCGTTGCTGAAGAGATGGCTCTTAAGAGAGAGATATTCGCCGCCCTTGACGGGATTTGCCAAAAGGACGCTATCCTTTCGACCAATACATCTGGCCTGAGTATCACCGCAATTGCGTCTACAAGTAGTAGGCCAGAGAAGGTGATCGTAACTCACTTCTGGAACCCCCCGCACTTGATCCCTCTAGTGGAAATAGGGCGTGGCGAAAAGACTTCCCAGGAAACAGTCGACGTGACCACGCAGCTAATGACAAAAATAGGCAAGACGCCGGTGCTGGTTCAAAAAGAAGCGCCAGGGTTTATTGGAAACAGGCTCCAATTTGCTCTGTTGCGCGAGGCCTTGTATATAGTAGAGCAGGGGATTGCCAGCATGGAGGATGTAGATACGGCCGTGAAGATGAGCTTTGGCCGTCGCTTGCCGGTAACTGGTCCCCTGGAGACGGCTGATTTGGGCGGGGTGGATACATTCTTGGCCGTATCAGAATACTTGATGAATGATCTGTGCAGTTCGAGCCAGCCATCCTCTTTACTAACTGACGCGGTGAAGAAGGGACGGTTGGGAATAAAAAGTGGCACAGGCCTTTATGAGTGGTCTCCCGAGTCTATCAGCCAGATTACCAAAGCCAGGGAAGAGGAACTGATAAGATTTCTCAGGCAAGATAGAGCAAAGCCTGCTTGGTGAAAAGAAAGCTTAGATAGTGCAAAGGGGGTTGGATAATGGGACCTTTAGAAGGCATAAAAGTCGTTGAGCTATCTACCTGGGCAGTAGTGCCTTGCGCGTGTGAGATTATGGGTGACTGGGGGGCCGATGTTATCAAGATCGAGCATCCCGCCGGTGGTGACCCGACCCGGGGCTGGGCTGGCCCTGGATGGCTGCCGCCCTCTTCACCCGTTGGAGTGGGATGGATTGCCGATAACCGCAGCAAGAGAAGCATCTCCCTGGACCTATCCAAAGAAAATGGGAGGGAAATAGCCTACAAGCTAGTGGAGACAGCCGATGTCTTCGCTTCTAATTTGCAGGACCCTTCTTTGCAGAGGATAAAGATGGACTACGAGACACTGGCACAGGTCAATCCCAAGCTAGTCTATGCTCACCTCACCGGATATGGACGCAAGGGACCGAACTGTGAAAAACCTGGTTTTGATTTTACTGCCTTCTGGGCTAGCTCAGGCATGATGTCCCTCATTGGTGAGGAGGGTACTCCTCCTGCCTTCCAGCGCCCTGCTATGGGGGACCATATGACTACCGGATATCTACTTGCCGGCATCATTGCTGCTCTTCGTGCCAGAGATAAGCAGGGGATAGGTCAGAGGGTAGACATAGCTTTAATGGGGACAGGCTTGTGGGTAGTCGATTGGCAAACGCAGGCTACCCTTCTTACCGGCCAAAATGCCAAGCGAGTCTCTCAAAAGGAGATGCCCAATCCCATGGCTAATACCTATCAAGCTAAGGATGGTCGCTGGTTTCTATTCTTTATGCTCTTCGAGCGCTTTTGGCCGCCTTTTTGTCGTGCTTTAGGCATAGAGCACCTGGAACATGACCCAAGGTTTGATACTGTAGAGAAGCGAGCCGAGAATCGTAGGGAACTCATCTCCATTATTGAAGGAATTATAGCCACCAAGACCTCCGAAGAATGGGCGCCCATCTTTGATAACCATGAATTCGTTTGGGCCTACGTCCATACCATTAAGAGTGCTCTTGAGGACCCCCAAACTGAGGCTAATCAATTTATTGTTGAGGTGGAACACCCGGAACTGGGCAGGATAAAGATGGTGAATTCGCCCGTTGTCTTCAGCCAGACGCTTTCTTCACCAAGTATGCCCCCTCCCTTACTGGGGCAGCACACCGAGGAAATCCTTGCGGCGATCGGCTACGATTGGGATGCTATTCTCAAGTTCAAGGATGAAGGAGTAATCCTGTAGTCGTTTGCCCTTGCCGACCCAATTCGTGTAACAGAATGACACGGTGTCGTGCTCCGAGCCCTCGAATCTCTGGGCGTGGGCGTCATGGCCAGTACCGCAGCGACTAAGTAGGGGCAATTCATGAATTGTCCCTGCCATTTGTGGCTCTCCTCCCCTGACGGGAGGAGATCAAGAAAGGAGGCGCCGAAATGTCCACCGCCTGTAGAGTTCCATCCTGGGAGACGGCGATGAAGCAATTGGCCCCCAGCGTATATGCCTACGTTCAGGCCGGGGGTTCCTGGTTCCGGAGCAATGCCGGACTGATCGTGGGCAGGGAATACGCCGTGGTGGTGGACTCCCTGGCCACCGTTGGCCTCACCCAGACATTTATCGACGAGATGCGGAAGGCCACCGATAAGCCACTTCGCTACGTGATCAACACTCACCACCACGGGGACCACATCTGGGGTAACCACCTGTTCAGTGGGGCTGACATCGTCTGCCACAGGCGATGCAGGGAGGAAGCTCTGAAGGCCGAGATAACGGATCCCGATATGCTGGGGATGATGTTCCCCGACTTCGACTTCCACGGAATAGCGGCGACGCCTCCCGATATCACTTTCGAGAAGCAGTTCACCCTCTATCTGGATGAGCGGGAGATCCAGCTCATATACTATGGGCCGGGCCATACCGTGGGCGACATCATCGTCTATCTGCCCCAGGAAAGCATCGTCTTCGCCGGAGACCTGCTGTTTCTGTACTCCACTCCGTTGGCCATGGAAGGGTGCTTTGCCGGCTGGATCGAGATCATGGAAGCTCTGGGCAACCTGAACGCCAAGACCTATGTGCCGGGCCACGGCCCCGTTTGTGGCAAAGAAGGGGTGATGGAGTCCGGCGAGTATCTTGCGCTTATCTGGGAGGAGGCCCGTAAGCGCTTCGACAGGGGGATGAGCGTTGATGCGGCCGCCCGAGACATCGATCTGGGACGCTTCAAGAAGTGGGTGAACTGGGAGCGCATCATCTTCAACCTGGAGCGGCTGCAGCGGGAATTTGGCGGAGAGGAGCCTACCTCGGAGCTCGATGCCGCTGACATCATGGGGCGCATGATCGCTCTGGCAGCCTCTGGATAGTCACTGCTGTCAAGGCAGAGAAAAGAAACGGCCTTACTTTGACACCTTTTCCTCAACGAGGAAAAATTGCAGCTTGCTTCTGTCCAGGAAAGTGTCTTCGTCATCGCGGATTACTTTGCCAGCCTCTGAACTCCAGAATTCGCCCATCGCCTTGTACCCTTCCATATCGTCATACCAGAGCTCGGTGACACAGTCAAACTCTGGCTCTTCAGCGCCGGCAGGTACGATGATATGGTTCCGCGCATATCTCTTGACGGTCGTCAAAAGCCTTAGTATCAGTGGGGCATGCACCTCTTCGTAGTGCTCGACGAACTCCTCCCGTGAAAGACCTGGCTTCCTCTTGATCAGGGCTATTGCTTTGACCATGCTCACTCACCTCCTGTGACCATACTCTCATTTCGGGCCGGTTTTACATCCCCTCCTTATGAGTCCCTGTCCCAAATGTCTCTAAAGACGTCGATTTCCGTCGTACTGCTTATCTTCCACTCCCCCTTTTCTTTGACATACTCGTCATAGTAGAAACCGCCAATGCGTAGTCCCCTATTTGCCTCGTTATCAATCATGTAGTTGTATAATGCCCATGTGCCCTTGGCTGTCGTATCACTTGTCAGTTCAATCTGGGGATTATGGCCGTGATGAACGCCGGTAAAACGGGGCATGGCTCCCTTAAGGAACGCTACTATGGCGTTTCTGTTTGGCAACTTTATGTCAGGCCCATAATCTGCCACCGCATCTTCGGTGAAACAATCTACCAGCTCATCCAATGACTTGGTGTCGAGGTAACGCCAGTACCTGTATTTCACCTTCTTGATAGCTTCAACGTCCCTGAGCTTCCTGAACTCCTCCTCCAGAACCCTGATTCTTGCTTCGACTTCTGCCAACTCAGCCACGATAACAACCTCCTTTAGAAATCTCAGTTGCTCTGCCCCTGGCACCAGGCAGTTTCTGCCCTGGTTAGAAGATCCCAGGAACCCTGCCCTTTCCTCCCAAACCGTCGAGGTTCAGGCTTGTTAGTCCGAGCTTTAGCCTGGGTTTCCTTTATTGGCGACATTATAGCACCTCAAACTCAGCTTTAGATACATAATTCGGTGCCACCAAAATCTGCGACTGGAATCCCCAAAATCATAGGGTAGGTCTCCGTAGGTCTCCTGAGGCGACCCTGGCGGCCAACTCGCCTCAAGCGTCGGCTCTGTCCCCTACCAAAACAGACAGGCGCTCCTTGGTTTTTGTCATTGTATAGCCTACAATCTATACACGAGGACAGGAGTGCAGGAAGAGGCTCACAGTACCACTAGAAAGAAACACCGCGCCTTAAGAAAAAGGGGAGATGAGGGTTAGCGCAGTTTGCCGTCCGTGTCTTGAGAGACTGGTGTACCAGGCGGCAGAAATTGCCACCACCAATCCGGAACTCAGAGCCGAAGCCACCAAAGCGGGGTTAGCTGTCCTAGACAGTGCCTTTTCTTATGACAAGGTAGCAACTGAGATCGCTACCGAATGTCATAGAGCCATCAAGAGGGTAACCGGCAACCATGACCTGTACAGGGAAATCAAGGTCAAAGAACTGGAAATGGCTGAGCGCTTGTTCAGAGAGGTACGCAGCAATTATGGAAAAGACCTTCGCTCCTGTGTAAAGCTGGCCACCCTGGGAAACACTATCGATTTCTTCAAGGACCCAGCCACAGTGGTGGAAGAGATGGGAAAACCTTTAGCTTTCGCTGTAGACCACATGGATCAGTTTGACGAAAGGCTCGGAAGCGCCAGGAGGGTGCTCTACCTGGCCGATAACGCTGGAGAGTGCTTCTTTGACCTCCCACTGCTCAACAAGATTAGAGAGAGAACGCGAGTGATCTATGTGGTAAAAGGCTTTCCGGTCCAGAATGATATTACGCTCAGGGAGCTGAGCGAAGCAGGTTTGACACAAGAAATAGGAGAGGTAGTAACCACCGGCTCAGACGCCGTAGGCATAGATTTCTCCTCAGCTTCAGAGGAATTCAAAGATCAGTTCGAGCTGGCTGACTTGGTGTTTGCCAAAGGGATGGGCAATTATGAGACGCTCTCGGAGCTACCTGTCTATGGGAAAATTGTTTACTGTCTTATGGCCAAGTGCCAGCCGATCGCTGATTCGCTGGAGGTCCCTTTGAACAGCTATGTCATTATGCTGCGATAGTTATTCGAAGGCCGTCAGAAAGAGACCAGTGGTTTGTCTCACCCAACAGAACCCACGCCTCAACCCATCTTGGCCTTTATCTGGTCTACCAGTTGGGGAAGAACCTCCCCGCTCTTGCCGCGAAGGACCACGTTACACATGTGGGCAAGCTCGGTTCCATAGAGGTCAACCTCGATTAAGGAGCCCCCACGCTGCTTTACCATGTAGGGAAATCCAGCCGCTGGATAGACAAATCCCGAGGTACCGGCTAACAGCATGCAGTCGCACTTAGATACCTCGTCTTGACATTTAAGCAGGACATCCACCGGGATGGGCTCCCCGAAGTACACCCCATCACTCTTTATTATCCCGCCACACTCGGGGCAATGAGGCGGTAGCTGTTCCAGGGAAACCTCAATCTCTTCGCGAGAATGCCTCGAGTTGCAGCCGATACACCTCAGCAGATGAAGGTTTCCATGAATCTCGGCCAGGTTCCTGTTCCCCGCTTCCCGATGAAAATTGTCTACGTTCTGGGTTATGACGCACTTCAATACCCCTATTTCTTCCAGTTCAGCCATAGCATAATGCCCGGGATTTGGCTTGGCAGTCTCGAAGGCTTCAAACAGGCCTTTTATGTAGCCTTCCCTGTTGATCATCCTTTCCCACTCTCTCTTGGGGTCGGCCAGGAATCTTTGATAGCCGTCCATAGGAGGCTCGCCATATTCCGTCCATATACCGTCAGGTCCTCTAAAGGGTCTAACACCGCTCTCCACCGACACACCAGCACCGGTTAAGGCGACCACATATTTTGCGCCCAACATCAATTCCGCAGCACGGTCAATGTTACTTCTCAATTCTTGGCTGAAATCGGCCATCCTACCACCTCCGCTATTCTATACGTAGCGTCTCAAATAGTTGCGCATAATCCAAACAGAGATTAAATCCTAAATCCGAAGCACGAAATCCTAAACAATATGTAACTCCGAAGGAACGAGGAACAGGGAGTCAGGAACCAGGAGACAGCCCCTTGTTCCAAGTTCCTGTGGGTTGGTGGGGTTAGCTCGACTTCACCTACCCTACCCTTGCCGAATCGTACTGTTTTGAGTTTGTTTGTTATTCGAGTTTGTTTAGAGTCTGGAACTACTGTGAAAATAGGATTGCCACCCTTTTTCTAGTCACCTGAGTTACGTGCCATCGTTTCGGACAGGCCTGAAGGTCCATCCCTACATTGTCGGTGTGTCGTCGGTGAAACAAAGGCAACGCGCTGCCAAGTGATACGTCACTCGAAACAGTCCTTGGATGCTTCCTATCATGTAGGGAACGACCTTTAGGTCGTTCCGCCGGCGCTTCCTGGAAATTAGCATTTAGAATTTGCCTGTCGCCAAGCGCCCCCGTCATCTCTTCCGGAAAAGGTCCAGGAACCTGTCTTCATACTCCTCAAATAGTCCCCATCTCCTCAATTCCGCTTCCAGTTCGTACACCTTGGCCCTTTCTTCCCTGGCCTCCTCAAAGAGTTGTTCAATTGCATGCCTCGTATATCTGGGAATACCGCCACGGTCTACATCCAGTAACCGTCTGGCCCCCAGTTCCATCACATTGCTATGTAAGGACTGCCTGGTTAGATCGTGGATGAACTTCATCAATGATATATCCCATAGCTCGTCAACGCCTTTAATGATGGCTGCCATGAGATTTCTCTCCCTATCTATCTTCTGGTTGAGATTGTGGATAACCGCTTCCATGGGACTGGATAGAACGTTGACCTCTACTGGTTCATTCTTGTACCGATACAAAAGTCCAGGCTCATTGGGGCCATATTCGCGAAGCAAATGCTCAGCGAATTCATTACCGTGTTCAAAGCCTTCAAAGAGATTCAGCAGATAGTAAGGGGTGATAATCTTGGGTCTCTCGGCAATTACTTTCCCCTCCCTGACTGCCGTTTCCTCCTCTTTCCCCAGTATGTCGGTATATATCGGCTCTGTCAGCAAATAGTAATATACATTGCTGACGCCAAAAGTTGCCAGGGTCTGCTCCGGAGGCCTTATTACCTCCGTATGCTCCATGGCATATCTAATCCTACCCTCATCTTCCATCGAACCCCACCTCAAGCAGAACTGAATCCATCAATCCCACTTCGTCAAAACAAAAACTGGATGGCGTTAAAGTTACGCCTTACCATCTCCTTGCCCTCGACAATACTGCCGTACTCGGTCGAATGACCAGGGAGTAGGTATTCTACCTCAAGGCTTGACAACTTTTCAATACTTTGCCTAAGGGTAGCAATGCTTCCACCGGGGAAGTCTGTTCTTCCTACGCTTCCGTAGAATACCACATCACCCGTTATCAGGGTGCGTTTATCCTGCCAGTAGAGGCAAATAGACCCTGGAGAGTGCCCCGGGGTGAGCAGGATTTGAAGGTCCATCTTCCTATCACCCTTACCCAGGCTCAGATCGCCTTCTCCCAGATAAATGAAGGGCTCAAGATTAGCCACTTCCATCCCAAACATGCCAAACACTCTTTCGCCCACTGTCTTATAATACTCCTCCTCCTCTCTGGAGAGAGCGGTAAGAGCCTGGCCGACTCTCTTCCCCTTTTCCTCTTCTCGGAAGCTTCTCTGAACAATGGTCTCTGTTGCCTGACAATGATCAGGATGGGTGTGAGTGTTGATTATCAAGCCGATATCTTCGACCTTAAGTCCATCCCGCTGCATTGACATCAGGAGAGAGTCAAAGCAAGGTTCCCTTAGCTCGTTAGCCAGGAATCCTGGATCAACGATAACGTGGGGTCGCCCGCCCCGCAGAACGTTGGCGAAGAGGTAGGTATTACAATTGTTCCCTCTGCCCTGCCAGATGTAGCAATACAGACCTTCGGTTATCTGCCTGGAAAAATGCGGCATAGTTTTTTGAGTCTACATTCATTATAGCGTAAAATGGGCACGGAGGCTAAAGATGACGAAAGCTGTATTCTTCGATTGGTTCAACACCTTAGCCCAGTACTATCCGCCGCGGGAGGAAGTACATGCCAACGCCTGCGGTAAGATAGGTATCGAGGTGGAGAAGGAGAGGCTGTCTCCCGGGATTCTCTTGGCCGATCATTATTACATTGATGAGAACGCCCGTTTGCCCATAAAGGAGCGCTCGCTACAGGAGCAGATGGACCTCTATGCTCAGATGGAACGTATAGTATTGAGGGAAGCTGGGGTGAATATCTCAGATCAGCTAGCTCTGACTGTCATACAGGAGGTGGGCAAGATATTCTCCAACAGGGACTTTGCCCTCTTCGACGATACCCTGGCCGCTCTTGATCTGCTAAAACAGCGTGGCCTGATACTGGGAATCATCTCCAACATCGATCATGACCTGGTCCCTGTTTGCCAGGAACTGGGGCTTGCCCCCTATCTCGACGTCATAGTCACGTCCCGCGAAGCAGGCTCCGAAAAGCCCCACGCACCGATTTTCCTTGCCGCCGCAGAGCAGGCCGCTGTAAAGACGTCAGAGACAATGTACGTCGGTGACCATTACAGCACCGACGTAGTCGGGGCTCAGGAGGTGGGCATGAAGGGCGTGCTTCTCGACCGCTGTGATCTGTTTAAAGAGGTTACGGGTTGCCCCCGAATTAGGGCCCTAACCGAATTAATGGACTGCCTGTAAAGGCACTAAAGATTTGTGGGAGACTGGCTGCCAATTTCTGACAGGTTGCGGCTGGACAGGGTGGCTGTGACTATTCGGAAATCTTTTTGAGAAAGGTAGTCGGGGTCGTCCCAGACCCCGACAACGACTGACAATGGCAAAGCTAGCCCATTTTGGTGCAGAAGACCAGTGCTACTTCATCACCACAACTACCCAAGGGAGGAAACCGGTTTTTGTGAAGCAGGGTAATGCCCTGATCCTATGGAGTACCATCAACAACCAGAGGCAGAGGGACAGGTTTTATCTTTTGGGATTCGTGATAATGCCAGATCATCTCCACCTACTGATTATCCCCAGAGGGGAGAACAAGATCTCCTTTATCATGCAAGAGATAAAGAAGGGTAGTGCCAGACTGATAAACAAGTCAAGAAAGCGCATGGGCAAGGTCTGGATGGATGAATACTATGATCACGTCGTTAGAAGCAAAAAGGGCCTAGCGGAAAAGATGAGGTATATGCACCACAACCCAGTGAAGAAGGGGCTGGTCGAGAATGAAGAGGAGCATCCTTTCAGTTCAGCAAATCCCGAATACGAACGTTTTCTGTTCAAAGAATGGTAATCACTAGTCGAGGTCGGGGACGACCTCGACTACCGTGCCTTTTGTGATGCCACGAACGTCCTTGGTGACATACAGCTGACCAGACAGAGGAGAGAAGAGAACAGCAATGGAGCAGGTAAAACTGGGAAAAACCGGGCTGATGGTCACTCGCCTGGGCTTCGGTGGTATCCCCATCCAGCGCCTTGGGGAGGCAGAGGGGGTAGCACTGGTCAAAAGATGCCTGGAACTGGGGATCAACTTCTTCGATACTGCCAACGCCTACACCACCAGTGAAGGCTTCATCGGTAAGGCCATTGCCGGGCGGCGCCAGGGACTGGTGCTGGCTACCAAGTCTACCTCTCGTACGCCACAGACACTGGAGAGGCATATCAACCTGAGCCTGGAGCGCCTCGGGGTGGAGACGATAGACCTTTACCAGATTCACGCCCTAGATGACTTCGAGACATACCGCAGTGTCATCGGACCTGATGGTATTCTGGCTACCCTGGAGAGGGCCAGAGATCAGGGCAAGATAAAACACATTGGGGCGAGCTTCCACTCCATGGACGTGGCCAAGATCGCCGCCCAGTCGGGCCATTTCGAGACGCTGATGTTTCCCTTCAACTTCGTGGACAGGCAGGCGGCCGATGAACTCATACCACTCTGTCAACAGAACGGCGTGGGATTCATCGCCATGAAGCCTATGGGAGGAGGAGTGCTGGAGAACGCCCCGGTAGCCATCAAGTTCCTGCTGCAATTTCCTGGCGTTGTTCCGGTGGCAGGAGTGGAGTTCACCTGGCAGATTGAGGAGTTGGTCAGCATCGTCAATGGTGACCTTGCCCTTTCACTAGAGGAAGAGCGCCAGATGGCACAGATAGCAGAGGGACTGGACAAGAGGTATTGCCGCCACTGCTCCTATTGCCAGCCGTGTCCGCAGGACATCATCATAGGCGCGGTGCTAGACTTCCCTACCTTTGTCAAGCGTTTCCCGACGGAAGTCTTTCTTTCCGGGTGGATGGCTGAGAACATGGAAAAGGCACAGACCTGTACTGAGTGCGGGGAATGCGAAGAGAGATGCCCCTTCAAGCTGCCTATCAGGGACATGTTGCAGGAGAATGTGGCGCTTTTCCGAAAGCTGAAGGCCTCTGCCCCTCAACACTAAGGCGGAGAAACCAAGCAAATACCACCCATGTCATGGCGAAAGAGGACTTGAATCAACAGATCAGGAGAGCGGACGCCCCTACAGCTAAAGATGCCTAGCCCCTGCCCGAGACCTGGGCGAAAACTCGACTTGGTATGCAAGCTGAGGCTGGCATGATATAATGCCGCTAAGGGATTCCTGTGCTATCCCCAGCCAGGCAGACTTCGAGATGGTAACTCTCGAACTATTTGCTACTTGGACGGCGCATAAGCATTTTCGAGAAGGAGGCAGACATGTTGATACGTGACGTAATGTCCACCAATGTCGTTACCATCCCCAGCAGTACATCTTTGGCTGATGCGAGGAGGATAATGGACTTCCACGGGTTAAGACGGCTGCCTGTAGTGGACAGGTCAAAACTTGTGGGGGTCGTTAGCCGGGATGCCCTAGACAGGTCCGGCCCTTCACAATTGACCACCTTCAGCATTCACGAGATGACCTATCTGTTGAGCAAGATCACTGTCAAGGAGGTCATGTCCAAGAACCTGGTTACGGTATCACCGGATAATACTGTAGAGGAAGCAGTAACCTTGGCCCAAGACAAGCAAGTAGGCTCAGCCCTGGTGGTAGAGGAGGGGGTGTTGGTGGGGATAGCTACCACCAATGACTTTTTCTATAAGATAGTGAACCCTATCCTGGGCATAGGCAAACCGGGTGCCAGAATCCACGTACACGGGTGCGGACGCATCACTGATGTGGTAAATGTACTCAACACCATCGGCAGTTTGGGAGCAGAGATCATCACTATGTTCATCATACCGCACCCAGAGACTGGAGTGCCAGACCTCACTGTCCACCTGGATACCAGTGACCCCTCCCCAGTGATTGAGGTATTGAAGAAAGAAGGCTACGAGGTACACGAGAGGGCACGGTAGGACTCTGACACGTCACCTTGTGACATGCCCTAAGAGGCTGTCCGAAAAGGTCAGTGAAAACCCACGCAGGGCAGGGGCCCGACCTGTATCATTGGTTCTTGGACAGTCTCCCAATCGTTACACCCTGCCTATGTTGGGCATCACCACTGACCTGCACAGAGGAGCTGGCGATAGCCCCGCGCGGCAGATTTAGAAAGTAGCGGAGGTGACATCATGCCCATAGTCAGAGTGGAGATGTGGCCAGGCAGAACGCATGCTCAGAAGGCAGAACTGGCCCGCCTTATCACCGAAGCGGTAGTAACCGTTGCCCGCACCACCCCTGAAGCCACTACCGTAATCTTTGAGGATGTGCCCCAGGAGAACTGGGCTGTGGGTGGGGTGCTTGCCTCCGACGCCGACAAGTAGAGATTGTATCTGGTCAGTCCTGTGCGCGCGGTTTGGGCAGTATACCTCTGCCTGGAGGATTTCAATCGCTGAACTTGGCATAGTAAGAATCCAATAAAGGAGGTGGGAGATGGCTATGGCGCTTGAAGGTATCAGGGTTTTGGATTGGACGCAATGGCAACAAGGTCCACTTTCGACCATGCTTTTGGGCGATTTAGGTGCCGACGTGATTAAGATAGAGGAGCGGGTCGGGGGTGACCCAGCCAGAGGAATGATGAGAGTGGCTGGGGCCATGGTAGTGAGTGATTTAGGACAACGAAACCCATACTTCGAGGTTGGTAATCGCAATAAGAGGAGCATCACCCTGGACCTGAAGAAGGATAAGGCTAAGGAGATCGTCTACCAACTGGTGGAGAAGTCGGATGTTTTCGTTCATAACTTCCGCAGTAATGCGGTGCAAAGACTGGGTCTGGACTACGAGACTCTGACCACATACAACCCGCGGCTTGTCTACGCTCACAGTTCGGGGTGGGGACCGAAGGGCCCAAACAAGGACGATCCTTCCTTTGACTTTGCTGCACTTGGAAGGTCCGGGTTCATGAGCGTCATAACCGAGCCGGGCAGGGACCCAGAGTATCCGCAGGGAGGCATCGCCGACCAAATGGGCGCCATAACCACAACCTTGGGCGTACTGGCTGCTCTCCTAGTCAGAGAGAGGACGGGGGTGGGACAGAAAGTGGACGCCTCCATCCTGGGAGGCATGAGCTTCCTTCTCGGGTATCCGATAAGTTTCTGGACCATGGCTGGTATCGGGGGAACGTGGATCCATAGAAGGAGCGCCGGGAATCCACTATTTAATCATTACCACTGCGGTGACGGCAAGTGGATTGGACTAGTCCTTATCCCGCCGGACAGGTACTGGCCTGCTTTCTGCCGCGCTACGGGTCTTGAGGAACTGGAGAAGGATCCCCGGTTCGACAGCATGGACAGCAGATCAAAGAACTGCCAGGAACTGATCACCATCCTTGACCAGAGATTCGCCACCAAGTCTAGCGAGGAATGGTCAAAGATACTCAAGGAGAATGACCTGGTCTTTTCGCCACTGAATACCATTGCAGAATTCACCGACGATCCCCAGGCGCTGGCCAATGAATACATCACCGAATTCGACCACCCTCTCTTCAAGAAAACCAAGATGATGGGGTTTCCCGTCGGTTTGAGCCAGACCCCCTGTTCCATAAGGAGGGAAGCCCCTGAGTTCGGTCAGCACACCGAGGAGGTCCTCACCGGGATCCTGGGCTACACCTGGGACGACATCGCCAGGCTCAAGGATGAGGAGGTAATCTAACCCCGAAATCAGCGATTGCCGTCGCCGCCATAGGCGGGTGCTCTGCCACCCGCCCTGCCTGGTAGGGGACAGAGCCCTCGCCAGAGGCGAGTCGGCCGCCAGGGTCGGTCAACAGAGTCGCTCGGTAGAGTCGCCTCTGGAGACCTATGGAGACCTACCCTATGCTTGGAGAATTTCATTCGCTGATCTTAAAGTGTTACCGGCGCTTCCGAACATACCGGTCTGCTTGACCAGATAAATGTGCTGAAGAGGTATTCGGACAAACCGGTGCTGGTGCTTGAGGGCGATCTCACCGATGTGCGAAACTACAATGAGGCAGCTACCCGCACTAAGATAGATGCCTTCGTTGAGGTGCTGGACGCTTACAAGAGAAAGCAATCGTGACGAGTGCGTGCCATCTGAAACAATAGGCGGAAGTGAGGAAACGCTGATCAACCCATGAATTCAGACGTCATGGCCATGAGTCCTTCGCTTCATGTCATTCTGAGTGTAGCGAAGAATGTGGCGCCAATCCTTGACGTTCAAATTGGGATCGTCTCTCGCTCTCGAACCAGCCTCATGCTTATAGCCCCGGTGCTGCAACCAACCGCACACACGCCGCAGCCAAAGCACTTGTCTGGTTCAACAGCAGCCTTTAGCTTCTTGACTCCCGGGACTCTCTCCATGTCTATGGCGTAAAAGGGACACCGTTCCACGCAGTCCTGGCATCCGGTGCACAAGTCCTGGTCGATGCTGGCTTGATAGGCGCTTCTTGCCAGCAAAGTCTTCCAGTTCCGGCGTACGTTGCCAGGGTCAAGAAGGCCACAACAATCGCTACAGCAATTACAGATTACAGAAAGGGCCGGTGTCTCAATCATCTGCGTATGAACCAGTCCTGCTTCTCCAGCCACATCGGCCAGCGCCATTGCTTCATCTACGGAAAGCCTCCTCCCGGCACCCCTATCAAGGTGGTATTCAGCCCAGCGGTCAAACTGGAAACAAATGTCAACTGGAGCGTCACACCTTCTCATTATCTTGCGGCAGGAACAAGGGACTACAGCTATCGATTCAGCCCCTCTGATGATCTCCCTGATATTCTGGTGAGGTGGGACCTCGGAGCAGCTCTCGATTGATTTCCAGGCGGGGATAACTCGCATGTGGGGGTGTTCTTCCGATGACTCCATGAAACCCGCTATGATATCGTGCCACTCGTTTTCGTAAAACTCCTTCCACAGGTCGAGAAGCTCGGTATCGACCCATTTGTCGGAGCTGGCTGTGGTGATATCATGTAGCTGGGTGACGTCGCGGACGAACCGAAGCCCCTTTCGAGTAGTGACAACCAGCCCCCTTTGTTGGAACTCTCGGAGTTTCCTGTTGACAGTCTCCACATCCCAGCCCAATTCTTGGGCCAGTTCAGCCGGGTCAGCCGGCAGTTTGAGTAGCACCTGTCCTTCCTCAGGGGTTACCAGCTTCTGTAATACCCGGCGCAAATAATCCGAATTCACGTAGTTCAGCTTAGTCATTAGCTCGGCATAGACATCGCCTACCTCCATAATGACCTCCTTTCAATGCAATTATGTCAACCTCAGATGATGCCTGACAGGCATTTCACCTTTGAGACTGTGGATGAAGGTACCCCCTTTGAGCCACAGTGCATCATACTACTCTCTGGACCATAGATTCCAACAACCGACAGACCACGGAGGCTGAGGCCTAGGCCAGAAGCCCCAGTCTTTCCATCTCACTAGCTACATCAGCAAGGCCCAACTCCTCCAGCTTTCCCTTCGGCTGGAGGCCGGTGGACGTATCCCAGCCCCGGAGCTGGTAGTACTCGGTCTTCATCTGCTCGAATTTCTCCCGGTCCACCATCGCTCCTTTCCTGGAGATGACCTCGCCGTCCTTGCCTGGTGCCAGACACTCAGGGTTGAAAAGGGCCCTCTTCAGCGGAACGTTGTAGTGGTAGTCAGATAGACTGTCATCCTGCCTTGCCCGGTGACCTTCGCGCACCAAAATGGCTCGCTGAAGGTTGAAAACCCGCTCCCCAAAACGATACAACTCTTCCTCGTCCACTTCTTTGCCTGTGACTGCCGACAACACCTGGCTCTCCAAAGTGGCGTCGCCCAAGTGGTCTTCAGACTTGACCACATCGGTAATCGGCCAGGACAAGTCACAGAGGATGAGGCTCTCTTTGGCATACTCACGGTCCTGTATCTTCTTGGCGGCCAGTGCTTTCCCTTCATAGGTAGAGAAATCGGCGGCCACCTCGCTCCCCCAGAACCTCCTGGCGATGGCTCGCAGCATCTGGCTGGAAAGGTAGCCTCCCTCCTGCTGGGCAGCCCACCACAGCCACTTCATTGACAGGATGCCTACCTCGTGGAGCTGCTGTATCGGCTGGCGTGGCTCCATGGCATACAGGAGGCCAGTCACGATAAACATCCGCGGCTGATACCATGCGTTCTGACCCGCTTTGATAGTATAGTCTGCGGTGATGAGGTCCCCAGAGTCCTGACCTACTACTTGGGCTGCCTCCCATATCCCCTGGGCCAGCACCTCCCCAAAGCCTTCCCTCAGAGCGATCTTGCGGACCAGAGTCTCAATGAACTCCAGGCTGCCCATTCGAGACAAGGGGATGCCAGTATTATCGTCGTTGAGGATACCAGACCTGCGGCACCGAGACAGCCACGTGATCATGGTTTCCAGGACATTGGTATCCAGCCCGTAGTCATTGCAGAGGTAACCGGCGCGGAAGGGGACCTCATTCCACTCTCCATAGTGCCGGAGTGCTCGCTCCAGGTAGAACAAAGCAGACTGGCACATGAATTTGCTGCGCGTGCCGTCTGAGGCCTCAAAGGCAGCCCTCTGGCAGCCCTGGATACACCCATAACAGGCCTCCCGCTTCAGGTTGGGTTCGGCCATAGGTATTAGGGTAATGAACGGCTCTTCCTTCAGCCTCCGAATATGGCTGGTGAGATCTCGGAGTCGATCGGGATGGGCGGCCTTCACTGATCCGCTGCCCCTCACGGCGATGGCCTTAAGGTTCTTTGAGCCCATCACTGCGGCGAGGCCGCAGGAACCGGTGGCGTCGTTATCGGCCAGGAGGGTGGCGAAGGGTACCAGATGGTCGCCAGCGGTGCCCGTGGTCACCACTCTGACCGAATTCCCCAGCTCGATCTTAAGGTCTTGTCTTACTTCTACCGCCCTCTTTCCCCAGAGGGATGTAGCCTCCCTTATCTGAACGGTGTCATCTTGAATGTAAAGATAGACCGGCTTGTCCGACTTGCCCTCAATAACCAGGCCATCATAGCCGGCGAGCTTAAGCTGGGCCCCCCAGCTCCCTCCCAGGTTGGAGTAGCAGAATCCCTCCGGATGCGTGGCGGGCGACTTGCCGCAGACCTGCCAGCGGGAGCCAGCCAGCCCGTGGAATCCGGCCAGCGGGCCCGTGAGGAACAGAAGGCGGTTCTGGGCATCAAAAGGGCCAGTCTGCGGCGATACCTCGTCCCAGTATATCTTGGCCGCAATGCCCCGGCCACCCAGGAACCTGGTGGCATATTCCCGCGTCGGGATGAGGGTGCTGCTACCGGAGGAGAGGTCTACCCTGAGAATCTTCCCCGCGTATCCGGCTTCTTCATATTCATGCATACCTGCTCCCTTGTGTAACTACTACTGCGGAAAAGCCTTTATCCACCCGCTTCCTTGACCACGCGGCAAAACGTCAACCAAGCAACGTGGCCCTCCTGAACTGCAGGGTGGCCTGTCACCACAGCCGTTACTCGCAGACGCGAGCCAAGTATAGCACAGATACGATTCAGTGCGTCTATTCCGCCAGACACGGGTGGCTTTTTGTAGCTGTCGTGCCATGACATCCGTCCCGTCCTGGTCAGCCCGTTAGCAGAATGTTAGCCAAAAGGCTGACGGGCTAATAGGGGGGACTTTTGAGAAGGAATTGCCTCTTGAGGGAAGTCCAAGGATGCCATGGTTGCTAATGGGAGGAGAGCTTCAAACCTCAGCTATCTCCCCTGAAACTGTGGCTCCCTTTTCTCGCGCCAGGCTGCAACGCCTTCTCGATGGTCTTGAGAGTAGTGGCACATTGTCTGGTAAGCTGCTGCCATATCCAGGTGGGCCTCCAGGTCTTTGTGAAGTTCGTAATACAGTAATTGTTTGGTTAGCTTAATAGATATAGGAGGGCCCTTGGCAATCTGTTGACCCCATGCCATAGTTTGTCTCTCCAGCTCGGCCGCGGGGACAACCTTGTTGAGTATACCTATTCGCTCTGCCTCCTCAGTTTCAACGGGGCGACCGGTAAAGGCAATCTCAGCGGCCTTGCTGCATCCCAAGATGCGTGGCAACAGCCAGGTAAGTCCCAGGGGAGGAATCAGCCCTACCCGGTCGCTAGCTAATACAAACCTGGCCTTGTCTGAACCTATTCTCATGTCGCAGCTTACCGCTAAGCCGAATCCAGCACCGGCGGCAACCCCGTTCACCATAGCGATTGTTGGTTTACTCAACTTTATGAGACCAGCGGTTAGATTAAGGAGTATGGGATGTATGCCGCGTCGGACCTCCTCAGGTGCCTCTTCCCAAGGCAGGAGTGGCTGCCCACCGCCACCCGCGAATGCCCTGGCATCCTGACCAGCACAGAATCCACGACCTGCTCCGGTAAGCACCATCACCCTTACCTCATCGTCTTGCTCCACTTCCTTCATTGCTGCCACCAGTTCCTCAATAAGCTGAGCGCTTAGAGCATTTAACACCTCTGGTCGGTTCATAGTGATGGTGGCAATATAGTTTTCCTTTCTCAGAATAATTGTCTCAAAATCCATCAATATAAACCTCCTTTCACCCTTCTATTCTGTGCCAGGGTATGTCAGAAGTCAACGGCCAGTTCGTGGATGGGTTGCGCTCAAGAGTTGGCTATCGTCCAAGGACAAGCTTTTTCCTCCCGTCAAAAAAGACCGAAGAGATTGACAAACCTGTGAATAACTTTCTAGACGCCGGGCCGAAGACTGCAAAAACCTTTATCGCCCATGGTTCCCAGACCCCAGCCTTTAGGCTGGGGAGCATCACTGACTCCGGCGTCCAAGAGTGGCCTTATGGTCATTAACGAAATAAATTGACGTTTTCTTGAAGTGTGAACGAATCACTTCCTTCACCTACTCTAACAGGGTCAGTCGCCTGAGGCGACTGACACCCACTGATGCATTCCCTCTGACCTCAGAATTGATCCACCCTTTTCGGGCCGAGCTAAAGCTCGGCCCCTACATTGTTCTATGCCCCCTGTCAGCCTGGGCCATGTCATTACAAGTAGGGAACGACCTCGCCACGGCGAGTCGCCTTCGGAGACTTCCGGTCGTTCCGCCCCGTCTACTCCATAGCATGATCCTTCCCCCCATGTGAGCAGCCTCACAATGCCTTCCATACTTATGCTATCATTTAGTAAAACTGCTCCTCGGTAAGCAGGATCATGCCAAAACGGGGTTGTCGGTCGGATGTCTAGGATATTGGCAAAAGCGAGGTAAATATGGATCTCTCAATTTTTGCTCTAACCAATAAGGTGGCCATTGTAACCGGAAGCGGCAGGGGCATTGGCAAAGGAATTGCTCTAGGCTTTGCTGATGTCGGTGCTGACGTGGTGGTAGCTGCTCGTACTGCCGCTGAGATAGAGGCTGTTGCTGGAGAGATTCGGGATAGGGGGAGAAGGGCTTTGGCTGTACCCACCGATACTCGAAGCGCCGAACAAGTGAAGGACATGGTAGATAAGGCAATTGCAGAGTTTGGCAAAATCGATATTCTGGTAAACAATGCCGGAGGCGCTTTCGGGGCTCCCTTTCTGCAAATAAGCGAGAATGCTTGGGATGCGGTCATTCGAGAGAACTTGAACAGCGTCTTCTTGTGTACCAAAGCCGTGGTTGAGGGAATGGTAAGGCAAAAAGGAGGGAGCATTATCAATATTAGTTCACTGGCTGGTCAAGTCCCTTATCCCAACTGGTCTCCTTACGGGGCAGCCAAAGCAGGGGTCATTAATTTGACTCAGACCCTGGCTGTGGAACTGGGTCCTCACAATATTCGAGTTAACGCTATTCTGCCAGCTTATGTCGAAACCGAATTCCTGAGTCAGCGTCACCAGGAGAACCCTGAGATGCGGCAGCGCCGGCTGGAGATGCTTCCCATCGGGCGCTTCGGTAAGCCGGAGGATGTCGCCGCCACGGCCATTTACCTTGCCTCTGAGGCTTCAAGTTTCGTCACCGGCGCCACCATACTGTTTAGCGGTGGGCTAACTTATCTCCCTGCCGAAGTGAGATAGCCTTTTAACCTGAAATGCCAACTTATGCACGGGGCAGCCCCAGGAAGGCAGCGACGGTATTCTTGGACACCTCAGTAGTGCCGCTCTGGATGCCCACAGCCGCTGCATACCGCAGAACCGCCCGAGTCCCCAACTCTGATATGCCTTAGCACCCCAGGCTTCATTCCCTCCCGGCGGCTCTTCGGTCCAGTCTTATTCCTCGATCTTAAACTCCCACTGGCAGGCAATATCGTCGGGGCTCTTGCGGGGAGGTAGCTTCAGAGATGTAACCTTTATGTTGGGATTGATAAGATACTTTTCCATGACCTGCCTCTCGTTTACATGACACACCCAGTCTATCCTCTCCGGCTGTTTGGCCTCAAAGAACTGCAACGAGCGGCATTGCCTTATAGTCATTATGACATGATTGGGGCTTTTGATATCGTACTCAACAGGGAACAGTCCTCCCGTAGTGTTGTCCAGGGGCAACTGAAGAGCCTTCAGGGAATCGACAACCGTATTCAGTTGGATATTGGCCACCTTGGCATACCTCGGGTTTACCCGACTACCCATTCTTACCCAGGCTTGCGTCTCGCACTCATCAGCCGCCTTAGAACCGAACCTCTCCTTGACGGCATCATACCAGGCTTCCGTCATATGAAGCCAGGCGTATTGCCATACGTGTATCAGCCTGAGAAGGAAATCCTTAGAGAAGTCGGCAAACGTCACATTGGGATCGAACGGACCACTCAAATCATTTAACTCGGGCATCTTGGACCCTCCTTTTCATTGTTTTGGTCTGATTCCAGTGACGCTTGGTCACCATCGTTGGTTTCCTACTCCCCGATCTTGAAGTCCCACTGGCAGGCAATATCGTCGGGGCTCTTGCGGGGAGGCAGCTTCAGAGGCGTTACCTTTATGTTGGGATTGGCGACATACTTAGCCATGACCTGCCGTTCCAGCCCATTACATATCGGTTCTATTCTTTCCGGTGCTTTGCTCTCGAAAAACAGCAGCGACCGGCACTGTTTTACAGTCATTATGACATGATTGTCGCTTTTGACATCGTACTCGACTGGATATAGTCCCCCCGTAGTGTTATCCAGGGGCAACTGGAGAACCTTCATGGAATCGATGACAGTATTCAGCGGGATATTGGCTACCTTGGCATACCTCGGATTTACCCGCTCCGCTACCCTTACCCAGGCTGCTGTAGCACAATCATAAGATGCTTTATCGCCGAATCTCTCTCCGACCGCATCAAACCAGGCTGCATCCATCTGAAGCCAGGCGTATTGCCATACATGCATCAGCCTGAGCAGGAAATCCTTGGAGAAATCAGCAAACGTCACATTGGGATTAAACGGACCGCTCAGATCATCTAACTCTGGCATTTTGGAACCTCCCTTCCTATTTCGTATCTCGTAGTAGCGCTTTCAATGGCGACAGTATAGCACATACTTCTTGGCTTGGGTACGAATTCAGACCTGTGTGTAAAGCTGACCGTTGGAGACTGATACCACGTAGACAAGAAGTGGTGGCTGGATGGTCGATCAGGTTTGACCGCCAGGTGCCATGGGCGTATCATCGCTGCTAAGAGCGACGAGGATTGCCTCAGGGTGAGTTGAAACCGCAAATGGCGAATAATCGGCAAAGGAGGCACGATACTGAGTAACGGACTATCCTTGACAAGGTTGTTTGAGCCGGCTCGAATCAGGCAAATGGAGCTTAAGAACCGGATTGTCATGCCGCCTATGGGAACAAACTTCGGTACCCCAGAGGGCTACGTTACTGAGCAGATGAAGGACTACTATGAGGAACGGGCAAAGGGGGGTGTTGGTTTAGTGACCGTAGAGGTGACTTGCATCGACTCTCCGACAGGCAAAACTATAGCTCGTCAGTTAGTCGCAGACGACGACAAATTCATTCCAGGACTGAGCAAGCTGGTGGAGGTCATTCACAGGCACGGTGCCAAGGCAGTGTTGCAATTAAGTCACGCCGGAAGAGGGGCCAGATCAACGATCACCCATACTCAGCCGGTGGCCCCTTCAGCGATCCCTATGCCCTTCGGAACTCTGGTCGGTTATGAGGGCGAACTCCCCAGAGAGCTGACTGTCAGTGAGATCAAAGACCTGGTTGGCAAGTTCGGCCAAGCAGCAGAGCGGGCTAAGAGGGCCGGATTTGACGGTGTAATGCCCCACGCCACAGGCTATTACCTGGTGGCTCAATTCTTGTCTTCCGCCGCAAATAAGCGCCAGGACGAATACGGCGGGGAGCTGGAGAACAGGGCCAGATTTCTGCTCGAGATCATAGAGGCTATCAAGGAGGCAGTGGGGGAGGACTATCCTCTCCTTTGTAAGGTCAGCGCCAGAGAATTTGGCGTAGGGGCAGGCATCACCCTTGAGGAGGGCCAGCAAATAGCTCGGATGGCTCAAGAGGCAGGTGTTCATGCTCTAGAGGTGGCCGGCATGATATGGGGCGTCAGTCCCCGTCTCCCACCTCCTACGTCAGAACGTCCTGGCAGTACCCTTCCCTTTGTAGAAGCGATCAAGAAAGCTGTGACTATACCGCTAATAGCCGGGGGGCGGATTGACCCTGAACTTGGGGAGAGGGTGTTACAGGAGGGGAAGGCAGACTTTATCGCCATAGGCAAAGGCTTAATTGCCGACCCCGAGCTTCCCCAGAAGGCAGCGTCAGGAAGAATGGACGAGATCAGACCCTGTATAGGCTGCATACGCTGCATTGACAGTGTAACTGCGAAGGGTGAGGGGATGATGTGCGCCGTAAATGCCGCTGCGGGCAGTGAGCGAGAATATGAGATCGGACTGGCTGAGAGGAGCAGGAGGGTGATAGTAGTCGGTGGTGGCCCCGCCGGTATGGAGGCGGCCAGGGTAGCTGCCTTGAGGGGACATCAGGTAACGCTGATGAGAAACAACCCAAGCTGGGTGGACAATTGCTCCAGGCTATTGTGCCCCCTCATAAGACCAACCTCCCCAGCCTAATCGATTACCTGACAACCCAAATGGTGAAGCAGGGTGTCAAGGTTGACCTGGGTACTGAGGCTACGCCAGAGCTAATAGAGGAAACCAGGCCAGATGTAGTCATCCTGGCTACGGGGATAACCCCTCTTGTCCCTGCAATCCCAGGAATTCACAGGCCCAGTGTGGTTACTGCTCGGCAGGTCCTGGATGGCGAAGAAGTAGGGGAGAGGATCGCTATTATAGGGGGCGGGTTGGTCGGGTGCGAAACGGCGGAGTTCCTGGCAGAGCAGGGTAAGATGGTAACCGTCCTGGAAGTGTTGGACGAGGTGGCAGCACGAATCATACTGGCGCTTAGGCTGCTTCTCCTGAGCAGACTGGCTGACAAAGGGGTCACTATTTTGACCGGCGCAAAATGTCAGGAATTGACAGACTCGGGGCTGGCCATTATTACCAGGGAAGGGGAAAAGCAGACCATTGCAGCCGATAGCGTGGTCCTTGCCGCTGGGGAAACACCAAATAGGGTCCTTTTGCAGAGGCTGGAGGGTAAGGTCCCCGAAATTTATCCCATCGGCGATTGTGTTGAGCCTGGCGGAATAGCAGAAGCTATCGCCGACGGTTGCCGTATCGGACTTAGGATATAGCCGCCAACTTGAGCTCACGGATTACGCCAGCAGCGAAATGGCGTATTCTGTTTCACTGGCTTGATCTACATCGCGCTGGTCATGCCACCATCAACAATAATCGTTGTGCCGGTAACATAACCCGCAGCATCGGAAGCAAGGAAGACCACTGGGCCGGCTATCTCCTCAAGCGTCGATGCACGCCCCAAGGGAACCCTCTTGAATAGGGCCTGCAAATCCGGGGGAAGCCACTCGAGGCTCTGCGAAAGGAGCGGGGTCCCAATAAAGCCTGGAGCTACGGCGTTTACTCGAATGTTATAGGGAGCCCATTCGATGGCCAGACTCATGGTCAAGTTTATGACTCCGGCCTTGGCCGCGCCATAACCGGGGTTGGTCACGTGAGCCCGCAGGCCCTCGCCAGAGGCGATATTAACGATGCTCCCGCCCCCTTGTTCTATCATACTTCCCACCACTGCCTTGCTGCACAGGAAAGCGGGTTTCAGGTTCTCGGTGATCACGCTGTCCCACTCCTTCTCACTCATGTCTCTGGTTGGCTTTATCATAAGGGCGTCCCCAACATTGTTCACCAGAATATCAACCCGGTGGAACTCCTCCAGGGTTTTCTTTACCATGTTGTCTACCTGCTCGCTGACTCGCACATCCGTAGGCACGGCAACAGCCCGCCTACCCAGGCTGCGAATTTCTGCTGCCGTGTTCTCAAGCGCATCAGCAGTCCGAGCTGCCACCGCTACGTCAGCGCCCGCCTTAGCCATCTCCAGGGCAATAGCCTTTCCTGTCCATCTGCTAGCCCCGGTCACAATGGCTACCTTGCCTTCCAATGAAAATAGCGAACTCACTTACTCACCTCCCAGATTTTGTTCAGCGGTCGCGTGAGGCTTTTGCTCAGTATAACACAGATACGATTTTAGACCATCGATCTGGCTGCTCCGAAATAGTCGTCTATGGTCCTACAGGAAAGCCATTCTACTTGCCCGGAAATGACAACCCCCCCCTGTAGACTTCGAGATGATCAATTCTATTCGGTTATGTGTTGATTGCGTGTCCAGGCCCTGGGGTCAATGGTTCTGTCGGGAAAGTGGTAAACTGGTTGAAGAGGGGCCGGGCAATGGAAAACGTGAGCCAGTTGTGGCGCCCGGAGGAAGAGAACAAATCCAAACTCAAAGGAGGCAATAATGACTAAGGAGATCATAGCACCGGAGAACGTCGTTCCGGCTCGGGGTTATTCCCATGCCGTCAAGGTGGGCAACACCATCTATGTCTCGGGCCAGGGGGGCATAGACCCGGAGGGCAATGTCATAGAGGGGGACTGCGGTGCCCAGGCGCACCAGGCCTTCGAGAACATGAAGCGGGTCCTGGAGGCGGCCGGGGCCACCATACAGGACGTGGTCAAGCTCAACTATTACTTCGCCAAGATCGCCGAGGACGTGCCCAAGATCGCCGATGCCTATCGCAAGTACTTTGGCCGGCATTACGCCGCGGCCACGGCGGTGCAGGCTGGCCTGGCCTACCCGGGGATGCTGCTGGAGGTGGAAGCCGTAGCGGTGGTAGAGTGACCGTGGGACCTGACACCCACAAGCCTCGGCTTGTGGGCGCCACCAGGCCCAACGAATGGCGGACTGGTAATTGGGATTGGTTTTGGGTTTGTTATGGGGATTGACGGCCGCGGGTCAGGGTACTATTATTCAGTTAGACGGCGATGTGGGCCGGGTATGCCCTCATAAGAGTTGAAATGGCAAGTCCCGGTTGAATTCGATGCCGAGGTCGAGGACCTGGTGTGGGTTGGCAGATGGCTGCGTCCGGTATTGAAGTAAACAACAAAAGAAGCTATATTCGGGAACAGGGAGGGCAAAAATGAAACATATCTGGAAAAGGGCCATGGCTGTTCTCTTGGTCTCGGTCATGGTGGCTCCGCTTTGCTTGGGCTGCGGCGATGAAAACGGGGAAGGCAAGGTAACTATCACCATAGGCGAGATCACCGACCTTACCGGACCGGCCTCACCGGCGATTATCACGCTGCACTATGCCCTGGAGGATATGGTCAGGCACTACAATGAAGAGGAGATCATCCCTGGGGTGAAGCTCGACATAGTCTCCTGGGATACCAAGTATGATGCTGCCAGGCAGGTGCCCGGCTACGACTGGGTCAGGGGAAAAGGGGCAAAGGTGATCATTAGTGTTACGCCCGACACCGGGGTGTATTTGAAGCCCTTCGCAGATAGGGACGAGTTTCCTCTGTTCAACCTGAGTACGGACCTGGGGATGTTGGAGCCGCCGGGATGGGTGTTCACCATGTCTACCCCTATCTCCTGGGGACTGGTGACTCTCATGGATTGGGTCAGGGAGAACCACTGGGATGATGATCTGGGGACTCCTAAGATAGGCCTGGTAGGTTGGGCTGAGAATGTCATCGTGAGCATCGATGCTGACATCGAGGATTATGTGGAGAAGAATCCGGACGAGTGGGAATACGCCGGCGTTCGCACCACTCCTTTTGGCACGGTGACCTGGAGTGGAGAAGTGGATGCGCTGAAAGACTGCGACTATGTATGTGCCTACGGCTTTCCCACTGGCGCCATTATCAACGAGTTCCATGAGAGAGGTTACAGTCCGGTGTTTCTTGACTCCATGACCGGCTCTGCCTACCGGGGGTTCCTGATGGACCTGGTGGGATTTCCAGGCCTGGACGGCATGTTGAGCGCCAACATATCCCTATATCGGGACCAGACAACCCCAATGGTGGAACAGGCCAAGGAGATTCTCGACCGTTACCGCCCGGGTGAAGCAGAGGAGATTATAGCTGCGGGTTTTTCTTACATAGGTGGGTGGCACAATTTGACTGCCGCCTTCCAGATTCTGCACCAGGCGATCGATGCGGTAGGCGCGGAGAACCTGACCAGTCAAGCCATCTATGACGCCGCGGTCAACTACAAGGCGACAGGGGCCATCTGGGAAGGCTACCCGGAATGGAATTTCAGCCCGACCAAACGTTACCTGATAAACGACGTCACCATGTACGAGTTCCAGGAGGCTGCCGGCGACATGGTCAGGATTACTGACTACTGGATACCCCTGGTAAAATAAGGGCTGGCCGGGGTGCCCGGGTGCCGCCGGGTGCCGCCCACAAGCGAGGCTTGGAGCTTGTGGGTGTTGATGGACCCACCATGCTCTATCGCCCGCCCAGGGACTGGTTGTCGGACGTAAGCGGGCCGATAAGGATCGATAGAGACTCGTTTCCCGTCTGACAACACGCCCACAAGCTTGGGCTTGTGGGCGGCACCCGCGGTGACGGCCTACAAATCAGCGCTTGCCTGGTGTAGAAGGATGCTGAGGAAGATGACATGTGGGGAGACCTAATAAGGACAGCCAAGATAGTGGTCAGGAATAGAGTACTCACGCTTCTGATTGCTGTGCTCCTTATTGTGGTAGTTCCTTTGGCCTCTTTCGACAGAATAGAGACCGCCCAAGCGATAGAGATAGTAATACTCTTTGGGCTTGTTCTGGTTACGGCCACGTACGCTAAGGGCACCTCAGACATTGCCAGAGCAGCAAAAGAGCAAGCCAACACCCTGAGAGAAACCCTGAGCATGTCCGTTCGACCTTCTCTGTCGTTCCCATACGTCCATGTGCAGGGAGACAAGAGCTACGCATTTGAGCCACCTCAAGAGCTGCAATTCGCTGTTCAGAACACAGGGAAAGGATCAGCTCGGAATCTGGTCATAGAGTGTGAGTCCCAAGACAAAAGAGTCGAGTATTCAAGAATAGAATTGCCTTCTCTAGACGTGGGGTCGCCTCGACGATGCTCAATAGGCAGAATAACGCCGCACTCGCAGGGCCAGACAAAAGTGGCATATGTGTTGCTCAAAGCTCTTTACAACGATGATGTTGGAGAGTCATGGGTTACAATGCTCCAGATTGATAAAGACGATGACTGGAAGGAAGGTGAGATAACAACAAATAGGTTGTGAGCGGGTGCCGCCCACAAGCGAGGCTTGGAGCTTGTGGGTGACCCAAAACTCAATCACCCGCGCAAGGAAAAGGGCCTGGTCCTACGGACCAGGCCCTTCGTCTTCATTGGTAGCGGGGGTTGCATTTGAACCAACGACCTACAAGTGATTGACCCGATTGGATATGCGCACCTCCCGTTCTGAATCTACCCCCTGTGTCGGCCCCGCAGACCGGTGCTCCGCCACTTTTCTGCGGATCGAGCTCGAGTTCTCTCGGGGATTGAACAGTCATTTTCGGACCCCTGAGACAGAAGTCACAGACACAGTCTGGTCAGAAGTGTAGAGTATGGTGTTGTAGAATATCCGTGAGAAAGGTGATAACGTGGGCGAAAAAGTGATAAGGAGCGAAGAGGAGTGGCAGCAGCTACTTGCACCAGCACGGTATAGCGTTACTCGAAAAAAGGGTACTGAACTACCTTATAGTGGTGAGTATTACGGCTTCGAGGAAACAGGCGTCTATCGGTGTGTCTGCTGCGGTAATAATGTATTCCGTTCGGAGACTAAGTTCGATTCTGGGACAGGTTGGCCTAGCTTCTGGAACCCGATCTCCGAACAAAGCATTCAGACAGCCACCGACATTGGTTATGGCATGGTGAGGACCGAGGTGACGTGCAGTAGATGCGATGCGCATCTCGGACATGTCTTCGACGATGGTCCACCGCCAACGGGCAAGCGTTACTGCATCAATTCGGCAGCATTGAAGTTTGTCAAGGAATGAGGGCATTCCCAGAAACGAGTGGCGTCGCGGTCGGATCCACTTGGGAACAAGGGGTGGAGTTCAGAGGGCCACAGGCGCTCTGTTAGAGCAATCGTTCAGGGGGAATCATATATGAGCCAACCAGGAAATCAAATCGTCACTCGCCATGACGCGGACATTGCCACACTTGCCGGCGGCTGCTTCTGGTGTCTTGAGAGCATCTTCAAGGAGCTGCGAGGCGTGGAGCAGGTAGTGTCCGGCTACTCGGGCGGCAAAGTGGTCAATCCATCCTACCGTCAGGTATGCACAGGAACGACGGGGCACGCTGAGGCAATACAGATCACGTTTGATCCAAAGGTGATCTCCTTCAAGGATATCCTGGAGGTCTTCTTTTCTGTACACCACCCAACGACATTGAACCGGCAGGGTGCGGATGTCGGCACCCAGTATCGGTCAGCAATCTTCTATGACAATCCACAGCAGAAGGCCACGGCCGAGCAAGTGATCAACGAACTCGATGCGGCCGGAATCTGGGACTCTCCGATTGTAACGGAAATCAGGCCACTTGAGGCTTTCTACCCAGCCGAGGACTACCATCAAGAATATTTCAAGCGAAACAGTGCCCAACCGTACTGTGAGGCGGTGATTGCACCCAAACTGGCCAAGTTCCGGAAACATCATCCGGACAAACTGAAGAGGTAGCAGGACCGGCTTCGCGGCACCACGGTGGTAGCTAGGGCTTGTGCCAGTTCATGCGGGATGTCTGACTGTGCTGTCGGTAATTACCTTGGTCCTCAATATACCCACCACGATTCTATACTGGTCGCAGTGTGCCCGCAAACACCTGCCACGCCAGGGCAGATTTGGCGAAAAGACTTAAGAGCACATACATCCGTTCGCCAAATAGGTAATCCCGCCACGGTCCAACTTTCCGGTACTGCAACAGCATATTCAGCGCAAAGCTAAAGAAGAAAACGAACAGTGTAGGCAGAATGAAATATACAAAGGTAGGAACCGTATCTTCGGCCGTTGCCAGTGAGCCAAAGAAATATATGGCAATAGCAACCCAGGGCACAATACCAGCTATGCAACCGACGACGTAGGGGGTCCAGTTCGTCTTCTCCGTAGCCTGATTATGTACTTCCATCATTAACCCGCAAAGGTTCATCACGGCCGTGAGCGCAAAAGCCATGAGGAGCGCCGCGAGGTCATAGAAGCCACACAGCATGCCGATAAGCACAATCATAAGAGAAGCGCTGAACGCGTACTCGTACCATCTCACATAGTTGATACCCTTCTTCAGATTCCTCACATACCATCCGAACACGCCGGGTGAGACAATAGTGAAATGGGCAAAAGCCGACAGAAGCAAGAATAGCGCCACCATAGGGCCGAAACGCAGGTCGACGACGGTATCGGTGACTGGCCCGAGCTTCCCTGTTTCCGGTATGAAATTGAGAAACGATGTCGTAATTGGCAGTGAGAAGTCATTGCTCAGCAGTATTATCGCAATCGCCTGCCCCAGGTGGAGACATCCCATGGAAAGATTGTAAACACGCAGCCTCACAAATTGTCCTTCGTACTTCATCTTTGGCCCCTTTGGCCGGGAGACTTGCATTAGGAGTGCAGGTCAGAAACCAAACCTCCAGTCACTAACGTGCTGTCGACAGTCGCCCCCTGTCATTACCCTTAAGAAAGCTAACTGATTCTCTCCATCTCCTCACCACAACAGACAAGGGTGCCATCGCCGATCTTCGTGACTGTCACCTCGTTACCACAAACGTTACACCTTTATTTCTCACCGACTTTCTCAACTGCCATGTTTCCATTCCTCCCCTCATTCTCCTAAACTAGGAGTCTACTTTGGCACTTCTCAGCAGCCGGGCTCACCAGGATGCCCACAACAGCCTTGCCTTTTCCACACCTTTATCAGGTTGTTGCGGAAAACGAGGTAAAGCTTTCGACGAAGAGGCATCGAGACTGACATATTGGTGAAGAAGGCTCTTAAGCTGGGCATTTCCCTTCACCAGATACTGTATTTGTGCCTCGTCAGCAAGATTAGCACGACTCGCTAATCAACAGCTTAGTTAGCCGAGTTGTCTTTGTCAACACTACGAGTCCCACTGTTGTTGGCATCCTATACAAAGCGCCCAAAGGGGGCTCCCAGACGCCTGAAAACGCGCCATAATAGTGGCGAGGAGGCAGAAAACGAAAGACCAGCCAAACGCACCTCATGACACATCCGGCCGGCCTTCTTGTTCATGGTAGCAGGGGTTGGATTTGAACCAACGACCTTCGGGTGCATACGTTATCGAGTTCAGTGTCCTCGCTGGGGAGGCGGATACCGATTAAGCCTTTGACTTTGCGTCTGGCCCAGGTATAAGCCTGGGCTGCCTTCATAGTTCACTCTGTCAGAGGCAGCCAATCACTAAGCCCAACCAGACCCTCAGCCTCGCCGCTCCATTCATATACTGCGCATCCATGTATCAGGTACCGCTCAGTGTCAGTAAAGTAAAGTTGCGGCAGACCCTCATATTGCAGGCTGTACTTTACTGCCGCGTCACAGAAGGCTTGACCATCATAATTCTCGATGCCCACCTCTCCTACTGCCTGCTGCAAGATCTCGAAAATGGAACGCGTCTCGAAGAATGCACCATAGTAAGATGCGCCCACATCTTCAGGACTTTCCCCAGGGTGATACCTATCAATGAACTCTTTGATGAGAGTCACGGCTGCATTTTCTTCACCCCACCACGGAGCTATCATGGTGATGATGTAGCCATCAAGATTCTCCCAGCCCACCTTCTTCTGGAAGAACTCATAGAAGCCGAAACTGGTGGACGAACCCAGAAACCGGGTATCATACCCCGTGTCGTAGTAATCTTTCATAAAATAGGCCCCCTGGATACTCATCGCATATATATAGTCGCAGTCTTTGAGCTTCTCTACCTCACCAGCACAGCTCATTGTGCCCGCAGGAGTCAGGAAACCGCCAACATAGTCAAACTTATCCGGATGAGCCTGGCAATACTCCTTCATTGCCGCCTCTCTCTCTATTCCATCGGACTGTTGCCAATCGTAAAACCCAATTTTAGGGATTCCCTGCGTATAGTCCCAGTGGTTTTCGCTGACCCATTCGAGGAGGGTTGCCACCTCAAGCTTGGAAGGGACGCTAAAGACAAATACCCACTCTGCTCCCGGAGGCTCCATCATAGCCTCGCTGTATAGGTAGGAAAATATGGGCATCCCGTCTCTGTCTGCGAAGGGTTTTATGGTCTCTATCCCCCCTGGTACAGTAGTGAAGATCAGGTCTGCCCCCCGCTCCCTACACCAATCATAACCGGGTACGTACCTGGCAGGGTCCATGCGAGTATCATAGCTCACTAGTCGCACTTTGGCGCCAGGTATGAGCCCCTCCTCATTGTAATACTTGACTAAATCCTCTATGACCGGGTACAGCAAAGCAATCGCCGGCCCGCCTGGGCCGGTAAAATCCGTCAAGAAGCCTATGGTGATAGTCCGCTCCTCCTTTTCCTCGGCACAGCCGAAGCAGAAAGTGGCAACGAGAATTAGGACCATGAAGCAAGCTATAGCTATTTCCCACTTGTTCTTCATCTCTCGCCTTCTTTCTGCTCCCGAAATGGAGCTTCCGCTCTTTACTCTGTCACAGGTATGTGCGTCGTCAGCAGCACTGGCACAAGCCAACAATGGACACTTTAGGTAGCTGGCCCATCTTTGTCAAGCCCTCTCAGCGTCCGGTTGTACTCCTTTCTAGCCTGCAATGCTTGCCGCTTTTGGTGACGTCCAATACAAAAAGGCCCCAGAGGGGGCCCCGGGCGGTGGGGGTCACCCCCCGGTGTGGCCCGGTTGCCGGTTAATGGGGCTTTCATGTGCGGACTGCGGTTCGAGCTTCTTGGACTTGTTCGATGCCTTGACAGCCAGCGGGCAGGGGCTTTAACATAGCCGCATCAATCGATATGGGAAATCCCGGCTTAAGGTCTCGACAAGCCATGATCAGTCCAAAGTGCTTCAAATTCAAACGGATCACGATGGCGGGTGGCGCCCACAAGCGAGCCATCAAGCTTGTGGGTGACCCAAAGTACCACAAGTTGACCGTTCGCCTCGATCAGACGGGTAAGGAAAAGGGCCTAGTCCAACGGACCAGACCCTTTACGTTCATTGGTAGCGGGGGTTGGATTTGAACCAACGAATGGCGGGCTGGCAAGGGGTCGGTTCTGGCTCCCTGGCAGCCTTGACAGCCAGCGGGCAGGGGCTTTAACATAGCCGCATCAATCGATATGGGAAATCCCGGCTTAAGGCCTCGACAAGCCATGATCAGTCCAAAGCGCTTCAAATTCAAACGGATCACGATGGTATTGATTGCTCTATGCGCACTTGTCATTCCCAGTTGTGTGAGTGAATCGCCGGGCCAGACCGTTACGACGGATGGAATCTGGCTCAAAGACAATCTTGGCCGGACGCTGATCCTTCACGGCGTGAACCTCGGTGGGTCTACCAAGGTGCCTGCTCATCCAAACGGGGCCACGCATATTCGGGAGGGATTCTTCGCCTACGAAGATGTGTCCTTCGTGGGGCGGCCTTTTCCCCTTGAGGAAGCTGACGAACATTTCGCCCGTCTTCGTGAGTGGGGGCTGAACTTGGTGCGGTTTCTCGTCACATGGGAAGCGGTGGAACATGCCGGGCCGGGGCAATACGACGAGGAATATCTCGACTATGTACGCGCCATCGTTGAGAAAGCTGGAGAGTATGGAATCAACGTCTTTATTGATCCTCACCAAGATGCTTGGAATCGGTGGACAGGGGGAGACGGGGCTCCGGCCTGGACCCTGGAGAAGACCGGAATGGACATCACCAAGTTGCATGAGACGGGGGCGGCCATTGTGCACCAACTTCACGGGGACCCCTTTCCGCATATGATTTGGCCGACCAATCACACCAAACTCGCAGCAGCCACCATGTTCACCTTATTCTTCGCCGGCAATGAGTTCGCTCCCAACACTGAAGTTGATGGAGTGCCGGTTCAAGAATACCTTCAAGGTCACTACATCAACGCCATCACCAAAGTCGCGGAGCGCCTTGCGGACCTTCCGAACGTCATTGGCTATGACTCAATGAACGAGCCGGGAGGTGGGTTCATTGGGCTTCCTGATTTGGACGCCTGGGATACGCTGCTCACCCACGGCCTTATGCCCACACCGGCTCAGGCGATCCTGGGCAGTTCACATCCGCAGGAAGTGGCGTTATGGGCCTTTGACGGTTCGAGGTTTGTACGGGAGGGTACTGCAACCATGAATCCCGGGGGGATTTCTATGTGGAAGGAAGGGTTCGAAGATGTTTGGAAGGCCAACGGGGTTTGGACAGACGAGGGAGGTGAACCCCGAATATTGCGTCCGGATCATTTTGCAACGGTGAATGGACGTGCAGCGAAATTCGAAACAGATTTCCTGAAGCCTTTCCTGTTGCGTTACATTGAGAAGATTCGAAGTGTCGATCCTGACGCCCTAGTATTTATCGAAAGCGGTGGGAAGCTTCCAGGTGTTATCCCTTGGGGGGTAAATGATCCGCCTCATGTAGTGTACGCGCCGCATTGGTACGATGGCATGACAATGGTTGCCAAGCACTACAATCCGGAATATAACGTCAGGACTTATCCGAGGGTAGAGTTTGTTTATGGAGCTGAGAATGTGCAGGCGCTGTTTGAGCAACACTTGGGAGAACTGAAGAAGCGAGCCACTAACGTGGGTCCTGGGATGCCGACCTTGATCGGTGAGTTTGGTCTTCCGTTCAATTTGGATGAGGGGGAATCCTATCGTACGGGCAACTTTGAGGTGCAAACGCAAGCGCTGGCCAGCTATCTGCAGGCGATGGACACTCACCTGCTCAGCTACACGCTATGGGTTTACACTGCCGACAATACGAACGAACGCGGTGACCAGTGGAACGCAGAGGATTTTTCCATTTTCAGTCGGGACCAGCAGACCGATCCAGAGGATATACATTCAGGGGGAAGAGCGCTTGAGGCCATCGTTCGTCCGTACGCTCGCGCCACCGCAGGAGAACCTCTGCGTATGAGCTTCGATGTATCGACGCGAATCTTCGAATTTGAGTTTCTTTCTGATCCTAGCATAGACGCCCCGACCGAAGTGTTTGTCCCCAGTTTTCAATATCCCGGGGGATATTCGGTCGAACTTTCGGACGGGCGTTTTGAGAAAGATGGAGAATCGCAGACCCTGAGAGTTTTCCATCCCGAAGAAGGGAGCTTGAAAATCGTGCTTCGTCTTCTGCCTTCAGACTGATCTTGTCGAAGTGGAAACGGGCTTGGCTCGCCGGGTGGCACCCACAAGCGGGTAGGGTGGGCTCGGCCCACCAATCCGGTTGAATCCCGTCATTGTCCCATGTTGGTCGTGCTGACGTTGCCTTGCCACCTCGGATCGGGTGGAGTGCTGCGCTTTGAAGAAAGGCTAGCTAATACGTATCCACACCCAGCGGAGATGGAAACGGAATGAAGATTGTTGGACGAACTGTCAGTGATACGCTTTGGTCCATCCTTCGCGAGGTGGAGTCACGTTGCGGTGAAATCCAGTTCCACAAACAAGATCCACAAGGCAACTATGGCAGCTACCAATTAAAGGACGGCCAGCATCACATCTGGGTAAGAACAGATTCGAACCTGACTAGCCCCCAGTTTGAGCACATCGTTGCTCACGAGATGATGCACGCGGTCCAGGTAGAACAGAACTGGCCGACGGCTAAGGCCGCTCAGGACTACGGTGACGGGTCTTGCGAGGCGAAGCTCGTTGCTAGGGGACTGCAAGCCCTTGGAGACGAGATTATCTCCCTTGGATTCGCCAGGCAACTTGCTAGGGAACTGCATTCCCTTGTGCTCGACCTTGACGTTGAGGACAGGCTCAAGAAGTTGGAGCGATCCTGTAGAATTGTCTTCGACCGCACATACCAGATGGAGGGACGTTACCAGAACCTCAAGAGGCGTCTCGAACCTGGGAGCAGCTTATCGCCGGGGAGTTTTAACCTTGAATACGAAAGGCTTGCACTGTCCTATGCGCAGGAGATGTCCTCGACATCGACTCGGAAAGCGTCGCTCCAAAAACTCTACCTGAAGCATGCGCCCAGTGTGGCGGAGAAGGGCAAAGAGCTACTACGCATCTTGGGCGAAAAAGGCTGGGGTAACCCTGAACAGGCGTTGACTTCCATGATCGCTATTCGTGATAGCCTGGGTCTGGCGAAAACGTGCATCATCGTCAATCCAAGGTCGGAGTCGGGCTCCTGGGGTTAGACATCGGAGCAACCGACGCGGTTGGTCAGTCTGGTAGGGTGGGTGGAGTGCAACGCAACCCACCACGATTCCGGCCTAACAAGAGAAGGCGGGATGACAACACTCATCCCGCCCTCTGATATTCATTGGTAGCGGGGGTTGGATTTGAACCAACGACCTTCGGGTCGCAGGCCCAAGGGGCCTCACCCCCCAGCTTCGACAGATCATCGGCCGCAAATACTGTAGCTAACGAGTTGGCATTAAAGCTGCCCCACGCGCTGTTGTTCCCGAACCCATGCCAGAACCTGATCCGATCGGCTGTGATGTCGACCATTAAGTATTTGGCTTTCCGGTGCCAAATTGGGCTCAAGAAGATGAAATGAGGGGATGCCTGGTTTGGCATCCCCTCATCACGCCTAAGAGTCTGGTCGCTGCCTCGTAGTTACCTTATCTACTTGGGAGGAGGCGGCACGAGACAGGCATCGAGAACAAACGCCATGTTGTCACTCGCGTCAACGGCCACGATATCGAGCTCGGTCGGCACGGTAATGTGATACCTCACTGCTCCTGCCTGCCCATTGGTGCTGCCAATCTTCTTGCACGAAGGAGCAGCCCCTGGGGCCTCAGTGACCTTTATGACGTCTCCATGGTGGAACACAATTGTAGGTGGTACCTGGGGATTATCAGGATCCCAGCCAGGAACCCAAACAGGTATTAAATCACCGGTCTCGGGGGCGATCTCAACTAACCCTACGTATATCGCTATGTCTTCCTGTGGGGTACAGTTGTCCGTGGCACAGAGCTGGTAGAACCCGTCCTCATTCTTGCCGCCCTTGGGCCCAGGCATGGTGGAACTACCAGCAGGTGGTATGTTCTTGCCATGCGGGTTCACACTCTCCACGCACCACACCTCAGGTGGAGTGATGTCCTCCACATGAATGCTGATGTACTGCTCGGCGATCGGTTCAGGGTTGTCATCAATGTAGAAGTACACTGTGCACTCCACCGTCTGGCACTGAGGCGCATCAGGCGAAACTGTGATCGTCTCGACAAAGATGGCAGTCTCTCCACTTATCACCGTCTGAGAGGAGGGATCAAAGGTGACCTCTAGGTAGTCACAGCCCTCGCAAACAGGTGTAACGGTGACCGGCAAATTGGTGAGACCTTCCAGGATGGCGTCAACAACCTCCTCAGGGGAAACTTCGGTTAAGTGTACTCCGCCGGTGGCTGCGACAATTCGGCTCGCCTGCCCCGGGGTCCCGTCCTCTTCAATGCCGTATGCCGCTGCGTAGTCACCACCCGCATCGAGTGGATCATCGTCCAGGGCGTCCTCGTAATACCCGGTTGGTGTGCTAATAGCAACGACGCGAATGCCAGCATCCACCAGTGCCTGAGTCACCGTGTCCTCGGTGATGTCATAGCCAAGGCCAGTTGCCGCTGCCGGCACCGGGTCGTGGGCTGGAGCATCTCCAAACCAGACCACGATTCTGGTCGCGCCTTCCCGCCACCCAATATCAGGGTCGGTGGCGATATTGGTCAGGGCATAGAACTGTCCCTCTGGCCCATCGGCTCCCCCTCCGGCCGCCCAAGACTGTAAGGCAGCCGACACGACACCCGTATCATCAGTGATACCAAGCTGGTTCTGGAAGGCATAGGGGTCATAGGGGAAGTCCTTATAATTCCCCACGCCGAACTGAGCGGTCGGGTCCTCTTCAGCGATTGCAGCAAGGATTTCATCGGCATTGTCGCCCACTTGTTCAATAACAGGTCCCATGCTTCCCGTCGTGTCCGACATAAAGTAGATGTCCGGCAACGGCGGGATTTCCGGGGTCTGCACCGTCTTTTCCACCGTCATCGACTCCCCTGGAGCCAGGTCCGCTATGACCTCTGGCGGCTCTACCTCCGCTGCTACCGGTGACACCAGTGCCAAGGTCAAAAAGACGCTCACAGCTAAGCATACTACGAATCTAGCTGTCTTCATTTAATTACTCCTTTCTAGAATAAATCTCCGCTGTTTTCTGGCTCATTTCTAATCTCTTTGCTTTCACCCCCCCTTCCGGCGCTCCCGTAGGCATCGAGGCACATCTCCTGCCAAGCTTCCCCCAGTAAGTGGTTTGACTTCCCTGGCATCAAGTGAAGCCATAGTAGTGAGCACCGTAAATCTCGCTTGTTTTGGAACTAAAGACACCTTTTCCCTCGATGCCTCATCACCATCAATGACCAGGATTTCTCCACTTCGACCTAACCTGTGTATGGGATAAGATGCGATTATTTTATCCCAGGGAGGTCTCAGTTTTGGTGAAAAGGGTGTCCAAGAAGGTGAAAAGGCGGGGAATTTCTGGCGAATGCTTGCGGAAAGCTTGGTGAGAATTTAAAGGCAAGCAAAATGACCGCCCTTAGTTTTAGCACCAAGAGCCACAAGTCACTTGACTGTTCGAACAGGCCACATGTCACCGCTGATATCTATCGGCGGGGTGGCACCCACAAGCGACCTATCGAGCTTGTGGGTGATCGAGTAGAACCTTCGTTTCTTCACGGTCTGGATGTCAGGCTGCTCCCTTCAGATGCCGCTGGCAGCAGTCTGGACCGCAAATGCGAGACCCGAATCAAAAGGAAAAGGCCGTAACGCCAAATCGACATCACGGCCTTCTTGTTCATGGTAGCGGGGGTTGGATTTGAACCAACGAATGGCGCGCTGGTAAGTGGGGTTGGTTTTGGCCTCCTTAACAGCATTGACAGCCAGCGAGCAAGGGGTTTAACATAGCCACAGCGGTTGATGTGGCAAGTGCCGGTTTGTTTCAAGGTAAGATCTAATGGATTGGGGGGACCTATGACAAAGCTTGCAACCTCAATAATAGTGGCAGCATTACCGAAGGGCCATAGAGAGCTAGCGTGGCACTTAATGAAGCCGATACCCGGGCCAAATTGATTGACCCTGCTCTCCACGCATGCGGCTGGACTGAAGACCTGATTCGCCGAGAAGAGACAGCGGGTGCCGTCGAGATCATAGGCGGCAGACCACGCCGGCAAAGCAAAGGCCGCGTCGACTACCTACTCCGAGTGAAAGTCACTCCGGATGCCCAACCCGTCGCCATGGCTCTAATCGAGGCAAAGGCGGAGGACTACCCGCCAAACGCGGGGCTAGAGTTGTAGATCGTCAGCAACAATGGGACAGTTTTGGGACAAAAGCTAATGGACACCTTGGGGCTTGCTCCTGCTACCGCTGTTGCTTTCTCCTGCTATCATCTTGTCCTTCTGGTTTCTACTGTACATCCCCGTGTTTTGCAGGAACCCAAGAGCAGGGGTAAGAGAACTCCGAGGATTCCCCCGATACCAGGGAGCAACGGGGTTTCCAGAAATCCCCAGTAGTTACCCGATAACCCCTGGTAATCCAACCTTGATCTTGATTGGTGAACAATTTGGCTTCTTGTTGATCCCTAGGCAGGGCAAAGGTCTGGACACTCTCATGTCGTCCAATTCCTCATGCCTGGATTTGAGCGTGCACGCTCACTCGGAGTGGTCATTAGCCCTATCAAACCGTGTGCCCCATTCTCGCTGACGCCACACGAGAGGGTCACTGTTGTCGAGGTCTAGGCGGGCAGTAACGGACGGCCGGGTCTATTCCCAGTTCAGGCTTGAGCACATAGGCTTTCCTCCGGTCTATTAGCTGCGAGGCCTGACTCGAGGGATCACCAATGTCACCAAAGAATATAGCCTCCAGTTCGCAGCACAAGACGCAAAACGGCTCCAGTTCCTGGTCGACCCGGTGATGGCAAAGGGTGCACTTCCACACTTTGTCCTTTTCGGGATCGTACACCAGCACGTCATAGGGGCATGCCTCCAGGCATTGCTGACAGCCATTGCATTTCTTGTCATCAATAAGTACTATCCCGTCCTGGCGTTGGTATATCGCTTCCGTAGGGCATGATGGCATGCAGGGCGGCTCGTTGCAGTGCATGCAGGGTACGGGAAGGTAATACATACTCAGGTTGGGGTACTCACCGCTGGGTGTATCAAGCCGAGGCCCACCCACGGTCTCCACCCTGATTCCGGAAACCCGGTCCAGGCTATTCTCCATCTTGCAGGCTACGTTGCACGTTTGGCAACCAGTGCACCTGTCCAGGTCAATCAGTAGTCCGTATCTCTCAGCCATTTGCTATTCCTCCCTGACCTTCTCTACCTCTACCAGAACATCGTACAATGCGGAGTTTGGTTCATAGACCAGTTCCTGGGCTGGATTGATAACGCCGTGAGTCAAGTCCTGGTGGCTGCCCTCAAGGAAGTGCTCCGGCCACCACCCCTGGTTGGCGTTGACTGTGCCGGGTCTTATCCCTTGGTGGACTTTGGCTTTGAGTCTCATCCTCCCCCGGTCGTTGAAGGCACATACTAGATCCCCATCCTTGGTGCCCCTGGCCTCAGCATCGACAGGGTTAATCTCCAGGACAGGCTCAGGATCGAGGTCTGTCAGCCACGTCACATTGGCGAACGTAGAGTGGGTGCGATAGCGGGTATGCGTGCTCAGGAATGTTAGGGGGTATCTTTGGGCCAGCGGCGTTCGGGCACTCTCCAGCGGCTCCAGGTAACATGGTAGCTCCTGCCCCACCTCCAGCAGACTCTCGCAGTAGAACTCCATCCTCCCCGACGGGGTCAAGAAGGCAGGTACATTGCTACGTTCTGCGGCTACTGGGCCCTGCTTCAACTTTTCCAGCGTTATTCCCGCCTCGGCGGGATATCCCGAAGACAGTAACAACTCGATGAACTCCTCGGCACTCTTCTCGAAGTAGTCTCCGAGGCCCATCTTGCGTGCCAACTCCTTCAGTATTTCCGGGTCTGGCTTGCAGTCGTAGAGCGGCTCTATGGCCTTGTTCTGCAATTGGAAGTAGTTTGGCCCCCCGGGCACGCCTATGGTCGGCGCTAACAAATCACTCTGTTCAAAGAAGGTGCAGGCTGGCAGAACGATGTCGGCATACTGGGCGCTGGCATTCATGAAGAGATCAGCCACTACGATGAACTCGAGGTTGGGAAAGAGTTCCCGGGTGACCAAGCTGGCATCTGGAAGCTGATTCACCATATTGTGTTTGGCGATCCACAGGGCCTTGATCGGATAGGGGTTGCCCTTGGCAATAGCATCGTATGCCTTCAGGATAGGAAGAAAGTTGCAGCTAATCACTCCATGAAGGTTAAGAACTAACTCATAAACAAAGGCCCCGGGAGCTACAGGTTGAAGGTTGCCGGTAATAGCCGCTAGCGTGTTTATAGCCCGGAAGGCGAGATCGCCATGAAAAGTCCTCTGCATTCCCATGCCCCTGTAACAGGCTACGGGTCTGCGTTGAGCGTAGTCCAAAGCCAGGCTCCTGATGGTGTCCGGCGGGACCTCTGTTACCTCCGAGGCCTTTTCTGGAGGGTACCTGGCCGCCAGGTCCACCAGCAGTTGGAAGGAAGGCCGACACTCAACGCTCCCTACCCTGTAAACACCGGTGAGGGCAGGGACTACCCCCGGAGCATCATAGGGACGAGCCTCGTCCGCTGCCGTATCCCAGACCATATACTTCTCACTGGAGCTGGGAACGACATCTCTTTCCCTTAGGAAGAGGCCGGTCTGGCTGTTGACCAGAAACGGCCCCACGGTGTTATCTATGATGAACGAACGGTCATGGAGATCCTGTTCCAGTATAACGTGGATCATGCCCAGCGCTAGGGCAGCATCGGTACCCGGTCTTATCGGTATGTACTCATCCGCCTTGGCGGCGCTGGCGGTGAAGCGGGGATCGATCGCCACCACTCGGGCTCCCCTCTCCCGGGCGTCCCTGATCATGCGTATGCCAAAAGGTTGGGTTTCTGCCGGGTTGCTGCCCCAAAGGACACATAGACCAGGTTTCTCAAAGTTCACCAAGTATCCCTCTCCCCAAAGAGCGCCAAAGCTGGCTGTGTCGCCGCAGGGGCCAGCAGCGTCACCGAAGCCTACAAGGCTGGCAAAGGTACCCTCACAGCACCCGGCAAAGCTGATATAGGCCATGTCGAGTCCACCCGTACCGCTGGTAGCCCACATTAACGAGCGCGAGCCATACCGCTCCCGAGTTTCCTTGAGCCTGGTGGCTATGGTCTCCAAGGCTTCATCCCATGATATCCGCTGCCACTTTCCTTCACCTCTTTCCCCCACGCGCTTCAGGGGATACTTCAGCCTATCCGGGTGGTACACCAGCTTCATAGAGGCAAGCCCCCTGGCACATATGTGTCGATACTTGGGCTCTGGGAAGTCGGCAGGCTCGATCTTGGTGAGCACTCCGTCCTTCACATGAGCCAGAAGAGCACAACCCATGCCACATCCCGTGTGGCACACGGTACGGACTAGCTTCTCGTCGTTTTTCCTAGTTGATTCCATCTATCCCTCACAGTCACCCATTTCCGACATCTGCCAAGCCAAATCAGCCCAACCTACTGGTGATGTGATCACCTTCATGCTTTCCATCATTCTGGCGTCTCTTGAGAACAGTGCTTGCGACAGGCCTGTGATGTGGCAACGGGAATTCAGAAAATGTGATCGCTTCGCACTATATCATTCCTCCTGCAAAGGTGTCAAACCGGCCAACTGGCTCATGATAAGTGTCGCCGAAAGAGGAATCGTTGCCTCGAAAAAGTGCTACCAGCAAGCTTCTTGCTCTGTGGTTTGCGGCGCGACTTAGAAGAAGTCACAAACCGCTAGAATGCGTAACGGAGCTACTTGCCTTTGCTCGGAGTCTGCCGAGACTTAACAAAATGAGTGATGGTTAACAATCCCGAGTTTTGTTCAATTGTCCTAGATTCGGAGCTTGCACGAGCATCATGATTCCCCCCGTCCAGTGGCTGTGAAGGCAACTCGAACTGCGGGATAAGGGTGCTCCAAAACGACTGAGTTTGCGAGCAAGGCCCCATGCCAAGGAAGTGGCAGGCAACGTAAGCGCCAGGACCCTGGCATCAAGCGGCAACATGGCGTGGCAGAAAGCACGCTGAGATTGTGAACAGAGGTCTTGCACTAGAAGGCGCTCATTTACTGGGACTGCCTCGTAGTCAACAGGAGCGATCAAGGGACATAACAACACAACGGGCTAGCGCTGCTCGAATTCCCTGAAGCGGTAGCCTATGCCGCGTTCACCAAAGATATACTCGGGGTGCTTGGGGTCCCTCTCAATCTTGCGGCGTAGATAAGTAACGTAAAGCCACAAGTAATGATCTTCATCCCGGTACTCATGCCCCCAGACTCTCCGCAGGAGGGACTCATGAGTAAGAACATGGCCAGCATTACTGACTAGGTGGTACAGGAGCCTGTACTCTGTTGGTCTGAGATGAACCTCGTTGCCTCTGACAACCACCCGACGGCGGCTGAAATCGATGGACAGATCTTCGTCCACGACGATCTCCGTCTTCGGCACCGGACTGGGGGTCTCAGTCCTGCGCAATACCGCTCTGACGCGTGACACGAGTTCTCGGGGGCTGAACGGTTTGGTTATATAATCGTCCGCTCCCAGATCAAGGCCTCTTATTCTATCCGTCTCCTCACCCTTCACAGTGAGCATGATGACCGGCACCGTGGAAATGTCGCGTATTTCCCTAAGCGTTTCGAAGCCATCCATCTCGGGCATCATCACGTCAAGGATGATGAGATCAGGCAACTCCGCTGTGATCTTCCTTAGAGCCTCATGGCCACTGGAAGCGCCTATTACCTGGTAACCTTCCACTTCCAGATTCATAGCCACTGCCTCCAGCATGCGGGGCTCATTGTCAACCACAAGAATCTTTCTGTCCTGCTTGCCTCTTGAGTGTTCTGTCATGTCACACCTCTGATCTCTACGACCTAGACTGCCGACTTGACCCCCGCGGCGGGAAGAGTGAAAGTGAAGCGGGCGCCCTTTCCAGGCTCGCTTTCCACCCATATGCGCCCGCCCTGAGCCTCGACAAGGGCCTTGCAGATGTAAAGCCCAAGTCCAGTGCCTTGACTTCTTCTGACCGCCACATCATCGACCCTATAGAAGCGATCAAAAACGAACTGCTGGTCTTGCAGTGGAATGCCGATCCCTTCGTCCGAAACGGTGACGGAGACCTCCTTCCCTGAGGAGACGCCGTGGATGATGATTCTTCCTCCATCCGGTGAGAATTTGATGGCGTTGCTCACGAGGTTACTCAGCACATCGTCTATGCTTCCTGGATCCGCCAATACCGGGGGAAAGGCTTCCGCAAAATCGACTTCCAGTTGGTGTGATGGGGCGAACTCAGCAAATCTTCTGGCCACCTTGTCAGCCTCTTTTGACAGATCCAATTGCAACCGATTCAGGGAGACTCTTCCGGAGTCAAGCCGGGATGAGTAGAGCAGCTTGCCCACCAGGTCGGCCAGACGATCACTCTCCTCTTCTATAGCCTTCAGCTTATCCATGATTGTCTCTTCACTCCATCCGGCGCCAGGGCGGGAAAGAGCGCCAGCGTAGGCTTTGATGATCGAGATCGGTGTCTGCAGTTGATGTGAAACGCTAGTCAATATGCTCTCTCTGATATCCTCAATTTGGCGAACGTAGCCTATGTCTCTCACGTTGACCACTATGTCCTCGGGTTCGCCGCCCGGTGCGCGTCCCAAGGAGTAACTCATACCCACTACTGTATGCCTGCCATGTTTGGCCTCGAATGTTCCGATCACGCTTGCGAACCCTTCGACACCCATGGCAACCGGACAATTGCTCTGGCATACATCCACCCCATGATCGTCTATTATTCTGAGGATCTCAAAACAAAATCTGCCGATTATCTCGTCTTTTGTATATCCTGTCAACCGTTCCATGCCAGAGCTGAAAGAGAGTATCCGGCGCTGTGGGTCTACCGTCATTATGCCGTCGGCGCTGTGTTCCAGGATCGATTCTATATGCTGTCGTTCAGCAGCTAGAGCGGATGCTTGTCGAGCGTTGCCAATCGAGATAGCTGCCTGGCTAGCTAAGGCAGACAGAATACGCTGCTCGCTATCGCCAAGGCCACCTGCGGACGGAGGCCGAAGTATGCCAATCATGCCTGACGTTACGTCGCCTTGGCGAAGAGGCAGAATGATCGTGTGATCCTGCTTGTTCTGTGTTGCACCAGGGATAAACCCGTCGTCAACCTGACTTGCGGGCCCATCAAAGCTCTTGCGTCTTGCGCGGCCATGATGTGAAGATGCTGCCCTCAACAGTGGGCGCAACCTGTTTTCAAGTACGTCATGTGGTCCGCAACTCGCCCTCTCTACAAGGCGGTTCGCAGTTTGATCCCAAAGGGCCAGTATGCCAGCCTCTCCCTCCACCGCATCAACCACATTGCCAAGGATGGCTTCTAGGCTGGTTGAGAGGTACGCCTCTTGTTGAGGCGCGGCCTCCAGTGTGGCCTTCTCTGATACTGGTGCTCTGTGTCGTCTAGACCGATTGACTTTTGCCGACATACCCAAGCAAGAATTCAAAGGAAACTCCAAGGTTCCTCTAATGAAAAATCGGCGAGCCCTCTGGTAGTGTAATTATAGCACAAGTCATCTGACAGTACTCACTAGACCGAATCAAACGGTTTGCGGCGAGAATGCAAATGTAAGTGAAGTGTAGAACATGTTGACGAGGAAGAAATCAGATGAATGGGACAGTGGGGATTGGAGTCTAGATCACGAGTCACACCTGCCTACGAAGTTGGTGGAGCGTTTGGGCGGATCCTATTCGGCAGATTTGGGAATCAGGCTAGCCTCGATGGAGTCCGACGAGGTGTTCAAGTGGTTTGTGACATCAGTGCTTCTTGGGAGCACTCTGGGTGAGGATATGGCCATGAACGTATACAGACGGTTGGAGAAGGCAAGGGTCAACTCCATAGACATTCTCGCACGCATAGGCCCTCTGGACTTGGTCAACATTGTGCAACAAGGCGGATACGAAGCGCTGGATATGAGAACTGCCAAGAGGCTCCTGCATGCTGCTGGAAGTCTGAAACAAGACTACCAGGGAGACCTCAACCGGCTCCACTTCTTCGCTGAGGACGAAAGGGATTTGGAGAGGAGACTTCGGGGATTGGCCATGGGTATTGGGCCGGTTACCCTTTACATATTCTTGAGAGAGCTGAGGGGCTTGTGGGACAAGGCGGCCCCCCGGCTGTCGGACGCTGCTCTTCTGGCATCTAATAACCTGGGATTGGGTCAGGAAGGGGACGCCACGTGTGCTCTGGAACGGTTGCGCATGTTGTGGGACACGGATGAGCAAGACGAGACGCATTTTGGGGACTTCGAGGTTGCGCTGGAGAAGTTGGGCACCCGCTACTGCCGAAGGAAGCGGTGTTCGGCTTGTCCAATGAGGCCCGAATGCCGAACCAGCGATACTTCGCCGGAAAGAGAGAATCTGACAAGGAGATAGAGATGGCGGCTGGTAGTATCGCATGCATCGACATAGGCAGCAGCAAGATATGCACGGTGATCGCCAATGTGGCGGACGGGAGAATCCTCGAGATCCTTGGTATGGGCGATGTGCCCTCTCGGGGAGTGCAGAAGGGGATCATCGTTGACATCGATGATGCTGCTATGGCAATCAAACAGTCAGTTGAGGAGGCAGAGAGTGCCGCCGGTTTCAAGGCAGGACGGACTTACGTAGGTTTCAGTGGCAAACACATAGGTTCCACCAATACGACCGTATCCGTTGATATTGCCCGCAGGGACCGCATGATAACAGAGTCGGATATCAAGGAGGCAGAGAGGAAGCTCAAGGCCATTTCCTTTCCTGAGCACCGGGTGAAGGTCAACGTGATCAGGAGGCGGTACGCCATTGACAGTGTCGAGGGCATACGGAATCCCCTGGGAATGCATGGCTACCGTCTGGATCTGGAAGCTCACATAGTCACGGCTGACTTTGGCTACAGGGAAAACAGAGCGACGTGTCTGGAGCGTGCTGGTGTGCTGTTTTCTTCAGATAGCTTCGTGGCCAATCCTCGGGCCTCTGCCGAGGCCGTGCTGGAGCCAGAGGACAAGGAAAGGGGGGCCATCGTAGCCGACATTGGTGGAGGTACCACGGGCATCGCCGTGTACAGGGAAGGAAGCATCTGGTACACGGCGGCTCTACCTGTGGGAGGCAGACAGGTAACCACTGACCTGGCTGTGGGGCTGAGCATTCCTTTCAGTGCTGCTGAGGAGCTGAAGGTAACAGGTGGCGGGCTGTATCCAGAGAAAGAAGATGCTGGCAAGGTGGCGCTAATCGAGAAGTACAGGACTACTCCTGAGGTGATGAGCTATATGATCAGAGCCAGGGTCGAGGAAATCCTGAGGATGGTCCTGTCTAAGCCACCGCAACTGCCGCAACTACCGAAGTTGCTGGTTCTAACCGGTGGTACGGCCAAATTGCCCGGCATGAAGCAGTTTGTTGAAGATGAGCTTGGCCTGCAAGCACGAATTGGAGTACCCGGGAATTTACCTGAAGGTGCTGATGATTTGGCCGACCCTGCCTATGCCACTGCCGTGGGGCTTTTGCTGTGGGGGCAGAGAGAACAGGTTGGTGGGGCTGGTGCTCGGAGGGGTGACAGGGTAGCACGACGTTTCGCCTTCGAGTTGGGCCGCCTGTGGCAGGGTATACGGTCTCGGGCGTCTGGAGCTATCCGTGGTGGACCCACAGCGGAAAGCTAGTTCTGCTACCAGGGGCGTCTTAGTACAGAAATTGCCGACAAATAAGGAGGAGGCATGGCGAAGACCAGTTTTACACCGACACCGGTGAGGATCAAGTCCATAGGGGTTGGGGGAGGCGGGTGCAATGCCATCAACCGCATGGTCAGGGCGGAGATCTACGGGGTTGATTTCATAGCTGTAAACACCGACGCTCAGGTCCTAATGATAAACGAAGCCCCAACCCGTATTCAGATTGGCGAAAAGGTAACGCGAGGGCTTGGTGCTGGCGGTGACCCGGGTGTGGGCCGGGCGGCAGCTGAGGAGAGTACCGAGGAGCTCAAGCTGGCGGTGAGGGGAGCCCATATGGTCTTTATCGCCGCTGGCATGGGAGGCGGTACGGGTACCGGTGCCGCCCCGGTGATTGCTAAGTTAGCCCGTGAGAGCGGTGCTCTGACGATAGGCGTAGTCACCAAACCGTTCAACTTTGAAATGGCGCGTCGAGGGCAAATAGCTGAAGAGGGTATTAGCGATCTTGAGCAGGTAGTGGATGCTCTGATAGTAATCCCTAACGAGCGCCTCCTGAAAATCACCGGCGATAAGGTTACAGTAGACAACGCCTTCAAGACGGCGGACGACGTGCTTATGACGGGCGTTCGCACCATCACTGAAATCATTACCCTACCCGGTCTGATTAACGTCGACTTTGCCGACGTATCGGCCGTTATGAAAAATGCCGGCCCCTGCCGACTGGCTACCGGCTATGGCAGCGGGCAAAATCGGGTGGTTGAGGCAGCTACGGCAGCCATCACCAGTGAACTGCTGGACATACCAATTGCCGGAGCCATGGGCATGGTATACGAGGTCTCCGGGCCATCCAATCTCACCCTCTCCGAGGTCGGTCAGGCTGCCAAGGTCATCGAATCGGCGGTCGATGAGGAGGCTATGGTCATCTTCGGAGTTACGCTGAACCCGAAGCTGCGTGACGATGTGAGCATCACCCTGGTGGCTACAGGCTTTACTCCTTATAAAGCGGTTGTCAAGGAGCAAAAAGATGAGGAATTCCGCCGTCTGATCCAGGAATTGCAGTACGACGACAGTCGCATGGAAGCGCCAGCCTTCATGCGCCGTCCTGTGGACATGCGTCGTATGTCGAGGAAGGCCTAGGAATTGGGGATGGCGAATAATTGCGCCTGGGCCAGAGTGGATTGAGATGTCTAGGTACGCTACGCGGCAAGGCCACGACCTGACGAGGAGATGCCGAGCCTATGGCCCTGTTCTTTGGGAGGATAATGAATGAAGAAGAGACGATCGTCGCGTATTGGATCAGGGCCGATGTTCAGGGCGGAATCGAGTGCGGAACCCAACTCAGAGCCAAGCCCACAATCCGAGAACACTGAAGGGGGTATCGCAATGAAGTTGCGTTGGCTGGTATGTGGAAGTGGTAACGTGCATATCGTAGGGCCGTGTCCAAACTGTTTTGTCACCCAATCCGGACTGCTCTTGGGCACTGTAGCCAGCACCTACAAGGGCAGGGTAACAGCAAAGTGCGTGGACTGCGGCAAGACCGAAGACTACTATGTTGATGCTAGTGATGGGAAGATCTGGAGGATGGACGAAATAATTGCCAAGGGAGTCCATGTGCAGGTATAGAAACCGGGGATCAGCCGTTTCCTTCTTGTGCAGGCAACAATCGTAGGCGGACACTGGCGAAAGAGCACTGCCGACGATACGACTTCGGGCACGGACCTGCAGGAGTCACGAAGGTGTCCGCCAGGGTCGCTTTGACCGGCTCGGTGAAGCTTCACACCCCAAGCGTTTGCCATCTCGGGCTGGCCCTCGGCTAACCAGAGTGGATTACACAATATGACAAAGGCACGCCAACGGCCACCCCACCCCCGGATTGTCCAACTCGGTCCTGATACGTTCTCCAAGGGAGAGCCGGCAGTAGCTATCAGGCCGGGCCACAAGGGAGCTGTGACAATCGTCCGAAGCACTTTTGCCAGAGCCCCAGCCGAACGCTGTTTCGAGATCATATCGAAGCAGCTTGAGGAGACCCCTGACTGGGACCCTACGGTAATGTGGGTCAACCCTATATCGATAAAGCACGTCCGTGTTGGCTCCATGAGTAGAGTGACCTTCAGCCTCGACGGGACTACGGAAGAAGCCGTGGCGATGATACGCTCCGTGAGACCGAATAGGGTCATACTCTGGACCTCCAATCACAGCACTCAACTGCAGGAGGAATGGCAACTCCAACCTGAGTCTCTTGGCACGGTGATTACGGTCACTCTCAGCTACAATCCACGTGGGTGGCTCTTGAGCCGTTTGGCCCACAGGATAGCGATGCGAAAGAAAGTGGAGAATACCGTGGAGGAGATGCTGGAGAGACTCAGGGCCACCGTTGAGAACAGGCAACAGGTTTGAGAAGCCGGACCATAGGCCTTTCCCGGGACCCCCGTCTTGTCTTGGTGCTCCGTCTGGGCTAAGCCGTTGTGCTCTCCCTGGGCGCTTTGTCCAGATCCGGTCGCAACCACTGCCCATCTGATTCCGTATATCAAACCCTGCATGGCCGAGTGTGCGCTCGGCCACGGGAGCTCTAAGGAAAATCTAAGCCATTTCCAACGGAACTCCAATCTCCCTCTAGTACTGTTCAAAGGCAGGCTTCCTACACCTGGTGGTGGAGGCAACGGATTGGAGTAGCTAGTAACGGTAAATGGCGCGAGGCGGGCCCCACTCTCGGCAGAGGAAAGGGCTCGCGCTCGAAAGGAACGGAACGCGTTCTTCATTCCGGGCCGTACGGTTGACGAAGGGGGAGGCAGGCAAAGGTTGACTACGAGTGACATGATCTGGTCTTTATCGTCCATCTGTCATGACTTTGTAACATTTTTCGGATTTTCTTGATGACTTCTACATGTGGGATTGAGTACACTGCATACATGGGATGCCGCGAGACATGTGGTGAAAGACGTCTCGTCGCGGTGCCCGGAGTGTGCGCGCTTGAAACCCTAACGAGTCTACCATTTACGCAGCCCTGAGAACTCCATCACTGTGGCGCATATTCGACAACCGATGCTGGCACGCGCGCATCAGAGGTAACAAGAGGGGAAGCAGTGGAATTGGGCGCGGCAAGCAACTTAGTTTCATTGGAGGAAGTGTCGGCGTTGCGCGTCTTTCCTCTGCCCAACGCTGAGACATCTCGCCGGGCGGTCCAGGCAACCTCCGAGCCTTCGCAACCCCAGTTGTGGAAGGAAGCGGACGGCTACAAGTACCTGAAGGAACACATATTCCCACAGATTGCTCCACCTCCTTACGGACATATTACAAGGGAGAAGCTTTCTGAGCGGAAACCCGTCTACCTTTTCCGCGAAGATACTCAGAACATAATGGTGGTGGGAAAGGTGTGGAAGTACGGTTTGCTGAGCGTGGAAGAGGCGTGGACTCTGGCAGAGAGGGAGTACTTCAATCTACTGCTGGCCCGTAAGAGACTCGGGATGGACGGCGGTCGTCATCGTGTCGTGGCGCCGTTGGGAAAGAGCAAAGAGCTTTCCGCTCTGCTAGTTACGGAAAGGGCTCCGGGAGGAACGCTTGACCACTACATAGCAAGAGCCATCTATGAGAGCAAAGCCGAGAGGCTTTTCAGCAAGCTGAGCGATCTGGCCGGTTTTCTCGCCAAGCTTCACGGGAATAGCCAGACTAACAAGCAGGTTTCTCTCGAGGTCCCGGCGTGGTACTTACGCACACTACTTGATTGCCTCAGCAGGCAAATACTAAGTCCCTTAGAAAGGGACAACCTGGATGAAACTGCTGCCCGGTGGTGGCATGAACAAAGCATTTTCGAAGAAGACGGGCAGGTAATGGTCCACGGCGATGCCACGCCATGCAATTTCCTTTTCCAGGACCAAGGTGTAATAGCCATTGACTTGGAGAAAATGCACTGGGCCGACCGGTGCTGGGACTTGGGATTTGTGGTTGCCGAATTGAAACACCATTTCATGTGGCGCATGGGGGACGGCTGGGCTGCCGAGCCTTTTATCGGTCACTTCCTGTGGGAATATGCCGTGAACTACGGTGATACCCACTTCTTCCATGTAATCACTCGCAAGGTTCCTCTCTATATGGCCCTGGGTCTGCTACGAATTGCCAGAAATCCCTGGCTTGATGGGCCGCACAGGAGGAATCTGCTGAAAGAGGCTGAGGGATGCCTAAGATACGGGCTGTGATCTTTGACTGCTACAGGACCCTTGTAGACATAAAGACAAACGAGGCGAAACAAGAGCTATTCGTCTTTCTCTCTCGCTACTTGCAGTACTATGGGGCGGACATTAGTGGGCAATACCTGAATTCTGCCCTTGACCAGGAGAAGGAGCTGTATCTGAAGAGGAGTGGTGAGCTATATCCGGAAGTGAACCTTGAGGTTGTCTTTGTCAACGTTCTGAGAAAGGCGGGGCTAGCCGATATCTTCTTGGCGCAATCATGCTGCAAGCTGTTTCGGCTTCTCAGCCGGGACCGATTTCAGCTTTTCCCAGACAGTCTTCCCGTGTTGAAGGAAATGAAAAGGGAGGGGTATTCCCTGGCACTGGTATCCGATGCTCAGAAGGTGTTCAGTCTGGAAGAATGCAAGATACTCGGACTGAGTCAGGTCTTCGACCATGTTGTGCTGTCTACCCAGTTTGGGTTCACCAAACCCGATCCCAGGCTTTTCTCAATTGCCTGCAGCCTGCTGGACGTTCCCCCGGAGCAAGCTGTCTATGTTGGCAATGATCCCGAAAGGGACGTGAAAGGGGCCAGACAGATCGGTATGAAGACAATTCTGGTGGACAGGGATTCGGGACATCGGGGTGAGGAACCTGATGCTGACCTCCATGCTGCTGACCTGTGGGAAGCGTTAGGGTGGGTGAAGGGGAATTCCTGAGTCATACTTGTGGAGCTTTGGAAGGGGCAGACTTCCGCCAATATATGCAGCCGGTGGATCGACTTGGACTCCACGGTAATCCAGTGCTGTCTGCGCTTTGCTTTTTTCATACGAAAGGTAGGGTAGGCCGCGATGAAGCAGAAGAATATCAGTCCGGAGAACACCGAATTCGTGATTCTCAGCTTTGAAGGTCCTGACGACTACTCGATGGCGGGTGGCCTTGGGGTACGCGTGAATCATCTATCCTCAACGTTGGCGAATATGGGCTATCGGACACACCTGCTCTTCGTCGGCGACCCCGGGCTACCGGGCGAGGAGGTGAGGTGCGGGGGCAAGCTTGTTCTGCACCGGTGGTGCCAGTGGATCAGCAGCTACCACCCGAGCGGCGTGTACGACGGGGAAGATGGAAAGCTGCACGATTTCAACGAGTCTATCCCGCGGTTTGTGATGGATGGCATTATTAGTCCAGTGGCAGGCCATGGGAAGCTGGTTGCCGTACTCGGAGAGGAGTGGCAGACAGCAGAAGCTATGTGCCAGCTTAGAGATGCTCTGAGCCACGGTGAACTTGGACATAGAGTGATTATGTTCTGGAACGCCAACAACACCTACTCTTTCGACCGGATTGACTGGAGGCGGCTCAGCCAGGCTACTACCCTCACCACAGTCAGCCGCTATATGAAGCACATAATGTGGAGGATGAATCTGAACCCACTGGTCATTCCCAACGGAATACCTAAGAGCCTCCTCCGGAGGGTTGATGACAAGAGAGTTGCCAGATTGAGGCATGCACTGGGTGCCGACTTGATCATGTGCAAGGTGGCCCGTTGGGATCCAGACAAGGGCTGGGACGCGGCTGTGGAGGCGACGGCCAAGCTGAAGGAGACGGGGCTGAAGGTGATGCTGGTGGCTAGAGGCGGGATCGAACCTTACGGTAAAAGGGTGATCAACCGTGCTCGCTCTCTGGGCCTTGAGGTAAGGCAGGCCAGGCCGAAGCCGGGTTCGTGGGATGACTACCTCATCCCGCTGGAACGGGCTACCCCTGCTGATATTGTCGATGTCAGATCCCCTTTGCCCTTGGGTTTTCTCCGGGTGCTGTATCGAGCTTCGGACTGTGTGCTGGCCAACAGCAGGCACGAGCCGTTTGGGATGGTGGGACTGGAGGCTATGGCAGCAGGCGGGGTTGCCTTCACCGGATGCACAGGAGAAGACTATGCGATTCCCTTCGTCAACTGCTTTGTGCTGGACACAGCCGATGCCATGGAGATGGTGAACTACTCGACGTACCTGCAGGATAATCCTAATGAGAGCAGGAGAATCAGGGAGTCAGCAAGGCATACAGCCGGCTACTTCACCTGGGACGCCGTGGCCAAACAGTTGATCAGCAAGCTGGAGAACCAGGCCAGGATCCAGGAGGTGCTGATGGGGCAACCGAAGCCCGAGCCGTTGCCCCTATTTGAGCTTGGAGATCCCCCAGTGGTTGAGACGCACGCGCTGCCGCTATGAGGCGGTTCAAGAAAGGAGGTGTTGCGTTATGCCGAGGATACTGGTTGAAGATGCGGAAAGGATGCTGGGCAACGTGCCGGAGGCCCATGCTTTCAGATGCCAAGACGGGAGTGTGTTAAGGAATATGAAAGATCTGAGAGATGCCTTGGCCAGGATGAAGGACGATACCTTTGCCCATCACTCGAACGCGGAGAAGAAGGATTTTGCCAAGTGGGTAAGAGGCGTAATCGGGGACAACAAGCTGGCAAGAGATCTTGAGAAGTCACTGGACCGGAGGAAGGCGGCGGAGATGGTGTCAAACAGAGTTGCTTTCCTGACCGGCAAGCTGTTGTGACCGGCAAGCGCCATATGCAGTGACGGGCCGCCACGCAAACAAAAGGGCTAGCAGCCTGGAACTCGAGAAGTGAGGTGGCAGTGACCATCCCATTTCATCATTGTGTGGGCCTTCGTGTCAGCCAAAACGTCACGGAAATGTGATATGGGCATGCCCCTTTTACGACTTCTTGACAGACATTAGAGTTGCCAGAGTAGTATGTGTCACTTAGCAGCGAAGGGAGGCTGTCGTGATTTACTGGGCGCAATTGTTTCATTTCTACCAACCTCCAACCCAACTTCCCTCCGTACTGGAGAAAATCTGCGATGAGTCTTATCGTCATCTGATCCAAGTGTTCCGTGACTACCCGAATGCAAAAGCCACATTTAACATAAATGGGGTGCTTACTGAGATGCTGAAGAATTGCGGCCATAAGGATATCATCGAGGGGCTGAGAGAGCTTAGGCAGAGAGGCCAGATTGAGTTCACTGGCAGTGGCAAGTATCATCCAATTCTGCCTCTCATTCCGTCTGATGAGGCCAGAAGACAGATAGAACTCAACTACAAGACCAATTCGTATTTCTTTGGCGAAGCGTACAGGCCCGGTGGTTTTTTCCCGCCAGAGATGTCCTACAGCAGAGACATTCTGCCCAGCGTTATCGGAACAGGACATCGCTGGATTATCTTGAGTGGCGTTGCCTGCCCAGCTAGCTGGCCCACCGATACTGTTTATCAAGTAGAACACGAGGGCAAGAGGCTGGCAGTGTTCTTTCGTGATAACATCCTGAGTAACAAGATTAGCTTTCAGGAGATTGGCCCGAAGGAATTCCTGGATAACCTCAAAGGCCAGCAGGGTGGTAGAGAGAACATTTACGTCGTTACCGCCATGGATGCAGAGACTTACGGGCACCATATCAAGGACTGGGAAGACTTGTTCCTGGCCGAAGTGTACGAAGAGTTGCAGGTGACAAGCCAAACCTATGGTCACGTCCAACAGAAGAAATCCCTGGCTGCGCAACATTCCAGCTTTTTCGGAGACGCTGAGACGGCTCAGCAGGTACAGACTACAACTGTCAGCGAAATCCTTGACCATTTTCCGTTAGGTGAGGTCGTAGACCCGAAGCCGTCCTCGTGGAGCACCACCGGTCAAGACATTGATGCCGGAAACCCTTTCCCGCTCTGGAAAGACAAGGACAATGAGGTGCACCGCCTCCAGTGGGAGCATACGGCGATATGCATGGAGTTGTGCTCAAAGGCAATGCAGTTAGCTGATAGCGATGAGGGCAAACACTTTGCTGGAATTGGACGCGGCCTATTGGACAGGGCGTTGCAGAGCGATCAGTTCTGGTGGGCGAGTCGTAGACCGATGTGGGATATTAATCTTATACATATGGGGCTTATCGACCAGTGGCGCGTTATCTTGAATGCCTGTCGCGCTATGAGCACCAGCGGGGTTGATGGGCAGGTGAAAAAGGAGTGCTTCGACAAGGTAACTGTGGCGCGAGACTTGAGAGATAACATACTAGATCGTCTGTTTGGCTAGCAAAATGGCGTTCGATCTGCAAGTCATCGTCTACCGCATGCTTCATCTGGAGGTTCTGTAGTCTGAGCGCTGGGGATGGTGGCTTCAAGAGGGCATGCTGTCATTGGCTCAGACGGCAATCAGGACCGTCTCTAAGCTTTTCTGAAGACAGAGCAATGGAGATTATAAACAGTTGGAGGGAGTAACCAGGTAGAGGTGATGAGAAATGTTGAAGGAATTCAGAGAGTTCATAATGCGGGGCAATGTCGTGGACATGGCGGTCGGGATTATCATAGGAGCAGCCTTTGGCGTTATCGTTACATCTTTGGTGCGCGATATGCTGATGCCACCTATAGGACTGCTCCTTGGCGATGCCGATTTCGCCAACCTCTTTGTTGTTCTACAAGAGGGTACGCCTGTCGGCCCCTACAACAGTCTTACTGAGGCCAAAGATGCTGGGGCGGTCACAGTCAACTATGGCTTGTTCATAATGGCTATCATTAGCTTCATAATAGTCGCGTTTGCGGTGTTCATGCTTATTCGCTACATCAACCGCGTGCGTCGGAGTATGGAGGCTCCAGAAGTGACCGCAGAGCCTACGACCAGAGAGTGCCCCTACTGCCTATCCAACATCTCCATCAAGGCTACTAGGTGCGCCCATTGCACTTCAGAATTGAAGGCAGCCTAGGATCGGACTGTTGAGACTGTTGTCTAGCTGCTGATTGCCCAAGGACGTCTCTGCCCTGCAGCTAACAATGATACCAATTATCAAGCTAGAGTTGTCATAGATATAGCTGGCTGGATCGCGCCGGGAGCTGGAGGTCAATAGCTCTCGACTTCCAGCGCGTAAATCGGTGTTCCAAGACGCTCTCTCAAAGTCCTGTAGGGTGGGCGCTCGGCCGCGGGAGCTCTAACGAAAATCCAAGTCATTTCCAGCGAAACTCCAAGCTCTCTCCAGTGCTGTTCAAAGGCAGGCTTCCAACACCTGGTGGTGGAGGCAACGGATTAGAGTAGCTAGTGACGGTAAATGGCACGAGGCGGGCTCCACTCTCGGCGGAGGAACGGGCTCGCGCTCGAAAGGAACGGAGTTCGCCCTTCATTCTGGGCCGCACGGTTGACGAAGGAGGGAACAGGCAAAGGTCAATTACAAGGGACATGATTTGGTCTTTGTGGTTCATGTGTCACAACTTTGTAACATCTTTTTGGCTGATTTTATGACTTCTTGATCCTTTCGGTGCTATGATAGCCGCTGTGCTTGGTCCAGACAACCTGTCCCGTGCTGCGGGCCGGTCTGTTCATAGCGGCGAACGTAGCCCGCAGAAGTGATCCCTTTGAAAACCTCTCATACGTTGGTCGATGTGTCAGATGATGTAGGCAAAGGGTATGAATTGGGCTAGCAGATGGTGGTGCGCGCACGAGGGACGCAGGTTTCGACCTGTGTTGGCACATTGTGCAGTGAAGGACCTGATGTGACGGAGTAGCAACTGATCAACGTGCGATGATGTAGAAGCCGAGGCTTCTCCGTAATCGCCAGAACGGCATGTATCAGTAATCAGGAGGAGAGTATCGAAGAATGGCATTAGGTGATCTGGGCAAGAAGCTGATGGATTCGTTATCAGGGACAATCAAAGGGGCCGGAGATGTTGTGGGTACTACAGCAGAGGTGACGAGAAAGGTTCTTGTGGAACCGCTGAGGACCGCACGCGATGTGGCTAAGGAGGCGACAGGCTTGGTGGGGGACTCGATGGCCGGGGCTATCCAGGCGGCCAACCAAACGGGCACCGAGCTTGGATTGGCAGTAAAGGGCGCGGTTGTCGGTAGCATCAAGGCCGTGGGCGAAGTGACGACGGCCACGGTGGAGACGGTAAGCGATACCGTCAGGGCAGCGATAAAGGGTACCAGCGACGTAGGGGGCGACGTAGGCAAGACGGCGCGTAGTGCTGCTGAGGGAGCGATGGACGCCACCAAGAGTGTTGGTCTCAAGATCGAAGATACGGCCTACAGCATTCCGAGAGGGGCTATACAGGGTGCCAGGGACGTCGGCGCTGACATCGGGTCGGTGGTGAAGGATACGATCCATGGGACAGTTGTTGGCACCAAGGAGGTGGGCGGTGATGTTATGCGAGCCGTTCGAAGCAGTGCCAGCGGCGCGGTGAAGGGTGCTGCTGAGGTTGGCGGAAACATAGGTGAGGCAGCGCGGAGTGCAGTCGAAGGAGCCATTGATGGTGCCAAGGAGATTGGGGTGAGTGCGGAGGATGCTGCATCTGAGGCTGCTACAGGCGCGCTCGAGGCAGCGGGAGACATCGGGGAAGCTGCTGTGAAGAGTGTCAGGAATGTCCTTGCCGGAACCGTTTCAGGCGTGAAAGTGGTTCTCAAGGCTCCCTTTAAGTAGGACTGTAGCGCAAACAGTGCCGTGCGGCCTCTTGTTCTGAAGGGGAAGAGGGTAAGAACGAAAAACGAAATCCGATTCTGCGCGTTGAGGTGATTGTGCGAACGTAGAGACGGCGGTGTGCCCTGAGGTTTCGGTTGGCATCACCGGTCTCGTATGCCTCAACACAGAAGCCTCAAAGAAGGCAGAAATGGAGAGCTACGAAGCATTGATCTTTGTCATCGGTGTGCTCAGCATCATCTTGGGTTGGATCGTCATAGCGAAGCCCAGGATCCTGGCCTATTTGGTGGTGTCGGGCATATTCTGGATTGCGAGGGCCTTCCTCTAGCAGGTGAGTTTGTGTTGCTGAATAGAGCCTGGCACAGGTTGTCCAGTTGCAGACTGGGCCCACAAAGTCCGCTTGTGCGCTGAGTGGCACATACTCCGCATGTGTGACCAAGTCATACTGGTTCAAAGGCAGGCGCACTTGGGGCCTGCACATGCTGTGCTATTGGCTATCAAGAGAGAAGGAGGCGAAGAAGGATGGCAGATATCAGTTGGGAGACGGATGATCCAATTGTGGAGAGTGTACAGTTCGAGCAAGGTAAAACAGGACAGTGGAATGTGATAGTTGCGCTGCGCGAGCATTGGCGCGACAGCCTGGGAACCAAAGTCGTCAAGGCCAGACTGGTCCAAGAGGGAAGGATTTTCGATAAGGATCTTGATTCGGGCACGTGGACGCCAGCGGCAACACGCACGAAGGCGGGTGGCAAACCCTCTGAGACGACGATGACATTCCACACGGGGTCTGAGGAGTATCCTGAAAAGGGCAAAGTGGAAATAGAGATCTCCGAGGCCTAAGCGTTCAGGGCTAGTCTTTGGGTTGGAAGGTCTTGGGGTAGGATAAGGACCTACGCGTTGCCGTTGCAATACGGTTGGAGAAAGGAGATGTCGCGTTATGCCGAGGATATCGGTTAGAGATGCACAAAGGATGCTGGGAAACGTGCCGGAGGACTATGCTTTCAGATGCCAGGGCGGGCTTGTGTTAAGGAACATGACAGACCTGAGAAATGCTTTAGCCAGGATGGCGGACGATACCTTTGCCCATCACTCAAACGCGGAGAAGAAGGATTTTGCCAACTGGGTAAGAGACATAATCGGGGACAACAAGCTGGCAAGAGATATTGAGAAGTCACTGGACCGGAGAAAGGCGGCGGAGATGGTGTCAGACAGAGTCGCTTTCCTGACTGGCAAGCTGTTATGAACGGCAACCCGCATGTGAAGTGATAGCCCGGCATAGACATAGAGAGACCCACAGCGAGGAAGTCAGGAAGGGGGGTGACGATTTCACGTAGCATCTCAGCAGAAGACACACTGGGATACATCTAGACACCTATATGTACGATCACCATCAAGGTAGAAATCTTTGAAGTAAAGGAGGTAGCGAACTATGGCATTGGGAGATCTGGGTAAGAAGGTAAGCGGTGCCCTGGTAGGCACTATCAAGGGAGCTGGTAATGTGGTGGAGGCAACAGCAGACGTGACGAGAAAGGCACTGGTCGAGCCGCTGAAGATTGCACGCGATGTGGCTAAGGAAGCGACCGGCCTGGTGGGCGACTCGATTGCTGGGGTCATCCAGGCGGCTAACCAAACAGGCACCGAGCTTGGATCGGCAGTGAAGGGCGCGGTAATCGGTTCGATGCAAGGCGTTGGAGAAGTGACGACCGTGACCAAGGATATGGTGACCGATATCGTCCGGGCAGCAATCAAGGGTACCAAAGACGTTGGCGGTGATGTTGGGAAGACTGCACGCGCCGCCGCTGAGGGTGCCATGGAGGCCACCAAGAGCGTTGGTCTCAAGATCGAAGATACGGCCTTCAGCATTCCGAGAGGGGCCATTCAAGGTGCCAGGGATGTCGGCGCGGACATCGGGTCGGTGGTGAAGGATACGGTTCATGGGACCATTGTTGGGACCAAGCAGGTGGGCGGTGATGTCATGGGAGCCGTCCGAAGCAGCGCCAGCGGCGCGGTGAAGGCCACTGCGGAGGTCGGCGGTGACATAGGTGAGGCGGCGCGGAATGCAGTGGAAGGAGCCATTGATGGTGCCAAGGAGATTGGGGTGAGTGCGGAGGATGCTGCATCTGAGGCTGCTACCGGCGCGCTCGAGGCCGCCGGAGAAATTGGAGAAGCCGCGGTCAAGAGCGTCAGAAACGTCCTCGCCGGGACCGTTTCAGGCGTGAAGGTGGTTCTCAAAGCCCCCTTCAAGTAGACTGGAGCACAGACAGTGCCGGGAGTCTCTTGTTTGGAGACGAAGCCGATGGGGACAAAACAAGGTGCGGTCTCGCAACCTTGAGGTGATCGTGTGGACATATAGGGGGTGTGCCGTCAGGGGGGGGTAGGTGAACCTGCCCCTCCCAGCTTGTCAGTCCTGTGCAGTGGGTATCGATATGGGCAAGGTAATCGGCAGGCTGCTTCACTCCAGCAAGCAGTCATGCATCTTTCTGAAGACTGGCGTTCAGCATGCGGTGGAACGCATAAATGGCAAGCGTAGGCAGATAGAAGCCAGATTGCGGCCCATTCCTGCGGTACAGTTGATAGTCAGGACAGTTCAGGGACTGGGCGCTCATGATGGATCTCACATGGCGGCCGGCGTAGCCTATTACACCATTCTTTCGTTGTTTCCGCTAACGCTGGGAGTCATAGCTGTTCTGGGCTTTTTCCTGCCCTCCGAAAATGTACAGGAGGAGCTATTTGACTTCTTTGAAAAGAACCTCCCAGGCTACGTGGATGAACTGGAGAGCAACATCAGCAGCATAATACGCCTTCGGGGCGCGCTGGGACTACTGAGCATAATCGGACTCTTCTGGTCGGCAAGCGCCGTGTTCGGCGGGGTGAGCCGGGCCGTCAACCGTGCCTTTGGCATCTACCAAGACCGCCCATTCCTTAAACGAAAGCTGCGCGATCTGACCATGGCTCTGGGCGTTGGCTTATTGGTTCTCCTCTCCCTCGGTATGAGTAGTGTCTCTACGATCTTGAGGGGTGCCGACATTGCTGCGGTGGGCATTGCCGCCGACCTCGGCGGAAGGTTCATAGCGTTGCTGCTGAACGTGGGCATCTTCCTGCTCCTATACAAATTCATTCCCAACACCCAGACTTCGTGGCGCTATGTTTGGCCTGGAGCAGTGTTGGCAGCTATCCTTTTTGAAATCGCTAAGAGCTTTTTCATCCTTTACCTCACTCATTTCAGTAACTACGAGGCAGTCTATGGCTCAGTGGGCTCCATTATCGCCCTCCTTGTGTGGATCTACTTTTGTGCCCTGATTACGGTTCTGGGGGCTGAGTTTAGCTCCGCCTACGGCCACATGCGACAGGGAATCAGCCAGGGTGCTTCTTTGGCAGTTGCCTCTTCTCTGGAACATGGGGGGACACAGGGCCAAAGTATGAGGATGGCAGGCAGGTGGGCACAGAGGGCCAGCTCACAGGAGCAGGACCGGGTCTCATCCCTTGAAAAGCATGAGCCATAGCCGTACCATTGCCTGTGGAAACAGGAAAGTCGAATGAGAAGGAGGTGTCAACATGAAAATCTCTTTGGAGACCAAAGAGCTACCGGATAAATGGTACAACATCGTACCTGACCTGGACTTCCCTCTGTCTCCACCAATGAGCCCGAGCGGCTATCCTGTGGGGGTTAACGATCTCCTTCCCCTGGCATCCCGTTCCATCATTGACCAGGAGCTTGAGAAACAGAAAAAGGACATACCTATCCCTACCGAAGTCCGTGACCTTTATTCTGAATGGAGACCGACGCCATTGTACCGGGCTGAAAGGTTCGAGGAGAGCCTGGGGACACCGGCGCGGATTTTCTTCAAATATGAAGGCGGCAGTTTCTCAGGAAGCCACGAGGCTAACACGGCCATCGCGCAGGTATACTACTCCTCCCGTGACGGTGTAAGGCAATTGGTCACGGCTACTGGAAATGGGGAATGGGGGGCTTCTCTGGCGGTAGCCTGCAACTATTTCAAGACTCGATGCAGGATCTACATGGTTCGGTCCAGCTACGAAGATAAGGTGCCCGGCCGTCATATCATGGAGATTCTCGGGGCCGAGGTCCTTCCCAGTCCCAGTGAGAACACGGCAATGGGCAGAAAGGTTCTATCTGAAAACCCACACTCGCCTGGCAGCTTGAGCATTGCCCTGAGCGAGGCGTTTGACGATGCTATGGGTCACGATGATACAAAGTTTTGCTGGGGCACAGTGATGAATCACGTCGTGCTGCACCAGACTATTATTGGCCTTGAGGCCCAACTCCAGATGCGTCGGGCCGGTGCCTATCCCGACGTTCTCATTGGAGCCGCAGGAGGGGGTAGCGGTTTCGGGGGCCTGGTTTTTCCTTTTTACCGGGATCGTAAGCGAGGATTGCGCATGATCGCAGCTGAGACAGCGGCTGCGCCCAGCCTCTCCAAGGGTCGCTACGCGTACGACTACACGGACGCCGGACGGCTGCCGGTGCTGCTAAAGATGTACACGCTGGGCCACGGCTTCGTTCCACCCGGCATCCGGGCTGGCGGGATGCGATATCATGGTATCTCCCCGCTGGTCAGTGCTCTATACCGTGAAAAGCAGATTGAAGCCAGGATCTGCACACAGCGCCAGGCTTTTGAAGCGGCAGTGGCCTTTGCCCGGGCTGAGGGGATCATACCGTCCCCAGAGTCCTCATACGCCATTAAGACAGTTGTAGATGAAGCGCTGGCCTGCAAGGAAGGGAACGAATCCAGAACCATCCTGTTTGTCCTAAGCGGCAACAGCAACATTGACGTTGGCACCTTCAAAGATTTTCTCGAGGGATCGGTGGAAGACCAGCCTTTCTTGGAGCAGCAGTCTGATCAGGCGTTGCAGCAATTGCCAGAAGTGGCATCCGATTGACTCGGTTCATGTTGGCATGAGGTTTCTTCTGCGCATCGCTCCCCTTTCCCTTGAAAGCAGGGTCTGTGCGGTGATTCGTGAAACGTAGTGCCTTCCTACCAAGCCAGGCATGGTCAAATCGGCTTTGTAGCAGGGAGGGAAAGGCGTGCATTCTCCGCTCAGGGAACAAGATGTAGCTTGGCCATGGAGAAAGTGTGGGATAGCCTGATGATAGCATCTGGATGTGGCTTTCGGCCCGCACAGAAGGCGGGTCGCGTATGCCACAAATCCTGGCATAATTGCCAATCGAGGAGGTAGGAGATGGCTCCTGGTATCCGGTTGAGAAAGTTGCGTGTTCCCAAGAATATGCAACGGAATTTCGTAGCCGGTCTCGTTGTACTGACGCCGCTCGTTGCCACAGTAGTGATCATGAAGTGGCTGTTCGAGGTGATTGACGGCATCCTGGGACCGGCCTTTGAGCCTATCCTGGGACGCGCCTACCCTGGCGCTGGATTTGTTGCCATGTTGATTCTGATATACTTGGCCGGGCTGATTGCGGCCAACGTCTTGGGAAAGAGAGCCATTCGCTATGGTGAGTCCTGGGTGCAACGGTTGCCGCTGTTCGGAGAGGTTTACAACATCTTCAGGCAAATAATCGACAGCCTGATGATGTCCCAGAAGGGCGGCTTCAAAGAGGTGGTGTTGGTTGAATTCCCCAGAGCTGGCATGACAACGGTCGGATTCGTCACCAATACGATTACTGACAGCTCGGGCCAGGAATTGCTAAACGTCTTTATACCTACAGCACCCAATCCTACCTCGGGCTTCTTCCAGATGATTCCGCCGGATAACGTCATTCGCAGCAAGATCTCCGTTGAGGACGCAATGAAAATGGTTATGTCGGCGGGGATAGTGAGTCCCCCCGTGATCGAGCTGGGGGCCGCTGACCAGGAAGTGCATCCCAACAACATTACGGCTTAGGGTTATGCTACTTCAGCATGGAAATAGACGTTGAATTCCAAGCCGGTAGAGCCAGATGGCGCGGAGGCTAGAGCACGAAATGGACCTATGCGACGTCCTTCGTTGGGAGGATGCCAGTGGGATCTTCTGTGGGTGGGCATTTGTTATTGAGACTGCTGGTGAGATTTCCCCCTAGAATCCTAGTGTAGAGTATCACCTGGGCGCTCCAGGTGAAGCCCTCTATTCTCAAGCCCTTTCCGGTAGATGGATGGTAGAATTCCCAGAAACCTTCTCTTTCCACCATCTCACAGTTGGCCTTGGCAATCTTCAAAGCCGGATCCCAGTATCCGTGCCTCATCAGTCCTTCAACAACATGCCTGCTGGTGTTTATCCAGACCGGTCCTCGCCAGTTACAACACCTGTAGTACTGCCGATTGCAGTTGAAATAGGGGCTGTTTTGAGGAAGCGAAGGGATAGGATACTCTGTCCAGAATTCTCTGGGATCAGTCAGGTGTTCAACCAGGGCGTCAGACATATTCCCGGGGATCTTTTCAAGAACCAGTGGATACAAACTGGCAATAGTCACGATCTTTATCTTCCGATTCTCGGAATCAAGGGGGTAGAAAATCTGGCTATTCTCATCCCAGCATAATTCAAAGATGGCGTCTTCTGCCTGGTCTGCCATCTTGCTTAGAGCTCTCTGGGTCTCCAGGTCTTGGCAAAATCTCACTAGAACCCTCAATCCTTTTATCCAGAGACAATTGAATATCAATTCTTCGATGTCCACAGGCCGGAAACGTAGAACGAAGTTCAAGAACCCTAAGGGCCTGGAAGGCCACCCTTTGAAGAAATCAAGTTCCGGCGAAGTGTCTCTTCCGCTCTCGTAGGAATGGTGGATAGAGACCAGCCCGTCTTTATCGGGGTCTCGATACTTCTGAAAATAGAGATAGAAGTTCAACACACTTGGCAGAACTCCCCGGATCCATTCGGCGTCTCCAATGGCTTCGAGAGCCTGGGCAATAACCGGTGGCTGAGTGCAGGGGCGAAATAGTGCTCTTTGTAGAGAACGAATCTGGCCGCGATAGATTGTGTGAGGTATGAACCCGTCTTTCCTCTGAAGTTTCAGAAACTGAGAGATTTCGTTCTTGGCCAAATCAACGAAAAACGGGTCTTCGAATATCCTGCAAAGCTCAGCACAGATTTCGGCATGGAAACAGCTATCCCAGAGTGACGGATTCGTATAATGAGGTGGGCCGGGACAAATATACTCTCTTCCTCCAGCCTCATAATTGCTCAATATTAGCTCTCTGATCCTTTCAGCTACATCCATCTATCTCGCCCACAGCAATTCGGTTTTTCAATAAGCTGCCTCGTTTTGGCTGTACGTATTCCCTTAGTTCACGAGTCTTGTCTCGGAATCCTCTGGGGCAACTCCTTTGAGAATAGGGTTCCATGGGACTCCGTTGCCACGCCTCGTGGGTGTGCGCTGGAACGATCGCCACCCCACCCTGGGATTGCTTCGCTCCGCTCGCAATGACGGAAGAGGCGAGGCTGCCTTACGCAGTCGGCGGCCAGAGTGTCATTGCGAGGAGCCCTAGCGACGTGGCAATCTCCGGGTGGTGTGGCATCAGCCGCGTCACCGGACAAATAGAGAAAGCTCGCTTGGATGGCCACCCTGAATTTCATTGTTTGTGGTGCGCCGCCAGGCGCATGCACACCTCCCATGAAGCACTCCGTGTCCGCGTCTGAATCCAGCTCCTTCGAGATTGCTTCTGTGTCCCCTGACACTAGGCAGTCCCTTTCTCTGGCTTGAACAGGCGCTCGAGAACAGACGTGACGCCATAGACCACGAGATTGTCACCTTGAAGCACTTTTTCGTCGCTCCGCGGCAGAGAAATCCAGTCATGGCCTCGCTCAATACCCAAAAGGTATGACCCATGCTCCTGCAGATTAGCCTGTGCTATTGAGGCGCCGACCAGAGGTGAGCCTTTGGTAACGAATATCCGCACAACCTCGTAATCTCCGGAGACATTGGCCAGGTTCTCTATCGTGCGCCCGGCGAACAACCTGGACCTGGCAATTCTTCTCACTATGAACCTCTCCCACCTTCTGGTCAGTCCCCTGTGTCTGCCTAGCTGTATCACAAGATACGTGCCTACAATGAGGACAGCGACAGTTATTGTCAACTGGTAGCCTTCGGTTGTAACGACGGAGGTTGTGGCCGTTACTATAACCATGACAATCCCAGCGTTGCCCAATATCATCAGCCAGGTGGCGATTCGTCTCCTTACGGCATGGTTGACGATAGACTCTGCCTCTCTGGTAGTGAAACCTGTACCTGAGAAGGCGGATAGGGCCTGAAACCTTGCCCTATTCTGGTCCATTCCGGTCATGGCCAAAGCAATAGCAGCAGACTAACGTATCTTCGAGAGTTGATGGAAATAGCCTATGATTCTCTCTCCTTCTACAGCGAAAAGCCTGGCGCCCGGTACCCGTCGGCGCCCCCAGGAGATCCATCTTCGAGCCCAAAACCAACATATACCTCCAAATACGACCGCACCCATGAATCCCAGCACAGCATGGTAGGCCCACGACGTTTTCAACTCAGGCATATTCTCGAAGTTCATGCCGTAGACTCCAGCCAACAGAGTGAGGGGCAGAATAATGGTGGCCACAATGGTCAGGACCCTCATTGTGTCGTTCTGGCGGTTGGCTATGGATGACATGTACGTAGCCAAGGCATTGTCAGCCCTGTCTAGTAGAGCCTGGTTCATGTCCCCAATACGAACCACGTGGTCGTATACATCACGAAAGAACACCAGGGCTTCTTGCCTTATGATGGGGAACTCGCCCCTGCTCAGGCGATTCATGATCTCCCTTTGTGGAGTCATGACCCTGCGTACACGCACAGCGGAACGTTTGAGCTTCATGATAGCTTCCAGAGTAGACTGCTGGGGATGGCGAATGACTTCTTCTTCGAGTTCCTCCGCCACATCGCCCATTCTGTCGATGGTAGGCAAGACGTTGTCCACCAACGTGTCGATTAAGGCATGGGCCAGAAAGTCTGCGCCTCGCTTCATGGGACGGCCGCTGTCGTCCACCTGACGCATGACAGCCTCGACGCTGTAGAGAGGCAAGTTGTGGTTGCTCACCACGAAGTGGGGGCCAAGGAAAATGCCCACCTCCGTCATCTCAACGATGTCCGACTCTGCCCTGTGGTTCACGCCATGGACCGTGATGAACAGGTAGTCGTCGAAGTCATCGATCTTCGCCGCGTGAAGCCGGGGGCTTACACAGTCTTCGATGGCGAGATGGTGGAAATTGAAGGTTCTTGCCAGAAAAGCGCCATCATCCTCCGTGGTCTCGCTGACGTCCACCCACAATAGGCCTTCCTTGGCAGCAAAAGCAGACCGGACCTCTTCCTCGCTGAGATCACGCTGCAGTTTGCCGTCAGGTCCCAAATAGTAGGCTTTGTAGGGCATGATTCACCTCCTTTTGGCCGAAATATTAATTGTCCTGACATGTGCCTTCCTATCTCGATCACCAGTCCTCTGGTATTTCGCCCCTAGTCGATGTATCTCCTTATTTCCTATCTTGCTATTCTATCTGAATTCTGATGCCGAACGTTTGCGGAGAATGCAGGTACCGCGGTGGTTCCGATGAGCAGCGCAATCGGGAAGGTGCCGAAAAGGCGGGTGAGATGAACACCTCCGGCAGGGTGAGAAGCCTCCACGGTTTCCTGGGTGAAGACATTGTGCCAAAGCCTTGGAGCCCCTTCCGGCAAGAGCATCACATCGCTTCCCCAGACTCGCCGTCCGAGCGGCCAAGTGCCTGGAGACACCAATCGGGTTGGCAGTCTGGGCGCAACTGTTACTGCCCAGTCCTCGCCATTGCGCCGAGCGAAGGCACATATATGCTCCCTGCGTGCGCCCTTCACTTTTAGCGGGACATAGTCTCCATGCATGAAAAGGGAGTGATGGGCCCGCCGTGCATTCAGCGCTTTGTAGGTCACATAGAACTTCACGCGGCCATCCTGCCACGAAGCAAGGATTTCCTGAAGCAGCGATTGCCACCCCGCGCCCTCGCGATGACGCAGGTCTTTGAGCAACTGAGTTCGCTTTTCGAAGTCCACTGGCCGGCGGTTATCAGGATCGACAAGGCTGAGGTCCCATAGCTCCGTGCCCTGATAGAAGTCTGGCACGCCGGGTGACGCGATTTTGATCAGGAGCTGCGACAAAGAGTTGATTGCCCCGTAGAAGGCGATTTCTTTCTGCACGGCAAGAAAGTCTGCCAGGAACCTGTTTCCTGCAGCAGGTTCTAGAATAGAGTCTAGAAATGCCAGCAGTCCTTCCTCATAGTCTACGTTGGGATTGATCCAACTCGTGAATCTCTTGGCTTCCCTCGCGGCCTTGATGGCAAAGGCCTTCATACGCTCTTGGAACTCGGGGACATGGCCACCGATGTTGGGCCAGGCACCTAACAACGTCTGATACAGGAGCGACTCCGTGCTCGGGTCCGGCACCATGTGCCCGTTTACTTTCTTTTTCTTCGTCTCATTCCGTTGAGACCATTCTGAGAGACACCTATTCCATCTGTCTGGCATTTCTGATAATACATTGATCCTCGCCCTCACGTCCTCGCCTCTCTTGGTATCATGAGTGGAGGTTGCGTTCATAGTGCCCGGCCACTGTTTAGACCGAAGTATCATGCGTCTATGAAAGTCTTTGGTGGATAGGCCCATTGAGCCCGCATCCCCTCCCACCTCGTTGAGAGACACGAGGCGATTGAACGTGTAGAGAGCAGTGTCTTCAAGTCCCTTGGCCATAGCGGGGCCACTCAGTTGCTGCCACCGCTGAACGAAGCGGAGCCAGGCCTTTCTCTGTTCAACAGAAGTCGAAGCAGATGGGTCAAGCAGAAGCACACGCCTGAGGAAGTTCAGTCCTCGAAGATCCAATTCGGGCTCTCGCCGTTTGGCTTCGCCGACACATCGCTCCACATACCTTCGATCCCGGCGAGACACCCTCGACGTCCGCGCATAGGTCCTGTACACAGGTAGACAGGCCGTTGCCCCAGCAACGGCTTCAGTGAGATCTTCGAGGGAGAGGGAGCACGCATCATGATCCTGCTCAGCAAGTTGGGCCAGGTGTAGCCCTAGTCCCCTGATGTCGGCTGCGAACAGTGTATCGAGCACCTGCCGCTTCCTTTCGTACACCTCATCGTCGAAGTCCGCAGGGCAGCCAGTCATCTCGACATATGCACTTGCTATTGCCCGCATCCCCTCGGTGTCAACAAACAGGGCATTCACCATGTTGGTGAAATCATAGCCCGTCGTGCCGAACACAGGCCACTGTCTGGCCAAGCATTCGTCGCCAGTCAGTATCTTCTCTACCACCACGTAGAATGCAGGGATACCCCGCTCCGCTTCAGCTTCACGGACAACAGAGTGTTGGAGTCTGCGGAGGTACTGTAGAGGGTCAAGCAGCCCGTCGATGTGGTCAATCCTCAAGCCCGTGACCTTCCCTTCCCTGATAAGAGTCGAGAGCAACTTGTGCGTTGCCACGAAAACTCTGGGCACCCCAACGCGAACACCGACCAAGTCGCTAATGTCGAAGAACCTCCGGTAGTTGATCTCCTTGGCGCCAGTCTTCCAAAAGGCTAGCTGGTAGGACTGCTGCGATAGGAGTTGGTCCAGCAAATCAAAGGTCTTGGGCTCACCCTTTTTCCCATTGATGAGCTTGATATTCCTCAGAATGAAGGCTTCTGCCTCCGGATATGTGTTGATAATGCGAGACAGCTCTTCCTTGATGATCTGTTGCCTGATCAGCCTTCTCTTGGCTCCTCTGGGCTTACCATTCCCGCAAGGTGATAATCGCTCGATAGCGTTGACCAGACTCCTGATATCCCGCACAGCAGGATGACGTGTGCCGAGTTTGGACTCCAGGTTATCCAGGCCACTTGACAGAACCAAACCGTAAGACCTGACACTGATGGGCAACCTGTAGTCGTAGTACTTCACGAATATGCCATCCTCTTCTAGAGTCAGGAATAGCTCTTGGTCTTCCAGAGATTGGCTGTATGGGCTTCCGAGAACTGGCAGGAGTACCTTGTCATGGGGAATGCTTCCCTGTTGGTCCCAATCGATGTCAAAAAAGTCTGCGTATGGTGAGCAGGGGCCATTCTGAAGAACGTCTGCCCACCACGGGTTGTCGGGACTGGCTGCCATGTGATTGGGCACAATGTCAAGAAGAAGGCCCATGTCGCGTTCTCTGAGGTCCTGCGTGAGGGCATCGAAGTCCTGATTGGTTCCAAGTTCGGGGTTCAGTTGGGTGGGGTCCGTCACATCATAGCTGTGGAGACTACCGCGGCGCGCTTTCAGAATAGGAGAGGCATACAGGTCCGAAATACCCAGGTCATGCAAGTAAGGTACCAATGCCCGAGCGTCTTCGAAGCGGAATCGCCCATTCAACTGCAGCCTATACGTGGCAGCGGGTATTCGGGTACTGGTCATCTACCCCACCTGCATTGACAGTTGATCCGCCAAGGACAGGAACTGGGCAACCCACTCCCCCGCTACCTCATCGCCCTTCTTAGCTTTTCGCTGAAAGCCCGGGTAGTTCACCCACAACATCTCATAAAACTGGTTCTGCACCTTCCAAAGGTCTACCGGATGAGGCATAGATTGAGCCAGCGATACAGCGGATACCAGAGCGTCGAGAAGCTCAATATCTTCAGGATTCGAGGAGAACGCATCCATCATGCGCTCTAGCGTCTTCTCAAGAAGATAGCTCAGGCCCTCGGCATCGAGGTCGACTTTCCACGCCCTGGCCTCCTCGAGAAGGCTCTCGATGCGTTCCACATCCAGTACATCGCTACTCACCTTCCTCCGAAGGTCAGTGTTCAAGATGAACGCGGCGGCAGCATGGAAGGCCTTCGGCGGAGGAGTGCCCAGATCTGTAAGAAAGCGCATCAGCGGGTAGTGATATTCATATACCTGACGGAACGCTGCTTCGACTTCCGTAAGGGTTGACTCCAGGATGCAATCCAGGACCTTGCGTTGTTCATCGCGGAAAAGCGATCTGAGGGAGTAGGTTGAGGTGCCAAAGTGCTTGTCAAGCAGCCTTATGACCTGTGGAAGATCTGAGATGGCGAAGGCTTGAGACACCTCTTGGAGCATTTCCCGGTAGGGCTCGGTACCCAGGTATTCCCGGATTCCGGCGTTCAGATTGTGGTCCCCAAAATGGAGTGCACCAAAGGACAACAGCGCCGACTCCTGAGTGATCTCTGAGGTGAACTTGGCACGCCCTGTAGCTAGCTTGGCCCTCCCAGCCTGTGACGCCTGATAGTCCTCGACGTCCACAGTGTAGCGGTATATCTTCGTTTGCTCAGCGTATTCCTCAAACAAAGAGCTGACCACGTAATGGGCAGCTACCTTGATCAAGTCCACCATGGCGGGTTTCACGAATTTCCCGTAGACACGACGACCATCGCTATGCTCCCGGATATTGCTTTTGGCTGCCTCAAGCAGATCCAAGAAGTGGGGCTCCAGGGGTTCACCGAAGAGCTCCTCCGCCAACTGGACAACCCGACCTGCGTACTGTATGGCCTGAACGGTTTCAATACCGGAAAGATCATCAAAAAACCAACCGCAGCTTGTGTACATCAGCATGGCGTAGCGCTGCAACTCGAGGAGCTTCAGTGCCGTGATTCTCTCAACGTCATTCAGTTCGTGAGTGGCATGCAGGTTCATGAACTGTTGAACGTTCTCCGGCGAGCGGTCCAAAACGATCTGGATGTAGTCATTTCGTGCCGCCCAAGGGTCCCTCAAATACTGGCTTCCCTTCTCCTCGTATTTCTGAGCAACGGTGTCGCGAAGCCAGTCAAGGGCCTCTCGAAGTGGCGCTCGCCAAGCCTGATTCCATCCTTGATGCATTCCGGAGTTGCAAGAGCAGTCGCTCCTCCAGCGTTCGATTCCGTGTGTGCAACTCCAGGAAGTGTTCTCGACAATCTCTACCTCGTGAGTGGGCGGACAGTTGGCCAGGTATTCCGAGTAGTTGGTGACACGCGCCAGATTGTTGGTCTCAATGTAGTTAGTAGCATAGGCAAGTGCCATATCCCCGAACCGGTGATGATGACCATACGTCTCTCCGTCAGTGGCGATGTGAACCAGTTGCGACCAGGTCCGATCATTGGAGAAGGCACTGGTCAGGCGTTCGGCGAACTTCTCACCGCTTGCGAGCAGTCCTTCGAAGGCCACTGCACAGGCGGTAGGCCCATCATAGAAGAAGAGGTTGATTTTTCGTCCCGAAGGCAAATGTAGTTCGTAAGCCATTGTGGGATCGATTTGCCCGCCATTGACATCCTGCCACTTTCGGGCACCTAGGGGACGGACCCGACTGGCCTGATGAGGAGCTAGGATAGTGAACCGCAGGCCTAACTCTGCCAGTATATCAAGCGTCTCCAGGTCAACTGCGGTCTCTGGAAGCCACATGCCCTCGGGCTTTCGCCCGAAGCGATGCTCGAAGTCCTGTATGCCCCAAACCACCTGGGTATACTTGTCCCGGTGGTTAGCCAGAGGCATGATCATGTGGTTGTACGCTTGGGCTATGGCTGATCCATGTCCCGAGAAGACCTGCTGGCTCTCTCGATCGGCGTCCACAATGGCCTGGTAGACATGCGGTACGTTTTCTTGCATCCAAGAGAGAAGAGTAGGACCGAAATTGAAGCTCATCTTGGCGTAGTTGCTGACAATCTGTACAATCTTACGCTCGCTATTCAGGATGTGGGAGCTAGAGTTCGGCTCGTAGCACTCGGCCGTGATGCGCTCATTCCAATCATGGTAGGGGTAGGCCGCGTCCTGAACTTCAACGTATTCCAGCCAGGCGTTGTCCCGCGGCGGCTGATAGAAATGGCCATGAACACAAACATAGCGATCCATCTACGTCTCCTTGATCCGAGTATAAAGAGCAAAAGTCCTCAAGCCCAAAGTCACAGTCGCCTTTGCATTTGAGTTGAGTTGGCTGGGAAGAAGGCTTCCCGGTCCGTTCCATCGCCGGTCCGCCGTGTCAAGCTGCTTTTGCCAGCTTCCTGCAGGAATAGGTAAGGGAACCCATGTCTCAGAATCTCCGAAGTTGCACATCATCAGTGCCTCTTCATCCTCTGTCCATCGGCGAAGGAAGAGGACCCTATCCTGCTCATAGCCAACCGCCTCCAGAGACTCCTTGCTCAGACGGGACAAAGCCGGTATTTCCTGGCGGAGGCGAATTAGCTCCCTGTAGAACTTCCACAAAACGCGGTGGTTCCCCTCCTGGCGGAGTTGGTGATTCAGCTTGGCGCGTTGGAAAGTAGCTTCATCCTGGGGGTCAGGCGTTTCGCTCTGCCATCGAAAGGCAGCGAATTCCTGGCGACGCCCCCGCCGCACCGCCTCTATGAGGGCCGGCTCCGAGTGGCTGACAAAGTATTGAAAGGGAGCTGTCTCTCCGTATTCCTCGCCCATGAAGAGAAGCGGTACGAACGGCGAAAGCAAAACAACCGCGGCGGCCAGCTTCAGTCCCTCAAAATCGACAAGCTGGCTGAGGCGATCCCCCTGCATTCGATTCCCCACCTGGTCATGGTTTTGTGCGAACACGACAAAACGCGGCGCCGGAATATCCCGTGAGGAAATGCCATGCCGACGCCTCCGATACAACGAGTAGTCTCCGGAATAGACAAACCCTTCCCGAAACGCTTTGACGAGCTGGGAGAGCTGGCCGAAGTCCCGGTAGTATCCCGTCTGCTCATTTGTCAAAAGTGTGTGAAGGCAGTGGTGGAAGTCATCGTTCCACTGAGCATCAAGGCCATACCCTCCCAATTCGGGAGAGCGGAGAAGCCGCGCGTCATTGAGATCGCTTTCAGCCATGAGGTAGACCCGTCGGTTGTGGCGCTCCGACTCCTCATGCACCCAGGCGGCAAGCTCCTGCAAGAACGGATACGGGGAGATATCCAAAATGGCATGGAGAGCATCGAGTCGAAGGGCGTCGATGTGGAATTCCTCTATCCAGTATAGAGCATTCTCAATGAAGAAACGACGAACTTCATCGCTGTCAGGTCCATCGAAATTGATGGCTCGTCCCCAGGGAGTCTGGTAGCGATCGGTGAAATAGGGTCCAAAATCGGCCAGGTAGTTCCCTTCCGGGCCGAGGTGGTTGTAAACGACATCCAAGACAACAGCCAGTCCCTTCAGATGACAGGCATTGACCAGCAGTTTCAACCCTTGCGGCCCTCCGTAGGAATTCTGAACTGCAAAAGGATAGACGCCATCGTAGCCCCAGTTGCGGCTGCCGGGGAACTGGGCGACAGGCATGAGTTCAATAGCTGTGACGCCGAGCTCTTTCAGTTCGTCCAGATGACGAACAATAGCCTCAAAGGTGCCCTCTGGTGTGAACGTGCCTACGTGAAGTTCGTAGGCAATGTAGTCGTGCAGTAACAGCCCGCGCCAGCAGTCATCCTCCCAGGGAAAGTATGGCTCGACTACCTGTGAGGCACTGTGGACATCACTGGGTTGAAAACGCGAGGCAGGGTCAGGGCGCTCCTTTAGCCCATCCAGCCTGTAAAGGTACAGACTTCCCGGCCGCACCTCTTCAATCACTGCCCGGTGATAGCCGAGGGAATCCCGTTGCAGGGGAACAAATCGCTCTTGGGGTGCAGTTATGTGAACCTCCACTTTCTCAGCAAGTGGTGCCCAGACGCTGAACTGACACCCACCATTCTCTAGATAGTCCGCCCCGAGGCTTGTCCTTGCCCTCACGGTTCGTTCTCCTCGCTCTTGAGGAATAGCGCAGCCAGGGGCGGCAACGTCAGGTCTAATGAATAGCGACGACCATGATGAGGGATCGGTGCAGAGGTGACCCCGCCAATGTTGCCTTGGCCACTCCCTCCGTACTCTCTGGCATCGCTGTTCAGAATCTCCTCCCAGAAGCCGGCGCGTGGCACGCCAACGCGATAGTTGGAACGCGGTACCGGTGTGAGGTTGCAGACCACGAGGATGATATCCCCTGTGGATTGCGCCCTGCGTATGAAACTGATGACGCTGTTGTCAGCATCGCTGCAGTCCACCCACTCGAATCCCGTCGATTCGCAGTCCAATTCATGTAGTGCAGCCTCGGCAGTGTACAGCCTGTTGAGGTCCTGCACGCATTTCTGCAGCTCTACGTGCTGATCATATTGCAGCAAGTGCCACTCCAGGCTTTCGTCATGAGTCCACTCCCGCCACTGTCCGAACTCGCCTCCCATGAAAAGCAGCTTTTTCCCCGGCTGGCCATACATGTAGCTCAGCAACAGTCTCAGATTGGCAAACTTCTGCCAGTCGTCGCCTGGCATTTTGCCCAACAGCGAACCCTTGCCGTGCACCACTTCGTCATGGGAGAGAGGCAGGACGAAGTTCTCGTTGAAAGCGTAGATCATGCGGAAGGTGAGATCATTTTGATGGTACCTCCGGTGTACCGGGTCTTTGGTAATGTACTCGAGCGTATCGTGCATCCATCCCATGTCCCATTTCAGCCCAAAGCCCAGACCGCCCAGATAGGTCGGTCGTGAAACCATCGGCCAGGCGGTGGACTCCTCGGCGATCGTCTGTACGCCGGGATAGTTGCCATACACCTCTTGGTTGAAACGCCGCAGAAAATCGATGGCCTCCAGGTTCTCCCTCCCACCGTACTTGTTCGGGATCCATTCCCCCTCTTTTCGCGAGTAGTCCAGATATAGCATGGAAGCAACTGCGTCCACACGCAGGCCATCCACATGGTACTTGTCAAGCCAGAAAAGGGCGCTACTGAGAAGGAAGCTGCGGATCTCGTTTCGACCGTAATTGAATATGAAGCTGTTCCAGTCCGGATGGAACCCCTTCTTGGAGTCAGCATGTTCGTACAGATGGGTGCCATCGAAAAAGCCCAGTCCATATTCGTCATTGGGGAAGTGGGAGGGTACCCAGTCCAGGATGACTCCAATCCCGTGCTGGTGCAGGTAGTCTACTAGATGCATGAAGTCTTGCGGGGTCCCATAACGGCTTGTGGGGGCGAAATATCCGGTGGTCTGGTAACCCCAGGAGCCGTAGAAAGGGTGCTCCATGATGGGCAGGAATTCCACGTGGGTGAAACCCATCTGCTGCACATAGTCGGCCAGTTTTGGGGCCAGTTCTAGACAGGTGAGTGGTCGGTTGTCCTCTTCGGGCACACGCATCCAGGAGCCAAGGTGAACCTCATAGATGGCTACCGGCGCACTGAGCGCATTGCGGCCATGGCGGTCATTCATCCATCCCTGGTCTTGCCAAGCATAGTCCAGGTCGCATACAACCGAGGCGGTCCTAGGGGAAGTTTCGCTGTGGAAGGCGAAAGGGTCGGCCTTGTCCACTCGGTAGCCCCTGCCGTGGGAGATGATGTGGTACTTGTAGATCGTGCCGACAGGCAAACCTGGTACAAATCCCTCCCATATCCCTGACGTGGCGCGCGGTCGTAACAGATGGCTGGCTTTGTTCCAACCGTTGAAGTCACCCATGACACACACCTGCTTGGCATTGGGTGCCCACACGGAAAAGCAGGTTCCGGACATGCTCTCTGTTTTGACAGGATGTGCCCCCAGTTTGTCGTAAAGGCGGAGATGGCTTCCTTCGTTGAACAGGTAGACGTCCTGCTCAGTCAGAAGTGTCACGTCGTACCGCACTGAGTCCGCCTGAGGCACAGCCGGCTGAGCCAGCCGTTTTCTTTTGTCTTCTTTCTGAGTCATAGTCTTGTCCTCATTTCATCCCCGTACGCTGCACTGCTTTCAACAGATCGATCACTTGGGGCAGATCGCGAAACTCGTCCAGTGCATAGCGCGCCCTGTGATGCCAATTGTGGAATTCCTCTCCGGTACCGGGAACATTCTGAGGCTGTGTCTCCAGCCATAGGTCCTCCAGGTTGACAAGAAATACCGGGGCCGGACTGGCGCTGAGAAAGGCAAGGGTTGCCTCTAGAACTTCTCTCAGATCTGCGTCTCTTGTGCTGATAAGCCCTTTGTTTTGGAGGAAATCGAGCAGCGCTTCTCTCAGCTCTTGACGCTCTTCCAATGCTTTCTTGCTGCTCCTCTGATCCAGCAAGCCCATTTTTCTGCGATCTGCGATATCCAGACCCTGCCAGAAGCCAGCGAAGGTGGGCATGTCGTGGGTGTCGACGCTTGCCACACAATAGTCTGGGGGGCTGTTTAGCGCTTTCGAAGGATCAGTGGCTAGCTCGTACTCCACAACGTACATCTGGTGAATACGGTGTTCACGCAATGCCTTATTGACATATGCCGGCACGGTGCCCAGGTTCTCTCCGACCACCCAGCATCCGTGCCTGTGGGACTCAAGGTTTATGATGGCATAGAACTCCTCAGGATTATAGCGCACGTACACTCCCTCATAGGACTGAAATCCCTTGGGTATCCAGAAAAGCCGGTGAAATGCCATGACGTGGTCAACTCGCAGGATACCCGCATAACGCATATGATGCCGCAGACAATCGACGTAGTATTTGTATCCTTCCTGTCTCAGCCTCTCAGGGTGCAGAGGCGGGAACCCCCAGTTTTGTCCTTTGGTAAAGACCGCGTCCGGCGGTGCACCACCTGAAGCCTCAGTTGCGAATATGTTGCGGTAGCGCCATACGTCATAGCCATCTGGGTGCACTCCTAGTGGCAGGTCAAGATACAGCCTTATGCCTTTGCTTGAAGCGCTTTCCGATAGTTCTTGCATCTGCCTCTGAACCAGCCATTGCGCGTAGAGGTGATAGAGTCTCGTTTCCTCATCATAATCCCCCGTCTCAAGCTCACCGTCTCGAAGCCTTGGTGGCCAGGAAGGCCACGACGTTCGTTGGCTATCGCAGGTGGCTCGGAAACGGGCATAGTCATCCAGCAACGGATGAGTCTCTACGAACTCTTTTGAGACATCCAGACGCCGCGGGGATTCTGCACAGCACCGACATAGCTCTTCCAGGATTCTGCGCTTCAAGAACAGTTGGCCCTCATAGTCCACCAAGGGCAGTTCGCGCAGCATCTTGATTTCATTCTGGAACGGTGAGGATGCCAGCATGGCCTGTGCCGGTGGACAGTCCTCCAACTCCAGTACTCGGCTCACATCCAGGTAGAACTCGTTCCACACCAGGCGGCTTATCGGCCTATAAGGGCTGGGATGTTCTGGGAAGGTCGCTAGAAGGGGAAGTGTGCCTACAACACCACCCCCTTCGTCACTGACCCATGTCATCAAGGCCTCCAGGTCCCCCAAGTCCCCAGATTGCCAACCATTTCTATTGCGCATAGCATACAAGGGTAGGAACCCTCCCCAAGTTCGGTCACTTTGTCCCGAAGCCGGACTGAATGCTTTGAGCGGCGCTGTGATTACAAGGGTTTCCGCCGACTGCTCAGCTATTTCAACAGTGAAGCGGTGATATCCGCAGGGCAGGGGCCACGGCAGCGTGAGATGTTTGGCAATGTAGCTCTCTCCCTCAATCTCTGATTGGCTTGTTATGGGCAGCTCACTGACTTTCCATTCGCAATGGTGCTGTTGCCCACTCTCCAGCGTTAGGTTTCCTGCCACACGGGCGTTGGCTTTGTGCGCCGGGAGTCGCAGCTCAACCGACAATGGCTTACCATCCCACGCTATCGCCACTGGTTCCAGCAGCCTTTGCCACATATACAGACGCCTTTCACGCCACGCCCTAGGCAAATCACCAAGAGTTGAGACCGGTGCCCCAAAAGCCTTCAGCACAGCCAGGAGTGCTTCGCTGGAGGCCTCCCGCCTGCGTTTGTACACATCATAGTAGGCCGTTTGAATGCCATAGGCACGGGCCAGTTGGCGCAGCAGGTTACCAGCCGAGGTGGTATTCACTCCTGTGGCTCCAGCAATTGCAAGATTCCTTGCAGAGGTACCTCTAGCCAGTCAGGACGGTTATTGAGCTCATAGCCCAGTTCATAGATGGCTTTCTCAAGGAGGTACGCGTCTAGAAGCACCTTCAGCTCATCCCGGTCCTCCGGCACTATACCGGAGGGCCCCGCCACTTCCAAGTACTCTTGGAGGAAAGTCCCAGAGACCCACAGATACCAGAGCCGTGCCCAGTGCTCCAGGAGGGGCATGTCCTCCGCCCGGAGCACTGTTGGTGCCTGTCCCAGCAGCGCGGCATGTGTGGCATAGTGAAAGGAGCGTATCATGCCCGACACGTCCCTGAGAGGCGAGCGCTTTAGTCTACGCTCACTTGCAGGCCGGGCCGGTTCTCCCTCGAAGTCAATGACGATGAAGTCTTTGCCGGTATAGAGTACCTGTCCGAGGTGGTAGTCTCCGTGGCAGCGGATACGCATGGCTGTGATCTTGTGTCTGTGGACGGCCTGGAAGCGCTCCGTAATCTCGTTCTCCAACGCCAGCACCTTCTGGGCGTCCTCCCTGATTCCGTCCGGGAGCTCATGCACGCGGCTGCGCAGCATCTGCAATCCCTGGATAGCCGAACTGCGCATGGCATGGCAGATAGAGCGCTGATAGATTACCGAGAAAGGCTCCGGGGCAAAGTCAGGATCCTCCCAGTTGAGAGCCAGCGTTAGGTGAAGTTCGGCCGTCAACTGGCCCAAGCGGCGTGCTGAGGCCAAATATGGTCCTATGGTCTTCTCAGCCACGGAGGGAAGGCCTACCTCACTGATATCCAATGGCGAACCGACAATGGGAAGCGCGGTCAGAGCTTCCGCGCTTGAGAGTATACGCTCAAAGTAGCGGCCTAAGGAGTCCAGGGTGTACGTCCAGGCATCTCCAGCATTCGGTATGTACCTGTGGAGGATACCCAGGGTCATACTGTCGGTGTCTCTGCGGGAGCGATACTCGATGGCACCGGCGACCGGGGCTACACAAGAGAAGGACACCCTCTCTGTAAGGAAACGACCGATCTCCAGTTCTGGATTAACGCCTTCGCTCAGACGACGGTATAGCTTCAGCAGGAACCGATCACCATACTGCACAGAGGTATTACTTTGCTCTCCTCGGACAAGGGCGGGTTCCAGTGATGTGTCGGCTGGCCCGCGAATATCGCGAAACAGCCGTGTGGAGGAGGCCAAGACCTCGCCGTTCTCTCCCTTGAGCCGCCGGCGGCGTGCAATAGCCTCGATCAAGGCAGTGCAAAAACCCCTGTTGAGTACCGCGTCGTAGACGACTCCTTCTGCGGTTCCGTTGTTGCTTTTCAGTCTGAGATGCGCCACAACAGCCCCGGGATAGTCCGCGGAGACCCGTTCCGCTTTCTCGCCCAGGGCAAAGGCAACCGGCAGCAGGTAGGTCTCTGGTTCTCCCTCCGTATACTCCAAGGTTACCAGAAGAAGGTATGCCAGGGCAGCGCCGAAAGGCATGGGGATCATCTCTGTAATCTCCGATGACTGGATGAAGCGGGCCTTTCCGCCAAACCATCGCTGCTGCCGTACATAGTCAGCCACGACTGGTTCGAGTACGGCTCGCCCATCATGCTTTGCCATATCTTCCCACCTTCCTGCAGCCGTGATTGTAGGCACCTTGGTTTCCCTGGGCGCGGCGAGAAGGACGAGCTGCTCCGGCTGCGGTGCCTCCAACGAAAACCAGTAGAAAGCGTATGGGCTCAGAGTGACAAAGTACGGGTCATCCCCCACAACAGGAAACCTTGAGCCCCCGAAGACCTCAACAGGTGCCATCCCCTTGTATTCAGCTAGGTTCAGGCTTGTATGTTGGGCCAAACGCGAGAGGTTGGCAACCACCAGGATGGTCTCATCATCATACCGCCGAACAAAAGCCAGTACCTTGCGGTTGTCCGGATAGAGGAACTGCAGACTACCACGGCCAAAGGCTTTGAATCTCTTTCGCAGGGCTATCAGCCGCTTCATCCACCACAGCAGAGAGGTTGAGTTGTTCTGCTGCGCTTCTGCATTCACTGCCTCATAGTGGTACTCTGGATCAATGATAACAGGAAGGTAAAGCCTCTGAGGGTTAGCGTTGGAAAAACCAGCATTTCGATCGGGGCTCCACTGCATAGGTGTCCGTACGCCGTTGCGGTCACCTAAATAGAAGTTATCTCCCATACCGATCTCATCCCCGTAATAGACGAGTGGCGTGCCAGGCAGGGAGAAGAGCAGGCTATTCATCAATTCGATCTTGTTGCGGTCGTTGTCCAAGAGAGGAGCCAAGCGGCGCCGAATGCCCAGGTTGATCCGGGCATGAGGGTCATGAGCATATACTCTGTACATATAGTCCCGCTCTTCGTCCGTGACCATCTCAAGGGTAAGCTCGTCATGGTTGCGCAGGAACATGGCCCACTGGCAGGCCTCGGGTATGGTTGGGGTTTGCTGCAGAATATCCACAATGGGGAAGCGGTCTTCCATGCGGATGGACATAAACAAGCGCGGCATGACGGGGAAGTGATAGGCCATGTGACATTCGTCGCCCTCGCCGAAGTAAGCGGCAATATCTTCTGGCCACTGATTGGCCTCCGCGATCAGCATGCGATCCCTGAATCGTTCATCCACGTGACGACGCAGTCTCTTGAGGAAGACGTGGGTTTCAGGCAGGTTCTCACAGTTCGTTCCCTCACGCTCGTAAATGTAGGGTACGGCATCCAGCCGAAGCCCCGACACGCCCATACGAAGCCAGAAGTCTACCACACGCATCATCGCTTGCTGAACCAGGGGATTATCGTAGTTGAGGTCAGGCTGGTGCGAGTAGAAGCGGTGCCAGTAATAGGCCTTGGAGACCGGGTCCCAGGCCCAGTTGGAAGACTCGAAGTCTTTGAAAATGATCCTCGCATCCTTGTACTTGTCGCGACTATCGCTCCAAACGTAGAAGTCTCGCCAGCGGCCTGAGGAGGCCGACCGGCGCGCCCGCTGGAACCAGGCATGCTGGTCTGAGGTGTGATTCAACACGAGCTCAGTTATGACTCGGAGACCTCGCCGACTGGCCTCCTGGACAAAGGCTCTGAAATCGTGAAGCGTACCGTAGGCAGGATTGACTTGTCTATAGTCGGCAATGTCATAACCATCGTCTCTCAATGGGGAAGGATAGAAAGGCAGAAGCCAGAGAGCTGTGACTCCCAGGTCCTCAAGATAGTCGAGCTTCTCAGTCAGGCCACGGAAGTCACCAATGCCATTCTCGTCCGCGTCCCGGAAGGCTCGGACATGAAGCTCGTAGATGACCGCGTCTTTATACCATACGGGGTCAGCACCATACCAAAAGCTATCTTTTTCCCCTTTTGCCACGTTGATAAGCTCCCTAGATGTAGTCGAAATCACGCTCGGTGCGCACACGGTGACGCACAGCAAAGATGTGAGCCGGCACAACGTGCGGATTCAACTCGACATAGTTGCGGCTGCCGTGCCACAGGTAGCGGGCGTCATTCAGCAGGTCATGCACCTGATAGGGCTGTTCATGGTCCAGGCCGAGATCATCGAGGGGTAGCTCTACCCACCCTGACTGGATGTGGTGAGGGTCCAGATTCACCACCACCAGAACGACGTTGGAAAGGTCTTGGGTCTGCTTGCTGTAGCAGATGAGATACTCATTGTCCACAGGATGAAAACGCAGACTCCAGTCGCTCTGAAGGGCTGGGTTCTCCCGGCGAATTCGATTGACACGGCCGATGATTTCTCTCAGGCTGTCGGGGCTCTGAATGTCCCAGTGCCTTATCTCGTATTTCTCCGCATTGAAGTATTCCTCACTTCCCCTTTCCCTCGGGATGTTTTCACACAGCTCAAACGCTGGACCATAGATGCCATAGCTAGCTTCCAGCGTGGCTGCCAACACCAGCCGGGCCATAAAGGCAGGCCGCCCACCGGACTGAAGATACTCGGTCAGGATGTCAGGCGTATTTGGCCACAGATTCGGGCGAAAATACTCGCGTACCTCCGTTTCGGTAAGCTCCCTGAAGTACTCAGCGAGCTCCCACTTGGTGTTGCGCCAGGCGAAGTAGGTGTACGATTGAGTGAAACCAAGCTTGGCCAGTCGGTACATGATCTTAGGGCGGGTGAACGCTTCAGATAGGAAGATCACCTCAGGGTACTCCTCCTTGACACTGGTTATAAGCCATTCCCAAAAGCTAAAGGGCTTGGTATGCGGATTGTCTACCCTGAAGGTTCGAATCCCCTGTTCGATCCAATAAGTAACGATGCTTTTCATCTCCTCCCACAAGTTCTGCCAGTCGTCTGTCTCGAAGTCCAAGGGATATATGTCCTGGTATTTCTTTGGTGGGTTCTCGGCGTACTGCACCGTGCCATCCGGATGCCAGCGGAACCACTCTGGGTGCTCCTTCACATAGGGATGATCGGCCGAGCACTGGAACGCTATGTCCAAGGCGATCTCGATACCGAATTCACCAGCCCTGGCTATGAGATCGTGCAAGTCCTCGAGTGTGCCCAGTTGTGGATTGATGGCCTTGTGGCCGCCTTCCTCTGAGCCAATAGCCCAGGGGCTGCCTGGATCACCCGGTCCTGCAGCGAGGACATTGTTCTTTCCTTTTCGGTGGGTGTGGCTGACTGGATGAATCGGTGGGAAGTAGAGAACGTCAAATCCCATGCCCGCGATGTACGGCAGACGAGCCTCGCAGTCCTTGAACGTCCCGTGCCGCCCGGGCTCGGAGGAGCACGACCGGGGAAAGGCCTCATACCAGGTGCCGAAACGCGCCTTATCACGATCGACTACCACAACAAGCTCTTTCGGGTAAACAGTGGCAGACTCCCTACCGGCATACTTGGCCATAAGGCCTGACACCTTCTGGCTCAAAGCCAGCTTGATTCTGCTCTTGCTGCCCTTTGAAGTGGAACTCAGTTCCTTCGCCCAGGAAAGCATGGTCTGCCTGTCGCTGCCCGAAGCCCGCTGGCTTGTCTCCTCAATCAACTGCGCCCCCGACAGAAGCTCTACCGAGACATCCTGCCCTGCCTCAACCTTCTTTCCCAAGTTGTGTCGCCAGGTGTTGTAGGCGTCCACCCATGCCATCAGAGTGTAGCGATAGCGCCCCAGCTCACTGACCGTGAAGGAACCTCGCCACAAGTCGTTGACAAGGGACTCCATTGGAACCTCGTGCCACTGGCTAATATTCTCTCTGCGATAAAGCAGAATGGCAGAGAGGACATCATGGCCGTCGGCGAAGACGTCTGCCTCCACTATGACATCTTCTCCAACGGTTCGCTTAATGGGAAAGCGCCCATGATCCACTTCTGGCCTTACTCTCTCAATGACTACCCGTCTCATGCCCTCTTGTGAATCCATTCCAAGTTGCCCTCTGGTCTACTATTATTATACGATATCGAAGAGCTGATCGTTATGACAACCGGGCTTCCGCCCTCGCCTCGGCATTCTGTCTGGTCACCCCACCACAGTACGATTGGCCATTAGCCCTTACTTCGGTTCGCAGCCGATTCCAGGGCAGGTACGTACATCTGCTCCACGTACTCCTTCATCATTCGCCGCGCACAGAAGGCCGGGGCAACCGATCGAATTGTCTCCTTCATCATATGCACCCAACGGTGGGGAACACCCATACGATCCCGGTCGTAATACAGTGGAACAACCTTGTTTTCCAGCAGATCATATAGTGCCGTGGCGTCTCTTTCATCCTCGTCAGGTGACCCGGCAGACTCGGGACCGTCACCAATAACCCAGCCGTTGCCGCCATTGAATCCTTCAAACCACCATCCGTCGGGCACGCTGAGTTGGATTACGCCATTCATTGAGGCCTTCATCCCGCTGGTACCGCTGGCTTCCCGACCTCGACGGGGCGTATTTAGCCAGACATCGGCTCCTTGGACCAAGTAGTGGGCCATGTGCATATCATAGTCCTCGACAAAGGCTATTCGCCCGCGAAAACCACGGTCTTTGGCCAGCATGTAGGTCTGTCGCAGCAGGTCCTTAGAGGCTAGGTCTGCGGGATGCGATTTGCCAGCGAAGACTATTTGGACCGGTCTCAAGGGTGCCTCGATTATCCTCTTCAGGCGTTCCACGTCGTCGAAGATCAGCGTTGGCCGTTTGTATTCAGTGAAGCGGCGTACGAAGGTGACAGTCAATACCTCCGGATGCAGCAGCACCCCGGTGGCCAGAATCTGCTCGGCTGTAATGTCGTCTTTGGCCCAGCGAGCCTGGGCCCGTTCAAGCATGGCACTCGCCAGCTTCTGCTTCAGAAGTCGATGGACTGCCCATATTTCTTCATCCGGTATCGCCTCTATTCCTTCCCAGAGCGCAGGATCGTCCTGGTTATCCAACAGCTCCCGCAGGTCACGGCTCATGTACTTGACGTATAGGGCGCTCATCTCTCGTGCAACCCAAGTAGGCCAGTGAACCCCGTTGGTGATGTGCGAGACCGGCACATCATCCTCAGAGAGACGGGGCCACAGAACGTGCCACATCTTTCGCGTTGTACCGGCGTGGAGTTTGCTCACTGCGTTGCGTCGGCCGGACGTCTTCAAGGCGAGCACCGTCATATTAAAGCCCTCGCCTTCCATGCCACCGTGTTGTCCCAGATCAAGAAATGTACTGCGATCAATGCCTAGCGACGGCCAGTAGTGACTGAAATATTTCTCAACAAGCTCAGTAGTGAACACATCATGACCTGCCGCAACCGGTGTATGAGTGGTGAAAATGGTAGTCTCCCTTACCTTCTCTAGTGCCTCCAGAAAAGACTCGTGGTTCTCTTTTGTCTCCTGCCTGATTCGCTCCAGCATCATGAAGGCCGTGTGTCCTTCGTTGGCGTGCCAGATCGAAGGTCTGATGCCAACGGCTTCCATTACACGCACACCCCCGATTCCCAGCAGCATCTCTTGTTGGATGCGCTGTTCGGGGTCGGCAGCGTAGAGTCGGGCGGACAAGTCCCGGTCCTCTGGGGCGTTTTCCTCAATGTTGGTGTCCAGAAGGAAAAGAGTGAGACGTCCCAGTCGGACTTGCCACACTCCAAGGTGCAAGGCCCTATTATTTAACTGCACCGCGGCAAATCGACGGCTGCCGTCGGGGAGAGTGAGAGGACTGACTGGCGCCGCCTCGAAAGCCAGTTGCCTGTAGATCTCCTCCTGTCTTCCGTCGGCAGAGATGTGCTGGTGGAAATACCCCTGTGGATACATGAAGCCGACTGCGACGAGTGGCAATCCCAGATCACAGGCCTCTTTACACAGGTCGCCGGCCAGGACGCCAAGTCCACCAGCGTATATTGGAAGAGAGTTATGGATGGCAAACTCCATGGAGAAATATGCAATCGGATCTGACTTGAACGTGGGATAGTGATTGGCGTACCAAGTGTGACGTGCTGGGTTCATGTCAGCATCGAATTCAGCCATTACCTGATCGTAAAGGCTGAGGAAACGTGGGTCGGCAGCGACTGCCTCTAGCCGCTCGGGACTAATCCCATGTGCCTGTCTGACGGGGTTGTGTCCATAGGCTCTCCACGTTGGGTAGTCCAAAACCCGATACATCTCGCGGGCCTGCTGGTTGCAGCTCCACCAAAGATTGTGGGCCAGTTCATCCAGCCTGCCTATGCGTTCGGGGATTCTCAACTCTGTCAACCTACTCCTCCTGTATCCTTGTCTGTGCAGCAATGGCATACATGTTACAGGAGAGATCGTATAAAAGTCCATAGCCAATGGGGGCATGCAAACAGCTATGCTTGCCGCCCCTTGCCCCACATCTCACCTCACACTGCCCTCCTTCGGCGCTTGTTCCAGCAATCTACGATTATCTCCTCTAGCTCAACGAGGAATATCACAGGCAGCGCCAGCAAAATGATGAAACCCCACCACTGGGCTGGGAATGGTTCCGTTCTGAAAGCGTTAATCCCGGCATGCGGGAGGGCATATATGATAATGAGATGCAAGGCCACAGTTCCGAAGATCCCGATGACCACCCATTTGTTAGAGAAGGGGTTCATTGTGAAGACGGACTTCGTCAGTGACCGGGCCGTAAGCAGGTAGAAAACGTGCACCATCATCACGGTCATGAAGGCTGCCGTCTGTGCCTGGGTGAGCCGAACCTCATCTATTGCCGAGTTCTCAATAGCAGGCTCCCCGTAGTGGTAATACACCGCGAAGGCAGCCCCCGCCATTACTACTGATACAAGGCCAACCTTCCTGAAGAACAAACGGTTGGCTATCGGCTCCTTCGGGTCGCGCGGGGGTCTGTCCAGCAACCCCTTTCCCCTGGGTTCCCAAAGGAGGGGCAAGGCGAGGGCGACAGCATCGTATAGGTTTATCCACAGGATTTGTATTGGCTCCAGGGGGAGGCGCTCGGCAAAAAGGGCCGAGAAGGGTATCAGTAATATGGCTCCTATCACCAACAGGGCTTGCCCGACATTGGTGGGAAGGGTATAGAGGATGACTTTACGAATGTTCTCGAAAACGTGCCTGCCTTCCTCCACCGCCGCCACAATGCTGGCGAAATTGTCGTCCACCAGGACCATGTCGGAGGCTTCCTTGGTCACGTCGGTTCCCTTTATGCCCATGGCTATCCCCAGGTCGGCGGCCTTCAGCGCCGGGGCATCATTTACACCGTCGCCGGTCATAGCTACTATGTGGCCTCTCCGTTTCAATTGTGTAGCCACCCTGAACTTGTGCTCCGGTGCCACCCTGGCATATACAGACACCCGATCGACGACCCCGTACAACTCTTCGTCGCTCATCCTGGACAGGTTCTCTCCACTAAGCACCTCATCGGGGTTCTCGATCCCCAACCTGCGTGCCACGGCTTGTGCCGTCCGGGCGTGGTCTCCCGTTATCATCACCACCCTGATGCCTGCCCTCTTGCATTTGGCAACCGCGTCTATGGCTTCTTCTCTGGGCGGGTCTATCATCCCCTGCAATCCCAGAAAGACCATTCCTTCCAGATCTCCGGGCTTGATCGACGTTTTCTCTGCTGGCACATGCTTGTAGGCCAGGCCCAGCACCCTCAGGGCATCCCTGGCCATGCCATCTACGTGCTCCAGCACAGCCCCATTGGCCAGCGGCTGGATATGCCCGTTGACCAATTGGCTACTGCACATTGGCAGAACTCTCTCTGGTGAACCTTTGACGTAGATAACATTCTCTTTTCCATCCTGGTTTAAGGTAGCCATGTACTGTTGTTGTGATTCAAAAGGTATCTCGTCCAGTCTGGGAAGCTTGTCGGTGACACCAGCTTTGAGGGCGGAGACCAGTAAGGCACCTTCGGTAGGATCTCCCAGCATTTCAAATCCGCCGTCAATCTGCTTCAGATCTGCGTTGTTACACATGGATCCCGCCAGGAGGGTTTGAGTTAGATCGCTTTCCTGCGTGGGATTCAGGACTTGGCCTCTGTGAAGGAATTCACCTTTAGGTTCATATCCCACGCCGGTCACCGCATAGTCCTTCCCTCCGCAATATATCCTGACCACAGTCATCTCGTTCCTGGTCAGGGTGCCTGTCTTGTCTGAACATATAACGGTAGCCGATCCCAGGGTTTCCACAGCCGGCAATCTCCTTATCAGCGCGTTCCTCCGTGCCATGGTCCGGGCACCGAAGGCAAGGGCTATGGTCAATATTGCCGGCAGGCCCTCAGGTATGGCAGCCACAGCGAGGGACACAGAGGTGAGGAAGGCGTAAACGATGTCATAGTCACCTAGGGCTGCCCCCAATACCAGGTTTACGGCGGCAAGAACGAGCACGGCTATCACCAGGAGCTTGGTGAATTGCGCCATTTTCCTCATCAAAGGTGCACCGGCTGCCCGTGAGGTCTCCTTCATGAGCCTGGCGATTCTGCCTAACTCCGTTGCCTCTGCGGTGGCAACTACGATCCCCCGCCCGGAGCCTCGCGCCACAAAGGTGCCACTGAAGGCTATGCAGCGCTGATCCCCCGGCGACAGGTCCGGCTTTGGGATTGGCTCGACCGTCTTCTCAACGGGTACCGATTCGCCGGTTAGGGCAGCCTCATCGGTGCTCAAGTTCCTGGCATAGATAAGGCGCAGGTCGGCTGGCACGCGGTCACCCTGTTCAAGGAGCACCACGTCGCCCGGCACCAGTTCGCGCGCTGGTATGTCTTTCCTCTTACCATCGCGCAACACACTGCAGTCCGGCACCATCATCTTCGTCAGCGCCTCCATAGAGGCCTCAGCTTTGCCCTCCTGTATGAACCCAATAATGGCATTCGCAAGCACCACCACCAAGATCACCGAGGCATCGATCCACATCTCCAGGGCAGCGGTAATGACTGCGGCTGCGAGCAGGACGTATATCAGGGCACTGCGAAACTGGAGGAGGAACCGCACGAGCACGCTCTGCTTCTTGAACGTGATCTCGTTGTAGCCGTACTTTGCCAGCCTTGCCTTTGCCTCGGTGGAGGCGAGACCTTCCTCACTGGACGACAAGACCGCCGCGACCTCGTCCGCCGGCATTTGATACCATTTCTTGACGTTCACTGCTTTGCCTGTGTTTTCACTCATCTTTGGGCAACCCCGATTCAACAAGGATAGCCTTCATTATGGCGGCTGGTAGGACAAAGAGGAATCCTGGCTGTGCCAGCTGCATTTGATAACCTGCACATCCCGACGTGCCAATAGTGCTGGCGCGACCCAGTGAAAGCATCAGCTCTTCCCATAACGACAGCCTTGGTCTACGCTGTGGGAATTCGCCAAGCGAGCCAGCTAGTTGCCACGGTTTGCCCCTTCACCCTTATTGGCCTCTGGTTCCGACTGGTCAAGAGACATCTGTGATAACTCCTGTGGCAAACCTTCTTTGACTCTAGCCAATGCTTCGGGTCCCAGGGTTTCCGCAGCTTGCAACGCCCCTCGCGCTGCCTATTTCACGAAGCGGGGTGCCGACTTCCTTAAGCATGGCACTTGAACCCAACAACAATTCCAGGTATGAAGTAGCCAAGCACCGGCGGCTGGTGCAACTTGCGGAACAAGAGAGTTACCACGCTGGCCACGGTCATTATGACTGCGAAGTCTCTAACCAGAGCAAACTCTTCCACAAGCTCCCCACCAGCGTTCATACAGATAGGGCAAGATTGAGATAGATCTGGGCCGCCTGTACCACCTGGCAAAAGGAGACCGATTCCTCTGCCGTGTGAGATGCTTCCAAGCGACCGGGGCCCAAGACAATGGGTTTCACCCCAGCAGCCCACAGGACGTTCCCATCTGAATGGCTCCTAAAGTCTTGAGGCTCCCATGGGAGAGACATCTTCTGGTAGACGTCCTTCAACTTCTTTGCCATGGCTCCGTCTTGAGAAATGCGATAGCCCGAGTAAGTGTTTTCGAACGTAACGTAGACCTCCAACTCAGAGATGCTGCGCCCTGCTGCTTTCACCAGTTGTTCTAGCTTTGCCTCAAGCACGTCGATTTTTGAGTCAGGCGGCGCGTGAAGGTCAAGCCAGGCCTCACAGACGTCTGGTACCACAAATCCACCAGGATGACCTAGAAGCTCCCTGATGTTGTATACCAGCCCGTAGGGTAGGGAGGTAGCATACTCGGTGACCTGCAGCAGGAGCTTTAGCATGGTTTCAATAGCGTTTTGTCCAAGCTCCGGCATTGAAGAGTGAGCTCTTTTCCCCCCAGTGCGTAATAGAACCTCCAGATAGCCGTAGTGGCCCAGGCAGGGTGCCATGTTGGTCGGCTCGCCGATTACTGCCCATGGAAAACTGTATTCCCGAACCAGTGTCTTGGCACCATCGCTGTCCTCCTCTTCGCCCACTACCAGAGCAAGGCCCACAGCTGGCAGTGTACCTCCTTGCTGGGCTAGAACAGTGAATGCCTCAATCATGGCGGCACAACCGGCCTTCATGTCCGCAGTCCCCAGACCGTAGACTGTGTCTCCTTCCTCGCGAAAGCCATAGTCATCCAGTTCGTAGGCCGCAACGGTGTCCAGATGTCCTAGAAAGCAAAGGTTCACCTCGCCTCTTTCCTTGGGCCACACCACCAAGTTGAAACGGTTCTCGTCGACTTCTTGCTTGATTACCGCCAAACCATGTTTTGTCAGGTATGCCTCAGCGTACTCTAGAACCTCTTCCTCTTTGCCCGAGGGACTGTAGATGTCCACAAGGTCCTTGAGGAGGTCCTTCAGCCTCCCAGGCTGCACATCCAATAGGTCGTCAAGACTTCTCTTCATTGCTCCACTTCCTTTACAAACTCCCTATCGTCAAAAGGTTCTAAGATTCGGTATCAGGGACAGTTTTGTCCGCGAGCTTGCGAAAAACCTTCCTCCGTAGACTAGATGAAGAGGGGATGGTCGGTCGTTTGCCTGTCTTCCCTTGCCAAGGCTCTGGCGACTCGGCGGTGGCTGCCAGTGCACGGTCTGGCTTCGTGGCCTCTTTGGCTCGTCGCAGGAGGGTCTTGGCAAGCCACAGATGTTGACTGCGCAGAGAGAATCCCATGGCCTTGAAGAAGGCAATGGCCCCCACGTTGTCGCCTTCGGTATCGGCTATGATCATCCTCACTCCATCTTCCTGTAGCCTCTCCTCTAACCTCCTGTAGAGGCGATGCCCCAGGTTCTTCCCCTGAAAAGCCTCGTCTATGCCGATCCAACTCAAGTACCCGTATTTCTTCCAAGCGGTGCCCTCTTTCTGGATAGTAGTGGCCAGGATGAAGCCAACGATCTCTCCCTTTGCTTCGGCTACCAGGCAATAGTCCGAGTCAGATGCAAAACTGTCGGCTACCTCATAAGGGTCCCAAGTACGGTAGAGCATAGGGAACTCCTCGGTGGTAAAGAGCTTCTCCCCCAAATGATATACCGCGGCAATATCGTCTATCTCCATCTGCCTGATGGTTATAGAGGATTTCCTGCCGGAGTCACTTTTCAATGACATATACACCCCCTCTTCCCAAATATATGACCTAATAATAGCGGAACATCAGAGTCACTGCACCAGCTACCGTCATAATGACTGCGAAGTCTTCGGCTAGAAAGAACTCTTCCATAAACCCCCTTGTTGATTGCAGGGAAAGAATTTGTTCAGTTAATCGAGATCAGAGAAGCGAAGTGCCGCTCTCTATGAGCTGCACGACGCCTCGGTGTATCATCCGTACTGCTATGGCGGCCAGGAGAAGCATGGCTATCTTGGAGGCTGCCCCGAGTCCGCCTTTACCTAAGAGACGCGCTATTCGTGCAGACTGGCTCAGTATCAGCCAGGCGGCAGCAAGATTCACTACAAAGGCAAGGAGTACAGGGGCGACCGGATATCGGTCTATGAGTACCAGAAGTGTGGTGAGCACGGCAGGCCCTACCACCAGTGGTACGCCTATTGGGAAAACGCCCATGGTTTCTCTGTCGGCAGGGCTCGACGTTTCCCGGCGCTCACCAATGAGCAGGTTCCTCGAGGCCAGAAGCAGAAGGATGAGCCCGCCAGCGACCAGAAAATGGGGCTCCGATATCCCCAATACACTCAAGATCAGCTTGCCCAGGGCAACAAAGCCGAGACCCAACCCCAGGGCAGTGAGTACGGCATACCGAAGCATCTTAGACTGCTCTCTCTTGTCCATGCCTTCGGCAAGTCCCAGGATAATCGGCAGGATGCCGATGGCGTCAACAGCTACAAAGATGGGAATGAAGGAGAGTAGCAACTCCTTGAAGAAACTGCCAACCGCATCCATACTGCGCTTTCCCTAGGATCACCCGATATGGTGTGCTTCAAGCCTTAGGCGGTCTGACAACAAGCACAGAACACTGGGCATATCTGGCAGTGCGCTGGGCTACACTGCCGAGCAGAAAACGGCGAACGCCGCTCAGCCCCTTTGCTCCGAGGGCAATCAGGTCAACATCCCGTTTGGCAGCGGCCTTAAGTATCTCTTGTGCTGGATCCCCCCGGGCCACCGTTGCTGATACTCTGTAGTTATATGTCCGAAACTCCTTTATACTGCTGGCCATTAGGCTCTCGGCGGTTTCTTCCTCGGCCTTTAGAAGCTCGGAGAGTAGCTTGCGGTTGGTCTCCACATTAAGAGTGGGTGTTCCCATCAGTGCCACGACTAGAGATTCAGCGACTGTGACTGTCATAAGTGAAATCTCTGCACGGTGAGGCAGCTGGACTCTCAGCAGGAATCGTACCGTTTCGTCCGAGAACCGTGAGCCGTCAAGGGGCACCAGTACTTTGTTGATGGTTGTAGTCTCTCTCTTGACTATTAGCACGCTGCACGGCGCATATCTCATGATCTTCTGAGCGGTACCGCCCAGGAGGAACTCCGGCGTGTTGCTTGCCCCCTTGTATCCAACAACAAGTAGATCGATACGAAGTTCGCGACATACCTTGGTGATTTCCTCGGCGGGGACTCCCCTGAGGACCGCGGCCTCTGCCTTCGCCCCTTGAGCAGCTAGAGACCCCACTGCTTTGGTGACCACCTCCTCAGCCCGTTCTTCTGCTGCTTTCTGCATCTGGGCCTTGAGCGAACTGGAACGTCGCAGAAGGCGATCGACGGTGCGCTTGCCCAAGAAGACATGCTCAGGTATCACGGTCACAACTGTCGGCTCGGCCTTGAGACGCATGCCCATGGCTCCCAAGAAGCCGACCGCGGCGTCAGAATAACTTGAGCCGTCAACCGCAACGAGAACTCTCATTTGTCCCTACCCTCATTAGTCTCAGGACTTGATAGAAAGCCTCTCTTCCAACACGGCCAATGACCCTAATCCTTCTGCCACAAGGAGCAAGGAAGGGCGTTGCCCACATGCGGGCGATCTTTCGCCATTATACGGCACATTCTCTGCTGCCACCATCTCAGTTCGCCTCCCTGGCAAGCCTTCTGTCGGATACGTGGCGGTCAAGCCCTATGCATGGCCTAGACCAACCTGCACGATATCTGCCTGCCCCAGGTCTCGCTCAAGCAGTGGGCTGCCGTAGCCTGTCTAGACCAGTTTGCTTTGTAGAAAAGCGATCCTCTTCTCGACGCTCTTTGCTGCCTGGACTCGGTCGACCGACTTGCGAAGATCCCTGGCCAGCTTCTCGTCCTTGACTACGTCGGCAACCCAATTGCTGAAATCGCTCTTGCTTTCGTTCGAGTGATAGGCAAAGGCCTCGTCGGTCATGTTGTTCAAGGCAACCCCAAGCTCTTGCATATTCCTGAATATCCCGCCATCGCAGCACCTAAAGGCATACTCCTCGGTCACATCGCCCAACAGTCTCTCCGCATCCTGTCTCAATATCCTTGCCATCTTTCGTTACCTCCTTACGTCGTCTGGGTTAGACCCAGAAGATTCTGGTCTAGCGTTTAACGGGGCGTTCGTATCACTGCCAAATCATGACACGCCTCCTCCACGAGAACACACTTACGCTCCGGCAACGGTTCGGGAGTGCTGAGTAGATCCATTCCAGGAGAAGGGACTTGTATCTGTGCTGGCACAATTCCTTGAAGTCTGGCCTGGTACTCCAACTTCTGCAACAGTATCCCCGCGACCTCTGTCCAGGTATACCCGGCGGCCGTCTCTCTCGCTGCCCTTCGTATTCTCTTCGCCTCATCCGGATGCTCTTTCAAATAGACCAGATAGGCTTCGATCTCGCCTGGGCTAGCAGTCTCCAAAACGATGGAATTACGGAACGGGATAGCGTAGTCCTCACCGGTTCCGCCCGTGAGAACGATGCCCCCTGCCGCCATAGCCTCCAGCCCGACAAGGCCGAATGGTTCATGGCCACTATTGGCCAGAACGCCATCGGAAGCGCGGTAGAGTATCCGCAGGAAATCCTGGGGGCAATGAAATCTCAGGTCCACGATATCCGCATGATCGCCCTGCCTTATGGCCTCCAAGTAGTGTTCGAGCGTATTCCCCCTGGCATATGCCTCCTTAACATCGAGCCCCAAACTGCGCGCCTTGCCAATCACCTCGCTGCCATAAGGCTCTATCCCACCCCGTGCCAGAAGTACTGTTCTCAGCCCTCTGGCTTTCAGCCGGGCTGTTGCCTCAACTGCCGCGTTCCAGCCCTTGTCAGGGTCCCAGCGTGCCACCTTTGAGAGAATCAAATCGGCGCCAAGACTATCCCTGACCTTGGCGACCTGATCTTCATTCACATCGCTCAACAATGACTCAGGGATTCCATTGGGAATCACCAGCGGATTGAGGCCCATTCCCCTCATGATGTGTTTCATATACCTGCTAACCGTGGTTAGGGTGGTTGTAAAGGCCAACCTCTGCCAATCAACTCGGTGGAATGAAAAGGTGTTGTTTGCGTTCCAGAGCATTATCACCTTGTCTCTGAGATCCATGGCATACAAAGTGTCGCTGATGCGGCACATTGCCTCAGCCGTGTGCCATTCTTCACCCAGTATGGCCACCAGCTTCCCCTGCCGCACAGCGGGGCGCACCATCTTCTCAGCGACATACGGTGGGACCGACTGATTGAAGTCTCGGATCTTGTCGTCTTCCGCCTGGTACACGCCGTCGGGATGATACTGACTGATCCACTGGCACCAGCGGTGAAGGACGAGCCTGCCGCCATTTCTGACCTCTTCCCCCTTCTTAGCTGGGTCACCGATGAAGACAAGGTGGGCGACGAAGCCTAGACGGCTCAGAGCATCCACCAGGCTGGTTACCCTAACCCCCAACCCCCCAGCCAGTGAATACATGTCTGGCCCTTCGAAGGAAAGGATCAGGAACTCGGTATTTTGAGGCGTCACGTCATGCAACCGGGTCACGATATTGCTAGTCCCTCCTATTCATTAATTAGGAATAATTACGGACAGGCGAGTCAACGCAGGTGAGGCTTGTCCAAACCCAAATTAAAGGCACACTCTCACCCACGGTTCTGCCTTGTCTCACCCCCTGATATAGCCTCATTTGCAGGCATCATCACGCCAGCCGGATGTCTGGGCTTGCGTTTGCCTCCTTGAAAAACTCAAGTAGGATCTTGGTTCTCAGCTGATTGCGGCTGCGTAGCGGAGCAACGAACTTGCCCTTTATCCAGATATGCTGTGGCTCCACTGAGACCAGGACGCGGGGGCCCTGTCTTGCCTCCGCCAGGAACTGAGGGTAGCCGTTCTGGAATATGCGGCTGGCCTCAGCCACATGAGTCTCGTCATGTGCCCTAAGAAGGCGCTCCAGGGTCTCACATGCTCTCTCCGCGTTGCTGTCGGTGGTGATGGGAATCCGCACCTCGTCGAACATGTAATCAGAGGAAATGGTCTCCCGGTTCACCGAGTAGTCCTTGGAATAGTTGAGTACAGGCTCATCCAGGATTATCAGGTTCGGAACATGCAGTATCCTGCCGGTTAGTTCACCGCCGAGTTTCTCGTCCTCACCGACTTCCTCCAGAGTGGTATGGAGCACACCTACTCGGCGAACGTCGCCCTTTATGTTTCCGATTCGGATTCTATCCCCAACGCCATAGATGCCGCATAGCATGATAACAAAATGTCCAAAGAAGCTGGCGGTGTACTTCTGCAGGGCTAGGGCCAGGCCAAGTGCCATTATGGGAACGTAGATGGCTACCTCCGGTACGTATATCGCGGTTGACACGGTAGCGCCAACAAATGCCAGAACCACCAGAATGGCCAATCCCCAGGTGAACAGCTTCATCTTGAGCGGGTATCCGCGCCAAGCAGCAAGCCCTGACCATCCGTTGGCACGCAAGCCATGACCTTCGCCACCGGAATCGGAGCCAGTCAGGTGTTTTCGGTGTGTTGTTGCCTCCTGCATACTCTCGACTGTGGACAGCCTCCTTCGTTCTATGTGCTCCATCTCTAGGTTCCCGAGCATCAAACTGGGGGCCCGAACATCAGGACCCACCATAGATAGATTGTAGCCGAACCATATTGGAATAACCTTGCGAATACCTTGGAGTTACGTTAGAGAATCCTATGATTTTCCTTAGAATTCTGCCCTGATGCTTCAGGGGTTCAAAATCGGCAGAAAAGGGACTCATCACCCCGAGTATCAGGGAAATGGACAACGCGGGCTGTGACCTCACCATGTGATCACAGCTTGGTGTTATCTGAAGGATCAGTAAAGCCCTGGGGTCAAGAGTATTACAGACCCAAAGCGCCAGACTGCCCCTCACATATGCGTTCTCAGAACTTAGTCCTTTCGGAGCGCCTGGTCTATGGGCTGCAACTCTAGCTACGTGTGGGCATCCCCATTTTGGAGCGCATGGGTTGAGAGGGCTCGGAGCGGCCGGACACTTCGTTGGGATTGTCAGATGGTGATTGTCTTGGGTCTCTTGAGTGAATCGCTGAACAAAAGTCCAGAATGTATAAGGGTCACAAAAGCCTGTTTTGTTACCTCAGAGGCAACAACCGAGCGGACTGTCCAATTCGTAGAGCGTGTCTTGATGCCAATGATTGGCATCCCTCGTATTTGTCTTATTCTTGTCTCGATGAGAGCGGCAGGTCGGACTTACGACAACCTCGCGATGGTTCAGTTTGATATTGTGCCGAAAAGTGGTAAAATCAGGGTGTCGGCAGACCTAGTGTTCTGACACCCTGATTCTTTCGAAAATGTGTCGAGACTGCGGTCTATCTAGCTTTAGTAGGCCGTGTGGGACTCGAACCCACGACACCCTGATTAAAAGTCAGGTGCTCTTCCTCTGAGCTAACGGCCCGCGCGTGCCTGGCTCCGACTCACTTGCAAACATTTTGCAAACATCGTCGGCAGTTAACGGTTTTTCTAGGATCTGGTCAAAGCGCTCCGCTGCCATCTCCTGCAATCCGGGTAACACATGGCTATAGGTGTCAATGGTAATCCCAATACTGGCATGCCCCAACCTTTCTGATACTATTTTAGGATGTACGCCCTCTTTTAACAAGAGCGTGGCATGGGTATGCCTGAGATCATGGAAACGGACATGAGGCAGCCCCGCTCTCTGAAGGACTTTGGCAAACCTATGGCTGACTACGCTTCGATCAAGAGGGTTACCAGCAGGGTGCGAGAAGACCAAATCGCTATCCCGCAGGGGGCTGCCGAGCAGGATTCTTTCCGCTTGTTGGTCACCTTTATACTGCCGCAGTAGGAGTGCCAGAGACGGGGTCATGGCTATGCGCCGCCGGCTCCGGAGGCTCTTGGGCTGCACCATCTTGCAGACTCCCGATCGCTTGTACAGTGATTGGACGACCGATAAGAAGGCCAGGTCAAGGTCTACGTCGCACCACCTCAAGCCCAGCAGTTCGCCCAAGCGCATTCCGGTATGTAAGGCCGTATAAAAGAGGGTGTAGTGACGTGTCTCTTTAGCCGCTTGGAGGAACTTAGGGATGTCCTCTGGGGCCAGGACTGCCATATTTTTATGCTCAGGGGATGGGGGGTCTACTGCCTCAGCTACATTGCGGCCAAGTAACCCCATCTTGACAGCGTGGCTCAATGCCTCTGAGAGAATCCGATGATGATACTGCACAGTTCGTCGGGAAAGCCCCCCGCTGCCATCAATCCGTCCCTGGGAGAGAGCATGGGCACAATAATCCTGAAGGTCCTGAGGCTGTAGTTGGGTGAGTGGTATGGCACCCAAGGCTGGGATAAGGTGACGGCACACCTCAGACCGGTAACTGTCTGCGGTTCGCAGTGAGCAGTGCATCGTAACGTAGCTATCACACCATTGCTCCAGCCATTCACCTACCCTGAGTCGGCTGGGCTTGATATAGCGACCTCCCTCTACTGCTTCGAGGGTTTGTCTCAGCTTGGTTTGAGCCTCTGCTTTAGCACCACGAATAGTCTCCCAGTGCTTGCGCCTTTTTCCTGTAGTGGGGTCCGGGGGCAATTCTATGACAATTGCCCAGGAATGCTTACCCCGCTTCCTGATGTGACCTAGCATTTGATTTGTCTCCTTTCTGATTGAGCCTTCCTATATGGGTTCTTCTTATGATTCTCTCGCTGATCATACCATAAGCTACCAGAAAAAAGCAAGAAACAATAATGGGGGATCATCACACCGTTATTTTTCATCTCAGCTTTGCCAATAAGAATCTGGGATCATCATGCTTACACTCTTGACAAACTGATTGTGATGCGCGACAATAATGGTCGTTATATTCTGATTAGGAGGTCATTGTGGGTGGAGATTTAGGTGAGCAACTCGAACAACAGATCTCACAGTGCGACAGGGACATCCTAGACTGGGAAGCCCTCATGGCTCAGGCAGACATAGCCCTCAAAAATCTACGGGACGAAAAAATAATCTTCCAAACTGCGCTACGGACATACCAGGAACGGCCAATGAAACTCACGTCGCCTGCCGCCCTGCGTTTTCGCGGTCTGTCCATTCTTCAGGGGTGTCAGAGAGTTCTAGCTGAGGAAGGTGTCCCTATGCGAGCCAAGGAAATAACCCAGCGGCTCTTAGAGGGGGGAATTCGCCTTCGCAGTCGGTTCCCCTATATCTCAATTTTCAACACTCTGAAGAATAGCGCCCTTTTTGTGAAAACAGGAAAAGGGGTTTTCGCCCTGGCTGAGGGGAAAAATGAGCTGGAAGACAGCGCCGAAATGGCAGAAGACCCACAGCCAACATTTCAGGAAATCCTGGGGGTAGATCATGAGTGAAAACACAGACCAATTGACGATGAGTGTGAAATCCTGCGCTCGTTTATTGGGAATAAGCAGAGGCTTGGCATTCGCGATGATAAAGCAGGGGCGTTTGCCACACCTCAAATTTGGGCGCAGAATTTTGATTCCGAAGCAAGCAATCGACGAGCTGCTTCGTCACCCCGAGAACAGTCAGGGAGGAACTTCTGTAGATAGAGATGAGATAGAGATGAAGAAATGATTGCCCCGAGTAGGAAGCCTCGGGGCAACGACAAGATAAGGAGCCAGATGCTCAATGTCTACCCCCGATTTTACGACTAATATTCCCAGAAGTCAAGCACACCCTAAGTTCGGTTCTGTTCGAGTGTGGTTGACATAGGGTAAACTAATAGTACAATTTTCTCTAGTAGGAGGTATTGAACATGGCAAAAATAGAGCAAGGGAAAGGATATATGACTAAAACTGGCTAATCAACCATTTTTGAACGGTACCCAAATTTGTCCTTTATTGCGTCTCTGGTGTAGTCCCTCACATTGTACCCCCCTTTTTCCTCTTTATTATTCTTGCCATTTCCGTAAGGAGATTATAAACTAGCAGTGGAAGTTGTTCAATTACTCAAACAAAAGCAATACCAGAGTACTAGGATTTGATCAACTAAATTCGTGATTTTTGTGAAAAAATCGTGCCTGAGTTAACATAAACCTTTCAACTTGACACTTTTCTAGTTCTGTGTATATGCTGTATACAGCAAATAAGATATAATAGACATTATATTTCAGACAGTACGTTAACAATTGAATATGATCTAGCTTCCGATAGGTGACATAGAAAAGAGGAACTACAATGGTCAATAAAATCAAGGTCACCTATAGACAAATCGCCAAACACTTCTGTAGAGCATTGCCAATCGAAGGCACAAACTTTGGCGAAAAGGTATCTGAAGTCACCGAAGTGATCAAACGGATGCCTAAAGCCCAGCGACAAGCCCTACAATGCGCCTATATCTTCAGTCACAAAGTCCCGCGCCAGGAACGCGATGATCTATTTCAGGAGCTTACACTTGCGATACTGGAAAGCCAGACGGAAGATATAAGGCTGAGTTATGCCATAGCGCGGTGTGATTGGGTCAACTTCTGGCAGAAGTACAAGACTAAACAACACTATCAGTTAGAGTTTGATCCAGACGATGAAACATCCTACCGCATAGGCATAAATCAAGTCCACTTGGAAACGCTAACCAATATCTCTGGAGATATGGCAGAGATAGCCTCTGAGGTATGCGCCGACGTGATAGACAGACATGAACAGAGACTACTCACAGAAACGCTTATTGCAGAGGTAGACTGGGAACTTAGGCAATGCGAGAAGATCGACGCGAAGCGGGTTTGGAATAGTCTACCACCACGAATACAGCGATTGGCGCGTGATAGGCTAGTTGGGAAGGCACTAAACGGCGCGGATAGGCTTTACTTGCACCGCTTTATCCAAGCTAACCCGATGATACTCGCCCAAAGCTAAGTATTATGTAAATGTAACAAAACGGTCACCTTATCGGATAAGCTAGGTTAGACACTGAAAATGGGAAGGTTTACTGCCTTCCCATTTTCCTATGTCTGCCAAGTTACCCTATAGCAAGGGGCGGAATCCCAGCCCCGCGCCCGCCGTAGGCGAGCTGGTCGCATTCGTGTGGCGGGGGTCGCGGTGTGCAACGCGTTAACCTCTAACCTACGCTATAGGCAGCCTGCATATCATAAGCCTCACAGCCTACTCCGTGAGCCGTCTCGTAAGGACGTATGCAGGGATACGGCTTGCTGTAGGGATAGCCGTGGTGATGCTACCCGCGGGGACTGGTTGGCCTAAATCAACCTAGCGTGTCACAGGCGAATCTGTGGCCGGCGCCGCCTGCCGTAAAAGTGGCGCGGTGTGGTTACAGCGTGCTACCCTCCGCGAAGCGGTAGTAATCGCTCGGTGAGTCAAGCCTGTGGTATGGCTGTGCCGTTCTGCCCCCACCGGCAAGAGAACAGAGCGCAGTCTGAACACTGGCGCGCCTGCCCTTCCCGTGACCTTATGTAGAGGCTCCGCGGGCAAGCTGGGCATCGCGTTAAGAGCTGATCGGGGCAAGTAGCAAGACCCCTTAGGCTCTAACCGCCACAGGAGTATTCCGCCTGCAAAAGTCCCAGGCGGATTCATCGTGAAGTGGTGGTGGTAGGACGTTGGGAGTACGGCCACAACACAGACCCCCTGTTGTGTGCAGGGGGAAGTCTGGCCTTTTTGGCCTGGCGGGTGGTCGTGAGTTATCACGATCATCGGTGAGGTCAAAAACCGAATAAGGGGGAGCCATGACACAACAGGCGCATAAGTGCGTCGTGTGTGGCAAGCGTCCCTCTCCCGTCGGTGAGTATTGCCATAACTGCAAGCAGCGGATAGAGAAGGACAAACGGGAAAGGCGCAACGACCAACCCGTGAAGTTCCTCACCTATCGCGGCATAGTGGTGGCACTCTACCGAAATGGGCAAGAGGGGCGACTTCGGGGTCTTGTGCTCAAACGGAGTCCCGACAAGTTGCCAAAAACGCGCACACTTGACCTAAACGTCTATCTGGCGGGATTTACCCGCGAGCAAGTCAAAAGCCTAAAAGCGAAGGTCTTAATTTTAGCTGGGACAACTAAATAGAAAGGGGGTCGTATGCCGACCAACGGGGAGTACATCCGTGTGAAGGATGGCTGCCTGGAAATCCGCCAGAAGATCGGCAAGGGCACTTTGTCCAAGAGTTCGGGAAAGAGCCTTGTCGTCGTGTCCACTGGCGGTTTCCAGCCTATTGATGGCAGCGAGATCCGCGTGAATCTCATGGCTATCAAGAAGGCCTAGCCTTCCCGCGCTCAGTCCCTTCTGTCTTCCCAGGGGGACTGAGACGGGGCGACTAGCCCTAGAATATCACGGAAGGGGGTCAAAGTGACCGCACAACAGAATATGGCCAAGGAAAGGGCTGATGCCGCCATCGCCAAAGCGAAGGTGGCAACGGCCAAAGTCAAGGCCGCAAAGCAACAGGCTAATGCCATGCAGGCAAAGGCCGCGAGGGCGAAGGCTCGTCTTGACAAGGTAAGGCGGGTTGATATCAAAGTCCTCAACGTGATTCGTGCCTACACGCGGGAAGTCAAAAGCGGCAAGGCCGCGTTTGAAGGCATGGTCAAGGATGCCAAAACGGGTACTTGCTACAAGGTCACAGGGGTTGCGGTAAGCTAATCATCCCGCGGCCAGGGGATCAACCGTTTGGTCTCTTGGCACGGGGCGATCAGCCAGCTATCCGCCGTAGGCGGGCTGGCCGTGTGGTAGATCATGCTCCCCTAGACAGCAAGTTAAGATAACCGTCGGTGGGGTCAGACTTGCTGGCTGGTAGATCGCCCTAGACAACTAAATACAGGGGGAAGTGCGATGTTGTACCTTGCCACTTTTAAGTGGCTTGACGGCGAGCATGAGTACCTCACCAGACACTTCGTAGAGGGCGAGAGCCTCATCGAAGCAAACCACAAGGTGGCCTATCACTTGGCTACTATGTGGGATAGCGAACCGCAAGATTCAGATGACGGGTTTTGGTTCGTTTCCCCCGAAGGCTACCCTGCGGTTATGCAGTCTGGTATGCAAGAGGTGACGACTTTAGAAGATGTCGTCAATGCCATCGGAACAATCTCTTGAAGAAAGGGGGAATTGTGGCAGAGTGCGGAGTGTGCAACTGCTACCGCCAGCCCCGCGTCCTAGACAACGGGATGGTGGTAAGCTCAAACCGCACGGTCTACAGGCTGTCAGAGGATGATGTCCTGCTGATGGCACAAGCCAAGGGTGTAGTGCTGACCGAAGATCAGCTTGCCCAAGCCTGTAAGATCGTGGAGTTTGGCATGAGCGAATCGGGATGGGATGAGATCGTAGGAATCGCCGTAGCAGAAGTCACAGCATAAGGTGAGAGATATGGCTTCAGCATCCAGAATCCAAGAGGCCATAGACGTAGCAAGGCTAACGGCATACTGTCAGCAAGTCTGGCAAAGGCCAACCAATCCTGAAGCTACAGCGTACATAGTACGAATACTGGACAGGCTAATCAAAGGCTTTGAACCCCACGTAAAAGGTAGGTCAATTGTCACAGTAAAGCATGTGTATGAGGCAGCATCTAGGTACTTTGACTAAAGTGACGTGGTAAATCCCTGGCCGCCCCCGATTGTCGTCGGGGGCAACGAGGGGTCTATCCCCAAAAATTGAATAAGGGGGTTATGTGGACAAACTGGAGCTATTGAGGCGTGCAAATCGCTTCTATCCAGATGGCGCATTAGAAACCTACTTCGATCAAGAAGGTGACTTTGTGCCTGATGAGGCTGGTGGAGATGGTCTAGCCCGCTTTATTGTGGCTGAATTAACCGAAGCTATGGACTTCTCGCAACCAGACCCCTTCGTGCTGAGTGAAGCGAAGCAGTGCATCCATACCGCCATTGGAGACTTGCTTTCTGTCCTGGCTGGCCTAGATGATTGCGTGAACTGGCGAGGGTTGGAACGACCCTTTGAACCCGATTGCCGATGGTGTAAACATCTGTCATGTTCGGGTGGAAGTTGCAGTTGTGAGTTTGGTGTGCATGACAGATATACCTGCACTAACTTCGTGGATTGTAGATGACAAATCTCTGCCTGCGCCCGATCATCGGGCGTAGCAAGAGGTTTATCACCAGAAAACTAATATAGAAAGGAGAATTGTGGAAGCTCAAGAGCTTTTGACAGGTCTTGAGCAATCGCTGGCTGAAAACTACCTTATGGATGGCTACGAGGACATAATCCCAGAACAGTGGAAAGACTATCCCTTGTGCTGGTTAGCGTATGGGGAGAGGGATGGTTGCATAAGACAGGGGTCGCCTTTCTGGGATGATGATGTCATGGTAGGGGTCAAAAACCTGTTCCATGATTATTACCGTTTCCTTGCTGATGAGTTGGAGACGTGGATTCCTCTTGAGGGAAGAGACCACCTTACTGTCTATGTCGACCCATCATACGAGGACATAACCTCTACCTTAGTAATCCAGCACTCAAGAAGTCTGGTAGTTTACTCCACTGATTGCAAAGCCTGGAACCTTGAATTCGATACGCCTGATGATCTAGCTAATGAATTGGACGGCGAGTTTCACACCATGGCTGAGACAACCGAGAGAGACCAAGGAATACTCAGAAGAGCAAAAGAACTTCTCGCTGATTCCGAGGCAAGAGAATATCTGGACACCGAGGAAGCCATAGCTGTTCTGAATATGATCACTGGCAGGCAGACAGAATAGACCCCTCGTTGCCCCCGTCCACCACAGGCGGATCGGGGGCAACGAGGGGTCTATCCCCAAAAACTGAATAAGGAGGTGTGTCGTGAAAGTGACGACCGCACGGCGCGACCTCCTGGAGCTGTTGGGCAAACTCCAACCTGTTGCCAAGTCCAGACACCTCTTGCCGATACTCAGTCACTACCTGGTTGAGACCGACAAGAACGGGAAAGAGGTGAAGGCCACAGCCAGCAATCTTGAGGTATTCCTGTCGGGTAAGTGCAAGGCCAAGGTCGCTGAGAAGGGGGCAATCCTGATGCCACTGAGCATCATGGACTTCCTCAAGGCGACCAAGGCAGAGCAAGTAACTGTCTGCGGAATACGAACTGGCAAGAAGGTCATGGTGTATGAGTCCCCTAAAGAAGGTGAGGCCGAGAAGCCCAAATGCCGCATGGCCTACAGTTGGTCGGTCAAAGTCGAGGCCAACGGGGTGACCAATACCCTATCCTCTGAGAACCCCGAAGACTTCCCTCCAGTCCGTGCCGCCGGTGGCAAAAAGGTGGAGATCGCCAACCTAGAGAAATCCCTGAAGCAAGTCTCCCACGCCATAGCGACAGAGGATACCCGCCCTGTCCTGGCCTGTGCCTGCCTCACCTCAAAGAAGGGGTCTGTTGAACTGGCAGCAGCGGATGGCTTCCGGTTGGCCGTAACCAATGCCAGTGCAAAAGGAAAATTGGCAGAGCAAGTCCTGATATCGCTAAGAGCTATCAAGCTCATAGAGAAGCTCTGCCCTGGCAAGGTCACAATGCAGGTAAGCCCCAAGCCAGAAACCCCAGGCTCTCAGTGGGCCACCTTTGAGAGCAACGGACTGGTCCTCACCGCCCTGGTGACCAAAGGTACTTTCCCCAACTACGCCCAGTTGATCCCAAACAAGGGACACTACCTCACGGTGGCCACAAAAGACCTCAAGGAAGCTGTGATGATGGCAGGGATTACTGCCAACAAAGGCAGCGGGATCATCAGGCTTCAGGCAGGGAAGAAGGGTTTGCTGGTCTCAGCTAGGAATGAGGATGAGGTAACGGAGAGTATGATTCCGGTCCAAGGGAAGATAAAGGCCGCCTTCCACTACAAGTACCTCATGGACATCCTCAACAGGGTAGGAGAGAGGTTCACTATTCGCACCACAACGCCCAGTGCTCCAGGAGTCGTCAAAGCCAACGGAACCACGCACGTTGTTATGCCCATGGATGTGCAGTGGTAAGTCCCTATCTGCCCCTGATCCGCCACAGGCGGACGGGGGCAGCAAGGGGTTTATCCCCGGAAAACTGAATAGAAGGAGGAAAATGCCAAAGAGTAAGTTGAGGACCTGGTCACAAGCCCTTCCCAAAGAGGGGGTCGTTTGCCTCTACGGCCACCGCAGGAAGGGAAAGACCGCAACGGCCTGGTGGTTGGCGGAAGAGCACCACAAGGGACGCCCGATAGCTGCCTTCATGTTCCCCCGTAAAGCTAGACGGTTGTTACCAAAGTCGGTCAAACATGCCACCACTATAGACCAACTCAAGAGACTCAAAGGGTATCTGGTAGTCGCAGATGAAATGGCGATTCACGCCAACGCTCGGGAGCATCAAAGCGATATCAACAGAGAGCTTTACAAGCTCATGGCGGTGGCCTCCCAGTGCCATCAACTGCTACTCCTGATAACCCAGCACACCCGGCAGCTTGACGTTGGTTTGGCGATGGAACCCGATGTAATCATCTTCAAACAGCCATCGCTCCTGCACATACGTTTCGCCAGGCCGGAACTGAAGCCCGAGGTCCAGCAGGCATGGGACATCTTCCAGAAAGCCCGTGGAGACAAAAGGGCCTGGGCTTACATAGTGGACTTCCACGATGGCCGGTGCGGTTTCCTCAGAACGAGACTTCCATCGTTCTGGTCAGAGGAACTATCGGAGGCATACGCCCGCTATGAGATGGAGTCTCTCACAGTGGGCAACAAAAAGACCAAAAAAAGAAAGAGAAAGGAGACAAGGAAGTGAACGCGACACAAGTGCTGGAGCAAATAGCCCCAGCGACCGCAGTTAGGCTGCGTGAGGTAAATCATAGCGGGAATACCCGACTGCGGATCGACGGCAACCAGGTGACCTTTTACCCTGGCGCCGGCGGAAGGTCAATGGAAGTGACAGAGGAAGGGGTTGCCAGTATGCGCCAACTTGCCAATATCCCAAAGGCGCTGGAGAGCAACCTCTCCCAAGACACCTTCAGCCGCGTTGCCACAGAGGTGCTCGCCCATAAGGGTAACTACGATGTCCTCTATGGCGAGTTTGGCATTGTTGCCTTCAACAAGCCACACCAACATCAAGCCCTGAACCCTGAAAGGGTGGTGGGGACTGTTAACAGAGAAATTAGGGGTGCGGAGTTCGCCCGGGTCCTCATCATGCCAAATCAGAGTGTCAGATTTGAGATCGTGGCTGTCCAGCAGCAGGCTGTCGCCCGCGGCGACATAGTGCAGGCTGGTGCGGTGGTGCAGTTCAGCCATCTCGGTGTCATCCAGCCCAGTGTGGCATCGTATGTCAATAGGCTCGTATGCACCAATGGGATGGTCAGCACGGCTGTGCTCAGAGAGTACAGTGCCGGCGGGGGCGAAGGTGATAGCATCTGGCAATGGTTCAGGCGGTCAATGAGAGATGCTGTCGAGGCTCTCAGTGGAATAGTGGACCGCTACAGGGAAATGAGGAATGAGCATATATCCCCGGCAGATAGAGCCTCAGTCATAGAGGCCCTGATTGGCGAGGCAAGGCTCAATGATGGTGTGGCTGCCGCTGTCAGGGCACGGGCCCTGGCTGAACCCCCAAGAAACAGCTACGACGCAATGAACCTCATCTCCTATGCCACCTCCCACGATCTGCGGGAGCCTGTGGAGGTGGTCCGGGGCCAGAGGGCTGTTGCCAACTTCACCTCAGAGACTTCTCATCGGCGCATCTGCCCAGCTTGTCACCGGAGCCGCTAAGGCTTACCGAGGGGCTCGCCAGCCGGGGTTTTAACCCCCTTCCTTTACCCGGCTGGCGAGTACGCCCAAGAAGGAGCTGCTATGCCAAATGACAGGAAGTTACAGCTATACACAGGACCATCAAAATTTAGGCTAATCGTGCGCCTGAAAGACCGAATTGTAGCCCTAACATGGGTTGCTGAAACATCGGTAGAGAACATGATGGGATTCCAGTGTCTCACAATTGGCCTGGTATGGCCACCTATAAAGTGGACCGACTGTTTCGTCGATGTTGACGAAGGCCAGGAAAGGAGCTGAGATGAGGCAAGAGGTAACACTAATCAGCAAGGATAGCTACTACGGGGGTGGAATGCTCGCAATCCTGGTGGGTCAGGGCCCCAAAAACCTCAAGGTATGTCCAGTACATGAGGGCGAGGAATGGGAACCACGGCAAGTGCTGAAAGACCACTACATAATTGTACCCGGACACCACAGAGAACTTATTGATCGTGTCATCCAGGCCAAAAGGGAATACCAAGAGGCTGAGGAAAAAAGAAACCGGGATCGTGAAGCGGCTATTTATCAGTTCAGGCGGAAATGGGATGATGAGCATCCCTGGCCCAAAGCCCCGGACATTCAAGCCCTGGTAGGAAATACTCTGTTCTGAGAAAGGAGGCGCCTTTTGGGTAGAACAAATCACCTATGGAAAGACGAGGAAAGAGACATCATTAGGCGAGATTACCAGCATACTCATGCTTCCCGGGACCGGCTCGCCCAACGGCTTGGTGTGCCCCCCTATGCCGTGGCGGGACAAATAAGTGCAATGGGGATCGCCAAGCGAAATGGTCGCCGGCCCTGGACGGCAGAGGAAGATGAGAAACTGAGAGAACTTGCACAGAAATTTTGCCCCAGAAGAGTTCAGAAGATAATGCACAGGTCCCTCAACTCAGTAGTCCTTCGTATGAAACGCCTGAAGATCTATCGGCGATACCGAAATGGCTGGTACACCAAAAGAGAAGTATGTGAAATCCTGGGAGTAGATCATAAATGGGTACAGGCCCGGATCAATAGTGGGGCTCTGAAAGCTGCCCCACATGACCCGCATACTCCACCACAAAAGTATGGCAGTGGTTGCTGGCACATCACAGAAGAGAGTCTCCGGGAGTTCATCTGCCGATATCCTGAAGAGTTGAATGGCAAAAACACAGATCTGATGATAGTCGTTGACTTGCTTACAGGAAAGAATGTGTAGAAGAAAGGAGGTCAAGAATGCCACAGCCTGATGATTGGCAAGCCCTATGGGAGAGGCAGTTTCCGCTGATGGAGGATCTTCCAACAGCGATTGTCCTTGCTGTCGGTCGGGCCTATCGCCGTGGCCAAATCAAGAAGCCACTTGCCGAGCTTACTGACGACGAGCTGCTGTCAATACGGGATATCGGCCAAAGACGACTGGCTGCCATAAGGGAGATGATCCCCAAGCCGCAGGCCACAAGCCATACATAAAAAAGGGTAAAGAGTGTAAAACAGGAAAGGACTTGAACTCATTGATAGTCTTAGGCGAAAATAGTATCGTAAAACGATCCTAAAACGGAGGTAAAGTCAAGAATGTATAACCATGATGAGGAAAGAGACAAGATCAACGCGGAAAGGTTCAAAAAGCAGAAGTCCTATAGGCCGACGCAGAAGGAGTATGACCCTGAGGACCCGCATTTCAACCCTATGCACCCGCCTAGGAATACACCGATCGAAGTCCTGGAGGCCTTTTGGGGTAAAGATGAGGGTGTAGCAAGTCGTAGTGATATTATGAGGGCCGCAGCCTTGCCTCTCGGTCTCAGGTGTGATGGCTACGACGCTGGACATGGCTATCAGTTTACCGATGAGGTCACTGGCTCGACTTTCTATGCTTGGCACCCGCGCCAGATTAAGCCGCGTCTGGATGCTGTGAGAAGGAAGTTTGAAAGGGGGTGATCATGGAACACCCTAGTGAAGGACAAAGAATCCGGCTGGTGCATACCAACGATCCTCACACTAACTTGAGACCTGGAGCTAAGGGTACTATTGCCTTTGTCGATGACATGGGAACTCCATTTGTGGATTGGGATAATGGCTCGAAGTTGGGGCTTATTCCTAGAGAGGATCAATGGCAGGTTTTACCCTCTGAGGAAACCGGCGAAACAGCAAAAGAGATCCTCCGGGACACCAGCCATACTATCCAATAATGGCAATCCAAATCCATATCACTGCTCTTCCTGCAATACTGAGACACAGGAGATACTGAGGCAACTGCAAGGATATTCTGGCTTTACTCAGATAACTTCAGGTAACATCACACCCCTATGACGTGGGTAGAAGGAGCGATATTATGCCCGAAAAGATAAAGCGCACCGTGGAGCTTATAACCAATTCCACTGATCGGCTGGTGAGGGGTATCGCCCTGCCCGAGAGCAAAGCTCGAACCAAGTTTCTGAGACGGGAGGCATGGGTTCACTTCAGACGAAGTGCCGGGTTGCTCTGGGGACTCTACACAACGAAGACTAAGAAAAAGCAGGGGGCAAAATAATGGTATAATAGGAGTTAGACTAAAGGCCTGTTACTCTCTCTAGGTGAAATACGAGGAGTACTGTCCGCTCTTTTGGGGTGTAGTTCCTCTTTCGGAGCGGTAGTGCTCCTCTTTTTTTGTCAGGCGCGAGGTATGTGATCTGCCCCCCGAAAACTGGTCCAGCGAAAATGTTAGTTTTGTGGGATGATCTAATATTGTGAGAGAGGAGGATCGTCCCATGAAGAGATCCCGGTACACTGCGGAGCAGGTTGCCTTCGCCTTGAGGCA